>SDBU01010616.1_pt1 | contig 10202 bp, 7 predicted proteins | sample 2277071 | NCBI WGS metagenome assembly SDBU01 (sample SAMN10397929, study PRJNA504765) | marine sediment metagenome | isolation source: marine sediment core GS08_GC12, 126 cmbsf | place: Arctic Ocean: Gakkel Ridge, Loki's castle | collected 2008 | reverse complement strand
CTTCCAGGATGGGGTACGTGTAGCCCCCATGGGTGATGATGCCGACTTTGGCCTCCGGGTCGGCCTCTGCCAGGTGCGCATCAACTGCCTCTTGCAGGGAGGAGAAATGGGCAAACCCGTTGGCTCTCACTTCGGACGCACTCAGGCCCTCTGAGACAACAACTAGCTGAATGTGCTCCAGAATGTGGGCTATCTCCACAGCGCCGCCGGCCACGGTCTTGTCTGGCAGTCTCCCGGTCTCGACCGCGTCAATGATCTCCTGGGCATCTATTCCTGTCCAGTACATGAACTCGGGGTGCGGTCCGATTCCTTCAGGGCACGGTGCGTTTAGGATAACCGTCCCCCCAGGCTTCACCATTAAGTCTCCCGCCCATATCCCTTTGCTGGCCTGCCAATAGTCGCATTCGGCCGGATAGGCATTGGACACCGCTATGTCCACCCGATTGGAGAAGGGGACACTGAATATGTCCCTGGCAGCCCGCATAGCTGCTCGTTGGGCAGCAACAAAATGCCCCCCCTTCACATCGATGACGTCGCCGTGCGGTGTCATGACAACGTTCAGGATGTAGTCCAGGCCGATCTTTTCCACCACCCCTTCCATGTTTTCTCGGATAGAGGTCACTTCGCGGCCTAGAAGATTGCTGGGGAAGAAAGCAGCGAGAAAGTGATTCTCCATGACAGTACGTTCACTGCACATTCCGGGTAGGATGATCTTGCACCCTCCGGACCATCCCGCGTCGGCGTGGGGCACTACGCTGCCAACGCCAATGACGATGTCGGCATCGATGACCGCTCGATGGACCTCAATGGGAACCCCGCCCCAGGATTCACCCGTGTCCACGAAAGCACCTTGCTCCTGAGCAGGAGTATTGATCACCTTGAATCTGCGAGCCACGTCCCGGCCCAGTTTCACTTCGATCTCCGGGTCGGTCATAGGCCGATGCGTCCCCAAGGCCAGAGCAAGGGCAATGTCCTCTTCTCGACATCCCAGTGTGCTCAGGTACTCCAGCAAATGCGGAACGATCTTGTCAGTGGGAGTGGCGCGGGTGATATCATCGACAACAATCAGAATGCTCTGGCCCGCGCAGACCGTCTCTGAGAGCGGCGGGCAGCCAATCGGGTCTGCCAGAGCCCGCTCAACCAGAGCACTCAGCTCAAACTGTGCAGGCACAGCGGCAGGCGATAGGATCTCGCCCAAGTTTCGTTTCGGTATGCTGATTTCGTATTCCCTGGAAGAACCTGGCAAAGTAACCGTCGTCAAAGACCTCACGCTTCACCTCCTTGATGGGTGCTCACAAAGCAATCCCTATCCTCTGGCGCAGCACAGACTGCCACCGCGACCGCTTCCTGGCCAATATGGGGGGTGCACCTGACCGGGCGTCAATCCGAGACGACACAACTCGAGCTGAATTATCCTCTACTCCCGCAACTGCCTCGTGCCCGAGCTATGCTATCACATTGGTGGGCTTACCGGCCAGGTAAGCTTCGATGTTGTCAATACATATGGCCGTCAGTCGGGCCATGGAATCCGGGGTGATGGCAGCACAGTGGGGGGAAAAGACCACATTGTCGAAGCTCATCAACTTCTGAATGAGCGGGCTTTCCCAATCTGGCGGCTCCTGCCACAACGTCTCCAGGCCGGCGCCACCGATTGTTCCCTGCTCAAGCGCGTCTACCAATGCATAAGGCTCGATGATCCCACCGCGCGCCGTGTTCACCAGAATCGGTCTCTGCTCCATTTGTGAAAACGCCACAGCATCGAACAGGTTTTCCGTGGCCGGCGTCAACGGCAAATGAGGGAGAATGATGTGGCTGCGAGCAAGAAGCTCCGGCAGAGACACATAGGTTACCCCCAGCCGGAGGGCCCGGTCCTCGTCCGGATGAAGCGTGTAGGCCAGCACCTGGCAGCCAAAACCGCGTGCTATGACCGCCGAATTGGCACCAATCGCGCCCGTGCCGACAATGCCCACCGTCTTGCCGTGCAATTCCATACCCTGGATGGCCGACCAATCGAAGCCGTGCCCCCTGACGTAGGCATCCGCCTTGCCCAGCTTCCGCGCCAGATGGAGCACCATTGCCCAGGCGTGTTCAGATACCGAGTACCGAGAATACCCGGGCACGTTGCACATAGTAACGCCTCGTCGGCGCACCGCTTCCAGGTCAACATTGTCATAGCCGGTGGACCATACGGAGATCATTTCCAGATTGGGACAGGCGTCGATCACCTCAGCCGGGAAACTCACGTCCGCGCCGACAACTATCTGGGCAGTACCAATCCTGTCGATCAGCTCCGAATCTGAGGCGGGATACCCATCGTGATAGATGGCATCCCCCAACCCTCTCAATCGGTCCCAGTCACTCTCGTCGGCTGTCCAGTAGTGTACTACAGAGATAGCAGGCATCGCTGGGTTGCTCCTTCTCCGTCATGAACATTTGATCATAGACATTTGGGACCAATCAATGCGTTTGCCGCTGGCGACTGCGAACGGATCATAGGCAGCCCAGGCAAATGAGTGGCACCAGCGCGGCAGTCGGTTCCGGATTGGGGCAGACTTCATCATACCTGCTGGGTCGGCTTGATGGTTATCTGGTTCACAGAGACGTTGGCCGGCTGCTGGACGATGTAGACCACGGCCCGGGCGATGTCAGCTGGCTCCAATCGAGTGAAGGAGACACCATCGAACGGGCTCGCCTGTCCTGGCGCCAGGTTGTAGATCGAGCTTTGGATGAACTCCGTGCTGACCCCACCCGGCTCGACCAGAGTGACCCGGATGCCCTGCTTCCCCACCTCTTGTCGCAACGTGTTGCCTATGGCAGTCAGGGCATGCTTAGTGGCTGCATAGACGCCGAAGGGAGAGCCGGCCCCGCGGCCAGCGATAGATGACAGGATGACCACATCCCCGGAACCCTTTTCAAGCATGGGCGGCACCGCTGCCTTGATGCTGTACAGCACGCTCAAGATATTGGTTTCCAGTGCCAGCTTCCAATCCTCCGGATTGCCGTGAACCAACGGTCCCAAAATGCCCACCCCGGCGTTTGCCACCAGGATGTCTATCGTGCCGTACCTGCGCACCACTGTTTGGATCAGAGATTCCACCTGCGACCAGTCGGTGACGTCGCAGGGCACAGCCAGGGCGTCACCGCCATCCGCCTGGATCTCCGCGACAAGTTGATCCAACTGTTGCTGGCGACGAGCTGCTGCCACCACTCTGACACCCTGTTGGGCCATAGCCAGCGCGGTCGCATAGCCGATGCCGCTGCTAGCGCCGGTGACGATGCCGACTTTGCCTTCCAAATCCACCATGGTCTTTGCCTCCAATGCTTGAGCTAGTTGTGAAAATGACCGCACCGATTGATGTCACGCCACCCGGGAGCCAGGCCCTATCTACCAACATGGGTTGCCGCGAAGCCCGACCCCGGGGCTGATCTCCAGCAACACTGGACACTCGCCTATTCAGCGCCCAGCTTCAGTCCACCCAATCGGCTCGCCAGGAAGAGCAGTAATATGGAGAAAGCCATCACCATGGTGCCCAGCGCATTCAACGATGGATTGATACCACGGCGCATCATGCTCCAAATGACCATCGGCAGGGTACTCTGAGCCCCTATGTTGAAGAAGGTAATGACGAACATATCGAAGGACTGGGCGAATATGAGCAGCATCGCGCCAATGATTGAGGGCCGGATGAGGGGGAAGGTGATCATGGTAAAGGTCTGGGCTGGTGTTGCCCCCAGGTCCTTAGCCGCTTCCTCCACCGTGAAATCGAACTCCGCCAGACGAGCCCCCACAACGAGCACCATGTAGGGAACTGTGTACACCACGTGACCAATAATGACGGTGATCAGCGACCTGGGTATCGACAGGAACGCGAAATAGGACAGCAACGCGATACCGATCAGAAGAGTTGGAAGGCTCATTGGGATGATCAGCATACCTCGCAGTATGTTCTTGAACCGGAAACTGTAGCGCGTCAGTCCAAAGGCAGCCGGAGTGCCCAGCGCTGCGGCTACCAGAGCAGTGCAGAAGGCAACGATCACGCTGTTCCTGAGAGCTGGCCAGATGATCTTGTTCTGAAATGCCTCGCGATACCAGTCCAGAGTGAATCCGCTCAGCGGAAAGACGCCGGTGGCATTGGAATTGAAGGACAAGACCACCAGCATCACAACGGGGAGGAACAGAAAGAGAATGGCCAGCGCAGAGTACGCCTGCAACGTGGGCAGCCGGCTGAGGGTCAGGCTGATTGACCTTGACGCGGGCGGAAGGCGACCCGTCGTGGCTGTGGCGCCTGACGTGGCGCTGACACCGATATCTGTCATTCTCTCATCACCTCACCACCTTGCTGGCTTTTCTAAGGAGAAACACCCCAGCGAATATGATCAGGAACATCAGGATAGTGGAGAAGACCATCGCTGACCCAAACGGCCAGTTGGATACGATGCCAAACTGGGTGGCGACAGCATTTCCAATCATCATTCCGTTCTTGCCACCTACCAAGGCCGGTGTCACGAAGTCACCGGCAGCCAGCAGGAATATGAACACAAAAGAGACCATGACACCGGGCATGCTGAGGGGCAGCGTGACCTCCGCGAACGCCCGCAAGGGAGCCGCGCCCAGATCTTTGGCAGCGTCAATGGTGTCGCGCTCAACACTCAGCAGCGCTGAATAGATAGGAAGCGTGGCGTACGGCATGTAGACATTCACCAACACCAGGATCACGCCCCACTGGCTGTAGAGCAGATAGAATTCTGGGCTATCGGCCAGGCCGACCATCATGAAAAGGTAGTTCACCAGGCCATTGCTGCTCAAAACAGAACGCCAAGCATATATGCGCACCAGGTAGTTGCTGAACAGGCTGATGGCCAGCAGAAAGAGGATGAGGTCACGGTACTTGGTAAACTTGAACACCATTGTGTAGGCCAGGGGATAGACCACCAATACGGACAAGAGCCCTGTGCCGAAACCAATAGCTATGGACCTGATAATCAGCCTGGTATAGACGGGCGAAGCAAATACATCGATGTAGTTGTTAAGGTTCCATTCTTGTACCACATCCCATTGTCGCACGGTCCAGAAGCTGTAAATAAAGAAGACGCCGATAGGTATGATGAACAACAGAATCATGTATGATGTCAATGGCCCCAAACTCAGGAATGGCTTGAGGTTGAAATGCATGCGCCGGTCAGTCTGGCTCGTCATATGATCACCATCCGAAAGAACTGGAAGGTCACTGCGTCAACAAGACAGCGTTTTCGCTCGACCATCCCAAGTAAACAGTCGACTCTGATTTGTACAAGGGAGTATCCTGTTCAAGGTTTTGCTGAACAGTAATGATACGATCACCTGCCACCTTCACTTGATAATGCACGGCAGGTCCCTTGAATATCGTATTCACAATCGTGCCTTCATGGTGATTGTCGCATCTGTCATCCAGAGCGCTGCCAATTCTGACTCGTTCCGGCCTGATCGAAACGCACACTTCCTGCCCGACGTGAGTACCAGGTCGATTGGCACAAACCAGGATTGTCTCGTCCGTTTGTATCCGGCACAGCGTCTCTTCAATTGCCTGGATTGTTCCTTCGAACAGTATCGTTTCGCCGATGAACTGGGCTGCAAAAACGGAATTGGGCCTCTGGTAAATCTCTGAAGGGCTGCCATCCTGAACAATGGCGCCATCATTCATCACCACGATCCGATCCGACATCGTGAGCGCCTCTTCCTGATCATGGGTAACGTATATGAAGGTCATGCCCAGCTGTTTGTGGAGGTTAATGAGCTCGATCTGCATCTCCCTGCGCAATTTCAGATCGAGCGAACCCAGTGGTTCGTCGAGCAATAATACCTTGGGCTGCATGACCAAGGCACGCGCCAGCGCAATTCGTTGGGCCTGCCCGCCACTCAATTGCTTGGGGTAGCGGTCCTCATAGCCCTGCATCTTGACCAATTCCAACATGGCTTTGACCTGCTGTTCGACGTCAGCCCTGGGAGTCTTTCTCACTACCAGACCGAAGGCGATGTTCTCGGCTGCCGTCTTATGTGGGAATAGCGCCCACCGCTGAAAAACCATGTTGACCGGCCGCTTGTGAGGAGGGACGTTTGTCACATTCCGATTCTCAAGAAACACTGACCCTCTGGTTGGTGCTTCCAATCCGGCACACGTACGCAGCAGTGTCGTTTTGCCGCAGCCGCTGGGACCCAGCAGAGACAGAAACTCACCGTCACGGACTCCGAGGGTGACCCGGTCTAGAGCAACAACTGTTCCGAACTCTTTGGTGATATTGTCAAAAAATACAATCTCACTCATTGGTCTTTCATCCCGTCTCAGTGGAGGTTTGCCAGGCAGCACACCTGACTGGTGTGTGCTGCCCGGCAAGATAGTCTACAAGACATCTGTCTACTTCAAAGCAGACCGACCGACTCTACTGAATTCCGGACAGGGCTTGTACCTCGTCAAAAGCCTTGTACAGATCGGCCAGAGTCACGTAGGGCGGCTCTGCGTCTATGTCAGGCAGCACGTTGAAATCTGCATTCAGGATCTGCTCGTTGAGAGTATCCAGACCCACTACTTCCGCCAGCTCGGGATCGATGATCTCGAAGGCTCTCTCGCTGGATATGGCCGTACCCACATTCTCCGCCATGATCTTCATAGCAGTCGGGCTCAGAGCATGGTTGATCCAGGCGTAGGCTGTGTCAACGTTAGGGGCGCCGTCGAGAATGAAGTAGATGTCCACCCACATTTTCGTTACACCAGGTGGCACGACTTCTTTGACATCCACCCCTTGCTCTTGGGCCGCGATCGGAACTGCCTCCCAGCAATCGGTGGTCAGAACCGCATCCCCGCGAACCAGCACGTCAATTGCCTCCCCGGTGCCGCTGAAGCTAAGTGCCGCGTGTTCCCATTCTGCCATACCGCGCTCTTTGATCAGATCCAGGTCGTCCAGGGTCCATTCACGGGCGTCTTGTCCGAGTCCCAGATCCATACCCCAGATATACATGCTGGCCAGCGGATTGGTCGTGACCGCGTACTTGCCCTGGTATTCCGGATCCTGATAGAAATGCCAGTCGGGTTCCGACACCAGGTCGGCTCGATAGCAGATACCGGTGGGACCGAAGAAAGCGGGGATGGCATAGCGCTGACCGTCGTAGATCCCAAACTCCCGATCGTCGAAGGCCGGGAACATGTCGACCAGGTTGGGTATTCTTTCCTCATCCAGGGGCATGAGCATTCCCTGCTCAACCATGGCGTTGAAATAGCGGGAATTGATGTTGCCGATGTCGTAGACGCCCGGCCCACCGGCTTTGACCTTGCTGATGACCTCATCGTTGTTGCTGATGTAGGTCGCGTTGGGAACGACGCCGTACTCGTCATAGAAAGCCTGGAATGCAGGCGGGTAGTCGTACCCTTCCCAGCCGATAATGTTGAGCTGGCCGCCAATGTTTGACTCCTCAACGGCAGCTGGCACCTCGACGGTGACAATTACCTCCTTTTCCACCTCTACGGTGACGATAACCTCTTTCTCAACTTCGACCTCAACTATGACCTCTTTGGTGACGATAACCTCTTTCTCAACTTCGACCGTCTCCACGACAACGACGGTCTCGACGATTTTCTCTGGCGTTGCCGCCGGGGCACAGGCCCCCAGCACCAAGAGAAGCGACAGAACTATCAGGAAAGGTATCACTTTCTTTGACATTGCTTCTTCCTCCTCAGGAATGTGCTTGAATTGGTTCGAAACTCATTGGCCTTTGAACTAGTCGCTCACTGCTTACTTATAGATTTGCCCCGTTATGCACCTCCTTTCACCGCCATCGATCGCCGACCTACACCTGGCCCAGCTCACGCCGCTTGGCCCAGGCTTCGTCAACAACTTCGTCGATAGCCTGTTCCCGGTCCAGGGTCAATGGTGGGGTGGACTCCTTCTGCATGAGCTGTCTGGCGACGTCTTTGGCTTGCTTCTCCAGGCTGCGGTGTGATTCCTGAGACGCAGTGCCCCAGTTGACCCGGGGCAGCATTTTGGAGCCGTGGATCTCGCTGCGGAAATGACGCAAAGTGTGGTCGTGTGCCAGGAAGTTGCCACCGTGTCCAACATCAGCGATTACCTCGACGGCCAGGGTCTCCTCTGAAACCTCAAAGCCTTGCAGCATCCGGCGCACACTTCCTGCAATCTCATTGTCAATGACCAGCTGCTGGGGAGAAAACGTCACGGCGTTTTCCAGGTGGCCTAGGGTGCCGATTCCGGTACTGCCCGCCAACAGGGGGAACAGCATCGACATAACCTTCTCCATGCCTGCCTGGACACCAGGGTAACAGGCATCCGTCTTGCCACCATGGGTCCCGCCAGGGCACCCATAATACTCGCTCATCATCTGGCTGGTGGCGGCCAACAGCGGCATACGTTCCGGGCTACCGTAGGTATACAGCCCCGAGCGCATATCAGCCAGGCTGGGACAAACGTCGATGCTCACGATCGCATTGGGATCAACCGCATAACACAGCACAAGGCCTGCCAGGCTCTCAGCTATTCCCAGGGCCAGCACCCCGGCCGAGGTAATGGGAGCCGTTGCCCCCCCGTTGGGCATGGTGTCCAACGATTGCGGCAGCCCCATCTTTGCATACTCGACAAGGATTTCTGCCATATTCTGATCGATACATAATGGTGTTCTGGCCTCTGCATATCCCACCAGAATCGGATTGCGGCGCAACGCCTGCGGGCCACCGGCTGCTATTTCAGCGATCTGGCTGATGAAATGGACATCCAGCCGATCAAAGGTCTCCACACCGCCCAGCTTCCTGGTCATTTTGACCAACTCCGCCGCCATCACGACCGGGCGCATAGGAGGCGGTACCTCTTGGGCTGAAACCGGCAGGCCCATGAAGTCAATGTTCTCCAGTGCATCCCCCAGCCGGATGGAATCCCTCACATCTTGCATGGTGGCCGGACGGCGGTTGCCCTCCAGATCGCATATGTATACACAAAAGCCACCGGTGTTGGTCGTGAAGTCGGTATGCACCTGGTGCGGCTTGGTGGAGAAATAGATCTGAGAATACCGTACAGCCATGCGTTCAGGCACCCGGTTCGGCTCCACATACGCCTGGCGCATTCGATCTACCATTCCCTGTACCAGATCGGCCGGGAACCGAACGATGCGAGTGTCATAATTGACAATGCAGCTGCTGTCGTTCAGGTAATTCAATGCCTCTTCCGAGTCAATCCACACGCCAACCTCGTCCAGAATCCGCAGGGCTGCCCGGTGGATGGACTCCATCTCGTCTTGATTGAGGTAGCGAATCGGTTCGATCAATTCTCCCATTTCTGCCGGTAACTGTCTCCTTCACCCGTTATGGCTATCGCAGCCAACAAGATTCTCAACATATCAGATCGCCAACACGATAGGAATCTGATCATTCCATAACCTCAGAGTATCAGGCAGCCACGACCTTCCAGGAATCTGTCTGTGAAAGCGGACCGGCCAACGTGAAGAATCGATCAATGACCAACGTAGCGGCGCCAATCGCCGTAGCCCGACGCCCCAGAGAACCGGGAACCACCTCCACAGCCGACGAAGCGCTGGGAAAAGCCCGACGTTGAACTGTCTCTCGGATGGGATCCAGGAACAGATCTCCCAGTTGCAGCATTTCACTGTCGATGATGACGATGGATGGGTTGAACAGGCTAATCACGGTGGAAACGGCCATACCAAGATAACCGGCTGCTTCCTGGACAATCTCGATACACAGAGTATCTCCTTCACCGGCAGCCTGTATGACCATTTCGCTGGTTATTGACGACAAAACACCTTGCGTCCACTCGGAAAGCACCGACTTCCCACCCTGTTCGATCCCTTCTCTGGCTTGGGTGACGATGGCAGGAAAGCTGGCCAGAGTCTCCAAGCACCCTACGTTACCGCATTTGCATCGACGCCCTTGACCGTCTGGAGCGACGATGATGTGCCCAATCTCGCCAGCGCATCCGCTGGAGCCCTGGTACAACTCGCCACGGACGAGAATACCGCAACCAATGCCAATGCCAACCGGTATGTACACCAGGTTGGCGTGCCCATTGCCAATGCCATACCAATACTCACCCAGAACACCTGCTGCCGGTCGGTCGATCACCATCCGTAGTAGTGCGGCCCCCGGTAGTAGGGCGCATACCACGAACCGATGTGGACCCCGACGCCGGGGGCACGGACGTGGACCCCC
>SDBU01010615.1_pt1 | contig 10203 bp, 14 predicted proteins | sample 2277071 | NCBI WGS metagenome assembly SDBU01 (sample SAMN10397929, study PRJNA504765) | marine sediment metagenome | isolation source: marine sediment core GS08_GC12, 126 cmbsf | place: Arctic Ocean: Gakkel Ridge, Loki's castle | collected 2008 | reverse complement strand
AATACCTAGACTTTGGTGAAGGGCAGCGAAGTCGTATCAGGGCGCTTTAGAAGCCGTGCGCCTTGATATAAGGTTACTGTCCTATACTACTATCGTTGGATGTTCAACGGTATAACTCAAATCCAGATAGGATAATATATGCGTACTACTCGTGATAACGTAGCTACTGGTGCCATCTTCGCAATTGACCAAGGTGCTGGCCGCCGTGGTAACAAGCGTTATGGTGCTATCGGTACTAACGGCAAGTTTGCCAGGTTCCCGCTTCGCTGCTTCAATTATGTCTGCCAAGTTATTGAATGGGGAATCCTTCCTCACTATCAGAATGCGGGGCTCACCATAGTGTACAATCAAAGGAACAATATCTTCATAGAGGTACATTGGAGTCCTTAGTATAGTTGAAAAAGCCAGATATTCCCACAAGTTTTGAAGGATTACGTACCCATCCCCAGGTTCTCGAAAAAGATAAGTACAGGCAATTTCCGATCCTGCACCAGGACGATTTTCTACAATAACCGGAACACCGAGTTCCTTTTCTAAATAAGGTTGAATTAGCCGCGCATTCCTATCAAAATTCTTTACAATTATCCACTTATCATCAATAATGTATATTTGCCCTTCATGACACCTACAAGTAAGTTCAACTATTCTATTAGTCATAACATATCATATCCTCATTGAGCCTGCCCATATAATGATCAGCGAAAGGGTGACTGATCCACAAAACTATCTTATGAGTTAAATAATATTTTTTGATTACATTTCTCAGCAGCAGGTAAGTTAAAAATTGGACAAAGGCCTTGTCAAAATCAAATCTATATCCAAAATATGGCATTAGAGAAATAGGGGTTAAAATTTCAATTTTTTTTAATGGATAAAAAAAACCATGTTTGAATATCCGATCCCATCGTTTTGAAACGCCCGTATCAGCTATACCGCAAATAGACTTGATCAATTCGGGCATAGAGGTCGGCATCTCCACATAATAAACCTTCTCCACATCTTGTTTTTCTGCCAGTCCCACAGCCAATTGTTGACGGCGGCGCCACCGATCATCCCACCAGTCACCAAAATAAATGATGATTACTTTTTTTCTCATACCGCTAAAAGCTGTCACATTCTCTTTTTAACAAACTACCTGTTCAGGTAGGCAGTCATCAGTTCTAAGACCTGATTTACTCGCTTGTCCCACGTATTCTGTCGGGACACCTCAATGCGTTGTTTAGCCAAAGCCTCGTTATTTCTTTTAAGACAATTTTCAATATGGATAACAAATTCATCAGGGCTGGTCGCCGTCTGCACCCAATCAACTAAAAATGGGGCCGGTGAAAAACCGGTAGCCACGATAGGTTTGCCGGCAGCCAGATATTCATAGATTTTGAGAGGTGCACTGACATAACTAAGCTGTTGGTTATCCAGATAGGGAGCAATACAAACATCAAAGGCACTAAGATAAGAAGGTAACTTCCTATATTCCTTTTTCCCCAGAAGATACAAATTCTCATATTTCGGCCAGCTGAAGATGACTCGTTGTGAATCGGGGAAAACAGGCCCTACAAGTACGACGGACCACTCTGGTCGGCTCTCCAATAGATAACGAATCAGCCCGTCTACTACAGGCACTTAATCACATCACTTCGGGGAGTGTCGAGGCTTCCAAGATTGGGGCTATGGTTGCTGATGCCGACACCGCCCTGGCTGCGATGGCGGCAGAACAAGTACTGGGTATACAGGACTTGGCTGATGGTCGCACGGAGAATGACAAGACGATTGCATTGATAGTCTTAGCTAACACGGCTATGGGGAAGATGGATGCCACAGTAAACCTTGCTCTTAACTCGTTGATGGCGAGCCAGTCCTTCGTCAATGCGGTAAACGTGGGTGACAATCCCGATGCACGATTGATGGCTCTGGGGAATCGTTTTCTGGACATAGTTTCAGGGTATCAGGCTGAGTCTCAGGCGTATATGCAGCAGGCGGCTGCTGATGAAACCGTTTCGCGGGAGTACACTTCTCTGGCGATGGGTGAGTTTGCCGCAGTTAATAGCAAATTGAATACCGCAAGGGGCTACCTACAGGAAGCCAATGTAACCGAGGGTTCAGCGGCGGCATTCGTGCAGATGGCGATAGCCGAGATAAGGGCTGCTGCGGAATACCGTCAACAGGGAATGGCCTATCTTCAGGAAGCGCAGGCCGATGCTTTAGCGGCAAGGACATACAGTGGTATTAGTGCTGCAGGGCTGACAGCGGCAAGGGCGGACTTGAATCAGGGCATAGCTTACATAAGAGAACTGATGGCGAGACTAAGCACAGCAAGGACGATTCTACAGTACAAGGCATCGGCAAGGATGGACTTAGAGAACATTCACGAAGAACTGATGAGGTTCCGCAAGCCGAATCAAAAGATTGAATACGGAGTGAGTTAAATGGCAATAACTAATGGATACGAGATTCTAGTGGCTTCAGCGGTGTCGGCGGATAAGAAGTCAGAAATTCTACGAAGGGTGTTGCAGGTGTTAGACAGGTACACCTGTACCATAACATACGCTGCAACCTATTCAGCGGGTACGACTTCGAAGAATCAGATGGGCATAGAGGTCGGGGGGGCGAGTGAGGACTATGGGATACGGGTGACGCTGGATAGTGCGATAGTAACAGTTTATGCCCCTATCCTGGCGAATTTAATTAAATGCCTTGAGAACGAGACTCTGGTGCTGGTGGGCGAGGCCACGGCATACACAGCGGGAGACAGGGCATATAACGTTTCGATAGCGTTGTCGTGAGAACTTTAAGCCAGAACCTTCTACAGAAGCAGAGATCGCCTTTCACTAAGCCGTATGTGCGTGCGGAGTTTGATGGCATAGGTTACATAATAGACGGCAAAGTATTCCGGTGGATATTTACTGAGCCTTGGACATGGCTTAATGGTGAAGCACCTAGTTACAACCTACTATTTACTGAGCCTTGGAGTGCATAATGGGAACAGGTAGTTGGGATTTCTCAACAGAAAATTGGGAGCTAGATACAGAAATATACCAATCATCTCCTAGCTCTTTAAGGATTGATAGAGCAGCCTATGAAACTGTAAGGTACACGGTTTTATACACAGGTGATTTGTTAATAAAGGAAGGTCAAGTTATTTGGTGGATGAGGCAAAACGCAAACGCTCATCCTGGAATCTGTTTCAGAAACCAAGCAGCAAATGGTACTTCTAATTGTGCTAATTGTTATTATGTTCATGCTACGAACAACACAGCTATCCTAGAGAGACATATTGCTAGTTCACGTACTATCATTGGTGACTTTGATACGTCTGCTTGGACATATGAAACATGGAGGAAGTTCAAGGTAGCTTGGTGGGATTCCTATAACCTACAGAATCAGTGGAGCTTCACAGTGCAACTATGGGAGTGGGACAGTGATTGGGTTAGCCGAGGTGTTGTGTATGATGACAACAATTCCCAGTGGGAGAATAGTAGCATAAATAGGGTTGGGCCTATTGGTGGCTGGAGTTCAAATTCGAGTTATCGCAGTTGGCATGATGATGTTGAGCTTTATAAAGCATGAGCATAGTTTACGATACTAAAGACAGGATTATTCAGGTTGTCCAGAGTGAAGCATCTGGGGATTCCCGTGTCATTATAATCCTTGATAACTCCGATAAATACTTCTCTGATAAATCATTTGAAGGTGCAAAAGTAGAACTGGGGTTTGGCTTTGAGGACGCTTAGTGTTTCACTTCTACAGGCTCAAAGGGCTTCTATGGTGTTCCCCTATGTCCGTGCTGACATCGGGGGTACGGTCTATGATAACAGGACTCATATCATTCAAGCGGTGCAAGCTGAGTCTGGTTATGGCAGTTCAGCGACAATCATACTGGAGAACTCGGAAGGACAGTACGTTTCTACCGATTTCAGAGGGGTCAAAGTACAACTGGGTTGGGGAGCTATGGCAGAATATTCAAACGTAGCAGATTTATACGTTGACAAGCAGTACGACATTTCAATCAGGGGCAAACTATATACCGTCTTGGAGTGTATAGACAACTGGGTGAGATTAGACCGCAGGAAGGTCATGGGTGATACCATAGCAGCAGCCTACGAAACGGAAACGGCTGGCGGTGGCGGGTCGCCTCAGGATGTGGCACAGATTATAACGGCTCAGTTAATTTCAGGTATGTCCTTAACTGTGGACTCCTCAGACGGCCAACAGGACACCGTAGAGCCTGACTTGATATACGAAGTCACGGCAAGCAATAAGCAGGTCATTCTCGATGTTATCAAGTACACCGAGAACCTTTTGAGAATGAGGGCTGGCGACCTGCACATGATTCACAACAATCAAGACCAGCAGCACCGCCTGACGGGGACTCTGACGGGGTTGTTGACAGCGGCGGAAACGGTGACGGGTTCCAACTCAAGCGCAACAGGTAAGGTCGTTTATCAATCAGTCGCAAGTGGTGCGGGGTATCTCGTCATTGAAGCTGAGACAGGCACATGGGAGACAGCGGAGAATGCTGTAGGCGGGAGTTATGCCTGTAACACGATAACCACCATAGATGAGCATGATTACGTCTACGAACTGATTGGCGACCACACATTCTACGAGAACACCCGTTCATTGGCGAGTCTGCCAGTGAATAGGATAATCGTGGTTGACTCATATCCCGATACTTCAGGCACAACCCACACATGGATAGGGCAGGCAAACGATGAGGCAGACCAGACCGATCAGGGGATAATTACTCAGACATGGGAGTACCCCAATGTTGCTAGTAATGCCGAGGCTGCGGCGATAGCCGAGTCGATTTTAGCTTTCTACAATTCACAGACCCTACAAGGCGAACTGGTCGCACCGATGAACTGCGGCCAAGAGATATACGACTATGTGAAGATTATTGACCAGAGGGCAGGATGGACAGGCGGCAGTGCCTTAACCCGATTGGTGGGCAGTATAACGAGGCTGTACGCGCCTGGGGTTTACAAGATTATTCTAGGCTTTGGTGGTGCTGACTGGGGCATGACCGATATGGTCGGGAAGCTACAAGAGGTTATCAAAGATATTGCCACGAAAGAGATAGCAGGCGGCAGACCAAAGATAACAGAAGAGTTTAAGAAGGCACTTGCTGCTCAACAAGATGTATCTGGGTTGTATGCACTCGTTAAGGGCAGGGCAGGGCCAGAGCTTGAGGCATGGGCAGAACCCTATGGTAGTTGGGAGAGATGGGATTTAATTGTGAATGCGGGAATGGCCACATCACAAATAACCCCAGGGGGGCAAGCTGGACTCATGCCGATAAAATCATTCTGGGATACAGTTATAGGAAGGTTGTATACAGGAGCATCAGAAGGGGGCAAGGAGTCTGGTTTTGGGCAGGATGATTGGATTGATACTGATGGCAAAGACATAGAGGGTGACTGGTAATGGCTGACCCAAGAATAATAGAGATTATAGCCAGACTGAGCAAGGCAAACGAGGGCGAACGTATAGCTAGTCAGGTTAGGTCTAGTGGTGGTGGCGGCGGCGGCTCGACACCCGGGACTCACGGCCATACCCATGAGGAAAATGGCTCAGACGCCCTAACGTCTTTTATCCCTGAATCCCTTTTTGATGCTCATTCAATAATAGCAGCAACCCTAGATAATACTCCTGCTGTTCTAACTGTTGATGAACTGAAAGTAGTGGGTAGGATTACATCGGGAAATATTGCTGCATTAACTGGAGCACAGTTATGGACTATTCTTACTGGTCAAGCTGGTGCTACTGTCAGTATGAATGCTCAAGATTTAAGCCATGTAGGACATATAGGAGCAGGTGATGGCACAACAGGTGCTTCTGCCTTACGAGGTATTTTTTCTAATGATGATTACGTAGTACTAACTAGTCATCAGACAGCTATAAGTGGATATATTGGTGCTTCTAGGACGGGGAGTACCTACACCTCGAGAGTATCTGGGGGTGATTTTTCTGCTTTTGTGAATGACCTCAATACACAGAATTGGACAAACACAGTAGGTTTGTGTGGTGTTTTCAGCGAAATTGGCACTTTCGGGGGAAACGCTTCTTCCTCAACTATCACAGGTGCAGCAGCTTTCTATGTAGCACCTACAGATATATCAATAGCGGCCAATGACCCAATCATAACCAACTACTACGGGCTACACGTAGTTGCCAACAACCTAGTAGGTAACAGCAAACTAACCAATTGTTATGGTATATATATTGGAGCACAGGCAAGTGGAGCTACCTTAAACTATGCTATTTATACAGCAGGTGGGGCTGTTTATCATGTTGGAGACCTTACAGCAGCTAACATTATTACTGCTGGAAATGTTGATGGCATTGATATTAGCGTAGAGAATTCCAATAATAAAATCCTAGCATACTTGGGGGTATAAAATGATAACACTTGAAGCAGCCGATTTAATTGAAGGTGATGCCTCTACTGCCGCTGAGGTTGATTACACTATAAACGGGGTGCAGGAAGCCTCTAGTGTAGTATCAATAGTAGCACTTGCCAGTGGGCAACTAGCTGGGGCTAAGGCTACATTGTATACCACACCAGGAAGCACCACCGCTATAGTTAAATCTATCTTCCTTGTGAACACTGGTGCTGCTGCTAGAACAGTGAACCTGTATGTTCAATCAGATGGGTCAAACAGCAGGAGGGTAATCCCAGAAGATTTATCCTTAGATGCTAACGGTGGGACTGCAATACTATCAGACCATTTGTATGTCTTCGACTCAATAGGGCAATTAAAAACCGTGTCTGCCACTGGCACTCATGCTTTACTTGATGGTAGCATTGCGAGTGATACTGCTGCAAGTGCTGTAACTAAAGGTGACTTAGTTATAGGTAATGCTACCCCTGCGTGGGATGACCTTGGGATAGGTACAGACAATCATCATCTTGTGGTCGCTACTGATTTACCAGCTTGGGAAGAGTTGGACATATCACATGACCTTACGCCTACCCTTGGCGGTGAACTCGTAGGTGGTGGGAATGACATCAAGAAGATTGGTGTATTGACTATGACTGAACAGGCTGATGCTGAGTCTGACGTAGCGGGTGATGGGCAGATATGGGTTAACACCGCAACACCGAATGAACTCTATTTCACGACTGATGCTGGTAATGACATTGCCCTTACTACAGGGACAGGTAAAACTGCCCCCCTTGCTCACAAAGATAGCCACGACCCCAGTGGGGGAGACCCATTAGATACGGCAGCAGCAGCAGAGATATCTGTTGTTGTAGCTGCGGGGGAGGGAACCGCTGAGACATTTGCCCGAAGTGACCATGCTCATGCGATCAACCATGCTATAACTGATAACCACTTAGTCACCGTAGATGGTACTGCTAACGACACTGAACATGCCGTATTTACAGCAGATGGCATAGCTGGACTTACCGATGCAGAATTACTTTCTGCTCTTAGTGGGGATGCTGATGCTGCGTTTGATTGGGGTGGGCAGAACTTAACTAATGTTGCTGATATAGTCCTAAATAACAATGAGACTCTTAGATGGAAGGATAGCGGGGGAACAGATAGGTCAATTCTGCATGTAGGGGCAGCTAATTCGGTTGTTTTTGATAGTTCCCATATTCAAGCAGCCTCTCCTGGAGATGCCTTTCTTATAAGAACAAATAATGATTCTGATGTTATTACTTCTAGGTTTACATTAACTGGGGGAGTCGCCACAGCCGTAGCCACTTGGTCAGCAGTAACTCACACAGGCTTAGTCCTTAGTGGGGCTTTGGATGCAGGTAGTCAAGATATAGGAACTACTGGTGATATAACAGTCAAATCTGATGGCTCAATTATTGGTGCAGGGACAGGGGCAAATGGAATAGTTCTCAAGAACCCCAAGAATGCTGCTGCAAGTGCATTGTCAGGCACACAGTTGGATGTTGAGATTGACATAGGGGGAGTACCCTACCACTTCACAGTATACCCAACTAAGGCTTAGGGGGAATTATGACACCAGAACAAGCATTAGAGCTTTTAAATATAGCAGCTTCACAGGCACAACTTAATCGTGCTACACATGTACAGATACAAGAAGCAGTAAGAATTTTATTGGAGGCCGTTAAGAAATCAGACTGATAGCAACTGCCTTAGCATGGGTGTGTACGACAGTGTTGTTTGCCACATGGGTACAGGCTGCACTTCACCCCACCAAGTCAGTTCTAATCAAGGTAAATGAATATGGAGAGTTACCCTTTGAAGCACCGATATTCATTGCTACATGGATAATTGTCACTTTGCTTTTAATCAATTCAATAAGGAAAGACCGCAGACTGTAGGAGGCAGTTAATGGGTTGGAGTAATGAGCAAACTTCGTAAAGATTTTGGCATCCGCGCCCTTTGCATGACAATCATCATAGTGGGCGTCCTTGTTATATGTGGCATTGGGCTTTTGAGAGAAGAGTTAGACTTCAAGACATTCCTTGCCGTGGCTAGCTCATGGGTCACAGCAATCATCGTCTTCTACTTCCCAAGAAAATGAGAACCTATCTGCACATCCCGCACGGCATATTAGCCGTGCTTCTACTCTACGCCTATCCCCATATCGGGTGGGCTTTTCTCTTGGCATTCTTGCTATATGAGTTATGGCAGGGTTTTAGAACACAAGATGCGGGATTTCAGGACTTAAAAAGTACCTTATATGGTATGGCAATAGCGGGGATAGGGGTGCTGATTTACGGAGTATTCTTCTAAGAAAGGCAATGCGATGGAGCACGATATGAGAGATGACTGCAATCTTATTCACGGCTACCACGAGAAGAGGCTAGAAAAGCTAGAAGAGATAATCACAAACCATTTGCCTCACCTAGTAACAGACGTATGGTGGCTGAAGAGGATAGGCATAGGCATTTTAATAGCAGTCATAGCAAGTGTCATAGTGAGCGCATTGACCTAATGCACATCTGCTGTTGTCATATCACAATCCTCGTTGCTGTGTTGGGCTGTCTGCCGTTTGTGGGCTGGCGAATAAAGTTATGGTGGGGGAACCGTGAAAATCATAAAGGTTGAGTGGTGGGATACGTTCGTATTAAACGCATGGCTGGATAAAGAGGATGCGGACGCTGCGATGCCTGTTCGTATAGCAAGTGTTGGTTATCTATACAAGGAAGACAAAACAGCCATAAGACTCGCCGGCATGATTGCCCCTAAAGACAAAGACGCAAATGCCATTCAGGTAATCCCCAAGGGCTGCATTATATCAAGGAAAGAGTTAAAGGAGGTGTAGTCATGTCCGACTGCCCCCGTTTGTGGTCAAGAGATGGTTTGGTCAATAGCCTTACAGATATATGTGTGTAGGAATTGCGAAGACCGCAGGACAGGGAAACACCTTGCAAAGACTGCCCCTACCTCCAAGCCATCGGAAAACTCCTCATCGAAATAGACAACCACATTGAAGACGGCATAGACCTTCAAGCTGAGATCCACAAATTACAAGACGAGATACTTAATATCTATTGCCCTGTGGTGGTGTCCGCTTGGCCTATTAGTGATTAACGGCACATCATGGGGCTATATCATTTGACAGCCGATTGCTCTGCCGACTAAGGCTTATCGAGCTACGGCCATAAGCATAGGCGGCTTACCGCAGGCAGGCGGGAAACGGGGCGCTGGAAACTGTCTGAGGCCACCTAGGAAACTGGCCTGTATACCAGCGCCTGTATAACATTAAACCGTTTACTATAACCGCATGATTACATTAAAGCTATCAAGTGGGAAAGTGGGTAAATCCCACAGAAGGGGGAATAGATGATAGTCAGCACGTATCGTATCAACTACCAGTACGGCGATACTATTAAGATCAAGCCAGTCTTCGATGTCCACTTAGGGAGCCGCAGTTGCGATGTCCCTGCATTAAAGAAGTATCTTGCGGACTCAGACGAGAACACATATTTCTTTGGTGGTGGTGACTTTATGGATTCAATCATCACCAAAGACATCAAGAGGTATACCAAGGGTAACGACGTAACCGAGAGTGATGCAATCATAGATGAGCAGATTGCAATGGGGTACGCTATCCTGAAGCCCTATAGGGATAAGATGATTGGATGGGGCATGGGCAACCATGAAGAGTCCGTTCTGAAGTATCATGGTACAGATCCCACGCAGCGAATGGCCGACCTGCTTGGAACTAAGAACCTTGGCTATTCAGGACTTCTCAGGCTAATCTTATCAGAGA
>SDBU01010614.1_pt1 | contig 10203 bp, 8 predicted proteins | sample 2277071 | NCBI WGS metagenome assembly SDBU01 (sample SAMN10397929, study PRJNA504765) | marine sediment metagenome | isolation source: marine sediment core GS08_GC12, 126 cmbsf | place: Arctic Ocean: Gakkel Ridge, Loki's castle | collected 2008 | reverse complement strand
CTTCGCTCGCAATGACAAATAACACCCGCAACCAGTCATTGCGAGCGAAGCGAAGCAATCTCAGCCACAGGCGCGTAAGTTCATTATCTTTTCTGAAACTTGCTTATTGCTCTCAGGCAGTGATTCGTGATAGGATATAGTGAGTTCAGATAGAGAAAGCAATTTTCCAGTGTGAGGAGAAAACGCTATGACTGACAAACCAAATATTCTATTCATTACAACTGATCATCTACGCTATGATACGCTTGGATTCACAGGAGATCCCGTTATCAAGACGCCAAACATTGATAAACTGGCGTCCGAGTCAGTGAACTTCTCCCAGTATTTCGTGCAGAATCCTGTGTGCCATCCATCCCGAGCAACCATGATGACAGGCAGGTATCCATGCCATCACGGAGTTCGCTGGAATTTCAGCAACCTCAACGAAAATGAAGTAACGCTCTTGGAATACCTCAAAAAGCGTGATTATACTACAGCCTGCATAGGCAAGTATCATCTGAGCCAGAAGCGTTTTGGAGAATGCCTGGATTACGGAGCAGCAAACTCAATTCGCAACATGAATCCTGACAACCCCTTCGTTCAGTACGTCAAATCAAGGGGATATGAATATAAAACCGCATTCGCTCTACCTGAATTTCAAGAGAGGCTGGGGGCAGTGCCGCAGCCTGATCAGCCTGAAGACTGCCACCTTGACGCGTATGTTGGCATGAAGACCTGTGAGTATCTGGAAAAGGCCGATGGAGATAAGCCCTTTTTCCTGTGGCTAGGCTTTTATGGGCCTCATCATCCATACGTACCTTCGGGGCGGTTTGCCACTATGTATAATGCCAGTGACATGCCTGCGTTCCATCGATCAGAAGATGATCTGAGGAAAAAACCTGTTGAATATACCCTGTATCGCCAGTCAGAAGACCATAAATTCTTTCCATTTGCCAATGCCTCTGAGCAGACTTACCGGGAGATGAAAGCGGCCTACTATGGCATGGTCTCCCAGATAGACTGGCAGATTGGCCTCGTGCTTGACACGCTCAAAGAGCAGGGCATGGAGGATGATACGATCATAGTATTTACCAGCGATCACGGTGATTTTCTTGGAGATAACTATATTCCTGTCAAAGCGCCGTTCCTGCTTGATTGCATGTTGCACGTGCCTTGCCTGATCCGAGCGCCGGGAGTCGGGCAAACGGGGGCTGAATCAGATGAACTCGTGGAGTCAGTAGATCTTTTTCCTACCCTGTGCAATCTGGCTGGATTTGAGGCTCCGGAGTGGGTCCAGGGCCGTGATCTGACTCCACTTGTGACCGGGGGGCAGAGCGAATACCAGAGCCGCGAGGCTGTCTATGCTGAGGCAGTTGACAAACGCTGTATGCGCACCAGGGAGTGGAAGCTGATCCATTACCCGGCCAAGAAATACGGTGAGCTCTATAATCTCACAGAAGATCCTCACGAACTCAATAACCTGTACGACGAACTGCCTGACGTTAGAGATCGCATGACGTTGGACTATTACCGTCACCTGGATTCCATCGAGGATTTCAAGAATCCGGCATACCGTCGCTTTACAGGTACGGACCCTGAAACTGGCGAGCAGGTGACCCATTACCTGACCTGGTAGATAACGGAAGGAGACAACTATGTCCCGCAAAGTACGAATATGTACTGTTTCGATGAACTCGATCACCCACGGCAACCGTTCCTCCAAAGAGAATCGCTTCCGAGAGGCAGAGCAGAAGATGAAGCAAGGTTCGTTTGACAAGCCCGACCTCTTCCTGCTGCCTGAGATATTTCTGATAAACGACGTACCCGGGGCCTGGACTGATCCCGCCAACATGGAGGTGGAAGGGAACGAAACTTACCAGCGCCTCGGCGCGGCGGCGCGCTCATATAATGCCTATATCGCCGCCCCTCTTCTTACGAAAATGGACGGGATTGTGCACAACTCAACCGTGATCTTCGATCGCGAAGGTGAGCCGGTTTTCAAGTATAACAAAACCTTCCCCACGCCGGGCGAAATCGAGAATGGCGTGACTCCTGGCACGCGCACACCTGAGTGCTTCGACGCGGACTTTGGCCGTGTGGGTGTGGCCATCTGCTATGACCTGAATTTTCAGCCCTTGCTCAGGCACTACTACGAGCAGGAAATAGAGTTGCTGCTATTTTCCAGCTACTTCCCCGGCGGCCTGCTGCTGCAATCGTGGGCTTACCTGTATACGTTCCACGCGGTCAGCAGCCACGCGCAGGGCCACGAGAGTGTTTTTGTGAATAACCTGGGTTACGTCGTAGCCCGCGCGAATATGTTCACCCAGGCGTTGACCCATGAGTTTGAGTTAGATAGCGTAGTCGTACCATATTGGGGGAACCACGTAGCGGCGCAAGCTGCTAAGGAGAAATATGGCCCGGAGCTTGAAATGGACATCCATCGAGCCGAAGGCGACGCTATCCTGAGCTACCGCGGCGCTGACACAACAGTTAAGGAGATTCTGCGCGAATTCGGCATCCGGACGCGTGCTGAAGTCTACAACAACGAACATCTGCTATAGAAGAGCGGTCTTACTGGACAGGAACCCTGTTTCATCAGGCTTGACAGGCGCAATGCCAGCGATTATACTTACACTATAATTATTGGGCCTGATAAAATATGGTGAGAGGATTCAAGGACGGAGGCGCGGTTACTTTGAGTGAATTATACCAATTCCATTATTTGACTGTGCGTTACAGAGCCTCAGAAAATCCCCCTAACCCCCTTTTTCTAAGGGGGGACAAAGCCGGTTCCAATGTGCCCACCTTTCTCAAAGAGAGAGTTGTCCTGTCCCCCCTTAGAAAAAGGGGGTTAGGGGGATTTAAGGTATGGTACAAAGACTGTCGCCCAGTTACCAGATTAATGCACAGTCAAATAATGGAATTGGTATTAGTCCGCATAGGGACTCGGATGCGGACGAGCATTGCTGTCTTGACGCTAATCGCTGTTCTGGCAGGAGCGATCACGTCTGCATCTGCCGCGGAACAGAAAAGCCTGGCGAGCTTCTCCCTGGTGGCGGTAGGTGATATAATGCTGGACAGGGGGGTAGGTAAAAAGATCGAGAAGCAGGGCGCTGGATTCCCATTTGAGCGCGTGTCTCCGCTCTTGAAGGAGGCAGATCTGGCGTTCGGAAACCTGGAGTCGCCTATATCCTCCCTGGGGAAAGCGGTGAAGGGCAAAGAAGTTACGTTCAGAGCCGCTCTGAAAGTTGTCAACGGGATGCGGGACGCCGGGATCGACGTTGTATCCCTGGGGAATAATCACGCAATGGACTATGGCCCCGCCGCGCTTATGGAGACTATGGACGTTCTGGCTCATAGCGGCGTTGTATACGTCGGCGCTGGGGCAAACTCGGCCGCGGCGCGCAGACCCGCCAATCTTACCGTCAAAGGGGTTAAAACATCATTTCTGGCGTATACTTACAGGTTTCACATGGTAGTGGAGGCCCAGAACCGGAAGCCCGGCGCTGCCATCGCCACCGGAGAGCAGATCAAAGCGGACGTCCAGAAGGCCAAAGAATGGGCTGATGTGGTGATCGTATCATTCCACTGGGGATGGGAATATTCGGACCATCCTGATAAGGAGACCAGGGAACTGGCGCATCTGACAGTGGAAGCGGGCGCGGATCTGATTATTGGCCATCATCCGCACGTGATTCAGGGCGTTGAGGTTTATAGGGGCGGCCTCATTTGCTACAGCCTGGGAAATTTCATTTTTGATCAGAACGGTCGGCGCGTCACGCGCGGGCTTATGCTTCGATGCGATATAGGAAAATCAGGCGTGAAGAAAGCGGAATTCCTGCCTGTGGTCATTGACTCAGCGGAATTTAGACCCGGGCTGGCTTCCGAAAAGGCAGGCAAGCCCATACTTTTGGAATTACAGCGTCTTTCCAGGAAGCTTGAAACAAAGCTGGAGTTGAAAGATAATACCGCTATTGTCCTCAAAAAGGAGGCGATGCTAATTGGAACTTAAAGAGATCTTGAGGGAACTAACCGACGCGTGGGGCATTTCGGGATATGAAGGCGAGGCGGCCGAGGTGGCGGCCAAACACCTGGAGCCATTCTCTGACGAAGTGACCATCGACAAAATGGGAAGCGTAATCGCTCTAAAACGTGGGGAGCAAACTGACAGCGAAAGAAAAAAGATACTCCTGGCGGGTCATCTGGATCAGATAGGCCTTATGATCACGAAAATCGAGGATGGTGGCTTTATGCGGGTCACCAGAGTCGGAGGCATTGACGTGTCCATACTGCCCGGCCAGGAGGTGAGCATATATGGGAAGGAGATCCTGAGAGGCATTATAGGGACGAAGCCGCCGCATCTACAGGAGCCGGGGGAGAGCGGAAAACCTACTAAAATGGAAGATATTTACATTGATACCGGGCTAAACAAGGAAGAACTGGAGAAGATAGTCGAGATCGGAACGCTTGCGAAGATCGATGGCGAATTTACCGAATTGGGCGAGTGCATTGCCGCTCAAGCGATGGATGACCGCGCTGGTGTGGCTTCGCTGGTAGAAACTCTACGCCGCCTCACAATGAGAAAGCATGAGTGGGACGTTTACGCCGTGGCCACAGCGCAGGAGGAAATATCAGGCATCGGCGCCATGACTACCGCTTTTCGGATTCAGCCTGAAATAGCCATAGCCATAGATGTAACTTTCGGCAATGGACCGGGGATACCAGAGCGAAGCTCATTCCCATTGGACAAGGGGCCAGCCATAGGATCGGGTCCCAATTTCCACAAAAAGATCACGAGAAAACTGATCGATCTGGCTAAAGAAAACGAGATCACCCATCAGATCGATCGGGACCCGCGTCCTGGTGGCACTGACGCCTACTGGATGCAGGTCTGCCGGGCGGGTATCCCTGCCGGGTTGGTATCCATTCCGCTGCGCAATATGCACACTACGGTGGAGATGCTAAAGCTGAAAGACGTGGAAAGGCTCGCGGAGCTTCTGAGCGTATTCATCTCGCAGTTGGATTCAAAGTTCCAGGAGGACCTCAAATGCTTCTAGAAAAACTCTCAAACGCAGCCGGCGTGTCGGGCTATGAAACAGAAATCCGTCAGGTGATAAGGGATGAGCTGTCCTCTCACGTTGATGAATTGTATACTGATTCCATAGGTAACCTGTTTGCGGTGAAAAAAGGCGATGCGGACAGCCCAAAGGTCATGGTGGCGGCGCACATGGACGAGGTCGGCTTGTTTATAGACTCCATTGATAGCAAGGGCTTCGTGAAGTTCCGCAAACTCGGCGGCATTGACGACCGCGTTCTTCTATCACAGCGTGTGTATATTGGGGAGAAGAAATCCCCAGGCGTCGTCGGTATGAAGCCCATACACCTCCAGAAGCCAGATGATCGCGGGAAGGTCACCAATTCAGACGATATGTTCATAGACGTGGGGGCTACCTCCAAAGACGAAGCTAAGAAAATCGCTAAGGCTGAGGATACTGCCATCTTTGCCACGAAATTCTCCCAATCCGGGGATATACTCAGGGGTAAAGCATTCGATGATAGGGCAGGATGTGGGGTGCTCATCGAGCTTCTCAAAAAGGACTATCCATTCACCCTCTACGGCGCTTTCACGGTGCAGGAGGAACTAGGATTGCGTGGGGCCAAGATCGCCGCCTACGCCCTGGATCCAGACTTCGGCTTTGCGCTGGAGGGGACAACGGCGGGCGATACGCCCACCAAACGTGACGTTAGCCCATCCACCAACATGGGCGCCGGGCCTGCCATAACCATTATGGATAGATCGTTTGTGAGCAACAGGCGTCTGGTGGATCTCCTGGTGGATACAGCTAAGAAAGAGGAGATACCCTATCAGTTCAAGCGAACCATAACCGGCGGCACCGACTCCGGCGCAATACACCAGGCGCGGGCAGGTGTACCATCGGTTACCGTTTCGACCCCTGTAAGGTACATACACGCTCCGGTGAGTATGATGCGCCTGTCTGACTTTGAAAATACCGTCGAGCTTATGCACAAAACCCTATGTAGAATGACGGAGCTACAGAACTCGTAAGCGTCGTGCGAGAGGCTGATTATGGGCTATGAAGATTCATATTTGGTGGAAAAGTGCGTGGAAGGTGATAAATCAGCCTTTGCCACCATAGTGGATAGATACAAAAGGCATATATACTCCATTACGTATTCAATGACGCGCAATCACGCCGATGCCGACGATCTATCACAAGATACCTTTATCAAAGCCTATGAAAATCTGCGGAAATTTAAACTGGGTACAAATTTCCGCTCCTGGCTAAGTCGTATAGCGGTGAACTCATGTATTGATCATTTACGGCGCAAAAAGAGGTCCTCGGAAGACGGATTGGATGATCACGCGAGATCGTTGCCTGATCAGAACCCCGGGCCGCAGGACAACCTGGAGTCCAGCGAGTTGATGGAAAACATCAACGCGGCGGTGGATTCGCTCCCTGAAGACCAGCGGACAGTGGTGATCATGCGGGAAATGCAGGGCTTCGCACTGAAAGAGATAGCGGAGGTCATGAAGTGTTCTGAGAGCACCGTCAGATGGCGACTACACTATGCTCGAAAGAAACTGCAAAAAAAGCTTCAGGGCTATCTGAATGGAGCCTGAGAATCTCTTTTTGCCAAACATTCTCTTATTTCGTTCGTTATATCATTAGGAGGTTGGCTAGTAAGAGCCTGTAAAAGAATTATTTCCCTCGCGGGATTCCCCCTTAAAAAAGGGGGTTAGGGGGTTGTATAGAAACGTATCAAATAGATTACGGTGTAACTGTCGATTCATAGGAGACAACCCCCTAACCCCCTTTTTTAAGGGGGAATTAGACCAATTGCTGCATTACCTCAAAAGAGGGAAGTTATTTTTGCACAACTCTAACTCTAAGTCAACTAGCCGGACAGACAAATGAGATGTAAGAAACTGAGAAAAATATACCCCAAATACACTGACGGTGAGTTGTCTGAGCAGGAACGCCAGTCTGTGGAGGAGCATATTCGTGACTGTCCTGACTGCACGGCCAACGTAAGCTCGCTGGGAAAGATGCGCTCGCTTCTGCGGACAGCGGCCAAGATTGAAGTGTCAGATGAATACTGGGACACATACTGGGACCGTCTGGAGAAAAAACTGCCGGACGAACCAGCACAGGTGACCGCTGTATCGAGAATATCAGGCGCTTTCGCCGAACTGTTTCGACGTCCTGTTGTTCTTGGTCGAGCTATGGTTGTTGTCATCCTTCTGGCATTTCTGGTCTATACAGCGTCGGACCGTCAGACCAAAAAACTAACTATGCCTGCCAGCGTTCCTCCCTCGACCGAACGTATGGAGGAAATGGAAATGGAGTTATTCAGCGCCGTGGAGGAAGGCTACAGACAAAACGAGGAGGCGGCAGGAATAGCCTCCAAACCTCGCCAGCCTTCGCCGCCTGCGCGGGTAGGTGATGCAGTAGCGAGACCAGAAGATCAAACTATCGACGCTCCGGCGAAACTTGCAGCAGGTGAAACTGATCTGGCGGTGAGACGCAAGCCATCCGAGGACAAAGAATTAACCGAAGCGCTTGAGCACCGATTTAGCTATGCGCAGCCTGAAGAGCCAGTATCTGCGCCAACGCTATCAGCAAAGACAGCAAAAGTCCAGGAGGGCTTGGGAGAAGTTGATTATCTACTCGGTGATGTTCAGGACGAGTATACAGTGGCAGAGAACTATTTCCAGAGCGGCGATTACGTCCAGGCAATTCCTGCCTATCAGAATTTCATTACGGCGAATACCGTAGCAAAGGTGCTGGACGATCGGACGTTAAGAGCGCAGTATCAGATCGGTGAAGCTCATTTCCAGATGCAGAACTACTCAGATGCTTTATCGAACTTCGTCGTTGTGGCCAATGCGGACAAAGCAGAAAGGGCAGATACAGATAGAGAAAAAAGCTATGATCTTTATTATGGTAGCAAAGCGGAGCTGAAGAAAGACGAGAAGGCGAAGGAATTAGCTCAGTCAAAGTCGCAGTTAGGGAGGGGGCTTCGTACTAGAGCGCGGCTTGAGCCACAAGTCCAGGCTCATGGTAGCGTAGTAGATGCAGATGAACTAAGGACATCAGATGATCAAATGCGCGATCACAGCGCGGGTCTTACCGCAATCCGTAAAGTGCTGGCTCCCATTGAAACTCGTGAGCAGTTAATATCGCGTGCCATATTCAGGCAGGCGCAGTCCTACGAAAATCTGAAGAAAAACAAGGAGGCGTTAGCCACGTATAGAGTATATATAGAAAAATATCCACAGGGAGAATATATCTCTCAAGCCAGGGAGAAGATAACTCCGAAAGCCGCCGCCGACAAGAAAGCGGAAAAAGCAGGGAAAGCGGGAAGCGAAGAGAAAGAAAATAAACCAGAAAGCAAAGCGACAAAAGATCCTTGAAAACAAATAGGAGGTTTTATGTTTGATCAGGTTTTCTCTATACATCCTCGTAACCACCGATGCTTTCAGTATCAGGGTGAGGCGTTTAAGATCCTCGCATCCGCGGAGCACTATGGAGCAGTGATCAATGCGGACTTTGATTATGACGTCTATCTAAAGGAGATGCAGCGTACAGGACAGAATGAAACTCGCGTATTCACTTTCTACAGGGAGAAGGAATCCAGTATTGCCGGCCCTGGCAATATGAATACTCTGGCGCCCACATCTCAGGCTTCAGTCATGCCCTGGGAGCGCGTCTCCGGTCATGGCAAAGCTGCTGATGGGCTTGACAAGTTTGATCTGAACCGGTGGAACGCAGCATACTTTGACCGTTTCAGGGATTTTTTGAGGAAATGCGCCGACAAGGGTGTTGTTTGCGAAGTCACTCTCTTCTGCAACCCCTACAACCAGGAGAAATATGATCTATTTCCATGCAGCAAGCTCAGTAACGTCAACGGCGTTGGTCATGATCTGGATGAAGCGCGCAGCTTCATGACGCTGGATGCTCCAAGTATCGTCTCCTTTCAGGAACAGCTTGTGCGCAAGATCGTGGAGGAATTGAACGACCTGGATAACATTTACTACGAAATCTGCAATGAGCCAAACCTGTCCGGTGACTCCTATGAAGTAAACGAAAATAAGATCGTTGCCTGGCACGCTCACCTGGCCCGGATCATTCGGCAGGCCGAAGAAAATCTGCCCAAGCGGCATCTGATCGCCGCCAACGCGCATTTTCGCTTCAATCTGTCCGATAATGCTGATGGATCCAGTATGCGCCACGAGGATCTGAGCTATGCTCAAAACCCGGACATCGACATTATCAACTATCATTATATATCCGCAAAGACAGTAACGGAAGGACTCCGCTTCACTCGTTCGCAACTGGCGCAGGCGGGGCTTACCTGGCGCTTCCTGCGTGAGCGTGACCAGTTTGGCAAACCCATTGTTTTCGATGAAACCTTCTCAGGCATCGTTCGCGGAAATCCCGAGCGTTATTCTATCAACCGGGCTGAAGCGTGGGAGATGATCCTGTCAGGGGGAGCGGGATATAGTAACCTGGATTGGTCTTTCACACAGGGTGATGAAACCGGTTCGGGAAAAGAACCGGTCGGTGATGGCCGGCGATTGGATGGCCGCGATCTTCGAGAATGGATCAACATTTTACATGGACTACTCAACCAATACGACCTGGTTTCACTGGTTCCTGCTGTCGGGCTGCTCCCTGAAAGCGTACCGGGATATGGATATGCTGCGTTAACCGATGATGCCGGCAGGTATATCCTCTACTTCGTAGATGAAAAATTATACCGATCTGAGCCATGTGATCCCCGGGGGGTAGCTGCCTCTCTGGCTCTGCCGTCCGGGAGATATGCTGCTCAGACATTCGATCCGAAAGCCGGCGTCAGCAGGGATCTTCCGGCACTTCAAAGTGAAGGAACTGCGAGACTAGAAATACCTGATTTTGCTGAAGATATAGCCGTTTTGTTGAGTAGGATGGAATAATGGGGACTATTTCCATGATGCCCGAAGAACGCTATATTGAATTCGACGTAACATACAAATGCAGTGCGCAGTGCCGGCATTGCATTCTGGTATGCAGCCCGAAGAAAGGCGGGTTGATGACGCTAGAGGATGCCCGCGCCTATCTGGTTGAGATGAAGAAACTCGGCCTCACTGGAGCGGATCTGATCATAACAGGTGGCGAGGCGCTCCTTTTCTTCCAGCGTGTTCTGGAGATTATCCAGTCT
>SDBU01010613.1_pt1 | contig 10204 bp, 15 predicted proteins | sample 2277071 | NCBI WGS metagenome assembly SDBU01 (sample SAMN10397929, study PRJNA504765) | marine sediment metagenome | isolation source: marine sediment core GS08_GC12, 126 cmbsf | place: Arctic Ocean: Gakkel Ridge, Loki's castle | collected 2008 | reverse complement strand
TTGTATTTTAATGTTCTTCCACGACCTGTGAATTTTTGTTGTTTATTTTTACATTTACGGCAAATATGCCGTAAATATTCTCGTCCTGTATCTTTATTTATTAAAGTATAAAAATCCCAATCTTCTTTCTCCTCACCGCATTTCTTACACTTTCTCATTCTAGTACACCTGCGAAAAGGCACTCCCCAGCACTTTGAATTTCGGTTGTTTTTAGAATCCTATTTTTAGGTAAATCAACAGTATAGTAGTCCCCGTCGTCTGAATGGTTTACAGTAAGAGTAAGTATATCTTTAGTGTCTTCAAGAACCCAACCTACCATATATTCATCCGTTACAACTAGATAATTTACCTTTCTCCATTTCACAATAACGAGGGTCCAGGGCTCTAACATTCTAAGGCTCCTTAAAAGGGGCAGTCTTTTGCATCTGCGAATATTGTTATTTTGGTAATATCTTCTTTGTCTATGTGTAATTGTACATCGTCACTATCACTTTTAAATGTTACAACCGTGAGTATCTTTTTACTATCTTTTAACACCCAACCGGTAGCATACGTCGGTTTCTTAGTTCTAACTTGATCAAATGTCTCCCATATTGTATGCAAAAAATTATAACTAAGCCACTCAATTACTACAAGAGTGCCTTTTTCTAACATTCTAAGGCTCCCATATCTTGGAGGCGGTGTATATATATTATACTCTCTGTATTGATATTAAATTCCATCACTTCGCCCTTTGATGTAGAATATATCAAAATTGTTAATACATCTTTAGTGTAGTCAGTAACCAAACCGACAGCACGATATGTCACCTTTTCAGTTTCAAGTTCTTTTAATTGGTCGTGTTTAAGAGATACACTTTTATTTTCTACCGTAAACCATTTTACCATAACAAAAGTACCTATTTCTAACATTCTAAGGCTCCTTGAAGATCGCCAAGAGTTAAGGCTTGTAGTCTTCTTTTCTTTTTAAGATTATCTAAAATTAAATTATCTGTCTGTAGGTGTACTAAATCTATGATTGTAGCCCCACGATTTTGATCCATGCCAATTCTGTGAATACGGTCCTCGCTCTGGACTCTGGACTCGGCATTAAAATCGTTAGAATAATAGACGATTGACGGTGAAGCGTGAAGAGTGAGCCCCATACCACCGGCACCGGGCTGGGCTACGAAAGCAACTAGAGGATGTTTTTCTTGTTCGTTTTGGAATGTTTCCAATGGGTCATCGAATGGACTACTCCAACCGCGACCGTCAACTCGAATTACCTTCCAACCGCAATCCTCACAAATAGAAACACACCTGTCTACTGACCCAGTGAAGCCAGCATAGACCACAATTCTACCAACTTCAGTGTGTTCATCGAGAAGGTCTCGGAGTGCAGGATCTTTAGGTGTTTCTAACTGTTGTGCAACCCGCTGATATTTTTTCTTTTCACCGATGCCACCGCATCCGTCACAAGCGATCTTATTATTAGAATCCAAGGGGTCAGGCATTAGCTTTTTGCCCTTACAAACTGGGCAAAGCATTTTACCTATACATTCTTCAACATATTGAAAACCGTCACTTAATTCTCTTAATAACGTTATACCAGCAATAACAGTTTTAGCTGTTGAAACAATACTTTTCGCTATATTTTCAATCTTTTGACTAACAGGTAGCTTAATGATTCTATAAATTTTATCAGGCAAGTCCAAACAATCTTTCTTTAATTTTACAATTACTAAACCCTTCATCCGTTCGTAAAGAAAAGCTACTTCATTCTTACTTTTTTGATAAGTGTGATAACTATCATCGTCACTTGGAAAATGATTAAAGTGGTCTTTTAATTCACCACAAGTTGCACATTTATTTTCATCATCAAGCCAGGATTCAAGATGCGGGAAAACCCCGCCAGTTAATGATTCTTTTTCTACAACAATACCTAACCTTTTCTTGAATTTCATCTGACTGCCCTCTTTCAAGAATCCAGGACAGGCAATTTCACATTGCCAATACCAATCTACCGGGGTTCTTGGAGCCGGGGCTCCAGACATTAAGACTACATATCCGTCAGTGGGATGATCGTCTCTATTGCCATTGGCTAAAGCCATCGCAGCTTGACTGCGTTGGGCTGTAGGATTTTTTACTCTTGAAGATTCGTCAAAAATAATACCTCTCGGTGTGGCTTTACCGTCTTCCCAATTTTTGATTAACTTTGTTAATCCAGCATACGTCACCATTTTCGGTTTGATTTTTGATTTCCAAATCCTTAATTCTCTTTCCACAGCCATAATACCTGATCTTGGGGCTACCCACCACCAATCATCCATACCAGATCGCTCCATTACTTCAATAAGAGCTAAAGATTTTCCTGTACCCATCTCGCCCGCAATGACGCAGCGTCGCATTGTGAGTGTGAAATTAGAAAAATCCTTTTGGTGTTCATATAGTGGGCGACTGTAATTATGTAAGATGATTTTAGAATCATAATACTTATACGGATTTTCGCCTTTGAGATAAGCTAATCGGAATTCGTTGTGGGGTGAGTCTGCAATACTCCATATTTTTCGTGGGGAAGTATCATGACCATGCCAATGCCACCCATCCAGATTTTTAATTTCAGCGATTAGTGTTCTGTTAAAAGGGAATTTAATGAAGATTCTTTGCTCTGCGTAGATTAATTCGGCAGGGATTATATACTTACCGGCACGCAATTTTGTTTTCATTTTTTATACTCCAAAAGATAGGTGCCGTCTCTTAAATCTTTTTTGTGAAGGTCATAAAAAATCGCGTGCAGGCCAATACAATCAAAAAACTGCATACACTCATTAAAAACTTCACGCATTTCTTTTGTGGGTGTATATACTGAGTTAAGACAATGGCGTATTGCAAGATACCAATTAGTTAATGTACCTGAGACAATAGCCTCTTCTTTAGTATAAACTACTGCTAAGTTGGTAATTTCTAACAAACGAAAGAAGAACTTTTTTGATCCTGAAATCAAAAAACTAAAATATAAGTGTTCAAGAAGATCGCCAGCAGCACGCAATGTTGGTAATGGTGCAGTTTCTTTACCCTGCCGATATTCACCAAGTGCGGCAAGAAAACTTGCATATTCTTTGTATTTAAGTGGAGATGCATCTACACCCCGAAGATAGCCGTTGATTTCTGGCCAATTGATTTTAGGTACTATTAGTGGTGTAATCATAAAAATAGACGGCCAACTAGACACACGACGCCTTTAATGTGGTCGGTTTGCGTCGGTCTAGTTGGCCGTATTAAGGGTTATTGTGCTCGTTCGTCGTCAGGGGCAACTTCGATTTCCGGTTCCGGGGGATTCAAAAATTTATCAGCTTCTGCACGCAACGCATCTTCAGGTGGCGGCGTCAAATCTGCTGAACAAGGGATGGCTACGGGTCCGTGCCACTTATACTTAGGTGTCGTAATCAGACGTGCTTTGAAAGTACACGCTTTACCAATCAATGGAGCAACCTTCTTAGCTTCACGCCTTGAAGTTTTACTATTCATATGAAAAGCAGTAAAGACACCTGCATCTGGAATCCATAATAGAAATTCAGGACCGTACATGGCTCCCGAATCTCGAACAGAAGACATTGCCTTAATCTTTTGGAAAATTTCGCTTTTAGTATCATAACTGATTACAAAATCATCACCAGTCTGAACAGCTTTCGGTCGCCAAGTAACAATAATAACGTCAACTTCTTCACCGAGATCAACAATATCATCATCCTTAACTAAGCCATAATGTGCAATACCAATTCGACCTTCAGCGACAGCATCCGTTTTTGATCCGAAAAGTTGAAAACGTGAAAGGTAATCACCACTAGAGACTACTTCCTTAAACGAATCTGCATTAGCTAATGTGCCGCCAACTTGTGGTATTAGATCGTTTGACATGGGTTTACTTTTGGGTTTTGAGTTTATCTAGTGCAGGTAAAAAGAGACTCTTAAAAGCTCTTTTGAACGTCCAACCAAAATCTTTTTCACCGAGAATAAGTACACTTTTAGTATCTTTAGTTGCAACTAATGCAATCTTACCATCGACTTTACAAAATTCAATTATAATATCATTATCTATTGCCCATTGGATTGCTTCATCAAAATTCATTCTTTCTCCTTCGGTTGTGCATCGAGAGCTTGCAAAGCCACTTTACGATCGCTATAACAGCGAGTAAGTTTTGATCCAATATACCCACAAGCGTCTTCATCTTTCCATTGTACTTTATACTGAAAAATTCCATAAACAATATTACGTTCAATACAACTTGGATAATCGTACAATACCCATACCGTCATACCTAATTCTACTGTTATTCCATCTGCTGTTTTAGGATTACTCATCTAACTCCCCAGCAAGGATTTGAACCTCGAACCTAATGATTAACAGTCATTCGCTCTACCGATTGAGCTACTGGAGAATAAGGCCTTATTCAGAAATTACCGATTTACAAAACGGCGTGTTACCATAAGGCCAAAAAGAACCATCAATGGCTCAGGGTCGAACACTCCGGCCGGCAATATTCGATTGTCCGAAGCCATTGATGGTAAAATCAAACTACGCAGAAACGGCGGCTTCAGCAGCCTTAGCAGCCAACTTAGTAGCTTCATCAGCCTTCTTGGCGGCCCGCTCAGCGGCCCGCTTCTTCTTCTCATCTTCGAGCTTCGCCTTCCTCTCCGAATACTTAGCCTGGCGAATTTCGATACTCGAAGGATCAAGATTCAGAACCCAAGCAATAGCGAGGGCAAAACCACTATTAGCAGTGGTCGCACCAGCTAGATCACAAAGACCCGGTCCAACTTGAGGATTAGCGTGTTCTTCCTTCAGGATAGACATATTTTGCAAACGTGCATTTGCAACAAACTCAGCACTACCGGCCTTACGACCCTGGCGTGCGGCATCTCGAAGTTCCTTCGCTCGTGAAGCCACCAGCGGAACAAACTCCTCAGCATCCATGTGGATAGCCGAATCAATGAAGTTTACCTGCTCGTCCGTCGGCAGCTTCGCAAGCTGTACGGCGTTTGAGACAGTGATTTTACCATCATCAACCAAGTCACCGACAGCCTTCTCCAACTTGAGGAGCTTCAGTCTTTGATTGATCCACGAAGGACTCTTCGCCAACTTTGAAGCCATATCGGCCAAAGTCAGAGTAGGATTCGCAGCGAAAATACGCTGCAACTGCTTCGTGTACTGAACAGGTTGAGTCTCAACCTTATGCACATTTGCCATAATCTGAGCTTCCAATGTCTGTTGATCATTAAGATCAACAACATTGATAGCGATATCTTTTAGACCAATATCAAGAGCACAAGAATAACGATGGAGACCGTCACAAATTTCATAAAATTTAACACTATCACCGTCAACATCTTCTGTTCGTTCACGAACATTAATAGGGTTCAAGATTCCAACATCAACAATAGAATCACGTAGACCGACATAATCTTCACTTTCCCTATTAACTGCTCGCAAGGCGACAGGATTCTCTCTAATTGACGATAGCGGCACTACTCGGACATCAGGTGCGGTTGCCATAGTGGCTCCTTGAAAAAGAAAGTAGAAGTGCTTCTAAAATCAAATTAATCTTTAATTTCTTCTATAATCAATTGTCTTTCATCAAGACACAAAGCCGCATATAAAATTCCAGTTATTATATCTACATTTAAGCACGTAGGTGCAAGTGGATCTACATAAGTCAATTTGATTATAAGTTCATTTTCTTTCATTATTGTTTCCTTTATTATAATTGATCTTAAAATCAAATTCCCCAAATCAAATCATTATACCTCGGAATCCCGCTACATTATCTAATAAGCTAACTAGTCGGCCGCTGTTCAATAATTACTTTTCATGTGTACGCGAATATAAAATGAACACGCGCGTATGTAGCAAATACCGTACCAATTACAATAATACAATAATACAATTATTTAAGTAGGCTTCACAAGAAAATAATAAACGAAAATAAAGCCTATAGTAAATAGAGACTATTCCTTTTGTCTTACTGTCAAGTTATTATAGGGTAACGACTTAGGCTAATAAACTAATACAATTACTTGTATTCACCTGAACACTGTACCACTAAAAAGCTTACTAGATTTATAGACGATAGTATTGTTATCTGAATGATTTGATTTTGTTATCTTGATTTTATCATCACACCTGCTGTTGTTATCACAAACTATTGATTTTATAATCAATTTTCTTGTGAGTTCAAACAATGGCAACGCAACCTACCAAAACAGAAGCTATTAAGGCTTTTCTTCAGGCGTCTACCTGTAAAGATTTAGCTGCACTTTATAATTACAATATTGAAGTGCAAGTGAATGTTGCCCAAGATGGCGGGGAACGTATCTCTAGTGAAGGTTTCAAGGGTAAAAAATCCCACGGCTATTCAGATGGTTTAACTATCTGGAAAAGTTTCAGGATACCTTGGAAAGCCAATTCTAAACCTGAATATGATGATTCTATAATCAAATTCGATCTCGCCGAACATGCTGATGCTATCGGCCTTACCGGGTGGGATTGGTTTAATAAAGAATCTCTTTGGGTGGCATATGATTTTGACGCCATTTCTGGCCACTCTAACAATACTCTTGCTGATCCAGAAATCGAAGCTGTTAAAGTCGCAGCATGTAAAATACCTTGGATCACGGTAAGAAAATCAACATCAGGTAGCGGTCTCCATCTCTACGTACATCTACCGCGAGTCTCTACCGTAACTCATACAGAACATGCCGCACTATCGCGTGCTATTCTTTCCAAAATGTCGGCAGTTGCCGGTTTTGATTTTGCAAGCAAATTAGATGTTTGTGGCGGAATTATGTGGGTTTGGGCTAGAAAAAAGACAACTGAAGGATTAACACTAATTAAACAAGGCAAAATTCTTAATGATATTCCCATCAATTGGCGTGACCATATCGCTGTCGCAAAAGGAAAACGTAAAAAGAACCTACCCCACTTCATAAAAGAAGCAGAAGTTTCTGAATTTGAAGAAGTGACAGGGCAAAGGACACATGTAAAATTAGATGAACAACATAAGAAATTGTTGGATTATCTCTCTGAAAGTAATTTTAATTGTTGGTATGATCAAGATCATCACATGATAGTTACACATACCTATGCCTTAAAACAAGCTCATAAAGACCTTAAATTAAGAGGCATTTTTGATACTGTCGCCACCGGAAAAGAACAAGGCGATCATAATTGTTTTGCTTTTCCAGTAGCTTATCCGCAGGGTGCTTGGAGTGTTAGAAGATATACGCAAGGCGTACAAGAGACATTAAATTGGGATATTGACGCTAGAGGTTATACTAAATGTCTCTATAACGTAGATCCCTCATTAAAGATTGCCGCTCAGGCTCACGGTGGTATGGAAGATCGAAAAGGTACTTATCATTTTAACAGTGCTACCGCAGCCGTTCAAACGGCTTCGTTATTAGGAGTAAAATTGAAGTTACCAGAATGGGCTTCTGAACACAAAGCAAAATTATCTCAACATAGAGATGGGCGTTTAGTCGCTAATTTTGAAAGAAAATCTACTGATAAATACGACGATATAATCGGCTGGCGTGAAGAAAAAGGCCAATGGGAAAAGATTTTCAACGCACAATTACAACAAGCTGTTGAAACTGAAACAGTTAACTATGATGCCCTAGTGCGTCATCTTGTCAATGAACACGGTGATGATTTTGGTTGGGTAATTAGAACAGCAAAACAATGGCATAATGAACCTTATAATCATATTAGAATTGCGTTAAAATCGTTGGACATAAATGATTCTGAAATCAATAAAGTATTAGGCACATGTGTCTTAGAAAGTTGGGTACTTGTGAATGAACCATTCCAAGATGAATATCTTGGCAATAGAAAATGGAACCGGAATGCTTCTCAATTTCGTTTTCAACCTCAAGAAGGTGAATATAAAACTTGGGAAAGAGTTTTGAATCAATGTGGTGAAGGCTTGAATGAAGCCGTACTTGAAGATGGCTGGTGTAAATTAAATGGTATTCCAACTGGAGCAGATTATCTTAAACTTTGGATCGCTTCACTGTTTCAATGTCCAAAAGAACAACTTCCTTATCTTTTCTTTTATTCCAAAGAAGAACGTACTGGAAAATCTACATTCCATGAAGCGATTGGTATGCTTATAACTAAAGGTTATATTCGAGCAGACGCTGCTTTGATTTCATCATCAGGATTTAATGGTGAATTAGAAAATGCTATCCTTTGTGCAGTAGAAGAAACTAATCTTCAAAAAACCGCAGCCGCACGTAATCGTGTGAAAGATTGGGTAACTTCTAGCACAATTTTAATACACCCAAAAGGTAAGACTCCTTACCAAGTAATAAATACTACCCATTTCGTGCAGACAGGTAACGCAGTACAAGAATGTCCGATTTTTACTGGTGATTCTCGTATTTGTATGATACATGTACCTGTACTTGATTTATTAAGTATGCTACCAAAACGCCAATTACATATTCAATTAGAACAAGAGGCTCCTGCTTTTCTTAATGACGTATTAAATCTTGAGCTACCGCCAACGGATGATCGTTTGAATATACCCGTTGTTGATACTAACATCAAAATTGAAACAGCAAAATCAAACCGTTCAGCCTTAGAAGTATTTTTAGATGAAGAAATATATTATGTACCTGGGCAACGAATATTGTACGCAGAATTATTTAATAAATTTCAAGAGTGGATGGATCCAAATGAAATTCATCAATGGTCTAAAATTAAGTTTGGTCGCGAACTACCTTCCAAATATCCAAAAGGCCGAGCATCTGATAGCGGAAGTCAATTTTTTATCGGTAATATAAGTTTTAATCCAGGTAAGGCATCCACGCCTTACGTTGTCCATAAAGGTAATTTGTTATTGGAAGGAGAGAAACGATGAGTATAAAATCAAAAATAGAAGGTTTAACTATAGAACAACGCCGACTTCTCGCACACTCATTCGATAACATGTTTAATCAATATATTGAATTTGGTGATAATGAGTTTATTGGTGTCCATTTGGATTTAGAAAAACATAAAAATCTTAAAATAGAGGAGACAGTTGGTGTCTGGAGTTATGGTAAAATTAACAAGGAGAACCGATGAGTAAAGATATTAATGCCCAATTGATACAAATTGAAGCTTTTGAAATACTTAAGGCTCTGTTTGAAGTATGTGACCTTGAAGATTTTATCTATGAAATACGTGCTGATGAAGGATTAGGTTGGAATGGACCGCGAGTGATCAAATATGATAATGCTGTAGAGCGTGCTCGTGAACTTATTAATCGTAAAGGAAACTAATGAACTATGCTAATGGTTGGCCAATTATTTACATCAAAGATCAATGGGTTTATGAAGATACAAAAGAATCACTTTCTATTCCGCGTGCTTGTCGTAAATGTGGTGATAAAGTTACCGAAAAAGGACATGACACTTGTATAGCAAATTTACCTGGAATACGAAACGGTTGTTGTGGTCATAGCGTACAACAACCTTATTTACAATTTGAGGATGAAGAAACTTTCAGAAAAGTCATAAAATTTTTAAGGAGTAACCAATGAAAATAATTGCATTCGGCCATAGGAAAGGCGTAGGAAAATCTACTGCCTCCAAATTTTTAACTACACATTTGCGGTGCGAATATCCTGATCTTAAAATCAAAGAAGTGTCTTTTGCAGCTAAACTAAAAGATATTTCTTGGCAATTATTTAGTTGGGCTGGGTTAAAACGTGGCGTGTATTATGAAACACACTATCAAGAAAAAGAATTTCTTCTACCCCGCCTCAATTTATCCCCGAGAAATATTTGGATTGGTGTCGGAAATAAGTTAAGAGAAATCTATTCTAATACATGGATTGATTATGCTTTGAACGTAAATGCTGATATTATAATCATTTCTGATTTACGTTTTATAAATGAAGCTGTGGCTATTAATAGTGTAGGTGGTACACTAGTTAAAATTAACCGTGATGTACCTAAAGGTACGGACCCTGCTGAAGTAGACTTAGCAAATTGGAATATTTGGAATACGATTATTGATAATAATGGCACCCTTAATAAACTCAACGATACTCTTCTTTACTTCTTCCTTAACAAAGGAATACTATGATTGAAAATCAAATAGCAAATCTCAAAAACCAAAGACTTAATCGTATTAAACGGGGTTTACTGGTTATACAAAAGAAACACCCTGAAGCTATTAA
>SDBU01010612.1_pt1 | contig 10205 bp, 9 predicted proteins | sample 2277071 | NCBI WGS metagenome assembly SDBU01 (sample SAMN10397929, study PRJNA504765) | marine sediment metagenome | isolation source: marine sediment core GS08_GC12, 126 cmbsf | place: Arctic Ocean: Gakkel Ridge, Loki's castle | collected 2008 | reverse complement strand
ATTTCCATTGTTTTGTTGTGCATTAACCTGATAATTGGACGACAGCCTTTGGCCCATGCTTCAAATCCCCCTAACCCCCTTTACAAGGGGGGACAGGACATGCCAAATGCGATCCCCCCTTGTAGCTTGTATGGACGGGAGACATGCGATCCCCCCTTGTAAAGGGGGTTAGGGGGATTTTCTGAATAGCTCTAATGCACAATGAAATAATGGAATTGGTATAATTACCTTGTCACCGGTGGAGCAGGCTTCATCGGCTCAAGTATCATGGAAACACTCGTGCAACAAGGAGAAAATATGCGGATGTTCGATAACTGCTCCACCGGGAGATTATCGAATTTACTCGAAGGCTTATCCACGCGATGCGGCTTCGTGAACCTGTTACATGCCAAAGTCCTCATGAGCCAGATGGTTTCCTGACAGGAGGATCGCAAATAACATGAAAACGCCAAAATTGATACGAACATGCGCTCCTGTGCGCATCGATTTCGCCGGCGGCTGGACAGACGTTGCCCTGTTTGCCCAGGAGTCCAAAGGCTATGTTGTCAATGCCGCCATTGACATATATTCCTATGTTACGGTTAAGGGCTCACCCGCAAGACAGGTCATGATGAATAGCTACGGATACCAGCACAAGGAGTCCCAACAGGACACCTCAGTGAGGATCTACTCTGCCGACTTCGACCTGTATGAAGAAGCAGAAGAGATTAAACAGCTTGAGTATAACGGAAATATCGACCTGGCAAAGGCGGCTATCAAAAGGATGGAGATTGAAGAAGGATTGGAGATAATAACCCGCTCTAACGCACCCGCCGGATCAGGATTGGGTACCTCGGCGGCAATGGGAGTAGCTCTGATCGGCGCTCTGAGCAGGTTTGCAGGAAAACCCATGCTGCCATACGAATTTGCGGAAGCCGCCAGCGCCGTCGAGCGATTCGAACTGGGTATATTCGGCGGCAAGCAGGACCAATATGCCAGCGCGCTGGGTGGTCTGAACTTCATGGAATTTGACGGAGAGGAGGTCAAGGTCTCTTCTATCAATGTGCCGTCAGAAATTATCTACGACTTAGAGAAACATCTGGTGTTATGCTATACTGGCCAATCACGGCTTTCAGGTGACGTACATCGCAAGGTTGTGGATGCCTATAATTCAAAGGAACCAGAGACTCTCGACGCCCTCCGCAACCTGCGGGATATCGCTCAGCGGATGAAGGAGGCTCTGTTAAATGGCAATCTGGAGGCTTTTGGCTTACTGCTATCAGAAAACTGGGAGAACCAGAAGGCACTGCATCCCTCGGTTACGAATCAGCAGATCGACGCGCTCTTCAAAACCGCATTGGCCAACGGCGCCCTTGGTGGGAAGGCTTGTGGCGCCGGCGGCGGTGGCTGTATCGTGTTTTATTCGGAACCCGATCGCGAACATGAAGTTCGCAGGGAGCTTGAAAAAGCTGGCGTTAATATCATCGATCTCAACCTCGATTTCAGTGGCCTGAGGATTTGGTAGTTGACTGAGGAGCGGGGGAGCGAGAGAGCGAGGGATGAGGGAGCTGGCGGCGGCGGCTTCCTTCTGCTCTACGCTCCCCCGGAGAAACATGGACACATCATAAAAGCACTGCCAGAATTGAGACTTCTGCCCTTTGAGTTTGAGCCGCAGGGCAGCAAGATAATCTATGTGGAAGAAAAGTGACCCCGGTAATAATGGATCGGCATGGTTCATGATTAGGGTAACATTTCTGATAGAGCAGAAGGAAAATCACGAATGACACGAATAAACGAATAACACGAATAATTCGTGACATTTGTTCAAATGTGAAATTCGTGTTTAATCTTTGTTTCTTCCATGTGTTTAAAAAGTGTTACCTTAATTCCTCTAAGAAATGAACCATCCCAAAAAGGCACTAACAACTCTTGTTTTTGCGCTTACGTTTTACTATACTGGGTTGGGAGCGGAAGTGGGCTATCCACACGCGCAGATAATGACAATGCTTGATGAACCACGATACCAGCAGAAGGAAGTGAATGAGAAGTATGGACCTGGATAAACCGTTTATATCTGCTTTAGTGGACAGGCATATGGATCTGTCCTTACAATCTGGAGATGCATACCATGGCCATTTTAAATGCTGCTGTAGTTGGTCCCGGGGGCAGGGCTAGAGCGCACCTGCCGATAATCCGGATCTTATCTGATAAGTACCGGTTAGTCGCTGTCTGTGACGTTGATGAAGATCAGGCGAAAGCTGTCGCTGCTGAGACTGGAGCTAACGGATACACAGATTTAGAGGAGATGCTGGATAAGGAAAAGCTGGATGTCTGCCTGATCGCCACCCAGGCTGAAAGCCACCACGTCATCGCTCAAGTTTTGGCTGAAAGAAAGGTCAACATCATAACGGAGACTCCCATCGCTCTGACCCTCCCCTGCGCAGATGTGATGATAAAGGCGGCCAGGGAGAACGGCGTTCTGTTAGAGGTGTCCGAAAACGCTCGTAGGTGGCCGCATGAGAGATTAAAGCAGAAGATTGTGGAAAGTGGACTTATTGGTGATGTCAGGGAGTTTTATCTATCCTACACCTCTGGCTCCTATCACGGTATGGGCGCTATAAGGGCAATACTTGGGACGGAAGCGCAAAGCGTCGTCAGTGAATTCCCAGATGAGGGGGATGTCAAGGAACGGGCGGAGATCGAGTGGTCGAATGGCATAAGCGGGAAATACGAGTGCAACCGCGCCAGAGGAAACTACTGGGAGATTATAGGAAGTAAGGGCGCTATTCGACGAAATGAACTGCATCTGTATGAAGGGGATAGGAAACTGGACATTATAACCGAAACGGTGGGCGAAGATTCCGAAAAGACGGTAAAAAGGGCATATTCGCAAACGGAACCGGAGGTCACCTGGGAAAGCCCTTTACAAGCCTACGCCCTGCCTGCGGCCGACAATGTTGCGGTAGCTGATGGATGGTGTAGCTTGTATGACGGCGTGGTTCATGGAAAGCCCCTGGATTACGCGGGGGAAAATGCCAAAAAGGACGTGGAACTGCTGATGGCCATCAGAGAGTCAGCCTCAGAAGATGGTAAGAAAGTTGCTGTACCACTGACCGAAATTACCGGACATGAAGAACTGATCCATACGGAGTTTGAGAAAGTCTATGGGATTGACATGCTGGGGTTGAGTCTACAGCATCTGAAGCAGAAATATACGCTGCCCGGGCGCTTAAAGGATGTGTTGTACCAGGGCCGGGCATCCACAAGCTAATTGCCTTAATTGCCTGTAAAAGAATAACTTCCCGCTCTTAGATAATGTAGCAATTGGTTCAATTCCCCCTTTTTTAAGGGGGAATCTCGCGAGGGAAGTTATTTGTCATTCCAGCCTTCGCGGGAATGACAAATGTATGTTGGTATGAGGAGCCTTAAGCATGTTGATCGAGAGTTCCAAACAATCACTGAATTGCCTGATCGTCCTGGTTCTTATCGCCAGCATCTATGTATATCCAACGGCATCTGAAATCGTCGATCATACGACCATATCTTTGGTCCCATCAGGGGAAGGTAAAACAAGAATGCAGAATACATACTATGTTGACTCTGCGAATGGCAGAAATTCCAGCGATGGTCTTTTACCAGAAAAAGCATGGAGGACTATAGAGAAAGTCAACTCAGCTAAGTTCAGCCCTGGCGACTCTGTCCTGTTTAAGAGAGACGGAGTCTGGCGAGAGCAGTTGATCCCACAGAGCGGTGATGAGACTGGTCACATAACCTATGGAGCATACGGAGAAGGTAATAAGCCACTGCTGCTAGGTTCGGTGACCAGAAACAAGGCCAGCGACTGGAACCACGAGGGTGACAATATCTGGGCTACTGCCCCGGCGACACTAACCGATGATGACCTGCTTTCTGTGGATGTGGGAAACCTGATTCTCGATAACGAGGAATCCGTCGGTATAAAAGTCTGGAACGAGGAGGATCTGGACAGCCAGGGTGAATTCTGGTATGACGAGGACAACCTGGTTCTCAAGATATACTCTGAGATCAACCCGGCGGTTCATTACTCTGACATAGAGTGCGCACTAAGAAGGCATATTATTGATGAAGGTGGAAAAAACCACGTCATCTACGAAAACCTGGATCTGCGCTACGGGGGAGCGCATGGGATAGGTGGCGGCAATACCCATCACATCATTGTCAGAGATTGCGATCTGTCATACATAGGTGGCGGAGACCAGTCCGGTGGAGACCGGACAGTAAGATTCGGCAACGGAATAGAGTTCTGGGGAAACGCCCACGATAACCTGGTGGAGCGGTGCAGACTGTGGGAGATATACGACGCAGCATTGACGAACCAGGGTTCACGCGACAATTCCCAGATCAACATCCGTTACCGAAACAATATCATCTGGAACTGTGAGTATTCGTTTGAGTATTGGAACCGAGGGGAGGAGTCCACCACACGCGACATCTACTTTGAGAACAACACCTGCGTGAATGCCGGGTACGGCTGGGGACACGATCAAAGGCGCGATCCCAATTGCAGACATCTGATGTTTTACCACAATACGGCCAAAACCTCCTCATTCTATGTGCGCAACAACATCTTCTATGAAGCAACGGAAAGCTGTCTGAGGCTGGGCAATGATTGGTCATCCGGTCTCAGCATGGATCACAACTGCTGGTATCAGTCGCGTGGAATTATGATCAGGTGGATATCAGATGAATACACAATGGCTCAGTTCTCCGGCTACCAGACAGAGAAAGGGCAGGATAGACACTCTATAGCTGTAGATCCACGTTTTGTCGACATGAAGAATCTGGATTTCCGACCGTCGCCGGGAAGTCCTGTTCTGAATACCCCTGGAATTGGGGCAGTCCTTGCGCAATGAGGAATGTGTAGGACTCGTGACTAAATAACTTGCCCATTTGGCCGGATTCCCCCTCAAAAAAGGGAAATTGATGTAGAAAAAGCTTGCCAAAGATAGTTAGGATTTGTGATTGAGAGTGCTTTTGATCTGGACAAATCAGATCATACAGCCTATCCACGGTATAGAAGGATGCTTGATAAAGCCTTCTTGAGAGCCTTATCAGAGCTTCGGTCTGGTAACGCGATCAACCAGGATGAAATAGTGCAGCGGGAAGTATCACACAATGCGTAATACCCGTTTCAGTTAGAAAGGAACACGAAGTCATGATAGATGGGCCACGAGGCTTGATGCCGGACGAATTGGACAAGCTGATGGATGATGTGGTTAGCGTTGTATACAGCCCTCGCATGAGGTGGCGCTTTCCCACGCTTTTCTGTAAGGAGAACGCCCATCACCTACGCATTATCAGAATTGGCGGGAAGATCGTGTCTCACATCGGCATCGTGGTGAGGGACATGATCATCAATGGATGCAGGATCTCCGTGGGCAACCTGGGAGCAGTATGCACGCGAGAGGACTACAGGAAGCGCGGGTACGCGTGGGCTACATTTGAGGACGCCATGACCAAATTGTGTACGGAGGGTGTAGATGCGTTTCTGATCTCCGGATTCCGGACCTATATCGTCTTCACGGCGCTACGCACGTTGGGAAGGTAGCCCTGTACCAGGTAACGCGTGATATGGGACTTCCTGAGACCGCCGTGGAGCCGCGTCCCTTCGATCCAGCAGACCTCCCGGCATGGGCCGCGCTGCACAGAGGCGAACAGGTGCGATTTCACCGTCCCTACAGTGATTTCCGGGCATTGATGGAAAGATCTCCTGAACACGGACGCGGGCTTCCCTATTCCATCTGGGAAGGAGACCGCGTGTCCGCGTATGCGGTTCTGGGACGACGTAAGTCCGAGAAGGGCGAGGTCGCATATCTGAACGAGTACGCAGGCTCTCGCCGGGCGCTTATGGCGTCGATTCCAGCGTGGCTCAATGAGTTAGAAGTTCCAACCTTTGGAGCAACTGTCTCAATGCATGATATGGAGTTCGCTGGATTGTTGGACTCCGTCGGCGCGAAACCAGGCTACGCCAGTACCAACGGCACAATTGTCATCCTGAACTTTCCCAGACTCTGCAAAAGGATGGTACCCATGTTCGAGGAGATCGTCGGACGAGAAATAGCCCATAAGCTGACCTTCCAGGAGAGGGATGGCTCATATATCATCGGCCTCGATGGTGACGAAATAGTGCTTGACAACGCCCATGACGCGGCGCGATTGATATTCGGTGATCCGCCAGATAGGGATGAGCGGACGGAGATCCCCATTCAAGGCAAACTGGGCGAGGCGCTGAAAGCCATATTCCCCATACCACGACCTGAGCTTGGGTTAAGCTACATCTGATGCGCCGGCTACCAGTACCAAGTATAAAGTTCTGGTACGCGGGGGTAATCTTTGAATGAAGTGCGCGTTGTTTAAAATCCCCCCAGCCCCCTTTACAAGGGGGAGGACAATGGTCTTGTATGCCATATCCTGTCCGAAAGCGCCACCAGTATAAAGAGATACATTCATGCTCCCCCTTTGGTCAAGATTTTTCCAAAAGCTTGATGCTCCCCCTTGTAAAGGGGGCTGGGGGGATTTTCTGAATGGCTCTGCACAAAGGTACGGAAACTTCATGCTTGGGTGTGCTGCTTTCGCAAGTTGGCTCTCACCGGTATTTCTGCCTTATCTGCGTCCATCTGCGTTATGAAGTCAATGATATGCCGCCAAATGACCGCTCCATTATAATACATCATTATTATCAGATACTCGATACTCTCTTAGCATCCAGCATCCAGCATCCAGTCATCTGTGTTGGGCTTTTGCCCGACCTGTGGAAGTATGTTTCTCAATCTTGCTGATAAATGTACCTGACCTGGCTTTATCGTCATATAGTTCAGGATAGAGTCGCTCCTTGCATTCAGGGCAAATACCGTAGGTAAACTGGGCGTCTGTGTGGTTCTGGATATATACGTCAATTTTGCTCCAACTGCCATCTTCGTCGCGTATTTCTTTACACTCCGCGCATATAGGAAGGAACCCGCCGAGCATTTTGGCCAGAGCATCCTGAAGTTCCTTCCGAAGTAGCCGCTCGCTATGCGCGAGCTGTCTGTTTTTCTCCGCCAGTTCCCTTTCCACGTTCCACTTCTCCACGAGAGATATGGTCATTTGCTGTATTTCCTCGCGCGCAAATGGCTTCCTGACATACAGCAGTTTGTGGAGCAATTCTATGTTGCTGATGATCTCAGACAGCGGCTTACTGGTATAAGCGGTCATTATAACGATCTCAATGTCTTTATCAATTTCCCTGATCTCGTATGTTGTTTTGACCCCGTCCCAGCCTGGTGGCATTCTCACGTCAATGAATGCTACTGCGATTGGATTACCCGTTTCTCCTGCTTCTTTTATCCTTTTGTGCGCTTCCGCTCCATTCTCTGCATGAAGAAGCTCAAACTCCGGGAGAAAACTCTCACTCACCTCTGAATTGAATGCCATCGCCAGGTGACTAGTTGATGGTTTGATCAGACTCGGTTTTAGCATCTCCTCAAAGTCCTGGTGTATGCCTTTCTGATCGTCAGCTATCAGAACACGGTTGTTCCAACCATCCTTGAAATTCATAACACCGTCCCTTTTGCCTGTTAAAGTCCATCTGTCGAGCAGATGAAAGCGTGCCTTCAGTATATATCGGCAGGATACTGGAAAAACTTTAGAGGACTACTCCGCTACTCATATACCGGCGTTGCACATTGTAGGGACAGACCTATGTGTCTGTCCGCTTTATGCTGCAAGCATTTTTGTGGGCGGGCATTGCCCGCCAATTTGAGGAGATACTGAAAAAAATATTGACAAAAACATTGAGGGCATGTAGAATAGCGAAGATGTGACTGAGGATTTCTCATGAAGAGTAGCCGGTTAGCGGAGGGATTTTTATGGTTGATAAAAACTCGTTCTCTGATAAAGAAATTCTTGATAGTCTCAAGGAGATAATAGGAAGCATCCTGATGCTTGAGCCTGATGAGATCGCGGCTAATTCATCTCTGGTTGACAATTTGGGGCTGGAATCCATTGATTTCCTGGATATTGTCTTCCAGTTGGAGGAGAAATATGATATTGCTGTGCCTCGAAGAAATCCAATCCAGCGGATTGAGGCCTCGTTGGGAGAAGAAGAATTGATTCAGGGCGGAAAGCTTACTCGAAAGGGGGCAAAATTACTGAAAATAGTATTTCCTGAGGTAGAGCCGTCTCGTATATATGAAGGAATGCAAGAGAGTGAGATTCCTTCCCTGCTAACTGTACAGACCTACGTAAATGTGGTCAAACGCGGTCTGGAAGTCGCGCATTGGCAACCGGAGCAGTGTGACAAATGTGGTGCAGAGAATCTCGTCCTGGGAGACAAGGATAAGCTAGAGTTTCCCAACGATGTTATGCCTTTTGGCCCCGTTTTCCTCTGCAAGGCTTGTGATAATATGATGATTGCTCCATCATTTGACGATTTGATCTATGAAAAAGCGTCTGAGTAATTCGTGATTTTTCCTTTTTCCACATCTATCAGATGGGCGCTCCTGCTGGCGGTGTCACAGGCCTGGTGACATTTATCTCCTTCGGATCTTTCTGGAACCTGTTGATCTGTGAAATTGCGAACAGATAATGTGCCTTCTGACCTTTATCTGTTACTTGCCCTTCCTGTTCTACAAGCCAGTTTTTCAACTCATCCAACTTCAGGAACGCGATTGCCCGAACCTGTCCTGATGCGGACTTATTGGCAGCCAGAGACATCAAATGATAGAGGGCAACGTTGCTCACCACCCGTTGAATTTCAGCATGATAGCCTGATTCTTGCGGCAATTTCCACGTTGACTCGATAAGTCTATCCGCGACCCTGTCTAATCCGGGGAAATTGTTATCCCGGGCATGATGCTCTATCAATCGCGCTGCCCGTTCGGGATGAAGTATAAGCCTTATGGTCAGATCCGCGGCAGTTTCAGCAACGGCCAGGGGGTCAAAGGTCACACCTGTTCGAGCGTTGAATGTCTCGCGACCGCGACTGTAGCCTAAAGGACGCGGCGGAATAAGCTGCAATATGCGTTCTGGCAAAGCCAACGCTTCGGGCTGAATGGTACCGAGTAGGATGCCCAGAGCTTTGAGTTGATCTTGTGGATGAACCAGATCAACGATCCTCTGGCCATCTCCACGAATGGCGTAGGTATAGTATACCCCGCCCAGCACCTTAACGGCAGCTTCTACCTGGTAGCGGTGATACATATACACAGGAACCAACACTTCCTCAAGTGTTGCCATAGGCGAGCCTTCCCGGATATTTTTCTGGGAGAAACGGCTGAGGGCGTGGGCGCGGATGTCCATCACCCGCGCTAATTCGGTCACCGGGTCCTTCCCATTATCCCAGAGATGCGCCAACGGGTGCGCGCCGCCTTGCGGACGTGCGTCCTGATCAGAGAGGAGGATGTACCCGCGCGAAATAGCGTCACTCAGAATGCCATTCAGCCGCTCCTGCTCGTCTGTTCCCTCCGGGAAATCCTGGTGGCCATACGCGATGGCAATTTTATCCCATTCGCCTACGCCAGTCGCATAAGCTTCGGATAGATCTATAGTGCCGTCTTCATTAAGCTTTACTAACGGATGCGGATAATCCATCACTGAGGCGCGGTCTGAGGCGCTTGAGGCAAAACTATGGGTCAGGCCGATAGCGTGTCCAACTTCGTGAACGGACAACTGACGTAAACGGGCTAATGCCATCTCCTGCATTTCAGGGGAGACCGCCTTACCTGATTCGTAGGGAGCAAGCAGACCTTCGGCGATCAGATAATCCTGCCGAATGCGCAGGGAACCGATAGTGACATGCCCCTTGATGATCTCGCCAGTGCGTGGATCTCTAACTGTGTTCCCATATGACCAGCCGCGGGTAGCGCGATGCACCCACTGGATCACATTGTAACGCACGTCCATCGCATCAGCGCCTTCCGGGAGCAATTCTGCCTTAAAAGCATTCTTATAGCCCGCAGCTTCAAATGCCTGATTCCACCATCTGGCTCCCTCGATGAGCGCGGAGCGTATTGGCTCAGGCGCGCCGCGATCGACGTAATAAGTAATCGGCTTCACAGGTTCGCTCACAGGGGCGCTGGGGTCCTTCTTTTTAATCCGATGCCGGCAGATGAAACGTTTCACAATGGGTTCGCCGATGGGCGTAGCGAAGTCCATGTAGCTGATTCCAAAGAATCCGGACCGCGGGTCAAATACGCGCGGCTTGTAAT
>SDBU01010611.1_pt1 | contig 10205 bp, 15 predicted proteins | sample 2277071 | NCBI WGS metagenome assembly SDBU01 (sample SAMN10397929, study PRJNA504765) | marine sediment metagenome | isolation source: marine sediment core GS08_GC12, 126 cmbsf | place: Arctic Ocean: Gakkel Ridge, Loki's castle | collected 2008 | reverse complement strand
TTAGAGGAAACGGTTGATGATTTTTGCCAAAGGCATGGCTTCAAAAGATTCAACCTACAAAAGAGAATTAGAGAAATCATGAGTGCATGGCATCCTTAATCCTGAGGCGTTTCTAAATTCCTACTATGTTAGGAATAGCAATATGAGGCGCCTCTTTTTTATTTAAATTTTCACTAACTTTTCTTTTATGTTTCTCCAATACCCAAAATCAGCCATCAGAGTTCGTATAACGGACGGTCGGGGGAGTTCGTGATTTTCCCACCCAAAAGGTGGGATTTTTGTTGACTTTTTTGATTTTGTAATATATATTGATAGAAACGTAGCACCCTACAATCTAAAGGAGGCTGAGCCACATGACATTGGTCGAAATACTGATAGCTCTTTATGTTTTGAATGTCATTAGCGTTATGGCACTTATGTTAATACCGAACCTGAAAATTCCGACAATACAAATTGTTATTTCTCTTCTAATCCCTGGAGTAGCAATATTATTAGCGGGATTTGCGCTCTTTTTCATTTCAGTAGTTAATGCGATAAAGCCAGATATAAGGAGGCGATGAGAGATGTATCGAGTAGAACTGCATGGATTTCCTCAACACGCAGGACTTTATCCTGAAGTCTGGCTAAATTTATTTGAATTCCTTAAAATACTTCAAGAGGGCCAAATATCATTTCTGGATAAAATAACCTACACTGAGATATGGGATAGAAATTATAATGCCCAAGAAGCAGCTAGAACTATAGGTACCCGTGTAAATCCATCAGCTCCTCATCAACTTCCTTTTATTCGTATTTTGTATGCTCCAAATTTTGAACAGGAAGAACTTGACAGGTTGGTTTCTTTATTCAAAGACAAGGGATATCCTGTTGAGACTGTCCAATTGGGACAACTTGCTTAAGCATCCAATTCAAACAACCTTAAGCCGTTACTCGGCAATCATACATTGCAATAGAGTAGCGGCTCTTTTTTTATCAAACAGGTTCTAATAATTCCTTCATTTGCGGTATAACAAGCTCTGGACAACCTAACACTTTATTCCAATTCAAAGTTCTAAACGTGTCCGCTAAGCGGAGTTCTTTCCGCCAGCTGGCGGATTCCCACTCAACAGGTGGGATTTTTGTTGACTTTATCAGTTTCATGATATATACTTGATAGAAACGTAGTACCTATACAATTCAGAAGGAGGAAAAAGAAACATGAGAGACTCAATAAGGGAGAAACTGGGTAACAGGAAGGGCGTGACAACAGTAGAGTATGTTTTGTTGTTAGTGGTGTTGTTCGCGGGGATTGTTATAATTTGGATGATTATTTCCAATTGGACGGCTTTGGAAAGAGCACCTGAGTTGCAATCCCTTCAAGGTCAAGAGCAGGCTCAAGAGTCTCTGGTCGAGAAAATCAAGAATGCATCACCTGAAGAGCGTCCGAAGTTGATGGTTGGGGCATCAGAGCATAATCTCCATATGGCTGGAATGGATTCACACGGAAGTTCCCTGAGTGGTATCAGTGGTCCTTGGTCTGACGATGAAGGAAATCTCTATTTTTTCGAGTTTGATTTCAGGACAGTTGCTCGGGTTTGGGGACCCTTTGCTCCATCTGCATCATCAGAAGTTGAACCAGAAAAGGAGGTAGAAGTTAATGTGCAAGAGCAATGAACAGAATAAGCCAGGATGGCAATTACTTGTTGAGGCAGCAGAGAAAGTCCCTGGAGAAAATGATAGAAAAGCAATGGGATATAAGCAAGTGGATGAAATAACAGAAGCGTTCGTTACTCAATGTGAAGCAAGAATAGGAGAACACATCCCAGAAGAGCATCTTACTAAAGCATTAGACTCAGTGATGCAAGCTGCTTGCAGGTTCTATCATTCCTGGCCCCGAATCATCCTTTCCTTTCTTTTAAGTCAAACTGATATGGATACCATTAAGGAATTCCTTTCTCAGCAAAAAGACTGGGAAATCAGACAAAAAAGCAGAGAACCTTCTGGGTATGAGGTACTTATTGTTGATGACTAGAGATGTATGTTTTCATTAACTGTTAACTTATCGTAGCCGCCACTCGGCAATTATACATTGCAACAGAGTAGCGGCTCTTTTTTTATAATAGAGGTTCTAACAGCGTCCACGACACGGAGTTATATTAAATGACAAGTAAATTCTTGATTTTTTTAATATTAGAGGTAAAATAGAAACATGAATTTAGATAGCGCAATTTTTTATAGTAATAATATAAAAAAAATAATTCCTTTCTATAAAGATATCCTAGGTCTTAAATTAGAATATCAACAGGAAGATAAATTTGTTTCGTTTGTATTCCCAAAGGGCGTAAGATTAGGAATTAAAAAGAAAACTGAAGCCAGAGAAATTCCTGGAGCACAAACGGTTTTTGTTTCTGTTGATAACATTGATGAATTATATAATAGTTTAAAAGAAAAAAACATTAATATCATAAAAGATATAACAGAACAGGATTGGGGAAAGAACTTTAGCATTTTAGACTTAGACAAAAATAAAGTTCAATTTGTAATGCGAAGACATAATTAGACCCCAGCTCTCATTCACCCTTCATAAAAAATATACAAGTCCCACCCTTTCCAGGTGGGATTTTTGTTGAAAAATTTATTAATATTGATTAATATATAAGTATCCCTGTGGGATTGTAAGACAGGTCTAGGGATCAGTCCCTACAAAGACATTATGCGTCCTAGTAAGAGTTAGGCTTATCCCACACTGTAGGGACTACATGCTCATTAAAAAAAGGAGGCGAATCCTATAAAAACCATCAGTGGCGGTTTTATTCTCTTAACTATGCAAAACGGGATTAATGAATTTTTCGGAAAGGGGGTTAATCAAGCTGATTTCGAGAACATAAGTTCAAATGGCATCATACCCTTTGAATCGTTGGAAGATTTACTTCTAGCAATATCATATTTTAGAGCAAAAAGAAACATTGTTTTGGCGGAAAGAATAGAAAGAATATGGTTAAAGATAGTTATAGCTGAATCATCTGATGAATTAGATAATCCTCAATTTATTCGCTCAAAATCATTAATTCTAATTTGGACTTCCGAAGAACAGACTAAACTTGTAGGACAACCAGTTGAAGGTAGACCTATATTAGGTCATGTTCCAGCTGCCTGCTTGGTTGATAATGGGATTCAAGCCTTTGATTCGCTTGATAGAGTAAAAAGAGCTTCTTTTGAGTTGAGTCGCCAAAGTGGCACCACAGATATTAAAATTGCGACTTTTCAAATGAAAAAAGGATAATATTCATAGCCGCCACTCGGCAATCGCCTAACAAGGCATTGTATCAGAGTGCGGCTCTTTTTTTATTACTTCGCTTGCAAGGCGAAGCCGCAGCCCCGAAGGGGTAGCACAAGCACGTAACAAGGTTCTCGTCGAAGGCGAGGTTCTTATGGTAAAATAGAGGCATGAAATTAAAACAGGATAAATACAAAAAAACAATTGAATTATATGAAGAGCTTGGTGAAAAATATCTTAAGGATATAGAAAAAGCCACCCCAAAAGAAATTTATAGTTTCATGAAACTATTATCAAAAGGGGCTTTGGTTTTAGATATAGGATGTGCTGGCGGAAGAGACTCTAAAGTATTTATCCAAAAAGATTTTAATGTTGTAGGTATTGATTTAGTTGATAGTTTTTTAAAAGAAGCAAGAAAATATGTCCCAGAAGCGAAATTTATCAAAATGGATCTATTAAAATTGAAATTTCCTCAGAATCATTTTGATGCCATCTGGGCTAATGCAGTTTTATTACATACAAAGAAGGAAGATATGCCTAAGGCTTTAAAGGGTTTTTACAAAGTTTTAAAGCCTAAAGGTAAACTACATATACGAGTAAAAAGAGGTAAGGGGACAGAATACAAAGATGAAAGATTGTCAGGCGGTAAAAAGAGATTGTTTACTTACTTTTTAAAAGATGAACTTGAGGAGTTTGTCAAAAGTGCTGGCTTTAAGATAATTTCCTCAAGAATCTTTCCTGATGACTTAGATAGAAAAGATATTAAATGGGTTGGTATTTGGGCGGAAAAATAGAACTCCTCACGAAACAGGTTCTAACAGCGTCCACGACGCGGAGTTGACGAGAAAATCAGCCCTTGAGGCTGGTTCGTTATTATTCTGGAGGGAGGACTCGAACACGAAAGGGGTCGGGAAAACAGTTGTTCTCCCGCTTGGGGTGACCTGAGGAGTGAAACGACGAAGACCAGAGAAGACCAGAGGGACGGAAGCCCTATGGAGAGCGAAGCGGGTGAGATGTCCGACCCCCGCGGAGAATTTAATGACTAAATGCCCCAAATGTGGAAGTGAAAATATTGAAGATCAAAGTTTAATTTATACTGCTAATCGAAAAAACTCCCCAAAATATATCCATAAATGTAAAGATTGCGGGACTGTTTTTCATTTCAGCGTCTATCGATGTAAGATTATTCGTACCTCAATGCATCAATTGGATTAAGTTTAGCTGCTCTGGCGGCCGGGTAGATACCAAAAATTATTCCGATGGCGACAGAGATGCCGACTGCCAAAAATATGGAAGAATTAGTCATAACCGCTGAAAAACCAATAAATTTGCTAGCAATAGTCCCAATAGCCGCACCTAGTCCAATACCCAAAAGTCCGCCGACTAAAGTTAGAAGTAAAGCTTCAATCAAAAATTGAATCAAAATGTCGGAAGTTTTAGCTCCAACTGCTTTGCGTAGACCAATTTCGCGAGTACGCTCGGTGACAGAAACCAGCATAATATTCATAATGCCGATACCACCTACTAAAAGTGAAATCGCGGCAATTCCGGCAAGCAAGGATGTTAAGATACCGGTAATATCGCCGACCGTTGAAAGGAGATCAGCTGAAGTGAAAAGACTGAAGTCAGCTAATTTTTTATCTGATATACCGTGGTTGGTAAGCAAAATATTCTCCATATCAGCTTTGGCTTGGTCAACCGATCCTTCATCCTTGGCCATGGCGGTCATTGAATTAAATTTTTCAGTTCCCAGTGTTTCCATGGCTGATGTATAAGGTATATATGATGCAGAGTTAGGATTACTAAATCCGCTTTCATCGGCTTCCTCAAAAACACCAATGACTTTGTAGTCAACCTTTTCAATGGTTAGTGTTTTATTGATTGTGTCTTCACTGCCAAAAAGATTCTCTTTAAGTTGACTGCCAAGGACAATCACTTTTGTTTTGTTGGTGATATCATCTTCGGTAAAAACCTGGCCGGTATTGATTTTTAGCTTTTCAATATCAAAATAGCTCAGTGTTGTACCGGTTATGTTGTATTTTTGATCAGAGTTATAAATTGCCGAGCCAGATACGGTTCCGGCAATCTGAATAACATTTGGATTTTTCGTTTTATCTGACAGGGATTTATAATCATCAACAGTTAAAGTCGAAGTTGTGCCCATAATAGCCTGACCACCATGATTGCCTTGCCCGAAACCGGAACTCGAACCGGAGCTGTTTTGACTTGATGGTGGGCCAAAGCCAGCACTATTGGAAATTGTGATTTTGGTAGCGCCAAGATTAGAAATTCTGCCGGAGATAGATTCCTTAACTCCGTTACCGAGTGACATCAATGCTATAACTGAGCCGATTCCAATAACTATACCAAGAACTGTCAGAAAACTTCTTCCCTTGTTAGCAAAGATTGCCCCAAGTGATTGTTTTCCAATAGTATATAACTTCATTTATCCTCCTTTATCGTTGATAATTTTTCCATCTTGAAGCTTGATCACTCGCTTGGCATATTTGGCAATACTTTCTTCATGGGTAATAAGTACTATTGTAGCTCTATCAGCGTTAATCTTTTTGAGAAGTTCCATAATTTCTTTTGATTTTTTAGTATCAAGGTTACCCGTTGGTTCGTCAGCCAAAATTATTGACGGGTCGGTAATTAGCGCTCTGGCAACAGCGACTCGCTGAATCTGACCTCCGGATAATTGATTGCTCTTGTGTTTTATTCTATTCCCCAATCCGAAACGCTCAATAATTTGTTTCGCTTTAGCTTGGGCATTTTTTTGTTTGCCATAAATAGTAGGTAACAATACATTGTCTAATACGGTTGTGCGCGGCAACAAATTAAATTGTTGAAAAACAAAACCTATTTCCTTGTTACGGATTGCAGCCTGCTTGTTTTTACTCAATTTACTTACGTTTTTATCAGTCAATATATATTCGCCAGAAGTAGGGACATCGAGCAACCCTAAAATGTGCATCAATGTTGATTTACCCGAGCCAGATGGTCCCATAATTGCGACAAATTCATTTCGTCTGATAGCAAGATCAATGCCATCCAAAGCAACTGTGTCTTCGTCACCGGTTTTATATATTTTAGTGATGTTTTTTAGGGAAATTATAATTGATTCTTTTTCTGGCATCATTAAACCTCGTTTTCTGTATCATTGTTATCAGCAAATGACTGCATTTTTTCAAAATTATCATTCATCTTTTTTGCAAATTCCTTAATCATATCTGGCTTCATTAAAACCAAACCATGGTTTCCTGGTCCTGAAACAACTAACAATTTATCACCGACTTTTAAGTTTAGTTCGTTTCTTGCATTGACTGGAATAACTATCTGCCCCTTTTCGCCAACCGTAGCCGTTCCAAAAAATTTTTGATCAAACATGTTTCTCCTTTAAGTTAGAAAAGTTATACATCTCTTACATATTATACTAAAGTCATATAGCTTGTCAAGCTATAATGTAGGCCATAAGGGGCATATGAATTCCTTTCTACATCAAGAAATGACGCGATGTCAGTGGTAAGTCGGTTTTAACACAAATCGAGACACCCCTTTTTATAGTGTCTCGTTTGTCTTATTTTGCCTCAAAACCCCAGAAAATGATACAATATAACCAAATTCCCCATTTAATATAGGTAAAAGACTAAGGAATTAGGGTAACCCTCCTTCGCTAAAGCTTCGGAAGGGCAAGAAGGTTCTAGACCGGAGAGGGGAGTTCGTGCCTAAGTCCTACCTAAATCCGCCTTCGTTGAAACTATGGCGAGATGAGAAGGTGGGATTTTTTGGTTATTTTGATATGATTAGATATAGGAGGAAATATGTCAGAAGGAGAATCAAGGGGGGAACATTTTCCATTAGTTGATCGACTTCACACTGACGTTTTAAGTGACAAGTATGGACCTATCCATGCTAAAGTTCTACGTCATGATGACGAAATAAGAGAAAGTCATCTAGAGGATAAGAGTGGAATTTCTCGGACTTATGCATTAACTTTTTTTCCTAGAAAACAGGACGATTCTAGAATTCGAAAAGTCGATTCTGAAATAAGACAGGGTGGATTAGTCGGAGAGGTATTCCGTAGTCACGGTTTCTCAATTAGAAAAAACGTGATTGGCGTGCGTACTGTTAAAATGCCAGAGCATCTTAGAGAAGCCTTTTCCGTAGCAAGGGGTCACGCAAAAGCCAGATTATCTGAATTCTATGCAAAGAGAGAAGGAGAACCACCTGTTATTTATGGTCGTGTCGTAGAAATCTATACTCCTGATTTTCGTCCTGCAGCAATTGTGGAAGAAGATATTGCTCAAGTTAATCCAACCACAGAAGCTTTTGAATCCGCGGGAATTACAAAAGAAGACATATGGGAAAGACTTGGCCGTAATAATGATTGGAAAGATATTGAAGAAAAATATGCTAAAGCTAGAGAAATCAGCCTTGATCAAGTGCATGATCTAGACTCACGCATTGATTCATATTTGTTTAGGTAGTTAAGATAGACTTATTCATATCACTCACCAAACAGGTTCTAACCCTACTTCGCTAAAGCTCCGAGGGGCAGGCAGCGCCCACCCCTAAGGGGTCCCCTTGGGGCGACTCGAAGTTCGTGATTTTAAGTCCTACCTTTTTCCGCCTACACTACCCACTTCGCTACATAAGCTTCGCGGGTCAAGAAAGTTTCGGCGGACAGGCAGGTGGGATTTTTTGGTTGTGGTAAAATATAGATAAGGAGAATAACATGGTTGAAAGCTCATTTTCAATCCCAATGCTTCTTGTATATGCCGCACTATTTGGAACAACCATGAAAATTGCGGATTTGTTTAATGAACATAATGTAAAGCCATGGTTTAAAGGAAGTGGTTTTATATTTGGTATTTTGTGGGGTATTTTTGGGTCATTACTAATTATTTCTAATATTTATGTTGCAAATGTACTATTAGCAATGGTTTTAGCTTTTATCATTAGGATGAGAATTGATTATAAAAATCATGCAATTGCGACATTGATAATAATTATAACTTTTTTGCTTAAAAGTAATTTTATGCCAATACTATTTTTTATATTTTTAGCAGTTTTTATAATTTTTGGCTCAATAAAAGATTACTTTGATGATATTATAAATAGTAAAGGACTATTGTATTATATTACAGAGCCTGGTTGGTATTATATAATTCCGACTTTAATATATTCAATAATTACAAATCAATGGTTAGTTTTTTATGTATTTACAATATATATAATTTTTTATGATATTGTTAAATTCAGCTTACAGAAAAAGCTTTAAATTAATTTTTCTGTTTTAACCCATTATTAAATCTTTTATCAAGCAGGTTCTAACAGCATCTACCCCTAAGGGGTCCCCTTGGGGCGACTCGAAGTTCCTCATTTTTCCACCTTTTCAGGTGGGATTTTTGTTGACTTTTTTAGTTTCCTAATATATACTTTATAGAAACGTAGCACCTATACAATCCAAGGAGGCGATGAGAGATGAAAGCAATTGATAAAAACCAGTTTGAGGAGCTATTCAAACGGAGGCTAGGAGCATTGCACCAAAGGGCAGAAGTGATTTTTGATAATTATGGACCAAGATTCTCACCTGATGTCACAAATGTATTACTCCACGCAGTAGATCAAGGTGAAGAAAAAGTCGAGGAAGTATTAAGTATACTAAAAAAACATTATGATGAACATCTAAACCTTCAGCACCCTGATATTAGAGGCACAGTTTGCAATAGTTTGGGAATTAATGAAACAGAAGTAATGTTTATAGATATTTGTGTAAAAACTTTGGGTCTTCAACCAGCTTCATAGTCTTTAGTCAATCTTTCTCAGGCCCGAGGCGTGCCAGAGCTCAAAGCCACCACTCGGCAATTATGTAATTGTCATCAGAAAGGAGGATAATCAATGAGCAATTGGAATATTGGACTGGGGAGTCGGAAAAAAGTTGTTGTGGTTGATAAGATTCTTCGAAAAATCCCTGAGCATGCTGCTGGTTTTACTGGAATGGAAATCCAAGATCAACAAGGACGGACGCATACTCTTTCCGCTGTGGATTTTATTTCCAATGAATGGGAGCAGATCAGAGAAGGAACAAAAATTGAATTAACTATCAGAGAACAGATCACAGGTATCAAAGTTGTTTCATAGGGAGACAATTATCTCGAGCTGTTACTCGGCAATCGCCTAACAAGGCATTGTATCAGAGTGCGGCTCTTTTTTTATTACATCGCTTGCAAGGCATAGCCGCAGCCCCGAAGGGGTAGGGCAAGCACGTAACAAGGTTCTGCGAGTGGAAACGAGCAGGTTCTTATGGTAAAATAAAAATAATATGATAAAAGAAAACAAAAAGCTGAAAATAGATTTTTTATATTTAGACCTATCAACTTGTACAAGATGTCAGGCAACTGATAAAGTGCTTGATGAAGTTTTAGATGAGTTAAGAGAAGAAATAAGAGATATAAAAGAAATAACAATAAATAAAATAAAGATAAAGAACGATAAAGAAGCACAAAAATATGATTTTAAAAGGTCTCCAACGATAAAGATAAATAATGTTGATATTGAAGAAATTTTAACTGGAGAATTAAAGATAAAAGATAACTACTGTGAATCATGTGCGGGAGCTTGCGGGGAAGCATGTTCAGAAGTTAGTGGCAATGGAACACAGTGCAGAGTAATTGAATATAAGAGAAAAACATATGAAGCAGTCCCAAAAGAAATGATAAAAGATGCAATAAAGAAAGTTATTAATAAGCCCTAACGAATTTTTAGCAAACAAAACAGGTTCTAACCCTTCGGTAAACTCAGGACAAGCAGCGTCTACGATGCGGAGTTTCGTGCCTAAATCCTACCTAACAGGTGGGATTTTAGTTATATGGTAAAATATAATTATATGAAAGTATATTCTTCACTTGAATCAACAGAAGCGGTTTTAAAAGATATAAAGCCATCA
>SDBU01010610.1_pt1 | contig 10205 bp, 14 predicted proteins | sample 2277071 | NCBI WGS metagenome assembly SDBU01 (sample SAMN10397929, study PRJNA504765) | marine sediment metagenome | isolation source: marine sediment core GS08_GC12, 126 cmbsf | place: Arctic Ocean: Gakkel Ridge, Loki's castle | collected 2008 | reverse complement strand
TATTATACACTGCGAAAGCCTGCATTTCACCTTACCCCAGCTAATAATAACTCATCATTCTGTGGTATGGCTACACTATATTTGGCACCAGACTGTTCAAACATCCGACACCGCTAAACCTTATTGTCAATACCTCGTGCTCGTTTCAGGCATTAGTGTCAAGTACTGTCCTCCCCATGAGAATTTAATGAAATTTTAACACGGGTTTTAGGGACAATTAATTTCAATACACTAAACTGAAGATAGAGATTTAATAAGGCGGTTTAGACAATGACTGACAACAGTAACCACAATCTAGGTAAAATTCTCAAACGGCGAAGGGTTATGCTGTCGCTGACATTACGGGAACTGGCAGATATATCAGGTGTATCCCAATCGCACCTAGGTCGCATAGAGAGGAGTGAAAGATTCCCCTCGGCCTCAATTCTGCGCAGAATTGCCAAGCCATTAGGCGTTGACGAAAAGGACCTATTATCTTTAGCTGGCTACCTGTCTCCTCCGTCGCCTGGCATCGCTGAGGCACCCCCAGCCTATATTGGTGGGCAATTGGACCCTTATGTGAGCATGGTGTTAGAGCAAGAGCCAGTTGAGGTACAGCGTGCCGTCATTGGCATTCTCAGCATCTTAAAGAGCCTTGCCAAAGTGGCAGAATTAACATCCATCACAAATACGATCGAACCTAGATAGTGAATGGCGCAGCTATTTTTAACAAGGAAACTAAAATAAACGGAAGAGACGGAAGGGAATGTTAATGATTAAAATTGCAATCAGGTTTCCCGACAACATGGTCGGGGTTTTTGATGCCGAGGGCGAGCAAATCCCTCAATATCTGGGGCAATACGAGGACGTAAAGGGCAGTATCCTGAGAGACGCTCCACTAGACACGGTATTTGCTTACTGGTTCAATTATGACACTAAACCAGAGACCCTTCCTAGGGAGGAATGGTAACCAATTCTATTTCGAGCCGTGGTATGATTTACTTTTAACGGCTGCCAAGCCTTACCACAACCCCTAATTGAGTCTCTCCTCTTTGGTCTTACCTCCATCCCTGTTATTTCACGGCAAGACCCACCGAAGAGTTGGACAAGTAGCGTAAGGAGTCTGCTTGAACACCAAACATAGTTTATTGATTGGCATGGCTAAGGAGAAGGAAATATGGTGAATGCCCTGTTGAGTGGAATATCTATTGGTATGGCTACTGCTTTTCTCTGGCACTTTGGGATTATAGCTAGGTATGGCTCGTTTATAATTCAAGAACCAAACAGGGTTATTCTCACCCTTGAAATAGCATTACTTATTGGCATTGTCATCTTTAGCACTTATACATTTATCAAATCTCTAACACAGGTAGGTAAGTAAATGGCACATTACGAACAAATGCGCCACATGCTGACTACCGGGAAAGTAGCTCGCCTGCTTAATGTACATACCAGTACCATCAGGCGGTGGACCAACCGGGGAATAATAAAGGCGTATCGCATTGGACCCCGGGGTGAGAGGAGATTTCGACAAGAGGATATCGCTGTTTTCCGCATGAAGGGAGCTGTCCACGAATGTTAAGAGGCTGATTGGCACTGCCATAATTTACAGTGTCCCTGATTATGACTTTCATCGCCGTTCTTCGTGAAGTCACATATTGACAAGTACAACTATTTCGCTTTGTTTTCATCTGGCTCATCCCTAGCACTAATCCTTTTCCCCTTCCCCTTCACCTCCACCTTATCTAAGCATTCCTCACACATACCATGAGTCACACTCTTATCTTTCAGGGGTTTTTTCTCTCCCATATCCTTACCACACCAAGCACACACAATTTTCATTTCCGGGCCCTCCCTTCATTTACTCAAGTTATTCACCGCTATACTTTCATCTTAAGCTGCTGATATAAATTACTCATAAAAGGGTTGTTAGAATCTCATTAAAAATCACGCCGATATGGAAAAGGGGGCCGCATAGCGAGTTGCCTTGGCAATAACGGAGCGGGAGTCTTAATCTATGAATACCTTCTTATTATGCCATAGGGATTTCTCCCCGCCAGCCTATCCTTGCCAAATGACCTTTCTCACTGGACTTGACTTACCCTTCATCAGGCTATATACTGTAAACGCCTACTGGCAATTTTTATGCTTTTATGACACAATTAGCATACACAGATCTACATGAGCCTAGGACTCGCATATGAAAGTTACCGAGCATGGTGCTGTAGTTCTTGATTCACTCCTGAAGAAGGTATATCAGGACGGAGGGTATGATTTCCGGGAGTATAAGCGTGAAACGGTAAGACGCCGCTTGGAAAGAAGACTTTATGCCACCGGGTCGAGAACATACCTGGACTATATGCAGTTTCTGGACACTCATCCCCAAGAGTATCAGATAGTTGCGGATAACCTCACCATAAAAATAAGCGGTTTCTTTAGAAATCAATACGCTTTTCACCAAATGGCCGGACAGGTATTACCCGAACTGGTATCATCTAAAAGGGGACAAGGGGAACGGAGCCTGAGATTCTGGAGCGCTGCCTGTGCCCGGGGGGAAGAGCCATACTCCATAGCCCTACTACTTGCCGAATTTTTGGGGAATCAGCAGCAGGACTTTGGTATCTCAATCCACGCCACCGATATTAGCCAATGGGCTCTGCGAGAAGCGCGGGCAGGGCTATACTCTCCAAAGGATACCGAGAATCTCCCCAACGCTATCCGGGAAAGCTATTTCACCCGTCATGGTGAAGACTATGAGGTGAGGGATGAGATTAGACAAATGGTCAGCTTTTCTCATTTTGACCTGACCTCAACCATATGGCAGCCCTTTCTGAATCTGGACTGCATATTCTGCTGTAATGTCTTGATATATTTACAGAAGCAACTCCAGGAGAGGGTGCTTGAAATGCTATATAAATCACTGGCTACCCCCGGCTACCTGGTTCTGGGAGAGGTGGAGACACTGACAGGTAATCTGCGTGAGAAGCTGGAGTGCCTTGATAGCAAGGCAAGGATATATAAGAAGAATAGTGTTACACCACCGGACAACACGGAGGTATCTGATGGTAGAAAAAACTAGAAAAATGGGAATCGATATTGTAGGTATAGAAAACCCCGAGCAAACGAAGATGCGACAAGAGAGAGAACAGGCAGGCAAAGATTGGAGTGTAACTTTTGACGCCATTACCGATTTAGTTTCCATTAATGATAAAGATTTCAAGATTGTTAGGGCGAATAAGGCTTTTGCTAATGCCTTTAAAATGAAACCACAAGAAATTACCGGCATGACTTGTTATAAGTTGGTACATCAGACAAAAGAACCTTGTCCAGATTGCCCCCTTAGACAAGCGCTGGAGACCAAAAAAGTGGTTACGGTTCAATTCTTTGAACCTCACTTGGAAATGCATGTTGAGGTAAGTTGTTCGCCTATATTTAATAAGCGAGGAGAGATTATAAGAACTGTTCACATTATGCGAGATATCACCGAGCACAAGTGGGCGGAGGAGTCGCTAAGAGAGTCGCGGAACCGCTACCAGGACCTCTACGATAATGCCCCGGTGTTGTACCATACGGTTGATACCAAAGGTATAGTCCTGGATTGCAACCAGACTGAAGCCGACGTGCTGGGCTACACCAAGGAGGAGATTATCGGCCAGCCGATATTTGCCTTTGAAACCAAGGAATGTAAGGAGCTCACCCTCCGTGAACTCCACCGAGGGGTAATGAAAAAGCATGTCACCGGGGAACGACGCTTTATGAAGAAGGACGGCACCATTATTGATACCATTCTGGATGCAAGAGCCATTTACAATGATTCAGGCCGGGTCGTTGGCTACCGGAGCATACAGACCGACATCACCGAGCGCAAGCGGGCGGAGGAGAAGATGAGGCTCATGGCACTCTTCGCTGAATTGAACCCGGCACCGGTTATTCGCTTCGACGAAGAGGGCAAGATGCTTATGGCGAATAGAGTTGCCTACGAACTATTTGGTAGCCAGTTGGTGACTGGGATGTCCTTGCCCCCTCTCCTATGTGATACTGAGGGATTGGACATCAACGCTTGCATACGCGATGGCACTGTTCTCTCCCACTCGGTAGAAATCGGCAACCGCTTCTTTCATTTTGTGTTCAGGGGCATACCTGACTTAGGCATTGGGCAAATCTACGGGAGCGACATCACCGAGCGCAAGCAGGCGGAGCGAGAACTTCAAGAAAAGAACGAGCAATTGGATACCCAAAATGAGGAGCTTCAGTCACAGAGTGAGGAGCTGATGGCACAACAGCAAGAACTTACGGAGAAAAGCAGCGAGTTGGAAGCGGCTAGCCAAGCGAAATCTGAATTCCTAGCCCATATGTCCCATGAATTGCGTACCCCCCTCAATGTCATTATCGGCTTTTCCGAGTTGATGATAGATGAGGTACCCGGAATAGTTAATGAGGAGCAGCGGCAGTGCCTTAACGATGTTCTGGACAGTGGCCAGCACCTGCTCGACTTAATTAATGATATCCTTGACCTAGCCAAGATAGAATCGGGCAAAATAGAACTCAAGCTAACCAATTTTGCCATAAGCAAGTTAATAAAATCGTTGAGCAGTGAAATAAAGCCCCTGCTTACCCCAAAAAAACAGAGTATTGAAGTTGGGGTGGCAGAGGGGCTTCCCCCGGTTTATGCCGATAGAGCCAAAATAAAACAGATAATCCTCAACCTGCTGAGCAATGCCACCAAGTTTACCCCCGATGATGGTAAGCTGAAGATTGAAGCGGTCAGGGAGAATAATTGGTGTCGGGTCAGCGTGATTGATAATGGCATCGGTATCAAGAAGGAGGATCAGGCAGGGATTTTTGACTCCTTTCGCCAGCTAGAAAATCCGCTAACCAACGGGAAGGGTGGTACCGGGCTGGGATTGGCAATTGCCCGGCAGATTGTAGGAATGCACGGTGGGCAAATTTGGGTAGAGAGTGAATATGGCAAGGGCAGCCGGTTTACCTTCACCCTACCCCTAGCCGCCACCGGTTAACCACATGCGGGGTAAGGAACAGAGTGACCCTTTGGGATGAGGAGAACAAGCAATGAAAGAGAAGATACTGGTTGTAGAAGACAACCCGCGGAATATGAGACTGATAAGGATGACCCTTGGCGCCAAGGGCTACACTCTACTCAAGGCAACCAATGGGGAAGAGGCACTGGATATGGCTACCAGAGAGCGACCAGACCTCATTCTAATGGATATACAGCTTCCCAAAATGAGTGGGCTTGAGGTAACTAGCAAACTCAGGCAGGTGCCGGCCTGCAGTCGTGTCCCCATCATCGCCCTTACGGCCAGTGCTATGAAAGGGGACCGGGAAAAGTTTATTGAGGCTGGGTGTGATGCCTACTTGTCAAAGCCCATCAACACCCGTGAACTACCGGGAATAGTTGCCGAAATGCTGCAGCAACGGCAAAAGATAACATCTAGCGCAAGTGGATAATAGCCAAGCCGATTCCTGTATTGGAAAGCTCTCTTTTGCTTCTTAAGTAAGCGCAGTCATAGTACGGCTGTGATTTTTTTGTGATTTTTCAGGTTACCTTTGTGACATGAACCTTAGGCGAACTCCCTTAAACTGATGAGGATAATACTTGGCATGAGGAGATAATGCCACCGAAGATTCTCGTAGCTGACGATGACCCCGCCCTGGTCAGGCTGGTTGACCAGCTCCTTACCAATAAAGGATACGAAGTGCTCAAGGCCAGCCATGGACAAGAAGCACTGCGGCTCTTGTTTGCCCACAAACCAGACTTGGTGCTGCTGGATGTGGTTATGCCCAAGATGGACGGCTGGCAGACCTGCAACCTCATCCGTGAAATCTCAGATGTGCCCATCATCATACTCACCGGTAAGCAGAAGAGTGAGGATGATATCGTGCAAGGGCTTGACTGCGGGGCTGATGACTACCTCCTCAAGCCGATAGGGAATAGAGAGCTGCTGGCCAGAGTGCGGGCAATATTGCGACGGGCTGAGATGCCACCTTCACCGGAAACAACCAAGGGAACTACCTACAGTGATGGTTTTCTTACCGTGGATATTGCTGAGCGGAAGGTTATTGTCAATGGAGAGCGGGTGAAACTAACCCCACGAGAGTTTCGTCTGTTTGCCCTTTTGATAGAGAATGCCTGCCATATTTTTACCCATAAGCAGATTCTGGAAAAGGTATGGGGCTGGGAATATACTGATGACCTGGATTACGTGCGTATCTACATTTCGCATTTGCGTCAGAAGATAGAACCAGACCATACTCTACCCAGATACATAATAACTGAGTCCGGAGTTGGCTACTCCTTCCAGAAAGCCAACTGAGGCCTGGCCCGATTGCCCAACGGTAAATACTACGCTTTCCATAAACCCACTATCACCACGACACTAAGTCCAAGTCCAGCAATGATAGCACCCGGCCAGCCCATGAGAGACAATGCGGTAACAATGGCACCACTGACGGCTACCCCCGCCGCTATCGAGAGGAACGCCCGACCAAATTTCAGTCCGCACAGGACGGCAGCGACCGACCCCGTCCAGACTCCGGTCCCTGGCACCGGTATCGCCACCAGCGCCATCAGACCGATACTCTTATACTTCTCAACAACTGCGGTGCCCCGGCCCGTTCGTCTGAACAGCCAGTCGAGCCGCCTCTTCCCCACGTCTGTCCGGCTGATGACCCTGGCCAGTGAATTAAAAAACACCAGCAGGAAGGGCACGGGCAGCAGGTTGCCGAGAATGGCTAGATACAAAGCCTGATACCACGGTAAATGAAATAGCCTTATGGCTACCGGCAGAGCCCCGCGAAGCTCCGTTACTGGCAGCGCTGCCATGATGACCACTATCAATTCGGTAGATAAGCCGGCGCTGATAAGCTCGTCAATCATCTCAATTTATTATTCCGTCCCTATAGTCCGCGTCAAGCTATTATATCAGATTGTGCTAGGTGAATACCTGTTCCCAGGCATTGCTCCACCACCAGGTGGCTCGGTTACTCATCAGTGCTTGACGGAAAGCTCGGGAAAAGTATAAAATTAGGCACCACGGATGAAAGAGATAGCAATCACCATAAATGGTTCTCCAGTGAGTGGTCGTGCGGGGATGACCATCCTGGAGGTCTCTCAAGAAAACGGTATAGATATTCCCACTCTGTGTTATATTCCAGATTTACCCCCTATTGGAGCCTGCCGTCTCTGCGTGGTCGAGGTGGAAGGCTCCCGAACCCTGGTTGCCTCCTGCCATACTCCCATCACTCAAAGCATGGTCATATTTACTCATTCCCCCAAGGTGTTGAAGGCGCGCCAGATACTGGTAGAGCTCATGCTGGCGAGCCATCCTGATACCTGCCTAATTTGCGACAAGGCTAACCTATGCGAGCTGCGCAAGATTGCGACTGACCTGGACGTAGGACTGCCTCGCTTTAGAGCCAGGAAGCACTATTATCCTATAGAAGATGAAAACCCCTATATTGTCCGTGACATGTCAAAGTGCGTCTTATGCCGACGATGCGTTGTCGCCTGTAAGAACTTAAAAGGGGAGAAAATGTTCAGCCTGGCTTACCGCGGCTTTGATAGCAAGGTTATATCTGGCTATGACCAGCCGCTAGACAAGGAGGCCTGCCGGGATTGCGATGCCTGCATTGCTTTGTGCCCATCAGGAGCATTGCTCAAGCCAAGGAAAGTGGGGGAGAAGAGGGCAGAAAAGGCGTTATTCATCAAGGGCTAACGCCAGTGACTAATTGCGGGAGAGCAAGATGAGTCAGCAAGGGATTTCCATCCAGCACCAAGGACAAGAAGACCTAATAGTGCGGTTAAAAGAGGCACAACACGAGTTTGGTTATGTGCCCGAAGAGGTTATGGCAGAACTGGCTGAATCCCTGGACATACCGATAAATGAGGTGTACGGGGTAGCCAGCTTTTACTCCTTTCTCTCTATCAAGCCACTGGGCCGGAACGTGATTAGAATTTGCAAGAGCCTGCCCTGCTATCTTAAACATTGCCAGACCATAATTAAAAGTGTGGAAAAGGAAATCGGGATTAAACCCGGTGAGACTACTCCCGATGGTAAATTCTCTTTCCAACTCACCAATTGCATCGGCGCCTGTGATAAAGCACCGGCAATGATGGTTAATACCGACGTGCATGTTGATTTGACCCCAAGGAAAATATCACAAATTTTAAAGACCTATAAATAGAGCATTGGTCTTGCTAAGGAGGCGACTAAAGTGCCGGAGGCGCGGGTTGTCTTAAGGAATTGCGGCGTCATTGACCCCAAGCGTATTACTACCTATCTGGATAGAGATGGTTTTAAAGCCTGGGAAAAAGCCTCACGCCAGATGACCCCGGATGGGGTAATCGAAGAAATTAAGCTCTCCGGACTGCGCGGTCGGGGAGGCGCCGGTTTTCCCTGTGGCTTAAAATGGGAGGGGGCACGGAGAGCGCCGGGGGATGAAAAATATGTCATCTGTAATGCGGATGAAGGCGAGGTGGGCACATTTAAGGATAGGTATATTCTGGAAAGAGACCCCTTCACTCTGGTTGAAGCAATAGCTATTGCCGGCTATGCCCTCGGGGCCAAGGGGGGCTATATCTATCTACGTGCCGAATACCACCACCTCTTTGATTTGCTGAGACATGCCATCAATCAAGTCAAGCAGTCCGGGTTTTTAAACGACTTTGATATTGATATTCGGGAGGGGGCTGGTGCCTACATATGCGGTGAGGAGTCTGCCTTAATGGATTCCATTGAGGGCAAGCGGGGAGAGGCTCGTTATCGACCTCCCTTTCCCACCACCGCCGGCCTGTGGGACAAGCCAACCATAATTAATAACGTAGAAACCTTAATGAATATACCGCAAATCATCCTTAACGGGGCTAACTGGTTCAGTCAGATGGGAACCGAGCGGAGCAAGGGCACCAAGGTCTTCTCAGTAAGTGGTGATGTAAAAAAACCGGGTGTATATGAATTAGTCCTGGGCAGTCGGCTGAAGGAACTGGTCGTGGATTTAGCCCTGGCTGAAAAAGTCAAGATGGTTCAGATAGGTGGTGCCACGGGGAGAATCATACCCTACGAGATGATAGATACCCCCCTCGCCTTTGAGAGCATCCTTGGCGCTGGCGCCATTATAGTATGTGATGAAAGCCGGGATGTCATAGATATTGTCTATAGAACTATGGAGTTTCTGGCTGAAGAATCTTGCGGCAAATGTACTCCCTGTCGGCAGGGCACCGAAATAATGGTGGAAATACTGGAGAAGTTCCAGCAAGGTGAGGGGGCACAGAAAGACATCAACAATTTAGATGATTTATCCAGTGTGATGATGCTTGCCTCTCTTTGCGGCTTAGGGCAAGCGGCACCTAATGCGGTAACCGATAGTTTGCAGTATTTTAGAGACGCCTATGAGAGCCGAATCCGAGGAAATTAAAGGGGGTGTAATGGGATGAAAACAATCACGGCACAAAAACCCTCAGATGAGATTATGCAATACCTTAAGAAATGCCAGAAGGTATATCTCATCGGCTGCGGCACCTGTGCCACCATGTGTCACACCGGTGGGAAATCTGAGGTTCTGGAGATGAAAGCCAAGCTTGAAGCCGCCGGTAAAAAGGTTACCGGCTGGATGGTAATTCCTACGGCCTGTGATGAACTCACCAAGTATGCTTTGCTGGAAAATACCAAGGATATTGAGGCAGCGGACTGTATCCTGGCGATGACCTGCGCCGTTGGCGTGCAGATGATTAGCCTCCATCTCAAGAAGCCTGAGCCGCTTTACCCGGCATTGAATACCATATTTATCGGCATGGAGGAAAGCCCGGGGCACTTCAATGAAGTTTGTATGCAGTGCGGGAACTGTGTGCTGGGGCGGACCGCGGCAATATGTCCTCTGGTCAGCTGTGCTAAGGGCTTACTGAACGGACCCTGTGGCGGGTCAGTAGGGGGTAAGTGTGAAATATCGCCGGATATCCCCTGCGCCTGGCAAATGATTTACGACCGCCTGGTTGAGATGGGGCGGTTAGACGAATTAGAAGAAATTGAGCCGGTCAAGGACTGGAGCACCAGCGTCTCCGGGGGACCTCGGAAGATTGATGTAGAAGCCGAATGTGGCAGCCCCACATAGGAAAGACCCACTGAAGAGGAGGCAACCGTGATGAGAGCGGGAACAAATCTGGAGAAAGTTTTAGAAAGCGGAAGGTTTGCCGTCACTGCTGAGGCCGG
>SDBU01010609.1_pt1 | contig 10205 bp, 5 predicted proteins | sample 2277071 | NCBI WGS metagenome assembly SDBU01 (sample SAMN10397929, study PRJNA504765) | marine sediment metagenome | isolation source: marine sediment core GS08_GC12, 126 cmbsf | place: Arctic Ocean: Gakkel Ridge, Loki's castle | collected 2008 | reverse complement strand
AGATCTCTCCGTGGGGCGTTGACACGGGGCTGCCCGGAGACGCGCTGCGGATGCCGTTCGAGCCCGCGCCGGTGGCTGGCGGGCAACTGGAGCGGTTGTGGGCCATTGCCGGGAAGACGCGTAGCGACAAGAGCCGGGCCGTCGTGGTGTCGCATCACTCCGACAGGCTGCGCGAGATGGCCGAGGACAGAGACGTCAAGATACTCGAGAGCCATACCCTGACCACCACGCCGCCGCCGGGGAGTGTCTCGCTGATACAGGGCTACCTGCGTGAGGGGTTCGCCCTTTCGCGGGAAGGGCCGCACCGGTTGGTGGTGCTGTCCGACCGCGAGGTGTTCGGCGTCGCCAAGGAACGCCGGCGCGTGAGCAGACGGCCGGCGAGGCGCGGACCGAAGCTCTCTGAGCTGCATCCCGGCGTTCACGTGGTGCACGTGGAGCACGGCATCGCGCGTTTCATCGGCACAACTACGCTGGAGGGAGAGGACGTCCGCGAGTACCTGGTGCTGGAATACGCGGAGAACGACAAGCTCTACGTTCCCACGGAGCACCTTGACCGCATCGAGCTGTATCACGGCTCCGGCGAGACGGCCCCGCGCCTCACACGGTTGGGTACGCAGGAGTGGACCAGGGCGAGGGCCCGGGCGAAACGCGCCACCGAGCAGCTGGCCGGAGAACTCGTTGCCCTGTACGCGGCAAGGTCGGCGGTGCAGGGGTTTACGACGGCCCCGGACACACCGTGGCAGGACAGCCTCGAAGCCAGCTTCCCGTACGAAGAGACACCGGACCAGATAGCGGCACTGGACGCTGTCAAGGCCGACCTTGAGCTGCCCAAACCGATGGACCGCCTGGTGTGCGGCGATGTCGGCTACGGCAAGACGGAGATAGCTATCCGGGCAGCGTTCAAAGTCGTGCAGGGCGGCCGACAGGTGGCGATTCTCGTGCCCACAACCGTCCTGGCGCAGCAGCATAACGGAACGTTCAAGGAGCGCCTCTCGACCTTCCCCGTGCGGGTTGAGATGCTCAGCCGTTTCCGATCAGGCTCGGAACAGCGGCAAGTGGTGAAGGCGCTCGCCGACGGATCGGTTGACATCTGCATCGGCACACACCGGATGCTCCAGCAGGATGTCTCGTTCAACGACCTGGGGCTCGTAATCGTCGATGAAGAGCATCGGTTCGGCGTGGTTCACAAGGAGCGCCTGAAGCGCATGCGAGCGCAGGTGGATGTCCTGGCGCTCAGCGCAACGCCGATCCCGCGAACGCTGCATATGTCGCTCGCCGGCGTGCGAGACATGTCGACCATGGAAACCCCGCCGGAAGAGCGGCTCCCGATCAAGACGTACATCTCCGAGGAGAGCAATGAGCTCATTCGGGAGGCGATCCTGCGGGAGATGGACCGCGGCGGCCAGGTGTTCCTGCTGCACAACCGGGTTAAGGACATCGATTACTTCACGTACAAGGTGCGTGAGCTGGTGCCCGAGGCCACCGTGCGCATCGGCCACGGGCAGTTGCCGGAGGCGGAACTGGAAGCCGTGATGGCGGACTTCACCGACGGCAAGTTCGGCGTGCTCGTGTGCACCACCATCATCGAGTCCGGCATCGACCTGCCCAACGTGAACACGCTGATCGTGGACCGCGCAGACACGTTCGGCCTTTCGCAGCTGTATCAACTCAGGGGCCGCATCGGGCGTGGCTCGAACCGAGCGTATGCCTACTTCATGGTGCCGCGCGGGAAGCAACTCAGCGAGGCAGCGGAACAGCGCCTGAACACGATCCTGGCGGCGACGGAGCTGGGCGCGGGGTTCCAGATCGCGATGCGGGACCTGGAGATCCGCGGAGCGGGCAACATCCTCGGCTCCGAGCAGAGCGGCCACATCGCAGCGATCGGGTTCGAGCTCTACACCCGGCTGCTCCAGCAGGCGGTGAAGGAGTTCCGGGCGGCCGAAGGGGACGGCTCCCAGCCGGAAAGCCTTCCGGAGTTCTCGACGGTGCGGGTTGACCTTGGGCTGGACACGCGCATACCGGACTCGTACGTGGAGGATCTTGCCGAACGCCTGGGCATATACCGGCGACTGGCGCGACTGAGGAACCCGGCGGCGACCGATGCCTTCCTCGACGAGTTGCGGGACCGTTTCGGGCCGGTCCCGAAGCCGGTGATCTTTCTTCTGAAATCGGTCAGTGCACGCATCTTGGCAGAGCGGTGCAATGTGGTTAGCGTCACTGGGAACGAAACGCGCGTCGTACTGGCGCTCAAAGAGTCCACCGGCGGCGCTCGGGCTGCTCTGCAAAAGGATCTTGGCCGGGGCGTCGACGTGGGCCACATGCAGGTCCGGGTGGAGGTCGACCGTGAGGACGAGGAGTGGGTGGATGACTTGCTGGCGGTGCTGGAGATGCTCGGGTCGTTCCGCGACCGGATGCTGGAGATGCTCAAAGCTCCGGCCGGCACCGGCGTGGGTGACGGGTAGGGGCAGGTCGGTCGACTGCCGGTCGGCCGCGGCACATAGGATTCCCGCCGGGCCCTACATCCCGGCCAGGATGCCGGGCAGTTCGTCCAGGCGCTCGATGCGGGGGTGATCGCTGTACTCGACGTGGTCGGCGTAGCGGTCGATGAGCACGGCCCTGATCCCTGCGCACAGAGCGCCGCGAACGTCGGACTCGAGCTGGTCGCCGACGTGCACGGCCTCCGCTGCCTTCACGCCCGCGCGCAGAAGTGACATCTCGAATATGGCCGGGTCGGGCTTCTGAGCGCCCGCTTCCAGGGAGGTCACGACGAAGTCCACGTGCCCGGCGAAACCCAGGTCGTCGGCGATCGCGGCGCCTTCGCGGGCGTAGTTGGATATGACGCCGACGATCCTGCCATCGCGGCGCAGATCATCGAACGTCGGGATGACGTCGTCGAACAGCGTCATGCCGTAGCGCTGGGACCGTACGCGCTGCCATATCCTGCCGGCGGTCCCGAGGTCCACGTCGTGCCCCGCGCCTTCGAGCACCAACTGCTGATAGCGGGAGAAGAACCGCTCCTGCTCATCCTGCGACATCTCGCGTATCGGCCGGGATGACGTCGTCGCTGCGAAGAAGACATCGGCTGCGCGGTACCCGCGGTGAACGCCTTCGGGGGTGAGAGCGAGGCCGAACTCGGTCGCCGCCCGCGACTGCAGTTCCTCTCGCGGTGGGTCAAACCGGGCGATCGTGTTGTAGAGGTCGAAGAAGACGGCCCTAACCGCCACAGGCGGATACTCCTTGCGTAGGTGCGATGACCTGCCAGGGGCACGGCAACCCTCCGGACCTGGCGCCGCACTGCCCGTAGCGTAGCACCGCGGACGCCTACAACTCCTTTGCGAGCACCAGCGCCCCGACCCAGGCAGCTCCCGCCAGCCTGAGCGCCCTGGCGCACGCGTCCAGCGTGGCGCCCGTCGTGCACACGTCATCGACGAGCAGCACTCGTTGACCCCGGGCGGCCGGCCCGGCCTCAAACGCGCCAACTACGCGTCGGTGTCGCTCCTTTTCGTCGGCGGCTTCGACCTGTGGCGGCGATGCCAAAACGCGGCGCAGCGTGCGTGCGTCTGCTGGCAGGCCCAATCGGGCCGCCACCGGCCCCGCCAGCAACTGGGCGTGGTTGTAGCCGCGGCTGTGCAGCCTCCGCCGATGGAGGGGGACCGGCATCACCGCATCGGCCCGAACGCGCTCGAGAGCCGGGTGTGCGGCCATCTGTGCGCCCAGCACCGGCGCCACGGCACGCAGGTCCTCGTACTTCAGCCTGTGGATAGCGGTGCGAATCGGCCCGTCCATCTGGAACACGGCGACCGTTCTTGAGAGCGTAAGCGGCAGTTCCACGCAGTGCCCGCACCGATTCCCGGAGGTCAGGGGCATAGCGCACATGCTGCACGCGGCGCCTGTCAGGCGAACCGATGCCCGGATACACCCATCGCACAGCAGGTCGCCGGGCTCGCCGCAGTGCGCGCAACGGGTGGGGAACAGCAGATCCGTTACCGCTGTTGCCGCGTCCCTCAGGCTCCGTACCAGTACCGTCCGTGTCGGTCCGCTCACCGGAGAGCCTTCCTGTCCCGCTGGAGGTCGACTAGTATTGGAGTAGCCCCGACGGAAGACACCAGATGCCCCTCCAGGGAACCCTCTCAGGGACGGGACGAGCCGTGTTTCCGGGGTCAGATCGGCCCTTGAACCGGCCCGAGGCCAGGATCAGAGTACATCCGGAAAGGTCCGTAGTGGAACTTACCATCACTGCCAGGAACCTCAGACTCACAGAAGCGATCGAAGAGTATGCGGAGAAGCGGCTATCGAGGCTGGACCGGCGGCTTCGGCATCCAGTGCCGATCAAGTTGGAACTGCGGCAAGAAGGAACGCGCAAGGCCGACGACCGGTTTGTGGCAGAGATCACCGCCACTTTGAAGGCCGCTATCCTGCGCGGTGAGGAGCGAGGCCCGTCCGTCAATGCGGCCATTGATTCCGCTACCGCCGTGGTGGAACGGCAGATACGGCGATATAAGACCAGGCACTTTGAGCGCGACCGCAGGGCGACAAGGTTCGAGGAGGCTGTGGCCGAACAGTTTGTCGAACTGGCAGACGAAGAACAGGTCAAAGAGCTTTCGGATGGCCGAGTGGTACGCAGGAAAGCGCACGCGGTGGAGCCCATCACGGTGGACGAGGCTGCGGCGCAGATGGAACTCCTCGGCCACAACTTCTTCGTGTTCCTGAACGTCGAGAACGACGGCATAAACGTTGTGTACCGGCGGCACGACAACGACTACGGCCTGATCGTGCCGAAGCGGTAGGGCGGGGCTTCGCACGCGACGCGGTAGGCCGACCCCGGGGTCGGAGGACGGTGCCGGGTTTCGCCCGCCGGCCGTGCGGGTCGGGCGTGAAGCGCCGGGCCGACCAGCTACTCTCCCTCTTCGTCCCCTTGCTCGATGAGCTCGGCCAGTTCGTCCAATTCCCAGGCGAGCCGTTTCTTCACCATGCGGCGCGTGAGAGGTGCAAAGAGGGTGAACATGACCCTCGCGTACAGGGAATCGGCGATAACTTCGTGCTCATAGGAGATGAAAGTACCGTCATCGCCAGCCCGGAACGCGAAGGTTGAGGCGACCGGAAACGGTCCCTCGAGAGTCCTGAACGCGAAACGCGACGGCGGATCGAATTCCGTCACCTCATGGGTGGTATTGAACGTCCTGCCACGGTAGACGCACTCGGCTACCAGCGTTGCGCCGAGACCCGGTTTGCCGCCGACGCCGAGCCGGGCTTCTCTCACACCGCTCATCCACAGGTGGAAACCCCCTGGGTCGACCGCAAACTCGAAGACTTCCTCCGGCGCAGCGTCGACCCACACCTCGTCGCGGGCTTTCATTCCTGGCCTCCGCTCTGCGTTGCCGCCGGTCCGTTGGATGCCGCTATCCGGCCTCCGGCGCCAGTTCGTATATCGTCAACCGATCATTCCAGTAGGCCCGCGTCAACCCGATGTCAGCCATCATCTTGAACTTGGCCAGACCGACCTCCGGATAGAGCAGCGCCTCGAGCTCGCCAACGATAACGTATCGGACCCCGTACTTCCGCAGCAGTTCAAGGGCCGTCGCCTTGACCGGAGTGGAGTAGATCGTCTTTACGTCTGTGCGACGCTGTTGGACAGCCCAGGCGTAGTCCACCCGCTGCTGACGCTGGTGCCAGTCCCAGCCCACCACCGCCGGCAGGCCGGTGTATATGGACATCCGGTTGCCCCAGCGATAGAGGTCGGTCAGGCCTTCCACGATCACCGGCGAGCCCTCGACGTTCTGCTGAAGCCACCGTATCCCTTCCAGATCGTACCGGAGGTCGATCAGCCCCCTGATCGCGCCCTGGTCCTGCTCCATCCGGTAGGTCGCGGAGGCCATGAACGCGGTCCCGTCCAGCCCGGGGCCGGAGGTCTCGAACCGGTCCGACAGGCGCTCTCGCGTTCCCAGGATCGGATAGATCATCACCCCGGCAACCAGTACTACCAGAGCAGCGGCCCAGACGATTCGCGGCAGAGACAGGTTCCTCCGCGAGAAGGCGCCTTCGAAGCCGAGGCGCCACAGCATGAAAGCGGTCGCCAGTCCGAGCAGCACCCAGGCCTGTAGGTAGAACTTGAAGACGGTGTTCATACGTCCGATGTCGCCCTTCACCGTCACCAGATCTGCCCCGGCTGCAATAACCAGAGCGACGACCACGAACGCCGCTGCGGCAAGCGCGTACGGTGCGCTACGCCGCTGCTCCGAGATCCACGTGAGAGCCACCAGGACCACGAGCAACCCGAGCAGCGCCGCAAAGCTGACGGTGGCGTACCCGAAAGCAGCGGCCGCGACGAGCAGGGCAGCCACTCCGATCACGATGAGGTAGACGGGGCCCAGTGGTACCTCTACGCGGCTTCCGCCCGCAAGGCCGAGCGGCCGCAGGAACGGGTCCACGCGCAGCATTTCCCCACGCACCAGCCGGCGGAGCATGCGACGCCATTCGTGCGCCAGGTAGCCCGCCAGGACAAAGACGAAGAGGCCGTGGATGGCCAGATAACGCCAGAGCGGAGTCTGGAACTCGCTCGACTGAACGCCAGCGTTGAAGAGCTCGAACCTGGCATGGAAGGGAAGGAACGCCAGGTAGCCCACAACCACCACGAAGCCCGCCTTCACGAGCCCGACCAGCAGGCTCCCGAATGGGCTGCTCCGACCGCGCAACAATTCGCCACCCACGACGGCGGCCCCGGCGATGACCAATCCGGTTGGATAGTCCCACGAACTGATGGCCCTCAGCGCGCCGACGGCAACGCCCATCAACGCCAGACTGCCCCAGGTCTCGATCCAGGATCTGCCGGGCTGAAGCGCACGAAGCAGCGCCGTGACGCTGAGTCCGATGGCCAGCAGAGCGAACGGGATGGCGATCAAGTGGGCATGGAGGTCGGCGAAGAGGAACGTGAAAAACGGAAACTCCGTGATCCCCCCGGTCTGATCGGCCATCATGCGAGAGCTGCGCCAGAAGTCGAACGTGCCGAACGGCTCGCCGTGTGCGAGAACGCGCCAGGCGCCCTGGAAGAGCTGAGAGAGGCCGTCAAGATTGCCCGCGATCAGTACGAGCACCACTGCGAAGACGCCCGCGGCGAACGGCGACCACAGGAACGAGCGGACGGCGCGGCCCGACAGCCTGCGCGTGCCTTCGGCCAGGTTGTAGACGATGGAGAACGCCCCTCCGGCGACAAGGGCGAAGAGCAGCGGCACGGCAAGGTTGTACGCCACCGCCGGCGCGATGCCGGTCGCGCGGATGAGCGTTGCGACGGTGAACTGGCCGAAGTAGTAGTAGTTGAGGTAGCCGCCGGCGAACCAGGGGTCGTAGGGCGGCATGACGGTTGAGCGCGCGACGGCGTTGAGATAGGCGAAGTCCATCGGCTTCTCGCCGCCCCGATACATGTGCCAGAGGTCGGGGTTCGCCGCGCGCACCAGCAGGAAGGCGAAATAGACGATGAGGAAGAGGATTTCCATCGAGACAATGAGCCGCCAGCGCGCCCTGAAGAACAGAGCAATCTCGGTCCGGCGCCACCACCAGGCGAACAGGGATAAGGCCGCGACGACGGCGAGCGCCCCGAGGACCGTCCAGCGAGAGAACGGCGCCGCTCCGCAGCTCACAATCAACCACGCGACGGTGGCCACCAGCAGCAGGCCGAGAATCTTGATCAGCAGGTAGCCGCGGTCCGGCAACGGACGGAACACTGCGATTCCGAGCGGCAGGGCGGCCAGGGCGAAGACCTGGGCCGCGAGCAGCCAGAGGAACGGCGTCACCCAGTTCGGCAGATCGCTCCAGAAGGCCACGTCCGTCCAGGTGCCGCCCGACTGCTGTCGAGCCGCTTCTTCGTCGGTGAACATCAGGCCCACTCCGCTCGCCGACGTTGGAGGAACCTTGCCTATCCGATCACGTATCTCCGCGGCGCCCAGATGGTCGACGTTCTTGAACGCGAGCACCTTCGGATGGTCGTAGACGGTGAAGCTCTCGTCCGCCCAGCCGAAGTTGACCGTGGCGAGCGAACCTGAGGCCCGAGTGAAGCCGCCTGGAGGCGGGATGTCGATTCGCGCGAACGGGTCGTTGTCGTACGTGATTCCAAAGAGGCCGGGCACTCGCTGCGCTGAGTACTCGAGTTCGTAGCCGAGCGAGCCGTCGAACAGGGCGCGGTAGTACTCGGTACTCGCCGGATAGCGGTCGGGCAGGCGCGGGATGGTGGCGTAGAGCCGGTTGCTGTAGAGCACCAGGTATTCGGCACCGGCGAGCTGGTCGGAGACGCGCTGGAACTTCGCGGCGGTGTCCGGGTCGTAAAGCTGGAGCTCGTCGACCTTGTACTGATGCAGCCCCGGGATGCCCTCCTCCCAGTGTTCCTTGAGGAGGACGGCGCCCTCGGGCACCGGCTGCGCGTTGAGGTATTCCGATGCTTCCTGCGCAGGATGCGGGCGAGAGTAGATCGAGGCGAACGCGCCGGCGTAGTGGGCGGTGAGAACAAGCACGACGACCGCCAGAACGATGCCGGCATGCCGCCAACGCGGCACCATACGGTGAAGGCCCGCGCCCATCCACCAAACGAGCCTTGCGCCGAACAAGAGCAGGAACGGCGTCAGCGGCAGGAGATACCGCATGAACTTGACTTCAAACCACCCCGTGATGAGGAAGAACGGGAGGGCCCAGGCAAGGATGACAAGGTCCGCCTTGCGCCGCTTCACCGCCGCGACAACCGTCACAGCGGCAAAGCCGGCCCACGCCAGCACACCCGCCACCGGGCCGAGTCCCCAGGTGCCGACCTGGACCGCTTGATACCAGTAGCGCGCGGTGTCGAAGTACTGCCGTGTGTACGGGTAGTCGAGGACTCCCCGCACCATCCGGGATTGCTCGCCCACGTTGGACGCGAAAGTGTCGTGGTCGATGAGCATGTAGGGCTGGGCGATGAAGGCGGCGACGGCCGCCACAGCGACCGTCAGGGCCAGTCCTGCGAAGGCGCGTTTCCGTCGCTTCGTCGTCGATTCCGCGCCGCCGCAAGCGCGAAAGTCGTCCCCCGGTTCGGAAAGCGCGTAGATCAAATGAGCCGCCACTACCGGGAGCAGAAGGGGAGCGACGGTGACCTTGGTGGCGATGCCGAGGCCTACGGCAAGGCCCGCGAACGCCGAATCGCGCAGACGCCCCCGGTGCGCGACGCGGATGAGCAGATACACCGCGGCGACGACAAACATCGTCATCAGCGGGTCCGGCACGAAGAAATGGGCCTGCTGGATATGGATCACCGCCATCGCGATGAGAGCCGCAGCCAGAAGGCCGACGCGCCGGCCGTACCAGCGAACGCCGATCAAGAAGACGAGGGCCACCGTCGCGGTGTCCGCGAGGGCAGACAGCACCCGGCCGGGGATGCGCAGGTCCCACAGGTCCCATTCCACAAACGGGCTGGCGGCCGCCTGCACCGTTCTCAGCAGGTAGAGCGGCAAAGAACCGTAGTTGAACCATCGCGGGTTGAGCGGGCTTCTCTCCGCGCTCAGCAGGTCGTTCAGTTCGTGCCCGCCCGGGAAGCGCAGATCGAAGACCCGCGTGAGGATCGCGCGCTCGTCGGGATGAAAGAGCCCCCGCTGGTCCCAATCGATCCCGTAGAGGCGCAGGAACAGGGCGACGAGCAGGATGGTGACAAACGCGACGGGCAGAAGGAATGGCGCCCGGCCGCGGGGTGGCGACGGCGTCGCGCATTCGTTGCGCGCCGTCGTACCGGGGGCTGCGAGATCCCTGGGCGGAGTCGGGTGCATGGCCCACGATTCTATGCTGAGTGGCCGCGCTCGCGCCCTCCCGAAGACCAACGCCGCGAGATTTCCCTCGTGGACAGCCATCCCCAATCCAGCGACATTGACCGGCCTCACGCGGGGCCATAGGCTGGACGGAGGGGGTTACGACGGATGCCGACACACTACCGCTCAGGCGCACAGGGTCGCCACCGCTTTCGCCGCGGCCACTCGGCCGATGCAGCGGCGGGCCCGACGCGAGCTGCGATTCTCGCCCAGGGCTACGAACGCTGCGTGTTGCCCTCCGGGCTTCGCATTCTCACGAGCACGCTGCCGCACACCAACGCCGTGAGCATAATGCTGCTCTTCGGCGCCGGCTCACGGCACGAGCCCGGCGAACTGGCCGGCGCTTCACACCTGCTCGAGCATCTGGTCTTCAAGGGCACAGAACGTCGG
>SDBU01010608.1_pt1 | contig 10205 bp, 8 predicted proteins | sample 2277071 | NCBI WGS metagenome assembly SDBU01 (sample SAMN10397929, study PRJNA504765) | marine sediment metagenome | isolation source: marine sediment core GS08_GC12, 126 cmbsf | place: Arctic Ocean: Gakkel Ridge, Loki's castle | collected 2008 | reverse complement strand
ATCAGCTCTCATCAGAAAACGTATTGGTCCATTCTTATTGAAAAATGCTCTTACTCTTGAGCAATTGAAAGAAAGAGGGTTATCTTCTCCCTTAATTCCAATTTCTGAGGTTCTTAATCTTATTGGAAAATGAAAAACTCGTTTACTATTCACGATTTACCAAAATCAGAAAGACCACGTGAGCGGTTACAAAGATTTGGTTCAGAGGCTTTATCCAGCCAGGAACTTCTGGTTCTAATCTTAGGAAGAGGCATTAAGGGTGAGTCGGTAATGGTCACCGCCCAGCGCCTTTTAAGCACCTTTGGAAATATTAAAGCAATCTCAGAGGCCTCATTAGAAGAATTAATCAAGGTTAAAGGAATAGGATTGGCTAAAGCATCTCAAATCAAAGCCGCTTTTGAATTATCCAAAAGGCAGGATTTGGAGATTGACTTGAAAGATTTTGACATTAAAGACCCTCAAAGTATAGTGAAATCTATACGGGCAGGGATGAAGGATAAAGCCAAAGAGCACTTTAAACTTATTCTCCTTAATTCTCGTAATAAAATTATTGGTATTTCTACTATCTCCATTGGAACACTCAATGCTAATTTGGTGCATCCACGCGAGGTATTTAAGGAAGCTATTATGCATAATGCCTCTTCCGTAGTTTTAGCCCATAACCATCCTTCTGGCGACCCTGAGCCATCTGAAGCCGATTTAGAAATTACCAAAAGATTAATTGATGCCGGGAAAATAATGGGAATAGATGTTTTGGACCATATAATAATCACCAAAACAGGGTTTATGAGTTTTAAGGAGAAAAAACTAATATAGCTTGACTTTTTGGTTAGCATATGCTAACCTCTTTAATATGAAAAGAGAGAATTATTATACAACCCAAGAATTAGCTAAACTACTGGGTATTTCCAGAGTTGCTGTTTTTAAGAAGATAAAATCAGGAGATATTAAAGCCGTGTCTGCTGGCAGAAATTATTTAATTCCCAAAGGTTCTCTTCCCAAAGAAATTAAAGAACTCATAGAGCAGGAACAGAAAAAAGCCGCAGAGGGAGTTATTGAATTATCTAAAAAGCCCGAAAAAGATATTGAGTTTGAAAAAGAACTTGAGAAAAAACTTTGGAAAGCGGCAGATAGATTGCGGGGTAATATTGATGTTGCAGAATACAAGCACATTGTTTTAGGTTTGATTTTTCTTAAATATGTTTCTGATTCTTTTTACCAAAGAGAAGAAGATCTTCAAAAATCAATAAGTAATCTTAAGGGGGCGTCTTTTATTCGTGATGAAATCTCCAGAAAATACTATCTGGGACAAAAAGACGTATACAAAGCCGCAGGCGTTTTTTATATTCCAGAAAATGCCAGATGGAAATTTTTAAGGGAGAAGGTTTTACAAAAAGATATTGGAAAATATCTTGATGTAGCAATGGAGTCGGTTGAAAATGAAAATCCTGTTTTGAAAGGAGTTTTGCCTAAAATTTATTCTCGCACTCCACTTGAAAGTCGCATTTTAGGCGAACTTATCAACATTTTTTCCAAAATTAAATTTAACCATGATACTGAAAAAGAAAAAGATATTTTAGGTAGAGTTTATGAATATTTTCTTGGTCAATTTGCTTCAGCTGAAGGAAAACGGGGCGGCGAATTTTATACCCCGCGTTCAATCGTTAAACTGCTTGTGGAAATTTTGGAACCTTACGAAGGGGTGAGGGTTTTTGACCCGGCTTGTGGCTCAGGGGGAATGTTTGTTCAGTCAGGTAAATTTTTGAGAATTCATCAAAAAGACCCTTCGAAAATTTCATTTTGTGGTCAGGAACTTAATTTAAACACCTGGCGGCTTTGTAAAATGAATCTTGCTTTAAGGGGAATTTATGGCCAAATTGAACAGGGTAATTCTTATTACGATGATAAGTTTTTAGATTTAAGAACAGATTTTGTCTTATCAAATCCGCCATTTAACGCTGAATGGGAACCACAAAGATTATCAGATAAAGACCCACGGATGAAATACGGAACGTCGCCGTCAGGCAATGCCAATTTTATGTGGATTCAGCACTTTATCCATCATTTGGCACCAAGTGGATTAGCCGGTTTTGTAATGGCAAACGGTGCTTTGGCAATTGGTGGAAGAGAAGGAGAAATAAGAAAAAAGATTATTGAAAACGATTTGATTGATGTGATTATTGCCTGTCCACCAAAACTTTTTTACAATGTGGCTTTGCCTGTTTCTTTGTGGTTTGTAACCAAGAATAAAAAGAACGGCAGATTTAGGAATAGGATTGGTGAAAGTTTGTTTATTGACGCCAGAGAAGTTTACGAGCCGATTTCAAGAAAACAATACACTTTTACCGACAAGCAAATAAAAGAAATTGCCGACACAGTTAGAGCCTGGCGAGGCCAAAAAGAATACGGAAAGTATGAAGACATTCCGGGATTTTGTAAAGCGGCGGCATTAGAAGAAATTAGAAAAAATGGTTATGTTTTAACACCAGGCAGATATGTTGGTGTAAAACCTGAAGAAGACGATGGCGTGCCGTTTAAAGACAAAATGGATAAATTAACCGCTGAGTTAAAACAATATTTTAAAGAAGGGCGAGAATTAGAAAATACGATTACGGAGAATTTAAAAAAAATCAAAAACTAACTATGGATTTACACGAGTTCAAGCAGAAGCATATCAGAGAATCGCTCGGAATCAATGATGATTTTGGTATTATTTATACTTTTATCGATTTCGCTAATGTAAATCATTGGTTTGATGAAGATCAGTACGATGCCGATGGCGCGATGTTGGCGCAGGACGAGAAGTTGGTTATTGATATTGAAAAATTAAGAGAATTCGCGGCTTTATTTTCTACTGATATAAGATTTTATTACGGTTTAGACAATGAAAATGCCGGGTCGTTTCGATTCATTCGAAAAAATCGCGATATTTTCGGCAAGCGGCGCGTATTTACAAAACCAATCCAGAAAGTCCGACATTACCTTACAGAGGATGAAGCAATGGTGAACACGAGAAAAATCAAAACTGACGCAAAGGGAACTTTTGTTCTTCTGCCGAAATGCAATTTTGACGTGGAGATATGCGTAGATGCTATTAAGACGGTTGAGGGATATAAAACTTTTTGTCTGTTTTCAAGCGATGCAGACTTTGTCCATCTTGTCCGATTTCTAAAAGGCAAAGGCAAAAAGGTTATTTTGATAAAAGGTGGACATATTTTGCATTCATTGAGGCACATTGTTGATATAGTTGTAAGCGCCCAGGATATCAAGCAGTATATTGCCATTAAAAAAGCAAGACCCAGCCAAAACAGCGCTAGGTCTTGCGGATAGTAAACCCGTGTCCACGGGCAGGTTGTTGAAATAAGTATAGCACAAAACAAAATTCTATGTCAAGCAATAGTTCTCCACAATTAAGTGAAAAATTACAATTCAAAATTTAAAAAGATAAAAACTATGGCAAAAGTAAAAATTAAAGATGAAAAATCATTAGAAGAAGCCAAAGAAAAATTGCGAGGAGCAGTTGATTTTCGGAAAACAAAATATGGCGTAATTGCCGCAAAATCAAAATGGTCGAAGAAAAAGAAGAAAAAATTGAATATTTAAGAATCGATGAAAAAGAAAATGTGATAGATTCGCTACATCAAGCAGTAGAATTTTTAAAAAATACAGAAAATAACCTCTATAATTGGAAGTGGTTTATTATTGCGATTCATCATGCGACACATTGTTTTATGCTTATAGCACTTCAAAATACTGACTTATCTGGAATATGGGAAGAACCAGAAATTAGACGAGAGAACGGATCAATTGATTTATTTAATCCTAAAAATAAATTAATTTCTTTTATGGAAGCATTCGAGAAAATACAAGATTCAAAACGTATGGGAGGATACGTAAATAGTAAAGCATTTCCATCTAAACCTTATTATAAAGATTCAATGAAGCATCTAAACGATAGATTAAGAAATGAATTTATTCATTACAGACCAAAAGGATGGTCAGTTCATAATCAATATTTTATTGACATTGTCCGACCGGTTCTCGAAATAATCGAGTTTTTAGTTTTCAATAGTAGGAGATGTCGTTTTGAAGAAGAACAAAAAAATCAAATAAGATCTGATTTAGATCAAATCCGAAATTTATTTAAAAAAATATGCAAAGAAAGAATAAACGACTAGGGAAAAATAAGAAATTGCTCAAAACTTGGCGAAAGATGAAGTTGGGAGAGGCGATAGAATTAAAATATGGTTATGGTTTAACAGAAAAAAATCGTGAGAACGGAAATATACCTGTTTTTGGTTCAAGTGGTATCGTTGGAAAGCATAATAAAGCGGCAGTTAACTCTGAAGGTATAATTGTTGGAAGAAAGGGCAATGTAGGTAGTGTTTATTATTCAAATTATCCGTTTTATCCGATTGATACTGTGTATTATATTGATTCACTGAAAATTAATGGGGACTTAAAATTTTTTTACTATTTCTTGAAAAGGATTCCATTTAAAAATATAGGAAGTGATGTTGGTGTTCCCGGATTAAACCGAGATATAGCTTACAATTTAGACGTTTTTATCCCCGAAAATATTAACGAACAAAAACGGATTGCGGGTATTCTTTTTGCTTTTGATGATAAGATTGAGTTGAATAATAAAATCAGTCGAACGCTGGAGGAGATGGCGAGTGCGATTTTTAAGGAATGGTTTGTAAAGTTTAGATTTCCTGGCTATGAGAAAGTAAAAATGGTTGATAGTGAATCAGGAAAAATCCCAGAGGGGTGGAAAATTGAGAGATTAATTAAAGTTGTCGATTTAATTAAAGGGCAAAAACCGAAAAATGTTTTAGGACAAGCAATGAAAGGAGCAATTGAATATTTACTCATCAATTCGTTTGTTTCTAATGCCAAATTTTATACAACAGATTTAGCAACGCCAAAGTGTGAAATTGGCGACTCGGCTGTAGTAATGGATGGGGCTAGTTCGGGTAGAGTTTTTTACGGCAAAAATGGAGCGATTGGGTCAACGCTTGCGATTCTTAAACTAAAACAAGGCGCGCCAATTAGTAAACAATATCTCTTTATGTTTTTAAAAAGAATTGAATCAGAACTACTGGATAATTTAACTGGATCTGCTATCCCTCACCTTGATAAAGATTTTCTAAAGGAACATATAATTATCATTCCAAATCCTGCAATTATGAAAATGATTACGGAAACAATAAATACAATCTTAGATCGCCAAGTCCTAATCGTTAATGAAAACCAAACCTTATCTTCTCTCCGCGATTTGCTTTTGCCAAAATTAATGAGTGGGAAGGCAAGAGTGTAAATATGAACGAGATGAGATTGAAAGAATTAACGATAGAACATTTTAGAGGTTTTTATGAACCGCAGTCATTAGAATTTGCTATCCCAAATGAGAAATTTGGGAGTGGTTTAAGTGTTATTGTTGGACCAAACAATTCTGGAAAAAGTACCGTGCTTGAAGCAATGAAGAGATTCGCAAAAAATGACCCTCAATTTAAAGAAGGTGAGAGACACAATAATTGCAATGTGCGATTAGAAATTGAAAATACTGAAGAGAAAAAGAAAATAATTCAAACATATGGAGGGTCTAATGCAAAATACGAAGGAAGAGAAAATTACCCTGCCATTAATAATTTTTATTTGATAAGCGCAAGGAAGTATTGGGAGTCACTTTTTAGTCCATCGTCATTAGATAGAAATAGTTATAGAAGTCAATTATTTTCAATAAACAGAACTGGGAGTGATTCAAATTTTGGATGTATGGTAGCAGATATCGAAAAAGAACCTGCGAAAAAACAAAGATTTGATGAATTAATGAAAAGTTTATTGCCAAATTTTAAATCTTGGGTCATTGATTTAAATGAAACTGGTCAGAATTATATAAAATACACCACCGGGAAAGGAGATACTCATAATTCTGACTATTGGGGTGATGGTATTATTAGTTTATTTAAAGTCGTGGCGTCTTTTGTAGAGGAAGATGACAAGGAAATTCTTGTGATAGACGAGCCGGAGTTATCTTTGCATCCACAGCTTCAAAAAAGATTAGCTGTTTTATTGGCTCAATTTAGTACAAAAAAACAAATAATTTTGATAACACATTCTCCTTATTTTGTAAGATGGGAAGATTTTAAAAATGGAGCAAAAATTATAAGATTGAACAAAAAAGAAGATAAACGGTGCGAAGTTTTTTCATTAAAAAATGATGCTCGTTATTATGAAACACTCATTTCTTTAAGTGAAGATTGGCAAAGACCGCATTTATTGGATGCAGTAGCCCGCGAAATTTTTTTTGGTGAAAATGTGGTATTTACAGAAGGACAAGAAGATATGGGGCTAATTAAAAAATTTATCAAAGAAGAAAGTTTTGAATGTAAATTTGAAATATTCGGATATGGTTCAGGTGGAGCGGGAAATATTATCACATTTTTAGGAATAGCTAAGGATTTAGGAATAAATGCCGGAGCAATTTTTGATGGAAATCAAGCAGAATTAGAACTAAAAGCTAAAACAAATTTTCCTGACTTTTGTATTAAAAAATTAAACAAAGATGATATAAGAGATAAATTTGACAAGAATGAAAAACAAATAAAAGTCGGTTTATTTGATAAAAGTGGCAACATAAAACCAGAATGCAAAAACGAAATGAAACAAGTTTTAATAGATTTAAGCAAGTATTTTATAAGTTATGACAAATAAACTTAACGAAAATACATTAACCGAGCAGCCAGTAATTGACTGGTTCAAGCAGCTTGGCTACGAATATAAATTTGGTCCGGATATTGCGACAGGTGGGATTTTAGTTGAAAGGGATTTTAAAGATGTGATTTTGGAAAATAGATTAAGGCAGGGGCTGAAAAGATTAAATCCTGATTTGCCAGATAAAGCCATTGACGAGGCAGTTTACAAACTAAAAAGTGTTGAACATCCGAATTCGGAAATTGCCAATAAAGAAATTTATCGGATGCTAACTGAAGGCGTGAAAGTGGAAGTGGAAAACGAAGAAGGAGAATTACGAGGAAGGTTTGTTAAAGTTTTTGATTTTAAAAATCCTTTGGATAACGAGTTTTTGGTTGTTAATCAATTTACAGTTCAAGGAATTGAAAAGGTACGCAGACCCGATGTCGTTGTTTTTATAAATGGCATTCCGGTGGCAATCTTTGAATTAAAAAATCCGCGAATTGAAGAAGCGACGATTCAGACGGCTTATCATCAATTGCAGGAATACAAAAAGGATATTCCTGAAATTTTCAAATACAACCAGATTTTGGCAATTAGTGATTTATCCGAGGCAAAATATGGCACAATTTCTTCTCCCTGGGAATGGTTTAAGATTTGGCGGGGGATTGAAAGTGAAGACGAAAAATTAAAGGGAATATCAGAACTTGAGGTTTTGGTTAAGGGACTTTTTCAAAAATCGCGGCTTTTGGATATTATTGAGAATTTTATTGTTTTTGAAGCGGACAGCGAGCACGATGTTTCCAAATTTACCAAGAAAATTTGTCTTTATCATCAGTATTTTGGAGTAAATAAAGCGGTTTACTCAACACTAAAAGCGATAAAGCCAGAGGGAGACAGAAAAATCGGGGTTTTGTGGCATACGCAAGGAAGCGGGAAAACGCTTTCAATGGTGTTTTATGTCAATAAAACAAAGGAACTTGAAGAACTCCAAAGCCCAACTTTTGTGTTTTTGACCGATAGAAATGACCTTGATAATCAATTCTACAAAACATTTTTAAGAACTGGTTACACTACTTTAGCCAAACAGGCGGAAAGCATTAAAGATCTTAAAGAAAAATTAAAAACAGCTGGTGGAGAATTGATTTTTACAACTATTCAGAAGTTTTCCGAAGATTTTGGAGTGCTTTCCGAGAGGCGAAACATTATTGTGATTGCTGATGAAGCCCATCGTTCACAATACGCTAAATTAGCCGCAAGTGCCAGAAAATCTTTGTCCAACGCTTCTTTTATGGGAATTACCGCCACGCCGGTGAGTTTGGAAAATCGCGATACCCGCCTGGTTTTTGGCGACTATATCAGTATTTATCCGATGAGTCGTTCGGTTAAAGATGGCGCCACAGTACCAATCTATTACGAAGGAAGATTAGTTCCTTTGCATTTGACTAATTACTTTATTGACGAGGAATTTGACGATTTGACGCAAGAAGTTGATTTTGAAATGAAAGAGTCCCTGAAAAGAAAATTTGCCAGATTGGAGCAAGCTGTTGGAGCACCTGATAGATTAAAGAAAGTAGCCGAAGATATAGTCAGTCATTTTAATAATCGCGGTCTGGAAGGTAAGGTGATGGTAACAACAATTAGCAGACGGGCTGCGGTTGAGATGTATAAATTGATTTCGAAAATGCCGAATGCGCCGGAGGTGGCAGTGGTAATTTCAAAGCCAGAGGATTTTAAAGAAGAAATCAAAGGAGAAGTACGAGCTAAAGAAATAGAAAAAAGATTTAGAAACGAAGATGATTCCTTGAAGATGGTTGTTGTTTGCGATATGTGGATTACCGGATTTGATGTGCCTTCACTGCATACAATGTATTTTGATAAACCATTAAAAAATCACAGTTTAATGCAGGCAATTGCCAGAGTGAACAGGATATTTAAAGACAAACCGGGTGGACTAATTGTAGATTATATTGGGATTGCCGATGATTTGAAGAAAGCATTGAGTATTTACGACCCAGCTGTTAGAAAAGAAGCGATGATACCACTTCAAGATATTATCAGCAAAATGCTTGAAAAATATGATATCGTAAAATCGATGTTCAACGAAGTTGACTATTCAAAATGGAAATACCTGGAAGGTGAAAAATTGGCAAAAATTTTACAGCAGGCAGTGAATATTATTATTACCGACCAAAAGGATGGAAACTTAGACGAAAAAAGAAAAGAAAGATTTTTGAAAGAGTCATTGCAGTTAATTAAACTTTACGCTTTCGTAATGCCACATAAAGAGGCGTATGATATTAAAAACGATGTAGATTTCTTCAAAGCAGCAAGGGGTGTATTGATTAAAAGGACGTCAATTAGAAATAGAGCAGGCGTTGAAGTTGGGTTGGAATCTACTATTAAAGAACTACTCTCAAAAAGCATTGCCGCAGAGGGGATAATAGATGTTTTTGCCTTAAAAGAAAAAGAGAAAGTGGATATTTCAATTTTGGATGAGAAGTTTTTAGAGGAAGTAAGAAAAATTAAATACAAAAATCTGGCAATAGAAGTTTTAAAGAAACTTTTGAATGATGAAATTAATTTAAGAATGCGTAAAAATGCGATTCGGTATAAGTCGCTTTTAGAATTACTGGAAAAAATTATTGAGGAATATGAAAACAGGGTAATTAGCACCTCTAAAGTAATCGAACGACTGATAGAACTCGCCAAAGAAGTTAAAAAAGTGGATGAAAAAGCAGAACAAATGAATTTATCAGAAGAAGAATTGGCGTTTTATGATGCGGTTACAAGCAAAAAAATGATTAATCAAGACGAAAAAATAAAGGAATTGGTAAAAAAATTAGTAAAGATGATAAGAAGAGATTTGACTATTGATTGGACGAATAATGAAATTATAAAGGCGAGAATAAGGAGTAACGCCCGCCTTTTATTATTAAGAAATCAGTTTCAGCCGAAAGAGACAGAAGAAATTACCAATTTGATTTACCAACAAGCATTTTGTTTATATAGAGATTATACTCCGGCAATGGCGGTATAAATAAAAACCAATTACAAAAAAATCAAGCAGAAGATTGAAAGATAATGATTTTAGTAATTGGTGTCAATTTCAATAACAAATTGTCTAATTGAAGAAAATACTTGATTTCTTCAATTACATACTTTATAATTGAAGTAAAGTTCAGAAATAGCCCTAATTAGAATACTTCTCATAACATTTTTTTGTATGAAAGGCACTACCTTACCTATCCCCTGCTTTAAAATTAAAGACTTTGTACCATACAGCTAAATTAGCAATAAAAAAACTTGCAGAAGCAAAAATTCTTTTTGAAATTACTGATAAGCTCAGAGGTAAAATTTATTGCGCTAAAGAATTATTGGATTTATTAGAGCCGGAGAGATAGATATGATTCCCCCCATTTTTTCCGCTCTTAAATATCACGGTAAAAGGATGTATAAGATTGCCCGGGAAGGAAAGGACGTTCCCAGGAAAGCAAGAAGGATAAAAA
>SDBU01010606.1_pt1 | contig 10208 bp, 12 predicted proteins | sample 2277071 | NCBI WGS metagenome assembly SDBU01 (sample SAMN10397929, study PRJNA504765) | marine sediment metagenome | isolation source: marine sediment core GS08_GC12, 126 cmbsf | place: Arctic Ocean: Gakkel Ridge, Loki's castle | collected 2008 | reverse complement strand
CGTAAAAAGTCCATCTGCGGTGTTGCGCTTCATCTTTCGTCATTGCGGCGTACGATAAGTACGCCTCATTCCTCAAGATTTGCGCGCCTTGCACCTGGAGCTTTTTACTTTGCCGTCCAAATCGGACTTTTTACGATTTCATCAAATTTGATGAAATCGTGTACAGTCATCAGATGGACTTCTTACGAAGCCGCTAAATTTCTTTTCCAATCATAGCTGCCAGATCTACCATACGTGTGGCATAGCCGGTCTCATTGTCATACCAGGACAGCACCTTCACCAGATCGCCGATCACATACGTGGTTGGGGCATCCACTACGGAAGAGTAAGTGGAGCCGTTGAAATCGGTCGATACCAAGGGCAGATCGCTGTACCCCAAAATCCCTTTCATGGGACCTTCAGCAGCCGTCTTCAAAGCCGCATTTACATCAGTCACTGTCAGGCCTTGTTTTTCGACCGCCACCACCAAGTCCACAAGGGACACGTTCGGCGTAGGGACCCGTATTGCCAGACCGTTTAGTTTTCCCTTTAGTTCAGGCAACACCAGGGCAACCGCCTTTGCAGCCCCAGTGGTTGTGGGTATCATGGACAGCGCTGCCGCCCTAGCCCGCCTGAGATCCTTGTGGGGAAAATCAAGAAGTCGCTGATCTCCGGTATAGGAATGGATGGTGGTCATAAGTCCATTCTTAAGGCCAAAGTTTTCAGAAAGCACTTTTGCCACCGGTGCCAGACAATTTGTAGTGCACGAGGCATTTGATATTACATGATGCTCCTTTGGGCTATAAAGCGATTCATTTACGCCTATGACAATGGTCATGTCTGGATCAACGGCGGGTGCCGAGATGATCACCTTGCTGGCACCTGCTGCAAGGTGTTTGCCGGCATTTTCACGATCCCGAAAAAAACCCGTACATTCCATGATGACATCTGCACCCAAATCTCCCCACCGCAGCTCTGCAGGATCTTTGATTGCCGTGTAGGCAATGGAACGATCATCGACCCTGATGGCATCATCTGCTGCTACTATTTCAGCATCCAATATACCATGAACCGAATCGTAACGCAGTAAGTGTGCCATGGCTGAAGCGTCTGAGAGGTCATTGATGGCAACCACGTCAACCGAATCATTTTTCATGGCAGCCCTGAAGGCCAGCCTCCCTATACGTCCGAATCCGTTGATGCCTATACGAACACTCATACATCCTCCGTTTTCTGACGGCTTGGCAAAAAGTCCATCTGTGCCGTCCGTTTGATGAATTTTTGTAAGTTCATCATCATTGTTTACTGTACGCTAAACGTCCTTTCCCATGACAATGGCATCTTCTCCGGTTTCCAGGTAGTACCCGGGCTTTCGGGCGATTTCACAAAAGCCCATCTTTTCGTAAAGCCCAATTGCCGGATAGTTGGAGGGTCGAACCTCCAAATAAACTTTTCTCATACCATGTTTTCTGGCCAATGTCATACTGTTTTGTATCAGCAACGTGGCCACGCCCTGCCGCCTGTACCCTGAATCCACCGCCAGATTCATCACGTGCATTATATCTTCCGTGAGTCTAAAGAAGACATATGCAACAAGATGGCCTTGTCCCCCATCCTGGGGTTGTCTTACGGCAAGCGCGCAGGCGGTCTTTTCCAGCAGTTCCCCTTCAAAAGACGCTCTGTGCCAAGGTGCTGGAAACGAAGCAGTCTCGATATCTAGCACGGCATCAACATCCGCGCTGCTCACAGAATCCAGGTGGAAATTGTCGACTCTCAGCCCCCTTTGTTTCCCTTCAACACGCCACTGGCCAACGAAATGCTCTTTTTTCCGTACGCCTGAATGCTCTGGCCCATCTCGCTCAGGTTACCGTCTTTGCGCATCTTGACAGCTCGGATCAACACAGGCAGGTTGACCCCGGTTAGAACGTCAATCCGGCCTTCCTCAAGAAATGAAAGACTCAGATTCGAAGGAGTCCCACCAAACATGTCGGTCAAGATCAGAATGCCCTCGCCTTGATCTACAGCCTTGATCCCTGCGCTGATCTTCTTCCTCAGCTGCTCGGCCCTGTGACTCAAGTCCACGGAAACAGCGGTAGTAGCCTCCAGGGGCCCCTGCAAAACAGACTCAGCTGCTTCAATAAGGGCTTCTCCCAGGCCAGTGTGCGTTACGATAACAATGCCTACCATATGCTTCGCCCCCAAATCATCCTTGTGGGCAACAAGCCCTAACCTAACTCAATATCACGATGTGTCAAATTTATGCAGCCGACCTTGTTTTCCAGATATCTGTAAATCTCTTGGGCCACAACAATGGAGCGGTGTCTTCCGCCCGTGCAACCCACCGCGATGGTCAAGTACGATTTTCCTTCCTTGTGGTATAGAGGGATTAGAAAGTCAAGGAGATCCAGGTATTTCTTCAGGAAAACGCGGGTTTGATCCCCTCTCTTTACATACTCCTCAACCTCAGGTGACGTACCATTCAGATCTCTGAGTTCAGGAACAAAGTGGGGATTGGCCAAAAAACGAACATCCACCACCAGGTCTGCCTCATAGGGAATGCCATATTTAAATCCAAAAGACAGGACGTGAATCTCGACCTTGTCGGTATGGACTGTCTTAAGCACGTGGCCAAAGACGATGCCCTTGAGCTCATGAACATTGTAGTGTGAGGTGTTAATGACCTTGTCTGCCATCTGCCTGAGGGGGCTGAGTTGCTCCTTTTCTGCACGTATGCCCTCCAAAAGACTCTTGCCGCCGCCAACCAAGGGGTGATGCCTGCGGGTCTGACTGTACCGCCGCAGGAGTTCTTGTTCTGAAGCCTCCAGGAAAATGACTTCAAACTCAAAACCCTCACCTCGTAAAGAGTCCAGCACCTCAGCGTAATTTGAAATAAACCCCTTTTCTCTGATGTCCATAATAAGGGCCAGATTCAAGATGTCTGAATGCTGCCCCATTCGTAGCTCCAGGAACTTGGGCAAAAGCACCACCGGCAGATTGTCTACACAGAAGAACCCCACGTCTTCCAGTGCCTTAATGGCGGTACTTTTCCCTGAACCTGAAAGGCCAGTTATGATGATGAGTTTTTGCCGTCGCAATTAGATCCGCACAGCCGCAGCCACTTGTTGAGACCATCAATTGCCGCATGAAATAGACGGAAAGTTGGGTTCGACCGACATTATATAATCAAAACTGACGGCTTCGTAAAACGTCCATCTGCGGCGTTACGCTTCATCTTTCGTCATTGCGACGTACGATAAGTACGCCTCATTCCTCAATATTGAAGCTCTGCGCCCTACGGGCTCGGCTTCCCGGTAAGGAAGGTGCCTGTTTTTCTATCGCTTCCCTTGGCCCCGCCCACAAGCTGGGGCTTGCGGGAAGCACGCCGGTCGCGTGCCTTGCATCTGGAGCTTTTTACTGTGCCGTCCACTTGATAACTCTTTACGAGTTCATCAAAACTCTTCGTCTTCCTTTTCAATGAGCGTGTAAAGCTCCCGCCGGTCTGCAGCGTTCATGAGTCGTTCTTTGAACACGCTGTTTTTGAGCAACTGGGATAGCCTGGCCAGCATCTTGAGATGAGCTCCTGTAGAATTTTCTGGGGCCAACAACAGAAAGAAGATATGAGCAGGTTTGCCGTCCATGGCCTCAAAATCGACACCCTTGCGGCTGCGCCCGAATCCCATCAACAAAGACTCAGTGGACTTCAACTTTCCATGAGGGATGGCGATGCCGCCACCGATGCCGGTACTGCCGAGGCGCTCACGTTCCAACAGTACCCTGACCATTTCCTCGTGGTCGACCCCGGAGGCCTCAACAAGGGGAGCAGTAAGTTCTTCTAGTACCCCCTTCTTTTCAGTTGCCTCCAACTCCCCAATGATGGCCCCTTCTTTCAGGGTGTCCAATATCTTCATGCAATGTGCCTGCTACGAACTCGGTTCAATCAAGCCGAAATTGCCGCCCTTCAAACGATACAGTACGTTGACCTGTTGAGTCTGAGAATTGGTAAACACCAGGAAGTTATCTTTGATCAACCGCATCTGCAAGACTGCCTCATCCAAATCCATGGGCTTGTACTCAATGCTGTTGATCCTACTGACTATGGACATTTCATCCGGCTCCAGATCTTCTGGTGCCGAGGCCGATGCCTCATCTTGAGCAAAGGACTTGGCCCTGGCTGCTGTTGAACGAAGTTTCTTGAATTTCTTCTTGTTCTTTTTGATCTGTTTCTCAAGCTTGTCCAGGGCCATATCTATGGCCGAATACATGTCAGATGTTTCCTCGTGCGCATTTATCATGAATCTGTCTGCACTGATGTTTATTTCAGCGATATGCCGAAACTTTTCTACGGTCAACACAACGCTGGCCTTAGCCGGATTATCAAGGTACTTGTCAAAGCGATCAAGTTTTTCAAAAGCATAGATTTTCAAGGTTTCTGACGGTTCAAGGTTGGAAAAGGTTATGGACTTTTGCATGCTGATGGGCCCCCCTGTATCTTTTTCCGTTTGTTTGATGGTAGCACACCCAGCATTTCCCGGTACTTGGCGACCGTCCTGCGGGCTACGTTAATGTTTGACGCCTTCAAGATCTCTACCATCTTCCTGTCACTAAACGGTTTCGTGGGATCCTCAGACCCAATGATCTGACGGATCTTTTCCTTAACACTAGCCGATGCAATGGCCTCTCCATACAGTCGGTTAATGGAACTATTAAAGAAGAACTTTAGCTCATAAGTCCCCTGTGGGGTGTGCGCATACTTGTTCGTCGTAACCCGGCTTACGGTAGACTCGTGCATTCCGATGTCTTCAGCTACATCTCGCAACACCATTGGCTTCAAATAACCTATTCCCTTTTCAAAGAATTCCTGTTGATAACGAACAATACTTTCAACCACTTTGTAAATGGTCCTCTGGCGCTGGTGAATGCTGCGAATCAACCACACCGCGCTTCGCAGCTTACCCTGGATATAATCCCTAGTCTGGCTCGGAAACGCCTCATCCTTGGCCAGGGCCTCCCTGTAAAATGCACTTACCCGCAGTTTTGGCATGCCATCTTCATTCAAGACAATGACGAATTCATCGCCCATCTTGTAAACGAATATGTCAGGGCTGATGTACTGAGGTTCTTCATCACTGAACTCGCGACCGGGCTTGGGTTCTAGGCCGGTGATTATCTCAACAGCGGCAAGGACATTATCGAAACTAACCCCCAAGGCATGGGCAATCGCCTTGTAGTTCTTGTTTTCCAGATGTTTGAAGTGGTTCTGAATAATGTGAACAACAAGTGAGTCTTCGAGCCCCAGATATTTGATCTGAATCAACAAAGATTCTTTTAAATCCCTGGCACACACCCCAATGGGATCAAACGCCTGCATCTTCCTGAGTACCCTGAGCACCTCGGAGATGTCGTCGCCGGTAAGCGCCGCTATCTCTCCTGCTGTTGCCTGGAGATAGCCGTCATTGTTGAGGTTGCCTATAATAGCACTGCCAATTCTTTCTTCGGTTTCACTAGGCAGCGACAGCAGTAATTGCCACTGAAGGTGATCTATCAATGACCGTCGCCGAGCCAGGAAATTCTCATACTCCGGGGTCTCCCGCTCTTCCGGCTCATAGTAGACAGGGCCTGGAGCACTGTATTCGTCCAGATAGTTTGACCAGTCAATATCTTCACGAGCAGTCTCTTCAACAGTTACTGGCTTTACCTCAGCAGTGTCCGCTGTCGGTGGCGTAGCAGGCACCTGTTGGTCGGCACCAGAATCGTCAGTCGAAGGGGAAGTGCCTTCATCCTGCACCTCCTCAAGCAGTGGATTTTCCACTATTTCTTCATTGATAACATCAAGCAGCTCCAGTTGGGACAGTTGCAGCAGCTTGATAGCTTGCTGGAGCTGAGGCGTCATGACCAACTGTTGGGTCAGGCGCAATTGTTGTCGAAGTTCTAATGCCATTTTAATCTATCTCCAAGGCACCATCACAAAAAGCCAGTTATAGTTGACGGCTTCGCAAAAAGTCCATCTGCTGCGTTGCACTTCATCTTTCGTCATTCCGACGTACTGTAAGTACGCCTCATTCCTCAAGATTCGCGCGCCTTGCATATGAACTCTTTGCGAAGCCGTCATAGTTGGAATCCTTCACCCAAATAGATTTCCCGTGCCACATTGCTGGAAGCGATGACCTCAGGGGGTCCCGACTCAATCAATACACCCTCGTTCAAGATGTAGGCCCGATCACAAACGCCCAGGGTTTCCCGTACATTGTGGTCTGATATGATCACGCCAATGCCTCGTTGTTTGAGCTGTCCTATAATCTTTTGTATGTCAATGACCGCTATGGGATCAATGCCTGCAAACGGTTCGTCAAGGAGAATGAACGAGGGGGTCCTTATCAGGGCTCGAGTGATCTCCACCCGCCTTCGTTCGCCCCCTGACAAGGCATAAGCCTTCTGCTTTGCCAAATGCCCAATGTTCAATTCCTCCAGGAGTTGGCCCAGTCGGCTGTATCGCTCGGACCTTGAAATTGGAAGAGTTTCCAAGATGGCCAAGATATTTTCTTCTACGGTCAGCTTTCGAAATATGGAGGCCTCCTGTGGAAGATACCCCACGCCCCTGCGCGCCCTTAGATACATCGGATATGATGTAATGTCCTCTCCGTTCAAAAAGACCTTGCCGCTGTCAGGGCGAATCAGGCCTACTATCATGTAAAAAGTCGTGGTTTTGCCTGCTCCGTTGGGGCCCAAAAGACCCACGACACTGCCACTTTCCACCTCCAAACTGACCGAGTCAACAACACGCCTTTGCTTGTAAATTTTAACCAGGTCCTGGGTCAATAAGGTTGCCATCTATGTCCTGCTTTCCATTTGATGACTTTTTACGAGTTTATCAAGTGTCGAACTTGCCAATATGCCCCGCGCTAACCGGCAGCCCGCATGGCGATCATTTTATCAAACCACCTTGCCCCTGAGTATGAAAAGTAACCTCTACCTGTTCTTCGTCCCCACCTTCTATCAGACTACGGTTTTCACCCTGAAAAAGCGTGATCTTCTTGCCCCGAATTTTGTTCTGGCCGGACCATACCGTTGGGTTGCCTCCGCTTAACACCAAAACCTTGTTGTCCGCCGTGTAGACGGCCTTTTCGGCAACAGCTGTCTTGGTCTCGTTGTCAAACACTATCTTAACATTACCTTGGGAAATAATCTTGTCAATTGCGGCTGCACCCTTTGACACCTCTGACGCCTTGCCATCGGATTTGTAAAAAACCTTAATGCTATCAGCCGTAATGACCACGTCTTCCTGGGTTGCCCTAACGTTTCCCGCAAACTCTGCCCACCGCTCCTTGTGGTCGGCTTTCATGCTATCAGCAGTAATTCGGACAGGAGATCCAAGGTCTTTAGACTCTTGGGGTTCTTTGATTCGGGGTTCAGACGCAACAGGCTTCGTCATCCCCCACGCCAGCAACAAGACAATGTTTAGAACCAGCAATTTTGTGCGGTGCGAGCACTTCATACTAAAATGTGTGTCTGTCGGCAAACCAAAGGCTAAAGCCTCCGGTTTTCAATAACCGCCTCCACGCCCCCCTTCACCAAGACTTGTTCTGTGTCAAAAGAAAAAATCATGCCCTGCCCAGTGAGTCGGACGACCTCTCCCCTAACAGAAATCCATGTATCCGTGGAAATAGCCCGGGTCTTGTGGTCATAGTGTAGCTTATCTGTCTTCAGTTCGTACTGGTCACTTGTGACCACCACGTCTCCGGAAACCTCTATGTCCCTTGAGTCAGTGAAAAGTACGCCGTCACGACCAACAAGACGTACCGTTCTGCCATCTTTGAGGAAAAAGGTGGCAGAAACATCTTTGATAACCGTTTTGTGCTCGGCCTTTTGATACTGTGCTGAGTCGGCATCCAGTACCCATTCTGTGAAGCCATCTCGAGTTGCAACGTGGTGAATGTGATTCAGTCTAAGATCCTGACCTCCAGGCAAGGCCGAAAGCAGGGCGTCCGGCTGCTTGCTTAGACGACGATAACCCATGAAACTCACTGCGAGTCCTACAAGAATCAAACAGATCAGACAAACCAGGACCTTGCTGAACTTTGACACCCCAGAAATATTTATAACACTAAGCACTATTTGTGTAAACCCTTCAGCGGCGTCGACGATGTTGCTCCCTGTATTGCCTTCAACTGTTCCAGGAGCGGTTTGACCTCTGCCAGTGGGAGCGAATTGGGGCCGTCACAAAGGGCCCGATCTGGGTCCTTGTGGACCTCAATGAAGATGCCGTCAACTCCAGCTGCCACTGCTGCTCGGGCCATCAGCGGTACAAATTCCCTTTGCCCTCCGGATGCCGTTCCCGCACCGCCCGGAAGCTGAACACTGTGCGTGGCATCAAATACCACGGGCCATCCCAAGCCCCGCATGATTGCCAGGCTGCGGAAGTCAACGACCAAGTTGTTGTAGCCGAAAGTAGTACCCCTTTCAGTTAGCAGAACCTGGTGATTACCTGCAGACACCACTTTTTCGACTACATGCTCAATATCCCACGGGGCCAGGAACTGCCCCTTCTTGATGTTGACTGGTTTTCCTGCTTCAGAAACAGCTGCAATGAAATCTGATTGCCGACACAGGAAGGCGGGAATCTGCAACACATCGAGTACCTGAGCGGCAGTGTCTATATCATCGATTCTGTGGACGTCAGAAAGCACCCGGATGCCAAGATTGTCCTTAATGGCGGAAATAATCTCTAGTCCTTTGGAAAGCCCCGGCCCCCGGTAGGAACCGAGTGAGGTTCGGTTGGCCTTGTCATAGGAGGTTTTGAATATGAACGGGATTTGAAGCTCGTCTGTAATGTCCTTTAGCGTGGCTGCCGCCTCCATAGTGGATTCAAGGGTCTCAATTACGCAAGGGCCAGCAATCAGGACGAACTGATCTCCTTGCCCGACAGTCATTCCTCCTACGTCAACTACGCGCCGCATGCTATATCCGTGCCATAAATTCAGTTCACAGGCCCAACTATATATTTTTTAGCGTAGACATCGGCAAATGTCAAGCATCACAGGACTGAGGCAGTTGCCACAAATGGACCTTGATTCTTCAGAAACAAGTTGCTATTGTCCGGTGAAATTTTTCCAGGACTGTATTTGACGGTTTCGTAAAAAGTCAATATCGCTCACAAAAGACTTTTTACGAGTTCATCGTATTTGACCGCTCAGCAAGAAGTCGACTTTATCATATTTGCCAGCATGGCCAACACCTTTGAGATCTCAAAGCTCTACTTGCTTTTGGCTGGAATCGCTCTCTGTGCCCTGTTGATCCCTTTGATGTGGCTGGCGGTCACCAGACTGGAGGGGGAGCCACCAGCATTTTTATTGGAAAAACCGACCCATTACGTGGGCACTTCATATACTCTCAAGGGGTCGGCTTCTGATCGCAAAAGCGGCGTCAAGAGGGTCTGGATAGCCATACTTCAGAAAGGAAAACAAATAGTTCTCCTTGACAAGACATTTTCTTCCAGAGGATTCTTGACAGGTGGTGAAGCCCAAGACCAACCGGTTGATCTTCAAATCAAGGCCCTAAAGCTCGGGCTGGCAGACGGAGAGGCAATTCTCCGCACTGCTGTTTGGGACCATAGTTGGCGAGGCTGGTGGGCAGGCAATAGGTCTTATGCAGAACACAAACTGCTGATTGATACCCACCCACCTCGCGTTGAGATGCTGACTCGCAACCACAATCTCAATCAGGGGGGTGCGGGGTTGGCTGTTTATCGGGTTTCGGAGCCTGTCCCGACATGCGGCATAGAGGTGGCTGACAGGTTTTTCCCAGGCTCAAGCGCAAAGCTTGGGGCTTCAACCGTTTTTGTGGCCTTCTTTGCACTGCCTTACGACAAGGGCGCTGAAACACGGCTCTCGATAACTGCCACTGACAGGTCGGGTAACATCTCTCGGACAGAATTTCTGCATCATATAAACTCAAAGGCATTCAAGAAGGATGCCTTGAATGTCTCCGACGCGTTCATTGAAAGCAAGATACTGGAATTCGAGCAGGACTTGGGCGGTTTAGACAGTTCTGCCTCACTGCTTGAAAAGTTCCTGGCGGTAAATCAGCAGCTACGTCGGGCCAATGATAAGACGATCAAAGACACCTGCAAACAAAGCGATGATAAGATCCTCTGGAATGGACCATTTCTAAGGCTTCCAGCCTCGGCGCGAAAGGCCGGTTTCGGTGAAGATCGCACGTACAAATACGTAGGT
>SDBU01010605.1_pt1 | contig 10209 bp, 10 predicted proteins | sample 2277071 | NCBI WGS metagenome assembly SDBU01 (sample SAMN10397929, study PRJNA504765) | marine sediment metagenome | isolation source: marine sediment core GS08_GC12, 126 cmbsf | place: Arctic Ocean: Gakkel Ridge, Loki's castle | collected 2008 | reverse complement strand
GAGTAGCGAGGTTTTTGAAAATTTTCCCTATGAGCGAGAAGAATTTTTAGGAATTTGGAATTTTCCCCCTGAGAAAATTCCAGACTCCTAATTGCTGGGCAGCTCGAGGAAATGGAAACAAAATCTTCATCTGTGTTAACATACTGCTGAATTTCAAGGAGTTTTGTATGCTTTCCACAAATCCAACTGGAGGACTCAACCCCCACTCTCAAGCAACTCAAACAACACAACCTAGCTGTTTCCATCAAAGTTCGAGCGGGGCGCTTTGGCTGCGCAAAAACCTCTTCACACTCATCTACTACTCTTTTGCATTGATTTGTTTAACCGCCCCCTTTTATCTCTTAGGAACCGTTCCCGGTGCCAAAGCAGCAAGTGGAAGCTATTATTCTGGAGAGGACTTGAAAGGAATTTGGCAGAGAACCGAGTCCCTTCTCAAAGCAGGATCCTATGATTACAATGGGAAAAAAGTTTCCATCGACAAACCAGATCAAACCACTCGACAAAATGCAGTCCTGTACTCGTCAACAGCATTCGAAAATTTAGGTCACAATACATCCTTCCAGGTAGTCAATCAAGATGCTGTTTATACCGCAATGGACCTCAAAAAGCAGGTTGACAAAGTCGCCCTTCTCAATCCAGCAAACGCATATAGGCCAGGTGGAGGGACGCGCAGGGGAGCAGCCGCCATGGAAGAAGATCTTTGTCGACGATCTGCTCTTCTCCCCGAATTGGAAAAACAGAGCTACCCTTTGAAAGGAAGTACTCTTCTTTATACAGCCGATGTTCCCTTCTTTCGCTATGGAAGAGATCGCCAATATGCCTTCATGGAAAAACCGGTCGCCCTTTCAGTAATTACCTCTGCTGCTTTAGACCTGAATCCAGAACACAATCCAGTCAAAAATTACAGAGATAATCCAACAGCTTTCAAGGAAAAAACGTGGAAAAGAGCCTATGCACAGCTTTGGAAAGCCGCTGAAGAAGGTAACAAAGCAGTTGTCTTAGCGGCATTTGGTTGTGGAGCTTTCCAAAATGATCCTGAAGTGGTGGCGAGAATTTATCGAGATGTTCTCGAAACCAAATTCAAAGGAGTCTTTGAAAATGTGACCTTTGCGGTGCTCGATGATCACAATGCAAAGAAGCCACATAACCCTCACGGGAATTATTTCCCCTTCTACGAAGTTTTTGTTGAAGGAAAAGAGTAAAAAAAATGCCCTCTCGGAGATCCAAATCGGTACATCTACCGATTAAGGAGCGAGAAGGCTAGGAATCACTCTTTTTCCTTAAGCTTGTCCTTGACTATAGGCTGTGAGCGACACAAGGCCTATGATCTTCTGCCTCTATGAGAGGCAATGATACCTTAAGGCATCTCGTGTGAGATATACTCAATCGCGAGACGAGTGATCCCATATCTGTATTTTATCAGAAAAATAATTAACGCAAGGATTTAATTTAATATCTAGAACTAAACGTTTGATTTTATTAGAGATAAAAAGGTTTTTTACCAACTTTTTTGAAGAATACGTTCACGAGCAATATTGTGTAAAGCCGTTCCCAGAAAAAGGTAGGCGAAAGGTCTCATCATTGCATCCATTTCGGATTGGAAAGGGATCCCCTTATTCAACAGAAGATTCGTAATGTAAGATGAAAGGAGTCCAGACTGCAGAAACATCTCAGCAAAACGTCGACGATTTGGCGCAGGCCAAACTTTGAATGAAGCATCTAAACAAACGCCCAAAAAGGCGCCCCAAACAAAAGATTGCAAAAGAGGCTGTGCTTTGGGAAAAAGGGTCGCAAAAAAAAGATTTTGATCCAACCCCGGACTGAGGAGTGTAATGGATCTTCGGCTACAAGAAAAAAGAGTTGACATCACTCCTCCCGTGAGGGCAAAACTTGCAGATTTCATCAGTGGATTTAGTCCTTCAACTCTTGACATGCCTAGCATTTTACCAAAATTCTATCTAATAATCAAACTCATTCCAATCGGTTTCGCAAAATCGGCAATTTTTATTGATGGCGTCCAACTTCGCCTCTTCAGAAGAGCTTAAGGAAAAGTCGAATAGAGCAAAATTCTCTAGTAAATGTTTTGTTGAAGAAGCTTTTGGAATAACAGGAACCTTTTTTTGAATAATCCATCGCAAAATCACTTGAGCTGGAGTTTTTCCATGCACTTTTCCAATCTCTGCGAACAGGTGGTCTTGATCCATGAGGAGCCCCTTTCCAAAGGGACGATAAGCAATCAACTCAGTCCCATGCTCTCGCCCAAAATCTAAAAGCTCTTTCTGATAGAGATAAGGATGAAATTCCACCTGATTAAATGGAACGGCAACACCGGCATCATACGCGTCTTGCAGATGGTGTTTTGTAAAGTTAGAAACCCCAGGAAACCGAATTTTTTCCTTATGTACGAGGGTGTGCATCGCGGCCAAAATTTGTTCGAGAGGGCGGGTTCGATCAGGCCAATGAATAAGGAGGAGATCGAGGTATTCAATCTGCAGTTCTTTCAATGCCAAATCACAAGCAGCTTCTACAGATTTCTCGATGTTTTGATCATTGATTTGTTCAAGTCCAACTGCGAGTTTACTTGTAATGAAAAGTTTTTCTCTATCAAAACCTTTGATTGCTTTTGCGATTTCTTTGTGGTTTTGATACGCAAAAGCAGTGTCAATGTGACGATAGCCAATTTCTAGGGCTTCTTCCACAATTTTTGTGCAGGTCTTTCCTGTCAAAAGATAGGTTCCAAGACCAATAAGAGGAATTTTTTCTTGATTCTTTTTTTCCATTGTTTATAAACTTGCTTCCATGAAATGGCTAATATTTCTTCTCAGCACCTTTTCTTTGCTCTGCGCTGAAATTGACTATCATAAGCTAATTGCACAATTTCCTGAAATGCTTGGACGACATGGAAGCTGGAAACAGGGTGAAATTGAAGTCGCAACAAATCCTGGTGAGATCAAGAGAATTGAAAAACTCTCGACTCAGCGTTTTATGAGAATGGGATACTCAGAAGAAGATGCGCAAAAACATAGTAAGTGTGGAGTCGTTGCTGACGATCATTATTGGATTTGGATCCGCGATGCTGTGACTTTTCCTGGAGGAATCCCAGGCACCTACGATCGGATGGTTTGGAAAAGTGGGCTCACAGGATCTCCTGGAGCTTGTATTTTGCCAGTGTTAAAAAATAAAAAAATCCTCGTCAATATCAACTTTCGCCATGCAACCCGCTGCTGGGAAATGGAACTGCCAGGCGGCGCCCGCAAAGAAGAGGAAACCCCCGAACAATCGGCCTTGCGAGAGCTTAAAGAAGAAACAGGATGTCTTGGACGAAATCCGATTCACCTCGGTGATATGACTCCAGATTCCGGGATGATCTGTAGTATTCTCCCTGTCTACTATGTTGAAGTATATGCTCAAGAAGCTCGCCATCAAGACGAAAGTGAAGCGATTGCTCTCAACATTGCAATGAGCGAAGAAGAAATTCAAAAGGCTTTTCTGAAGGGATATATTATCATCAAAATCAAAGGACATGAGACAAAAGTCTACTGCCGCAATTCTTTCCTTTCTTTTGCTCTCCTCCAAGCCAAATGGCGAAAGCTTATTTAATTCTAGAAGTAAAGGCTACATCACACTTTTCTGCCAAAAGAAAGTCTTTTTTGGATAGACCACCTATTTTGTGAGTCCAGAGAAGGACTGTTACTTTCCCCCACGAGAGACTGATATCAGGGTGATGTTCTTCTTCTTCGGCAATCTTCCCAATATCATTCACAAAAGCAAGTGCTTCTTTAAAGTTTTTGAAACGGTATTCTTTGACGATCTGTTTTTCGTCTATGAGTTCCCAGCCTTCTTCTAGCTGACGAAAAAGACGTTGTAACTCTTCACCAGTAAGCGGTGTGATCTTGGATGTCGCGGGAACATTTTTTTCTTTAGGTGTTTCTTTCATTCCAATAAATTTCTGTTTTGCCCCAGGGAAAACGCCCTGAAAGGGTTTTTCGGATGCCATAAGCAGCGCTATATGCATTCAAGGGATAACTCACAGTGAGGATTTTTGCATTTTGAGGGAATTTTTCTATCAGCTGAACGATTGCTGGATCTTCGAGCATTGTGCCATAAAGATATATGGCTGTAGCTTCTGAGTAATCAGCTGAAAACATATCCTGAGCAAACATTTTTAGTTTTTTACAAGAGACCATTTTCTTAACGAATGTGGGGATCCATTCATAAGCAATGACATGGCATCCCACATATTCGGCTAAGAAGAGCGCTGCTCGTCCCCTTCCGGCGCCCATTTCGATCACTGTGTCTTCAGGCCCGAGGTTACACTCCCTTGCAATTTTTGCCATTGTGGTGAGAGGTGTTTCACCATAGACATATGGATTTTCAGCCCCTTTCCTAATCATGTATTGTTTACTAATTTGATAGGGATTTTCATTCCGGTAGGCGGCTAAGAGAGCTTGATCTTGCTTTCTAAAGCGGTCGTTACCATAAAAGGACTTTTCGACCTTTCTTTGCTCCAGCCATTCAAATAGTTTTGTTTTGAAAAAATAGTAAGACATGAGCCCAGTATATACCAGTGACAGTTGAAACGTACAATAAATTTCAAAGCAGGCGCTTTAATTTTTTCATCGATGAAGGGGGTCCTATTCGAATGGATAGGTCTAACTGAAGAAATGAGAAAAGTAAAAATGCCGGCACAGAAATTTGTGTACGTTTCAACTGGAACTGGTATGTTTCACCAGTTGATTTTGTGCCCAGGATCTAGAGCTAAAAAGGTGAAGGGATCGAGTTTTTCTCGTTTCATTGCTCGGTAAAGATCGAAAGAGGGCTGCTCGAGGGGCTCTTCAGAAAGCCGAAATGTCTTCCAATGCATGCCAAGACTCAATGTGGAAACCACGTCTTTGTGGATCTTGACTGAATCTTTTGGCTCAACATGTACTGGAGACATGAATTTCCGAGGAGAATAAGCCCCAATGGGGATCATACTTAGGTCAATTCTTTCGAATTTCTCCCCAATCTTTTTGAAATCTTGGTCATTATAGCCGGTGTCTCCGACAAAATAGAAAATTTTTGAGGTGAGAAGATCTTCCATCACATACCCTGCCCAAAGGGTCCGATTGAGATCTGGGGCTCTCCGACCAGAAAAATGCTGGGCGGGAACCGCTGTAACTTTGAATGTCGACTCGATATCGATTGCATCCCACCATGCTAGTTCAATCACTCGCTTGATTTCCATATTGTTAAACCATTTTTTCACCCCTTTTGGAACAATCCAAAGGATATTGGGGTAGAGACTATGGAGTATTTCTACGCTGCGGCGATCGAGATGATCATAGTGGTCATGGCTGATCAACACATAATCGATCTTCGGTAGGTGCTGAAGGGGCATGCCCGGGGGCGCTTTCCGCTTCGGCCCGAAAAAAGGGACCGGAGAGCATCTCTTGCTCCAGATGGGATCGGTCAGGATGTGTTTCCCAGCAACGGATAAAAGGTAGGTGCTATGCCCAATCCACATCGCCCAAGGCTTTTTCTTGTCGAAGTCAAGATCTGGCAATGGGTAGGAAAAACCCTCAGGCACCCTTTCAAAAGGAAGATCTCGGAAATACCCTAAAGACCACAAGAGAAAATCTCTTGGCTTTCGCCGGATATTTTCGATGTGGGGGTTGACATATCGTCCTTTGCGATTCGTCGGGGGAAGTTGGTCCATATACTATTATTACCACTGGATAGAGCGCGCTATCAAGAAAAAATTTTACCCGCAACCACTAACCTACTGACTTTCAACCTGCATGATTAGTGGAATGGCGTCAGCTATTTCAATCTCACCAAAAAATTGGAGAGGTCCAGGATAGCAGTACTGATCCTCTAAAGCCCAATACTTTCTATTTTCTGCAAAGTACTTAAAAGGTTTTCCCTTTAGATCCACAAGGGCTTTTCGGATCACGGGACTTCTTTTCCCCATTCGCATTTCCATATTCATCAGCATGGTGATGGGCAAGCCCAACACCTTCCAATCCTGCAGGGGCCGCTGCAAGTTGCTCACGCAAGCAATATATCCTGTCAATTCCTCATCGATGAGCAAGGCTGCACTATATCCAAGAGAATAGCAGTAGTGTGTATCGAAATTCGAAGGATATCCAGCACGTCCTTCATACCCAAAAAAGTGGTTCTGCGGGGAAAATTTGCATTTTCCTTCGAGCTCTTTTTTCACGGCACTGATCAAGAGCTTTTCGGTTTCAATCTTCGAGACTTGGACATTGCCATGTGGATCGCGATCGATGAGGAGCTGCTTTTGGATTTCTTCGGGAAGAGAGGCAAAACAGCTTTTTGCCTCTTCCGACAACTTTGCAGAAACTGTATCGACTTGCAGGTCTTTCTCACTCGCAGCAAGCGCATTGAGCTCTTGAATCAGTTTCTCAATCGCCGGAATGAATTCAATCAGCCCTTCTGGAACCAAAATAACCCCATAGTTCATCCCCTTCTCACTCCGCTTTTGGATGATGTCGGCTACTTCTTTTGTAACTTGCGCAAAGGTCATTTTCTTCGCCGCTACTTCTTCAGCAATCAGTGCAATATTGGGATGTGTAGAAAGAGCACACTCAAGAGTGATGTGAGAAGCCGAACGCCCCATCAATCTGATGAAATGCCAGTATTTTTTCGCAGAAAGAGCATCCCGCTGGATATTTCCGATCATCTCAGAGTAGGTCTTGGTGGCCGTGTCAAAGCCAAACGTGATCTCTATTTCAGCATTTTGGATGTCTCCATCAATTGTTTTGGGCACTCCGATGACCGTCGTCTTACACCCTTTTTCCAAGAAGTATTCTGCTAATATAGCAGCATTCGTATTGGAATCATCTCCCCCGATTACAACAAGGCCATCCAAATTTTGATCTTGCATGGTTTTTAGCGAAGCTGCCAATTGTTCATCCGTCTCAATTTTTGTCCGACCTGATCCAATCATATCAAACCCACCTTGATTCCGGTACGTGGCAATTCCTTCTTGTGTGAGTTCCATGACCTTATTTTCAATGATCCCGCTGGGACCACCCAAAAAGCCAAACAACTTGCTCTGGGGATTGAGAGTAATCAGCGCATCGAAAAGCCCGATGATGACATTGTGTCCCCCAGCAGCTTGTCCGCCTGAGAGAACGACGCCAACTTTCAAAGCTGGAGCCTCGCGAGGGTTTTCCTCTTTTGCTTCTACGATCGGTCGTCCAAATGTTTTGGGAAAGAGGGGCTTAATTTCTTCCTGATCGGCCACGCAAGTCGTAGCATTTTGTTTCATACATTGAATGTTATGCAAGTTTTGCAAAACTTTAGGCAATTGGGGAAGAAATTCCACTCTAAGTTTTTGTAAGCGACTGGTGTATGGGCTCATGGCAACCTCCAAATGCCCAAGACTAGGATAGTAATAGTTTTTTATGCAAGACGTTTCACGTTGAGTTTTTCTAGTGGAGTCTTTACTCTTTTTTGAGAGGTTAACCGTCTCAAAAGAGAGATGTTAATGACACTATGTATTAGGAGATAAAAATGCGAATTCTTAAGTTGCCAATTTTCTTTTTTTTCCTTTTTTTTACCTGTCTTGAAGCAAATCAAGAGCAAAATGCAAAAGACAAAATACATCATAGTTCTATTCCCTCGTGGGTCCAGCAAGTAGATATACCAGAAGCAGATGAATCAATGATTCATGAAGGAAAAATTCAGCTTCTCATTGATGAACAATATTCCCATCCTAAGCGTGAATCCTACTGTCATATTGCTAAGAAATTTTGCACACTCAGTACTGTGCAAGATGATGCCCAAATCCAAATTCAATTTTTTCCGCATGATCAGAAAGTTTTTCTGCACTTCATCAGAATTCATAGAAATGGAGAAATCATTGATATCACCGAAGAGTGCAAACAAAGAATCGAAAATATGGAAAAAATTCATCGATTGATCTATAACGATTACTATCTCTTGACCCTCTTTCCTGAAGATCTTCGCGTGGATGATGTATTAGAATATGCCTTCACCCTAAAAGATCAAGAATCAATTCTCACTCAATGGATCCAAAAATTCTATACTCTTGATAGCTACGAGTCTACGCAGAAAGCCTTTGTTCGCATCATTGCCAATCAAGATATTCCCCTTAGCTATCAAATCCATGGGATGAACTTGATCCCACAGATGAATGACTTAGATCACGAGACTAAAGAATGGATTTGGGAAGCTGAAAATCTCCCTCCCATTCCGAATGATTATAATCTCCCAAGCTGGTTCTGCCCCAATATTTCACTTCAAATTACCTCTTTCTCGGATTGGAATGAAGTTGCCCTCTTTTTGGCGAAAATATTTTACGTTTCCCAAGAATTTTCCCAAAAAATTCAAGAAAAAGTGCGCTTTTGGGAGATGATGTATGAGACGCAAGAAGATCGCATCCTCGCAGCGATTCGATATGTGCAAGATGAAATTCGCTATCTCTCCTTACATGAAGGAAAGGATGATTATTTGCCCCATCATCCGAATGAAGTGTTTGAGAGACGTTATGGAGATTGCAAAGATCAATCCGTTCTCCTTATATCTTTACTAAGACTTCTGGGTATTGAAGCACATCCTGCATTTGTCGATACACAATTGAAACAAAAATTTGTAGAATGTTTGCCCAACTTCTATACCGATCATGTCATTGTATATTTTGAATACGAAAATATGCCTTTTTTTGTAGACCCAACAAATTCGTTTCAAGGTGGAAATTTGCATACCTTTTCCCCTCCTCCATTTTGCTTTGCTCTAATTGCAAAAGAAGATACAGAAGGATTAACCGAAATTCCCCAAGAAATCGAAAATTCAAAATTCCAATGTTCCCTCACCTTTCATATTAATCCATGTGAAAACAAAGCCAGAATCGATAGTAAAATCATTACTACGGGTCATTACTCCGACAATTACCGGCACATAAATAATGGAATCTCAATTGAAAAGTTGAATGAGAAACATCTTTCATATTTTCAGCATTTTTATGATGACATCTCTTTTTTGGAAGAAACAGAAATCTATGACAATCGTGATCATAACTACCTGAGCGTTTCCTACTCTTTTGAAATTGAAAATTTTGGAGAACAAGAATTAGATTACATAGAGTTCGAACTCAAACCTCTGGCCATAGAAACAGTAATTCCTTCCATAATGAAAATTTCACGCAAAAGCCCTTTTGCCATTCCCTTTCCTTTTTGTCTCGAGGAAATCATTCATATTGTCATAGACCCATATCCTACAAATGGACAATATGCGCTAGAAAACTTCAAGGAAATGGAGTATTCAAATGAGACTGAGCATTTTGCTGTTTATGTGAACAAAAGAAAAGAAGGGCAGAATCACTATCTAATTCATGCAAAGATGGAAAACTTTGTCGACAATCTTGAACCTGAAAAGTTGAAAGATTTAAAAATGATCCTTATGAAATTTAAGAAAAGTCTCAATACGATTTACACAATTCCCATTCCAGAAAGCGCCTAATCAGAGAAGACTCTTTTCATACTCTGATTTTAGCCTTTTTCCAACTCGATAGTCATGACCAAATCGGAGTCAACTCCGATTTGGTCATGACTATTTCGTAGTTGACTCCAATTTGGTAAACTACCCGGCCCTAAATGGCCAGGTTTCCTTTACCTCGAAGAAGATAGAGCTAGTCTATTCATTTGCAAGACATTGTGTCATTCAATTGAACAAAACCTACTTATTTGGTAATATGACCAAAAAGGTTGGTGAATATGCTTGAAAAATTGTTCGGGAATGCCGTTATAGAAAAGATCCTCTTCTATCTACTAGTGAATCAAAAGGGATATGCAACCGAACTGAAGAAGAAATTGGGAATTCCTCTTTATAGCATTCAAATTGCATTAGCCCGGCTTGAACAAGGGGGAATTGTCGTAAGACAACCACATGGAAGAACGCAAGTTTATCAATACAATCCTAGATATCAATTTTTGAATGAACTGCAAGCTTTTTTAAAAAAAGCCTATGATTCACTTCCTCAAGATTTAAGAAAAAAATTCTACAAAACAGCGATCGAAAGAGACCGCGCAGAAAAGGTAAACCTTTATGATCAAATGGGAAAAAATACCGAAAAGATGGTTGCTAGTACATCGTTTCAATAAAATATTTACATTTTAATGCCATTTATGTTTTTATGTCTTTGTGTAAAAATGGAGACAGCCATGAAACGACAGCAACTAA
>SDBU01010604.1_pt1 | contig 10209 bp, 6 predicted proteins | sample 2277071 | NCBI WGS metagenome assembly SDBU01 (sample SAMN10397929, study PRJNA504765) | marine sediment metagenome | isolation source: marine sediment core GS08_GC12, 126 cmbsf | place: Arctic Ocean: Gakkel Ridge, Loki's castle | collected 2008 | reverse complement strand
GCTGAGGTGGCACTCGTTGGTCTGTTGTCTTTTCTCTGTCTTAACGTTTACAAACATTAAAAAAACTCCTTTGTTTGTCTTCTGGTCAACCTGTTACCCCTGATCCTCACGGTTCAAGCCCCTTCCTTTAGGGAGGGGTGATTGACTAAACCATCTTCAGTTAGGTTCTAAAACGCATTTCTTCATTAAAGCAAAAAAAGATATTCTAGCAGCTTTCTATAAAACCTGACAACAAAACTTCCTTTGAAAATAAAAAAAAGTTTAAGTTATAACGCCACGCAAAGCAATGAACTTGGGAAACATAAGCAACCCAAAGAGCTAACAATACAATCAAAACCTATATAATTTTAAGAAAATGGATTGATCGAAAAAGAGATGGCTAAAGCTTTCATCTACGTAAGAAATTCATAATCCGTAACAAGATCCTTCTACTTAAATTTTCATTGTATTTAAAAATGATATTCATATAATGCTATGAATATTTTTAATATTTAACAGAAAGGTTTTTATGTCAGCAATAGATGTCCCATCGGCTCAAATTACAACTCCACCAACAATGCCTTTATCAGTAAGGAGCTTCTCTAAAGATTCAATGTTTGAATCTGGATATAAAAATCCAATTGATCCCCATGAATCTTTTAAAAACCATTTTAATAAAATACATAAAGAATACAAGACCACGACAACATCCAACATAGAAAAATTAGTAGATAAAACTCTTAATGATGAAGATTCATATTTTTTAAATATTGTAAGAGATAAAACTCAATCTAGAGTTTTTGGAATAAAAACTCCTTTAGGTCAAGTTTTAAAAGAACTTCAAAACTCTCAAGAAAGCCCGAGAAGATCATTATTAACTAAAAATATCTTTGATAAAGCTGAAAAAGAAGCTAAAGCTTTACTTGAAACTTATTTCCCTGCTTCAATTCAGCAAAACAAAAAAGTAGAAAAAATCGATGATATAAATTCCCTTGAAAAAAGAAGAGAGATAAACGCTGTAAAGATTGGCGAAGAGTTTATGGTTAATAATTATACAACTATCAACCAATTGTTACCTTCAATTGATGTTTTACCCAACGGCAATGTTGTTTATATTTGGCAGAGCAATCACCAGGATGGATCTTATAGTGGTGTATATGGACAAGTATGTACACCAAACGGAACGAAAATTGGCCGAGAATTTCAGAGCAATACCTTTACACCTAATTCTCAATCATATGCTTCAATTGCAGCTTTAAGTAACAACAAATTTGTCGTTTCTTGGCAAAGCAGAGATCAAGATGGGTGGGTTGATGGAGTATTTGCTCAGATACATAACCCGGACGGCTCAAAGAGCGGCAATGAGTTTCTTGTTACTGCTTATGTATATAGAGGCCAAAGAAAACCTTCAGTTATAGATTTGGGTAACGACAAATTTTTTATTATTTATGAAGACGACTCCAATCAGGAATCAAGTTATGGAATATACGGACAGATATTTAATTATGATGGATCTAAAAGCGGATCTGAGGTTCATGTTAATTCTTATACAGAGGGCAATCAATTAAATCCTTCAAATGCGCTTCTAACCAATGGCAATTCTGTTGCTGTTTGGGAAAGCAACGGTCAGGATGGTAGTAGATATGGTATATATGGACAGGTATTAAGTCCAAGCGGCTCAAAAGTCGGATCTGAGCTTCAGGTTAATACCTATGTAATAAGTAATCAAGAATGTCCTTCAGTTGCTGCTTTAGACGATGGCTTTGTTGTTGCTTGGCAAAGTTTATTGGGACAAGATGGGGATGGATATGGAATATTTGCACAGATATTTAATCAAGACGGATCAAAAAGAGGATCCGAGTTTCAGGTTAATACCTATTGGACTAGTGATCAAAAATATCCATCAGTTGCACGCCTAAACAGCTCCACATTTATTGTTGTTTGGCAAAGCTGGGCTCAAGATGGAGAGTATGAGGGTATATATGGGCAGATATATAATCAAGATGGCTCAACGGCCGGCTCAGAGTTTCAGATTAATACTTATTGGGCTAGTTCTCAAGATTTTCCTGCAGTTGCGGCTGTAGATGCTAATTCATTTGTTGTTACTTGGGGCAGCTATTATTTACCAGTTGGAGATGCATACGATATAGCAGGACAACTTTTTGAATCAATATTTGTTTCAAGTACCTCCAGCACTTTAACAAGCACCTCATCCACTTCAACAAGCTCAACTTCTAGTTCTTTAACAAGTACCTCCAGCTCTTCAACAAGCTCAACTACTAGCTCTTCTACAAGCTATTTATCTAGAGCATCTCGCTTTTTCACTAAAAATCCCGAAACAATAGATAGCTCAAAAAATAATTCTAATTTGATAAAAATCATATTAGGTATTGCAATTCCAATAATATCCTGTCTTGGGATAGGTGCAGCTATTTTTCATCGCTTTAAAAAACGAAAAAATCCTAGTGATCTTGAAAAAGATAATAATACTTCACGCTCTTTTGAATCTCAAATATCATCTGACCACTCTGAATCTAGTGATAGTTTTGAAATGACCCCTACTATTAAAAGGTCTCATAAAGAAATTGGAGGAAAATATTATCTACTGAGCAAAATTTATGAAGATGAAGCAAGAGAAATTTATGATCAAACAAATTATTTAATTCCCTTTCCTGATGGAAAAAATAAAATTAAACATACAATCGGAAGTGGTAATTTTGGAAAGGTTAAAGTTGCTAAACGTATAAAAAACAAAGAATATGTTGGAGCAAAGAAGATAAAAGGAGACGATAAAATTAAAAAATCTGAAGAGGAAGCGAATCTTCAAAAAATGGCTAAAGGTGAAAATGTTCTTCCAATTTACAATACTATTAGATTAGACGATACTATTTATCATTTTATGCCTCTTGCAATTGCTGATGGCCTTGCTATTCAACAAAAACTCTCTTCTTTAAAAGATCGAAAACTAGCACTTGAGGTTTTCACCTATATAGCTAAAGACATTCTAACAGGCATTAAAACTATTCATGGAAAAGGAATTAATCATTTAGATATTAAACCAGATAATCTTCTTTTTATGAAAGATGGCGTAGGATATGTTACAGATTTTGGCTGCGCTAAAAAAAATGACGATCCTCAAACAACTACGATTGATGGTGACTCTAGATATTTTTCTCCTGATAGACTTAAGACATATAAACTTGAGACTTCTTTTGAAGAAGAAAAAGCAGATCTTTGGGCAGCGGGAGTATCTCTTTTACAAATTTACAAAAACGTTTTTCCTTTTGAGCTTTTTGAACAACCAAAAACCTTTTCTCAAAGAATAAATCAATGTAACTCTGATTTTTTCAAAGAAAAACTAAACCTCATTGAAGAGCTACAAAATCCAGAAGAGGGAAGCATTTTCTGGGTAATAAAATCCCTTTTAGATCCAAACCCTAAAAATACTTTCACAGAAACTCAAGCATTGAAAGCTTCTTGTTTTAGAACCTTAAACAAAGATTCACAGAAAAAAGCATTTGAAAAGATGCAAAAAGCAGCTCTTTTACCAAATCCAAAAGAAGAGAAAGAAGAAGATGATGATAGAGAAAATTATCAATTAGTAAGTAATAATGAACAAATAGATTTTTATGGAATGAACAGGGATAGAGGATTTTATGCTAATAATTTAGAATATGGCAAAACACCGAGCCGGGTAGTTAGCATGGCGGGTTATCTAAAAACACCAATCTAAGTTTTTTTTAAAAAATGAAAAATTTTCAATTTTTAGCTGATTTTTTTTATTTTTATCCATCGCTTTTATATGCCCTGTTTTTTTTATTAGGGCTCTCATGTTATCTTTTGGATAGTTTTTTTTTGTATCTGATTTCGATATTAATTTTTCTGCTTTTAGTCTTCGGATTAAAAGATAAAACAAAACTTTTTTTGACAGCTTTTTTTTATTTTTTTGCTTTTGCATACTCTCTATTTTTTTATAGCGATATCAAAAAAATAAAAGAGCCTGTTAATGGAGTTGGCTATTTTAAAATTTCTTCAATAAAAGAAAGTTTTAGCTTTAACAGACGATACTACATCTACTCCGGCACTTTAAAAACATTCAAATCAGATAATAAAAAAACTATAAAAAATATAAAAACATCTATTTTTTCTAAAAAAAAATCCCAAGCAAATGCCCTATATAAAGTAAAAGGAACTCTAATACCTAAAGAGAACTTTCAATTTCAATTTCACACAAATAATTTAAAAAAAGTTAAGCCAATTACAAATTTTGCTCATCAAAGATTTTACCTTAAAAAAAACTTTGAAAAATTTCTAAAAAAATCTATTTTTGATAAAAGCTCAGCTAACTTTTTACACACTTTAATAACAGGAGAAAACACTTCAAAATTTTTAGCTTTTAGTTTTTCGAAAATTGGACTGCAACATGTTTTAGCAATATCGGGATTCCATTTTGGAATATTTACTCTATTTTTTTCATATTTTTTAAATATTTTTTTTCCAAAAAAACTTGTTATTTACATTTTACTATTTTTGGTAAGCTTGTATTTTTTATTTATAGGACCTATCGTCTCTGTTCAAAGAGCATTTATGATGATTCAGATAGCTCTTTTTGCATCGATTGCCAATAGAAGGTATTTTGCCCTAAATGCACTTGGCATAAGCTTAATTGTGATGCTTCTAATAGATCCAATAAACATTTTAAAACTTGGGTTTCAATTAAGCTATTTAAGTACATTTGCAATACTTTTAGCATTTCCATCAATATCTAAAGCTATCTCTAAAGTATTAAAAAAAAGAGATGTAGATGAGATTGATGATTTAAACATACAATCTAAAATTGGCTATAGACTTCTTACATATATTAGAGAAGGAGTCTCGTTATTGATCGCTGTAAATATTTTTATACTACCAGTTATTTTGTATCATTTTCATAAACTCTCATGTCTTAGTTTTATTTATAATTTGTTTATCCCCTTTTTAGTAGGGATCTCAATGGTTTTAGTTATTTTTGGATTTATTTTTCATTTTACACTTCCTCCTCTTGGAGGTTTTATAAATTATATAAATACATATTTTACAAAATTTATTTTAAAATTAATCACTTACCCTCCTGCTAAAATAGAGTTTTATATAAGATATAAAAATCTTTCATTTGAGTTTGTGATTATCTATATAGCTATAATTACAATTTCTTTTTTAATACTAAGATATTATTTTAAAATTATGGATTCCCCTGAAACCACTCCTAAATATTGCAATTATCTATAATTAATATTGAAATTAAATTAATACATACTTTATAATATGCCAATTAAACTTTTTATAAACAATTAATTTAAGTAAAAAAAAATGACTCCTACGACTCCTCCTCGACCTGGAATGCCCAGAGAAACTTTCGATCGAATGTTTCCGGCGTCCGAAAAAAAAGAACTGGATAATTCTGCCAAAAAAGCAACAGAAGTATTTTCAGCTCTATTAAAATTACAAAGGGAAAAAAAAATACATCAATTCATACTGTCTAAATTACAATTTCCACAAACCCCAATAATTTTAGATGGCAATTGGAGCAACCCAATTAAAAAAAAGCAAGATGAAAATGATAGAATTACTATTAGACCTGAATCTAAAAAAGAAGGTTTTAATGATTTTAAGTATTATATTATGAACCTTAAAAAATTTACAGAAAATGGATATCCAATAACCATACCACAAAATGTTAATACAAAAATGCTATATGATAATCCAGAATTTCTTTCAACAGATGAGCAGTTTTATAAATCTATTTTTTACAATGACATTCATCATATATCTGCCTATTTAAACGATTTTAAAGAGATTTATTTATGTCAAAATATTTTGGAAAAAGCAGCAGCAAAACTTCAAGTTTTAAACAAAAAATGGGGTTTTGAAATATTTAAGAAGTATGAAATTGTTTTATCATTGAGTGGCTCAAACATACGTTACAATTCAGAAAAAAAACAAATAACATATGTAGTAGCCCCTACAGGTTTAAAAAGAGCTGCACCTTGTTATTCAGTAATTATTCATGAGATGGTTCATGTTGGAGTTGATAAAAAAATTGTTAAGACATACAATCTAAGTTATTGGGAAAAAGAAAGGCTAGTGGATCTTATTTGCAATATATATTTAAAAGATCTTTTACCTTATTATTCTGAACAAAGCATCAAAGATAAATCTATAGATGAATATGTTACTGAAAATACAATTTTCAATAATTTACCTTTAGCTATTGTAAAATTTGTAGAAAAACATCCAAGAAAGGAAAAATTTTCTTAAATGCCTTTTAATTTCCATTTTCTAAAAAAAATTACATTAATTTATTGGATAGTATCTGTTTAGAATAATTTGACTTTTAATACTATTTTTATAAAAATATATAAGATTTTTATGGCGATCGTAGCTCAGTTGGTTAGAGCGTCGGATTGTGATTCCGGATGTCGCGGGTTCGAGTCCCGTCGTTCGCCCAGTTTTTTAAACATTTAGCTCTAATAAGTAAGGTCTTTTGCACTTTTTTGAATCTTTACTACTCGGTATTATCCAGGGAGTATCTGAATTTTTTCCTGTTTCATCTTCTGCTCATCTAAAACTTGCAAAACTTTTTTTTAAATCAGATGTTTTGAACGATCTATATTTGTTTGATTTGATGTGTCATCTAGGAACTCTAATAGCGAGTATTATATTTTTAAGAAAAGAGATTGTAGCTATTTTAAAAGACAAAAAAAAAGCTCTACTTTTTGTTTTTGCTTTGCTTCCACTTTTTCCTTTTTATTTTCTTTTAAAACCTTTAAGAGATTTTTTCTCTCAAACGTATTTTCTCCCTTTTTTTTTACTTTTTACAGCTTTAGTTTTGTTTGTATCTTCTAAAATAAAAATCAAAGAGATAGACCCTCTAACTCACAGAAGAAAAATCAAAGATGTTCTTTTCGTTGGACTAATGCAAGCTTTTGCTTTAATTCCGGGGATATCTAGAAGCGCTTTTACAATATCTTCTGCTTATTTTAGAGGTTGGAAAATTTCTGAAGCTATAAGATTTTCATTTTTGTTAGCTATTCCCACAATTTTGGGAGGTTCATTTTTAGAGAGTTTTAAGCATTTGTTAAAAAAAGAGGTTAGCTTCAATTTACCTATTTCTTCTTATGTAATAGGATTTTTAGCATCTTTTTTAGTGGGAATTTTCGCAATTAGATACATATTTTCTATTGACACCCATAGAAAATTAAGGCCTTTTGCAATTTATTTATTTTGCTTAGCTATCTTTAGTTTTATTTTCTTAAATGTTATAAACTAAAAACATGAGCAAGTCAGTTAAAAAAAAACGTAAACCAAAGCTAAAACCATCCTCTAAAAAAAAGAAAAAAAATTTTGAAGCTAGAGGGCTTTTGATATTATCTTTAACTCTACTTCTATTTTTATCACTTCTTAGTTTTATAAAAGACACTCCAAATTTGAATTGGCTAGGATCTTTAGGCTATTGGTCAGCTTATTTTTGTTATTATCTTTTTGGGTTTGCTTCATTTCTACTTCCCCTATATTTAGGATGGCTAGGAATTAAATATATATCTGATAAAAATTTGGATAATTTCATTTTCAAAACCATTAGTTTTTTTACATTTTTGATCTCTGTTTGTTTTTTACTTAGTATTTATGCAGATAAATACCCTCATTTAATGAATGCATATAATTCAAAGATATTTACTTCTCAAATATATAAGTACACGCCTTATCCTCATGTAGAGAATAGACATTTTTTAGGTGGATTGATATTTCATTTTATCTATAAAGATCTTCCATTTCTTAACTTACAAAAGACCTTAAGCTCTACCGGCTCAACACTAATTTTTTCAACATCTGCTTTAATCTCTTTTTTGTTATTTACTGGGATTAATATTATTTCAAATACAAAAAAAGCATTTATAAAAAAGTCAAAAGCTAAAAAAAGAAAAGTTTTAAAAAGACTCATTATTTTTATCTTCGAGAAAATCTCTCAAATGAGAGAGCGAAAAAAACTAAAGAAAAAAATTCCTTTAGCTCAAGTTAAAATAAAAGAAGCTACCCCTATTATTCACTCCGATAAAATAATCCCAAAATCAGATGACACAAACATTAAAGAGAAAAACATTAAAATAAACACAAAAATAAGTGATTTAGAGTATAAAAAACCAACTTTCTTAGACAAACTAAAAAACCCATATAATTTACCATCTTTTGATCTTTTAACAGACCCTGCTAAAATCGATCATCCGACTATTAAAAAGGAGTTAAAAAAACAAGCTGAAGTTTTAGAAGAGACTCTAAAAAACTTTGGGATAATAGCAAAGGTTGGAGAGATAAATTGTGGTCCTACAATCACTTCATTTGAAGTCCATCCATCTATTGGTGTAAAAGTACAAAAAATAAAATCTTTAGAAAACGATATCGCTCTAAACCTTCAAGCAAAATCCATTAGAATAATAGCCCCTATTCCAGGAAAAGCAGCAGTTGGCATAGAAGTGCCCTCTTTATATCCACAAGAAGTCTCTTTAAAAGAGATGATAATTAACTACCAAAATGAATCTTCAACAAAAACTATCCCTATACTTTTAGGTAAAACAGTCACAGGCGAGTATGTAAATGCTGATTTAACAAAGATGCCACACCTTCTAATAGCTGGAGCTACCGGCTCTGGAAAATCTGTATGTATAAATACGCTCGTAATGTCCGTTTTAATGAACTCATCTCCAGAAAATGTAAAACTACTTATGGTAGACCCTAAAAAAGTTGAGCTCACTCAATACTCTAATTTGCCCCATATGTTAGCTCCAGTAATAACAGAAGCTCATGGAGCATATGCAGCTCTTCAATGGCTTGTAAAAGAGATGAATTCAAGATACGATATCTTAAAACATTTAGGTCTTAGAAATGTTACAGCTTTCAACATGAGAAAAATGACAAAAAAAGAAAAAGAACTAGATATTGAAATACCTGAGAAAATGCCCTTAATTGTAGCAATATTTGATGAATTTGCTGATCTTATGATGGTATCATCTGCTGATTTAGAGACTCCTATTGCTAGAATAGCTCAAATGGCAAGAGCTGTAGGGATACATTTGATATTAGCTACTCAAAGACCATCTAGAGAAGTAATAACAGGTATTATTAAAGCTAACTTCCCCTCTCGTATAGCCTTTAAAGTCTCCTCTAGAATTAACTCTCAAATAATTCTAGATGAAGTTGGAGCAGAATCGTTACTTGGTAATGGAGATCTATTATTTTCTCCACCTGGCTCTTCTCAATTAATCAGGGCGCAAGGCGCTTTTATTAGAGACGAAGATATCAATAAAGTTATAGATTTCATATGCGCTAAATACCCTCCAAACTATTTAATCCCCTCTTTTGATGCAATGGCTCGGCAAGAAGACTTGCAATCTACAAATGCAAAAGATGCCCTATATGATCAAGCTTTAAACATAGTAATGTCCACTAGAAATGCATCGACAACATTTCTACAAAGAAAATTAAAAATAGGCTATGCTAGAGCAGCTTCTATCATGGATGAATTAGAAGAGAATAGGATAATTGGCCCTCAAGTTGGGTCTAAACCTAGAAAGATATTTTTAACAGAAGATCGATAATCAAAAAATTTGAAAAAACCTACTTTAATAGAACATTCAATTCATGCTTTAGATCTATAACTTTTTTATTCCAACGAATAGCTTTTTTTATACTTTTTACAAAGATGCCATTTTGAGTGATTTGAAGGTAATTTCTAGAGATTTTTTCTTCTTCGTCAAGCTCATGTTTTAGCTTGTTTACAGCTGTAGAATCTACTTTTTTTTGATTTTTAATTCGTTCGATCGCGTCAGCTAGTTCATTGAGTTTAGTGTTTTTTTTCATCAACGTAATTGGTCTAAAATAAAGAGGTTAAGTTTACTCATAATAAAATTATATTCAAGATATTTTTTCACTTTTTTTAGTATTTTTTTTAAAAGACTAAAATGGAAATATAAAGATCTAAGTATAAGCTATATACACGTTAAATCAAAAAAACAAAGAATAAAGATTTTTCTTTACAAAAACTTAACAATCAGTTATAATATAACTGTAATCAGGAGAGGATACAAAGGAGAAGATAAAATGAGTGTTAAGACAATTCCTACAGTTACATTCGAACTAAATTTCAGAAATGAAATATGTAAGCTAAAATCATCTCTTTCTTCAGACAAAGCCCAG
>SDBU01010603.1_pt1 | contig 10209 bp, 7 predicted proteins | sample 2277071 | NCBI WGS metagenome assembly SDBU01 (sample SAMN10397929, study PRJNA504765) | marine sediment metagenome | isolation source: marine sediment core GS08_GC12, 126 cmbsf | place: Arctic Ocean: Gakkel Ridge, Loki's castle | collected 2008 | reverse complement strand
ATTCCCATTTGTTTTAATTTGTTCTTAAAATGTTTATTGTATTATGAAGTTCCTTTAGTTGCTGATTGCTATTATAAATCAATTATTAGTAGAAGAAATTGACAAAAAAGTTAAACTAACAACTGAAGAAATTGAATCATTAACTGCTGGCAAAAAAAACAGCCAAATTTCATTTGAAGATATTCCAGGAATAGATGTTGAGTTTACCGAATCAGAATTGACTCTTTTAAAAAAATCAGTAGAAAAGCTCGACAAAACTGGTGATGGTGAAGTAACGAGAGACATGGTGCATATATGTGCTAAAATTCAAAACTACGTTCAACTAATCGATGAAGAGAATAAAGATGGCTAAAATAGACATAAAAGAGTTTGCGGGTCTCTTTACAGATGGTGATAATGAGGATTTGCCAAAAACATACCTTATTGAGATGACAAATTTCCGCAGCATTAATGGAAAGCTGGAAAAAACGATGGGGCTTGGTGATACTGGCGAATCCGCAATAACCGCCGCTCCCGGCGATAATTACGTATTTAGAAATCTTACTACATATATACATACTAGCTTATCTGGCGGTAGTAATTATTTAAGTCTACAAATAGGTGGGGCTTCACGGCATGTTGTCATGGAAACCAACTCCCCAGCACTTAAAAATTAATATGGAATTTTAAAATATGAATTTTTGGCATAAAGCAACGCTAAATCCAGTCATCCAATCCGAAGGTATATTAAGGTTTTTACCTGGCAATGTTGCCACAAGTCTACCATTGGGTACAACTGCTATAGCTACAGCAACAGCAGGAGACCCCGGTACAATTACGATAACAGCAGATGTTGCGGATTCTTTGCCAGTTGCTTCAACTTTTACCGTGGATACTAGTACGGGAAACGATGGCACCTATACCGTTGCAAGTGTTGCTTATTCAGACCCAACAACAACAATTACAACCGAAGAAAATTTACCAGACGGAACAGACGATGGCAATATTACAACTACCGCACAAAACGCAAAGGGTCTTTGGCTAGGATATATAGATTGGTCACTGTTTGATGAAGCATATACACCAACGGTTGGGTTTTATAATTATGAAACAACTGTAGAAGCTCCTGTATTTAATATAGATGCTACTGGGGTTGAGTTTGTCGCGGGGGAAGAGTTTACATATACTGGCAGTGGTTCAGCGGCTACCGATTTCTATTATTATAAGTTCAGTTATATTTATGATGGGAACCAAGAAAGTTTACTTTCTGAGGAAACTTTGGCTTGGGATGTATCGGCAGCAGATAAGGCATTTCGTATAAAATTTACACATAATTCTACTGCCACAGGCGGGTGGTCTATAAATCCACGTATTACCGCAATAAATGTATATAGGGGCATTACTGTCGATGCGAATTATGCTTTAATTTCAACTGTTGATTTTTTAAGAGATATAACCGAAAGAAATTCTCAGTCGTCAGGTGTTTATGTAGCCAACGATATGATATGTATTCCTGCAATGGGCAATTATAATTTTAATTCAGGAGTAACTTATCAGATAAATTTAGTGGCAGAGGGAGATGAAGATATAGATGCTACGGCAGATGGTACGGGACAGACCGTGTTTACCCTTGCTGCCGATACTGTCGTTACTGATAGATGGGATAATATGGCATGGACTATGAGAATTAAAGCCGGTGCAGAAATAGCTTCGGGTTCATCTGGTGCATACGCTGGCGACCAAACTGTTTTTCTTGCAACTGCAATATCAAACGGTAAACTTGTCGGTGGAATAATGCTGTTTAATGGAAATGCCGCAACTGATACGTCTGTAATATTAGATAATGTTGGCAAGGCAGTGCATACGACTGAGGAACTAACCAAGGCGGATAATAAAGCTGGTTTTGCGTTTTCTGTTATTAATGGTTTGCATTATTCATGGTATGTTAACCCAAATTATTTTACACTTTTTTACGATACTCTCGCCACAACAGAAGGTGCCCCACACCCCTTAGAAGGTGAAGTATCAATAGATATAAATGCTCAATATGCAAAGGTAGTGAATGGCAGATTGTGGCAGACAAATTTAATTCTCGACCCATATTCTTCAAATGAAAAGCGTGAACACTGGGCAAGTTATTCTGAATTAGGGCAATATGATGTTAACCCAGCAAGCAATCTAATGCCCATCGTTGATCGTGAAGCAGGTGGTATGACGGGAATAGCCGAATTATTTGGCAATCCAGTCGTTCTTAAAAAACAGGCAATATTTACTATATATGGTACGCGGACATATCCCGGAACATCTCTAAGTTGGTATGTCAGACAATCTACCCACAATATTGGCAATATAGCAGAAGAAGGATTTATAACTGTAGCGGATAAATTATATATTTGTTACTATGATGGTATATATAGATTGGTGCCAAGCAATCTTTCTGATGCTGATATGACACCAACCGAAGATTTAAAAATATCCAAACCAATAGAAAATATTTATCAGGCATTATCGCTTAATGCAAAAACGTCAATTAGAGTCGTCTATGACCCGATATACAGTGAAATATTATTTTATTTTGCGACTCAAACTATTTATACCTTCCACGTTGTTAATGAAACATGGAGAAAGATAAGTACGGCAAGAACAGTTGCAATATTTGCTATGGATGAAAATGCTGAACCATTGGCGCTTCACACATCAGATAGGAAGCTGTACTCAACGAGTAATAATGAAAGCATTACAAACAGTATCATTACAAAGAGTTTTGCTATTTCAGAAGATAGAGAGGAAACTGTTAGAAAGATAGCAGTTACATACAAATCGGCATCGGCATTAACGTTAGAGGTTTTCTTTGAAAATGATATAGTGAGCGGAAACATTGAAGTAGGAACTACATATACAAATAATGGGTATACCTCTGTCACTTATGATGGTACCGGATATAATGATACTCAGACATTCGTTGGTGTGGCTGGAGTATCGACATATTCTACTGCTGGATCAGGGACAGTTGAACTTATTTCTTCCACAACACTACCGGCAAATAACGCCGTTACTACATATAAAGTAGGTATTCGCAAACGAGGGCGTAAGTTTAAAATAAAGATTAAAGATACTGTTAGCTCAAGCACAGCTACAGAAATTGATAGAATAACAATTGAAGCCGATGGAGAAATAATTGAATAATAGGGGGCAAAATTGAATGTTACACAAATGATATCTCTATTGGGGTTGCGATTGGAAGATACTTCCGCAAAGGAGTTCACGGACGCACTGAAATTAAAAACCCTAAACAATGCTCAACTTAAATTAGCAAATTTATTACATAATTCTTACCTGACAGAGCTACAAGAATTGCAGGCATCGCTCACGTTCACTAGCGGAGTATATAGTATAAGTACGTTATACAGCAGTTATGGGCACCGTGTTTTGCGTGGTGAACAGGGGCTTCTTAAAGCAAAAATAGAGAATGATTTATATTGTACTAAGATAGTTGTAAGAGATTTAAAAAGGACAGAAAACGCTCTTTTAGCTGGTACTCTTCGCAATCCTCTATTTTGGGTTTTTCAAAACAAGATATACATTTCCAATTCCCAAACAAACCCAGAAGTAGATATTTGGTATTTAAGAACACCATGGACAATGTATTATAAGCAGGCTATCAGCGTAGCAGGAACACCATCAACAACCACATTTCTTGGGGATTCTGGCGAAGGATTTTCAACTTCTGACACTGCTTATACTGGTGCTATTCTTTATAGTATAGCTGAAGACAGTTATCATAAAGTCACATCTTATGATGCTGCCGGCAACGGAGAAGGCGAAAGGTTCTTTACCGTTACTCCTGTCGCGGGGAGTAATTTCGGAACTGATGAAATATATTTTATTTCAAGGTCTTATGATGAACTTGATAATTTGAAGGCTGCTGGTGAGACTTGTCAATTAAACCCATCCTTACACGAACTTGTTGTGTCTTTGGCCGAAGCGGAGTGTTGGGCTTTAAATGCGGAACTTGAACGAAGTAATGAGGTAACAAAGGCCGCAATGAATGAAATAGCGACGTTAAATAAAAGATACAATAGAACAGCAGGAATCGGTACTCAAGGCGATGAACGGAGGACAGCATGACAGTTCTGGAAATGGTGGATTTGTTAGCGTCAAGACTTGAGGATTTGGATAAAAGAAAATTTCCCGATTCCGCTAAGTTGCTGGCGTTAGAAAATGCACAGTTAAAAATAGGTAATATGCTTCACGATAATTACCTCACAGAGTTACAGGTTATAGATACGTCTCAAAGTATAGGCTCTGGATATGAAGATATATCTGATTTGACATATAAAGTTTTGCGTGGTGGCGAAGGAATTATGAACGTAAAAGATTCTAGCGGTCTTTACTTAACCCGAATAAATTTATCGGACATCAAAAAAACAGAAAACACGTTTTATGTAGGTTCTTTACGCAACCCAGTTTACTATATTTACAAAAACAGAATATATGTTCTGCCAACAACAATTTCGGCAATAGACGTTTATTATTTAAAAATTCCATCACCGCTAACTTTTCAATTTACATCTGACCAAGCTGATGCAGGTGCATCTACAACGAAGTTTGATGGTGCTGCAAGCGAAGGATTAAGTGCCTCTGATGACCATTATAATAACCAAGTAGTATATCATCAACAGGCTAATAATATTGGTTATTATACTATTAATGATTATACTGGTTCTTCTTTAGAATTTACGATAGATCAGACCGCCTCACAGAATTTCGTAGAGAGCCAGGATTTTTATTTTATAACGAATAATTTCGACCAGACAAATTTAACAGGGGTAACTTGTGATTTAAATGTATCGCTTCATGATATAATGGTAACATTAGCGGAAGCCGAATGTTGGAAACTTGACAATAAACTTGATAGGTCAAATACCGCCCTAAACTCAGCCCTTAATGAAATGGATGTTCTCAATTCCAGATACGAAGAAGCTGAAGGTATTGGTGTCGATGGAAGGGGGCTATAATGGCATTAAAAGATTATTTGGTTGGGCCTGATTATCCCAAATATCCGGGAGTCACACCATTTGAAGAAACAGAGAGCGGCAAACTCTTTAGTAAATTATCTGAAACTGGTACATATTCTCCACTAACCAAAAGAAGTATATTAAGAACTGCTGGAATGACTGGCGCAGGAGAAGCGTCAAAAATAAGGTCAGGAACTCGCGGAGAATTATTTAGTCGTGGTTTGCAGGGTTCTGTTGCTGGAGTAAGGGCACTTGCGGAGCCGGGAATAGCACACGGAAGGAATCTATTAGGTCTTTCTGGAGATATTGAACGACAAAATGAAGCCTCAAAATTAAGGGCGCTGGAGATGTTTGGCAAAGGCATAGATACCACAGAAGAACGGCGCAGGGCGGCAGAATACCAGAATAGACAGGCAGATTATCAAGACAGGTTAAGAGACCGTGAAGCTGCTATAGACTGGACAAAATTAGGAGCGGAGGGTATTTCTGGTTTTCTGAATGATGGCTTAGGAGGAGCGTTAGAAAGAATTTTTGGCATTGACAGTGAAGATGATGATTCCGAGGGATGGTGGCTAAGGACGTTTGGTCGTGGTGATGGTGATGATGGTGACATTGATGATGCCAAGGTTGATGATACCGATACTGATGATGCCAAGGTTGATATTGGCGGTATAAAATATTTCGATCCTTACGATGAAGAGCCTTCTATTGAAACAGAAGAAGATAAAGAGGTCGTAGAAGAAGATTTAGTAGCACCAGCAGTAGGGGCTGCTACCGCACCTGCTTGGTTGCAAGCGGGAGGTGCGGCCATAGCTGTTTATGGTGGGTCTCAAATAATTAAACAAACACTACAAAGCCGTGGCTTGTTTGGTGGTAAAAAAATGACAGAGAAAGACATACCTGCTGTTGTTCATAATGATTTTAAAAATAATAATGTAAAATACGCTATTGACCATTTCTCAGGACTTAATCCGTTTGAAAGATTTATGTTATTTGCCAACCTGAAGGAAGGTAATTATTCATACGTTGATACAAAAACAGGAAAGAGAACGGATGCTGGTTCAGTAACTCTCGACAGCAACCAGAGAAAAATAATGGAAAATAGTGGCTATTTAAATGATTGGGATAGTGCAACATCTGAACGGGTAGCGGATTTAATTGATAGCTTCCCTACTGCCGAATCTACTGGATTGGAATGGCGGAAATTTTTGAGTAAAGCTTTGTGGGAAGGGATGTTTCCCAATAGACATCAATACATTTCTCCTTGGATTACAGAGAAAGAGTATCTTGCAGAGGTAGAAAAACTTTATGTGGCTGGCAAAATAGATGATGATCAATATAAAACGGCACTAAATCAACCAGATAGAAATCGGGAAGCATGGGGGAGGAGATAATATAATGCCATCACCTCAGCAATACTTGACACGGGCTGCAAAAGCATACTATAAGAAAAAGGGTTATTGGCCAACACACTGGGAACACGCTGACCAAATTAAGCATTTATGGGAGAAAAAAGAACCTTATATTGCCCCCACTGGGAATGAACGTATTTTACAAAGATTAAGTATACAACGTGACCCGGCTGATACGACATTGGCTTATCCGGGTTCACCACTTGCAAGGGCAGACACTACAAGAGCAAGAGAAATAGGGGGTATGCCTCCGCTTGCTATGACTGAAGCTGATTCAATAAGAACTGGTTTAAAAGCAAGGGTATCGAAACCATCACCAAAAGAATTTGCAATAAAAAAACTAATTGATAGAGGTGAAATAACACCAGCAAGAGGGGATTCACTTCTCGCTGGGATACCCAGAGAAAGACAGGAAAAGCCAGAAACAGCCCCACAAAGATTATCGAGACTGAAAGCAGAACGAGGTATCAAGGAACTTAAAAAAGAACCAACGGGTGTTCTTTCTCCGGCAGATTCTCTCGGAATCGAAAAAAAGGCTGCTGAAAAACGCTATGCGAAAACCTTTGAACCAGAAAAAGAACCAACCTATGAACAGGCACTAAAGGGAAAGACATCTGCGTTGGCTGGCAAAAAGAGAATAGACGAGGTTGATATTGTAACACAATTTTTCGCGGCCAATCCAATTGTCATCAAAGCAGGGCTAAGTGTTAACGATGAAATCCCACAGGACATAAAAGACGAATTAGAGGCATCCTACGATGCACAAATAAGTTATTACGATAGATTTATCAGCAAATACGAAGATAAGAAATTTGTAAATAAACTCAATAATAAATACCCGCCTAGCGAACATAAGGGTGCGACAGGAACCGATAAAGATACTGGTAAGCGATATATGTCTGATGGTAAACAATGGCGAGAGATTACTCAATAATGAATTTTAAACTTGATGCTACAATAGGTGAAACTACCAAACTTCCGAGTGGGTGGAGATTTGCTGACGAAGAGCCATCTGTGAATTTTGTTCTTGATCCGACTCTTGATGAAGCCGAAGAAATAGCTGAACGGTTTAAACTTGACACTGAAAGAGAATTAGGTTTACCTGATACTCTTGGTCAAGAACCTATTATTCAGCCAAAAGAGGTTGTTGAAGAACCAGAAGTCGGTCTGGAAACTCTGCGTGAGCCAGTTGCCACAATGCGAGAAACAACTGATGTGGCAGAGGATTTGCGTCCTCCTGAAGGATATAGACCTTTACCTGAATGGATTCCCGAAGAAAAAGTTATTGGTGAAATAAGACCTCCCGGAGAAATATATCAAGATAAACTTGGCTTTATGAATAAAGCTGCTCAACTTCGTGACAAACCCGAACAACTTATCCCATTTTTATCTGGCGCACAACAGTTAAAAGATATAGCCGAAATATCATTAGCTGCCCACCGTCTTGAAAATAAAAAAGCCTCAAAAGAAGACTTGCAATTTCTAAGTGAATTTATAAATAGGGGAAGTGAAAATAAAACTTTTTGGTATAAAGTATTAGACACAGTATCAATGATGCCAGCCTTTGCTGGAGAATTTTACCTTACTGGTGGTATATATACGGCTGGCAAAAAAGTGGGCGTAAAAGCTGCAACCACCGCCACCAAAAAGGTATTAAAAAGAAAACTGCCTGAACTTTTAGCAAAAGGCGTGGGTATAGTCGCTGGTGGTACATTGCAAGCACCTGCGATGGGGGCATTCCGAATAGCCTCAGATACAATAGAAAAAACCATGCCCGAATTTGAACTTTCCCAAAACGAAAAAAATGAAATAAAAGGAATTATTACTGGAGAGGGCGAAGACTTATATCTTGCATTAACAAAATCTTTAGGCGGACAATGGGTTGAAACCGTTTCAGAACATACTGGATTAATGTTTATTGGAATGGGCACACCATTTAAAAATATGGCAATAAAGCATGGTCTGCTTAAATCATTTCTCAAGATAAATCCCGGCACAAAAGTTAATGATTTTAAGAGGGTTGTGCAAAAATTGGGTTATCATGGCGTAATAAACGAGATGGCAGAGGAAAGAATCGGGGAACTTGGAAGAGCTGCACTTGGTCTTGAAGAGTATAGATTACCAACAGTAGAACAATTGAAAGTTGAGCTTGTATCTTTTAGCGTTCCCGGAATAGCAGCACAGGTTGGCGAAAGATTAGCCAGGGAACCAGAGGTAGATTTAACCCCAGAAGATATTGACAGAATAATAGCTGAAGAACGTGCAAAACTCGAAAGGATAAAAGCCAAACCACCTGTTGTTGAAAAACCAGTAGTTCCAGTCACCAAAATCCCTGAAGCAGAAAAAGCACCCTTAAAACCGATTATCTCCCCTGGGGCGACTACTACTATACCTAAAGTAGAGATAACGCCGTCAGTGGCACCAGAAATGCCTACAGAGGCACTTCCTGTCACTCCTGAAGAGGCTGTTAAACCACCAGAGCTTATTCTTGAACCTGAAGTTAAAAAAGTAGCTAAAAAGGAAAAGTTAAAAACAGAAAAGGAAGTGGCGGAATGGAAGCCTAAAGCCAATCGCAAAACTAGCGAAATTATAGTTCATCCTGATGCACTCGATGTTATGCCAGCAACCAACGCCATGATGGGCGTTAATATATTTGGCGAAAACCAAATTGAAGGATATAAAATTGGTCAAAGCGGAGATTCACCAGTTGGCGCAAAAGAAATATTAAATATTGTAGAAGAAAGATTAAAAGAAAATCCTGATGATGCTATACAAATATATAATGAGTTTATAGAAACCACTGATATTGGAATATATGCGCCACCGCTTGATAATGTTGCCGACATTAGAGCGGCGATGGAACAAGAATTAAAGGACTATGCAGAGGGCAAAATTAGACCCGACGCAAAAGATAATTTCCAAATAGAATTAAAGGAACCAGTACCCGAAGACTGGAAAAAGAGGTTGGAATCATTAGAGGAGCATAAAAAATGGTTAGAGGAGGTTAAGAATGAGCGAGAAAACGCGGAGGAGATTGATAGAATTGCGAAAGAAGAACTTGGGGGAGATTTATCAACTCTGGAAGGAATCACAGAAGAAGAAGCAGCCAAAAACCTAGAAGATGCCCTGGGTTTCTTTAAGGAAGTATCTAAAGAAAAACCAATCAAGAAACCTGCCATAATGGCAGACAGAACAACCTCACTTGTTGATACAAAAGACTCTCGTACGGGTGAATCTATTAAAGTAGGCGAAGAAGTTTATCATCTGACAGACACCGATGAGACTGTCAAGATTTCTACTTATGAAGAAATGATAAAGAGACCTGAGCAGATAGAAATGCTTGACCGTGGCAAAAAGGTTGTCAAGCCTAAGGTTGTTAAGCCAACACCTAAAGCACCCAAAGACATTATGGATGTTCCCATCTCCGTAGAAGAAGATAAGCAAACATCAATGGTATCAGACCTTGAAGAAAAAACTGATATGTTTAAGGGAAAAGACTTAGGATTTAAACCCAAAAATTTAGAACAGCCAAAAGCAAAAGATTTTAAAGAAGAACACGAAAAACTAATTAAACGTTCTGAAATTGCTAAAAATATTTCAGAAAGACTTAATGTCCCAATAAGACGTGGTAAATTCAAGGGCAAAGCATTAGGTATATATAAACAAAAGAAAGAAAGTATCCGAATAAAAAAAGGTGATATAATAACAATATCACATGAGGTAGGTCATTATATAGACGAAGTGTTCCCTGGCATATTTTCAAAAAAAATAAACAAACCTGAAACGAATAAACTTTTAAG
>SDBU01010602.1_pt1 | contig 10209 bp, 10 predicted proteins | sample 2277071 | NCBI WGS metagenome assembly SDBU01 (sample SAMN10397929, study PRJNA504765) | marine sediment metagenome | isolation source: marine sediment core GS08_GC12, 126 cmbsf | place: Arctic Ocean: Gakkel Ridge, Loki's castle | collected 2008 | reverse complement strand
CGTTCATCAGACCCCCAAACAGACCACTCTAGCTCCCGGCACATCTAAGGAAACAAGAAATCCAGTATCTTGTCAACATCCTCTGCTGCAACGCGACCCCTTATTGGACGACCCTCTAAGCAAGACTCGAAAATCTCCGGGTGTTGGTGAATAGTCCCGATTACACTTATGTCCCTCTTCCCCAGGTAGTCCTTTAGTCTATCGGCAACCTCTTCTGAAGCAATCTTGTTAAGAATGACCCACACGTCAGCGATTTCGATTTGAGAAGACAGTTCACTTATTTTTTCGGCAATTTCCAGGGAGTCTATAGAGGGCTCGACAACGACCAGGACGCAATCAATACTCGTTTCTACGCCTCTACCAAAATGTTCCACACCCGCCTCCAGGTCAACGACTGCTACTTCGTCCGCCGCTAGGCGGAGTCTCTTCAGAAAGGAACGACTCACAATGCCCATGGGACAGGCACAGCCCTCCAGTGCCATAAGTATCTTTCCTATGTTTATCAGTCGGATACCGTCTGTCTCGAACATATATTCAGGCGGGATGTCGGCTAACCGCATCTCCTCCCGTATTAAGTCTATGCTCATCTCTGATTCTCCAGCCCTTACCCTGGCCACCAGTTCATCCTCCAGTTTCTGCTTACCCCCCAGTAGTGCTATCAGCGGTTCCGGTGGATTGTCAAAGCCAAGCATCCGGTGGAGCCCGGTATTTGACTCGTCAGCGTCTACCACCAATACCCGCTGTCCTCTGGCTCGCAATCCATCCGCCAACAACCTGACGACGACACTCTTTCCACTGCCACCTTTTCCACAGACCGCTATTTTCTGCACTTCTATCTCCTCTGCAAAACTTCAACCGTTCTCGTAACTACTACCACGTTTTCAACCGTCTGGGGTGTCTTCGCGCTGGAGTCAAGGGAGCCAGGTTCATGAAAGACCGGTATACTGCTTCCAGCATATCATTGGCACCGTTCATGGCTCCAGTCACTACTAGCTCAGCCACATGGTCAATATACCCGTCAAAACTACGGAAATCGTCTTGGTAACCTGCCTTATAGGAGAAATCGTAGACATTGTCCTGACTATACTCGTCAGCAATTACCTGCCGCAGCTTCTTCTTAATCGCTTGTGGAATAGCTTCAGGCCAAAAATAGTGGATATACCTTCGCATCTCAGGTAAAGCGACTTCAGCCAGAAAGGCGTCAACTATGTCATCAAACGCATCATCAGCTCCGTTCTCAGCCCCAATTGCCACCGTATCCGCTATCTTATCCAGGAATTGACCATAGCTGGAGTGTTTCTCAGAATACCCCCGTTGGTAAATACGATTGAATCGCTTCTTATCATTGAGCTGAGTGCTGATTGCCTGACGAACATGCTCTCGAATTACCTGTTTATAGCCCTCTGGCCAGAAAGTCTCAGCGGCTGAATCTTCGTCCTCGGTGTCAGGCATATAATGCATAATAGTCTTGCTCCGCTCAGGTTGACTAGGGGCCACCCCTAACACATATTACCTGTCCTGAAATGAAACTCGATTCATCAGAGACCAGAAACAGGGTGACATTAGCAACATCCTCTGGAGTGCCCATCCTCTTTAATGGTATCTGGGTAACAGCGAATCTTCTAAAATCGTCCAGATACATTCCTTCCCTGCGTGCCATGTTTCTGCTCATTTCGGTGTCAATATAGTCAGGAGCGATGCAATTGACATTGATATTATAGTGCCCCAGTTCCAGAGCTAGCGCCTTGGTGAACCCTTCAATGGCAGCGCTAGCGGATGCGTAACTCGTCTGTCCCCGCTCTCCCAAGCTAGCTGGAACGGGTGAGGAGAGGTTGACAATCTTGCCATAGTTCTGCCTCACCATATACCTTTGAGCGGCCCGGCAACAGTTGAAACAACCCTGTAGCTGGACAGCAATGGCAGAATCCCAGTCCTCTTCTGTTACCTTACGGAATGGGGCGTCTCGTCTTATGCCGGCATTGTTGACCAGAATATCCACCCCCCCAAACCTCCGCACCGCCGCTTGAATCATAAATGCTACTTCATGCCATTGGGAGACGTCAGCCTTGATAGCCAAAGCCTGACGTCCCATCTTCTTGAACTTCTCAGCTAGATTCTCGGCGTAGGCCAAGTCGATATCATTTACGACCAGCTTGGCACCTTCTTCTGCCAGCCTGGTAGCAATTGCCTTACCTATTCCCCTACCGGCACCGGTGACGACAGCCACCTTATTCTCTAGTCTCACACAAACTTCCCTTAAAGCTCTGAAACTACAGTTTCCTCATGGAAAATTCGCAGAACCCGTCTTTGGCCGTAGATGCTGACTGGTCAATCAATAAATCCATGTCCACCTGCTTGCGAATTGTATCTAGCGCCGTAAGGCAATAGTTCTTGCAAGTCATCAGGTTGGCTACCTCATCCCCGCACTTCTCTTTTATATTGCTGAACAACGCACACTGTGGTATTCGGTACTCTAATTCTTCAATGTTATTTAGCGTAATGGGTGTCTTCAAGAATTCCTGAGTGCTCAGGTAGGCTATCTCCACGAACCTCTGGGGGACATGCGGGAAAATCAAGAACTGATTACCCTGCCGGTCGACGGTTTCCAGGATCATCTCAATGGTTCTATCGGAATACTCTTCACCAAGCTGGATGGTCTTTTGCATCCACTTTTCGCCGAGTTCCGTAAACAGGTCACTACCTACCTTCTCAATCTCACCCTTTGGCTTCCCCTTAATAGCCTCAGCCAGTTTGGAAGCTACAGCCTCAGCATTAAACTCATCACGAATAAGCTGTAGCATGTCCGTATTCAGGTCAAAAGAGTAGGGTTTGGCAGCGACAAATAAGGGATACGGCGCTTCTTTGAGCTCTTTAAAAGGATCTTGTACCATTATTACCCTCCTAAGTTATAACTCTATTTTTATGGCGTCTACCGGGCACACCTCAATGCACCTATTACAGACTGTGCACTTTTCGCTACGTGCGGCGTGGAGCACATAGTTCCCGTCAATTCTGGGGTCCATCTCCTCTAATCTCTTTTCTTTGGCCATGACGCGCCCTACACTGAGGACAATCTCAGGGCAGATCTGCAAGCACTTCTTGCACAGAAATGGAACGGTACACTTTTTCTCGTCGACGGTGATTGTGGGGTACTTCTTTCCCACAATCATTTGGGGGATACCTCTTGGCATAGTCATTACCACACCTCCGCTACAGCCGGCAAGGTTGCTCTATCCACCAGCTTAATTGCGTCTCTGGGACAACCGGTCTGGCAAAGACCACAGCCGTAACACTTAAACTGGTCAATATTGGCTTTTTCCCTGGTAACCTCAAACTTTAGAGCTCCAAATTTGCACCGCGCGGCACAGATTCCGCAACCGTTGCAGATGTCATAATCAACCTCTGCTATCCAATGGCTCTTAAGTGTACCCAGACCCCAGTCAACGCAACTTCTCAGAGCGCCGCAAACAGGATAATCACACTGGCAAAAACCGCCAATATATGGGACACCAAACGTCATTAAGAGATGAACAAATCCCCGCCTGTCCATCTCATGGTTCCACTCCTTAGCCTCATCTAAGTTGACAAACTTAACACCACCCTTGTACCTCTCAGGCCAGCGCTCCCACTTGAGCATGCCTACTCCCATACCCATGCAGGTGTACTCAAGTTCATTTCTTTCGTCTAGGGCCCGCACAGCCTTCCGGCACAGGCAGCCTATCAGGCCTATCGGAGAGCAAAGCTCTAATACTTTATCAGCCTGTTCCAGGGGAACAACCTGATTCGGCTGGCCCTCCCCTGCCATAAACAGGTCACGCATTTCCTTTAGCATCCTGTCAACCTCTTGCCCCTCATTGTTTTCCTGAGCCGCCAGTACTTGTTGTATAGTTGGCCCTTTATGCTCCATTGCTCCGGTTTCCTGGCCTGCCTCAGCCCCCTTCATCTTCTCGCCGGGAGACCTGAGCTTATACATATTCCTGGCATAACTTCTGGGGTTCAGATACCAGAGGCCATCCCCGTACCGTGGGTCTCCAAACTCATCACATAGCCAACACATTTTTACCTCCTAAAACTATGGTAATTACTGGATACCACCCTACTCATACTCTTCACATAAGTTACATATTTCTACCTCCTGAAACTATAACTCTATTTTTATGGCGTCTACGGGACAGACTTCAATACACTTATTGCACACTGTGCACTTATTTGTATAATAGGCTTCGACTATATAGTTCCCGTCAATCCTGGGGTCCATCTCTTTTAGTCTCTCTGGCCTTCTATTACCACTGAGGCCGAATACAGCCTCAGGGCAAATCTGCAAGCACTTCTTGCACAGGAAGGGAACCGTGCACTTCTTCTGGTCAATTGTGATTTTGGGAAACTTCCGCGGTATGCCTACTGGTATTACCATTACCACACCTCCGCCAGAGCCGGAAGACTCGTTCTATCCAGCAACCTGATTGCTCCCCTGGGACATCCAGTCTCACAGAGACCACAACCATAACACTTGAATTGGTCAATATTGGCCACTACCTTGCCAACCTCAAATTTCAGTGCACCGAACTGACATCGCTGGGCACAGACTCCGCAACCGTTACACTTATCATAGTCAACCTCGGCTACGTAATGGCTCTTGGTCAACATAATACCAAAATCAACCGCCAGTCTTATTTGCTCGCAATCAGGGTATTCACACTGGCAGAAACCACCAATATAGGGAGCGCCAAAGAGCATCAGGATATGAACAAATCCTCTCTTATCCATCTCGTGGTTCCATTCCTTGGCTTCGTCATGATTGACAAGCTTGACTCCACCCTTGTACCTCTCTGGCCACCGCTCCCATTTCAGCATGCCCACTCCCATACCCATGCAGGTGTACTCATGCTCGCTTCTTTCGTCTGCTCCCCGAAACCTCTTCCTGCAGACACAGTCTATCAGGCCTATGGGGGAGGAAAGCCCCAGTACTCTGTCAGCATCTTCCAGTGGTACAACCTGAGAACTCCCACCGACTTTTCTAATGTTCTCAGCCCATTTCCTTCTGATTCTCTCGAACTCTTCCTGGCTCTGTTGCATCGCTTCCCGTAGTTCGGGGAACTTTGGCCCAGAGGCACTGGCTCCAGTTTCTCCACCCCCTGGTATACTCGTATGGAACCCTTCATCAGGCGCTCTAAGCTTATACATGTTTCTGGCATAGTTTTCAGGCTTCAGATACCAGATACCACCATCACCATACAAATCACATAAAAAACACATTTCTACCTCACGAAACTACAGTAATCGCATGCCTGTCTCGACGCACAACTGACCGCGCTCAAAAACGCAGTTAGCGCACATCCGGCAATTCAGGCAGCGTTTGGCTTCCTCCACTGCCTGCCAGTCTTTGTAGCCCAACTCCGCTCCCTCAAAAGACCTTATTGCCTCTGTAGGTAGTAGTTTTGGCATTTCCCAACGGTTCTTGCGGATGAAGTAACCAGGGACCTGCTCCGGCTCAATTGTGAGTTCAACTCGAGATTCCTTCACTGGTATTATATACTGTCCGCTGAGGGATTGGTCAATAGAGGTGGCGGCTGTTCGTCCGTCAGCCATAGACTCAACTACATGACCACCGGTACCTGATCTGTCCCCGACAGTAAAAATACCAGGAACATTTGTCTCAAAAGTATCGTTATTAACCTGTAAACCACCTTTTTTGCCTTTACTAGATGACTCTTCCAGAATATCGCTCACGTCAGGAATTTGTCTTCTTGCCAGAAATACACTAGCCGCATCCACTACAACATTCGCCTCCACGGCGTAATCACTATCTGGGCCTTCCATTTCTACCAGGGGGAACCCCCTGAGGGTGCGGTGAATTTTGCCTTTACCACCTGGAGGGAGAGGTGTTAGTCGCTTGAAGTTTATCCCACTTACCCTAGAGCCACCTTTTGATGTAAACTCCTGAGGGGCTAGGGATGGGTGTATCTGCACACCTTCCGCCTCTGCAGCCTCAAGTTCCCAAGTAGGCGCTGGTATATTACCTGGATCGTTCCTGTCTCCTATTGCCTCTAAACAGGCAATGTGTGCCTCCTTAGCCCCGAGTCTAAGCACAGTTCGGGCAGCAGCCAATCCTATATGATCCGCCCCTATTACCCAAACCACCTTCCCCTTAAGTGATGGTACTTGCCCCAGTTTTGCCTCCTGTAAAAAGGGTAAGGCGGAAAATACTCCTGTTAAGTTGGAGCCCGGTATTCTTAGCCCAGCACTTCTCTCGGCTCCGCAAGCAAGCAATATGGCTTTAAATCCTTGCCGCTGGAGGCCACTGATAGTCACATCCTCCCCGATGCGAACATTGGTGTAAATCTTAACCCCCAGGGCTTTGATGTAGTCAATATCAGCCTGGACAGCTTCTCGTGGTAAGATAAAATTAGGTGTTATTGTACTTGGTATCCCACCGGGTACGGATGCAGCTTCAAAGATTGTAACATCATATCCCTTTTTGACTAGGTCAGAGGCTGCCGTTAAGCCTGCCGGGCCTGAACCTACTACGGCCACCCTTTCCTCTTTAGTTCTCGGTACCGGTGATGGCTTTTCGCTGTTCCCCCGCTCTACGGCATACTGCTTCAGCCACTTAACAGCAATTGGATCATCAACATGCTTCCTATTGCACTCATCTTCGCAAGGATGCCAACACACGTATCCGCAAATGGATGGAAGCGGATTTTTCTCTCTGATAATAGATAACGCCCTTTTGGGGTCGCCTTGAGCGATAGCCTGTACATAATTAGGGACATCCGTGTATAATGGGCAACCTGCTTCACACGGTGAAAGCTTATCTACTTCTTGCCAGCACCTCTCGACATGAATATAAGCTGGCATCACCATCCTTTGCTTGAGTGGAGTGTAGGCTATTGTGGTGTAATATGGTGACGGGGCGGTTATAGGCATCTTTTGTCTCCTCCTTTATGAATAATAATAACCCGATTTAGCAAAATTCTACTAGAATATTACATCTGTCAGGCCAACGAGGTGCTTGGGTCTGCCGTTATGATAACACATACCACGTCAGGTCTGTCAAGCCAACTATAGATCAAAATCAGCCAAAGTGCCGAAATTCTACCATGATACTATCGTCTTTGTCAAACCCGCGAATTAAGATTGTTTAGCAATTTTTACTAGCACGTCAAAAAGCTGACATTTCCCCGGAATTATCCCTCACAGCAACCAGCCTTCACTTTACAGCAATTAGTGTTTCAAGGTTTGTCAAGTGTGTTGTGCTCTTGACTTTGCCACTCCCCTGTAATTATAGGCTGTGTCCTATACCCTTCTGCCATGTTGGTCAATCCCTTTAAGCAACCAGTGCTTCCTCTAAGAATTCCAATCTGATTGGCTCTTGCTCGAACGCCTTTGATGCTTCCTCTATCCAGGCGATATAGCACTGCCGTGGTTGGAGCACTGAGAGTAATATGGGAAGCTACCGACCGCTTATGTTCTAAGCGACTGCACCCGTTTCTACCAGAGGTAGTAACGATCTTGAGGAGACACGGAGAGAGTGATCTGACCGCTGAGGTTGAGGTCCAACTCTGCCGGATAAGGCCCAGCAACCATTGACCGGCTGCTGCGTCCTCATCGACGGCTTGGAGGGCGTCACCCCTTTAGCACTACCAAGCGGGGCAGTTTGCTTAAGAGATCCATCCGTATCCGCACCTTTGCTGATTGGCAAAAGGATAGCCCTGGTTTCCTAGAAGTTGACCTGGTCTCTCACTGTGGTGAGAGTGTTGAGGGCTTCTACTTAACCACTCTCTGTACCGTTGATGTAACCAGTGGTTGGTCGGAGTGTATTGGGGTATGGGGGAAAGGCCAGCAGCGTGTTGGTGCTACCATCCACCAGGTACGGTAGCGCCTGCCTTTCCCCTTGCTTGGATTAAACTCAGATAATGGCAGTGAGTTCATTAACCAGCACCTCTATCCTTCCTCAGGAAGGATTGCCAGCGTGAGAGGATTAACTTCACCCGCTCTCGCTCCTATAAGAAGAATCCTTCATAGGAAGGACTGTCATTTGGAGCAAAAGAACTGGTCAGTGGTAAGACGGCTGATAGGCTATGATCGGCAAAGCTCTAAAGCTGCCTTAGAGGCTCTCAATCGCGTTTATTATCTTGCTCGTCTCTACGTCAATTTCTTCCAGCACCATACCAGCGGTTGCTCTGTCGCTTCGCGCTTTAGCCTTGGAACAGCCTATGACTCCCGCGTCGAGTGTTCAGTTGTAGCTAAAGGGCTATGTCTTGTGGATTCCCATCGCGCAGCAAAATGGCTAGTTGTCATCTCAATATGGAAATAGCTGCCTTTATTTCTAACCTCCATCTTAAGGTACTTATTCTATTCTGCCTGTATTAGCTTTACCATAATATTGCCGTATCTGCGCGTGTCGAAGTAGGTAAAGGCACTGCCAGTTTGAGGTTTCCCACTAAGAATAACCTGGCCCCCTTTTTCAACTATTTTAGCTGTCTCCTTGTCAACGTCATCTACGGCGAAGGTAATGTTGTTAATAATGCCGTCCTCTCTCCTGTGTAAAGACTCGTTGTACATAGTCTCTCCTTCAAGAGGCTGAACGAACTCACACGCCAACGGGCCTATCTGGGCTATCCTTGTTCTAGCCTTGACTATGGTATCGGGGGTCCTCCCATATGCCGTGAAGTCCTCACATGAACTGCTATCGAGCATGACCTCGGGTTGAAGTGTAGCTATGCCTAAGGATTGATAGTACTCCACAGCCTTATCCAGATCCCTGACTGGCATTCCTATGCCACGGAATCTCCAGTTGGCTACCCCGTCATATGCCCTGTTCTTCGCGTCCCATGCTTTATAATATTCACCTGCTGGCGGCCGCATCGAGAACCACCAACCTCCGAACTTGCTAGTATCCAAGTAGTTCTCGCCAATGTGATCGCCTTGTCCAAAACTCAAAACAATTTCAGTGCCTTTCTCAACTAGTTTATCCGTCTCCTCCTTAATGTTAGGCACATTGAAGCAGATGTGGCTGATGCCCTCACCGTGGCTTCTCAAAAAGTCGCTGTTGGGACCTTTCCCGCCTGCCCTCGTGTTCAGCACCTCATAATTAAGGTTGCCTATCTGGAGCCTTCCTTGGCCACGTGCACCCTCTTCTTCTGTCATCGGCTGCATACCGGTTATTTCGAAGCGCTTACCGTAAAAAAACACTTCTGTAGTTCGACTCCTTTCTCTTTCAGGTCGGCGGGGAGCTGCCTCGAACCCTGTCTCCGCAGTAATCCCTAGGCTTACTCTTACGCCTATGCCTAGGGATAGATAGTAGTTAAGGGTGTCCTCTAAATCCCTAACTAGTATTCCCACATGCGTTAACTCCCAGTTCTTTTCCATAACATCTTCTTTCTATCATAATTATTAGGTGAGACTTTACCTATTGCTATGTTTTCATTTTCCCCTCCTCTCTGCTGTGTATTCGTTGCTCCTGTCAATTGGGATTTCCCATTTCAACTCGCAATGAAGTATCCGTTGATATTTCCCATTTCAACTCGTAATGAGGGATCCTGACCCATCAGCACTTTTGTCACTAGTAATACATAAATGGTACCTGGTTGTCAATAACCGCCTCTCCCTTGACATTACCACTCTCTTGCCATTACAATGTAACAGATTTTTACCAGCATTTCAGTCATTATTTGTTGTCTGGTAAAATCCATTAGCTCTTGAAGAAGGGCATTTTGACTGATGATAGGTTAGAGGAGTTTTACCCGGAATCGCATGCTGTGGTAGGGGCTTCAGCCAATGGGCGGAGGTTTGGAGGCAGGGTTCTGAAAGCATTGCTATCCTCACCTATTTCCTTGGCTACCATGAACACCATGATTCAGTTTTGTCGCCTAACCCAAACACAATAAAATAGAAAGAGAAAGGAGGGAGAAGGCAGTGTTAATTATCGTTTGTATCAAGGAGGTGCCAGATGCTGCCTACATCAACATCGACGCCGCTACCGGTACCCTGATAAGAGAAGGGGTGCCGACCATTGTCAATCCGTTTGACGCCCATGCTTTAGAAGAGAGCCTGAGGCTAAAAGAGAAACACGGGTTTCGGGTGGCAGCAATTTCCATGGGACTCCCTAATGCCGAAGCTACCCTGAAAAATGCCGTGGCTATGGGCGTAGACGAGGTGGTACTTTTGAGTGACCCTGTCTTTGGCGGGTCTGATACCCTGGCTACC
>SDBU01010601.1_pt1 | contig 10210 bp, 13 predicted proteins | sample 2277071 | NCBI WGS metagenome assembly SDBU01 (sample SAMN10397929, study PRJNA504765) | marine sediment metagenome | isolation source: marine sediment core GS08_GC12, 126 cmbsf | place: Arctic Ocean: Gakkel Ridge, Loki's castle | collected 2008 | reverse complement strand
AATCTCTATTGATACCTCCACTTCGTTGTTAAATAATTGCGCTGTATTTCTATGAGGCTTAATCGCCGAGAGTAAATCCTAACTTCACCGATGAGACCGCCGAAGTATTGAGTTCGCTTACTTATTACTACAGGCGCACTGGCTTCTGACTTTATCTTCCCTTCAGTCGTATCAGACCCAATAATCACACCATCTTTATAAAGTAGGCTACCCTCACTTTGATGATGAGTTGCTACAATATGACAAAACTCTGTCGCTGTCCAAACATTGTCTGCTGTTATCGCCCAATCCCAAGCACCACCTGTTTGTGAGGCATACCATCGTACCCCGTTAGGTGCTCCCACATACAACATCCAGGGTTCTCGGTACGAACCTTCCTTTATGACTATACCGCGCACATCACCAACGCCAGCAACGCTAGACTGCATCCATACCTCCACTGTTATCTCATCAGTAAGATTCAGGGAACTCGTATTCCCGCAATCAATCTTGTCATCTGAAGAATCAAATTGTCTGCCCTTGGGCCTCCACAGAGCCCCAGTGACAGTACATAGATGCCCATAGGCATCCCTTGACATGAAGGAAGCACCAGCTAGCTGATAAAGAGGCAGATAAAGCACCAAACTAGGGTCAAATAGAAAGTCCATTAACCACCTCACGAAGCAGAATAGATTACCTTAACATAGCTTGAGTTCTTGGTCTTACCAACAGCATTCTCACCGCCGGCAGCGCCTGACTTGATTTGAAGCCGAATGTCAAACGGCATATCATTGAAATTAGTCACGGGTTTGAAACGACCACTATAGGTGTACTCTTTATAAGCGGAGGCATCGGCGGCGTAAGTTACCTCAGAATGAAGGTCAACCCAGATTCCACCTTTATTGCGTGCCTGCCACTTAAAAAGGACAGATTCGGTCGCGCCACTGGACTTTACCGCACAGGTAAGCCCGCACTCAAACTCAATAACCGCTCCCAATGCTGGCGGATTAACCGTAACCTCTTCTACCGTTTCATAGTCATCAGTGGAGGTAGCCTTTTCCTCACTCCATTGAATTCCATCCGAGGTCAGGTTTCCCTTGGCAAAAGGATGCTCGACGTGTTCTACCACTGTAAGTCCCATAATTTACCTCCTTTACTGGGTAGGAGGACGGGTGCCTATTTCCCAACCCTCCTACCCCTCAGATAGTCTATTATTACGCTGTACTATCAGGCCGGCTGTTCAAGAAGAACAAAACCTCAGTAGCCGAAAGAGCAACGCCGATGATGGTATTGGCATCACCACTCGTAGATGGTGCAGTCTGTGTAATTTGACCATTATTTGACCCCTCATCTACATAGACATAGCCACCAGGAGTAGCCCCGGAATAACCACCAACCACAGGATTGGGCGATACCGGGACTTCCTCGCCATTCTTACCATCAGCCAGAGCCACCAGCCTGCCCTGAATTACAGAGCCAGTAGTGGCTAATGCCCTTTTCCATCCTGAACTGTAACCCAGTACATCGCCACACTTGCTGCCCTCAGCCAGCGTAACCTTCTCAGGTTCGGTTCCCCGACCTGAATCAAGGATTACTCTCCCCGTTCCTGGATCTGAAAAAGCCATTTAAACTCTCCTCCTTACTAAATTCAGTAATGGTTGATTGAGTATCAACCGCTGAAACCCGTTTAGTCTTTAATACCAATTAAGGCAGCTGCTTTGACGGTTGCAAACAGTGCCAGAGAGCAATACCACTTAATCCTGGTTCTGGTAGCATCTTTGGTCTCAAGCGAGCCGATAGGCTCCACAGTGAGGTGACCGGGGGCTGTCAGACCACAGAGTGCCCCTTCCCCAAGCTGAATGGCGTAGATTGTAGAGCAGTCGTCACCAGTGGTTGCCGTCTCGACACTACTGCTAACTACGTGGGTATCCAATATCCAGTCATTGACACCGATGGGAATACCATCCCAGAACTGGACGAAACTACCCCACTTATCTCGGTCAGTCTCCATCATACTCCCAGAGGCTCTGACCAGGGCGTTAATCTTACGCCTGGAGCGCCGGCTCATCAGCAATATATCGGGTTTGCCTCCCTTTACGGCATCAATAAGCTCATCAAGCATAGACAGGGCCAGGGTAGCCCCACTGGCACCAGCGGCAATCACCTGGTCACTGGCGGTAGTGGTATCAATGAGCTTTCTTAAACCATCGTATTGCTTGGGATTAGCCGCGGCATCACCGTAGATAAAGGTATCCTCGAACTTATCCTTGAGCGCCTTAGCCTTTAGCTCAACGACGGCTGCCTCCAGGTCCTGGAGATTAGAGCGGGTTGCCTTAAGAAAGTTATCCACATCAGCATCACCCCCCATAATCTTCAGGTTGGCCGTTTTCTGCTCAAAGGTTGGTGTTGATTCAGCCCAGGTATCGCCAACCTCATAGAAATCAATAGTAGGTAAGGTCTTCTCCTGATTATAGGTTAAGCCATTACCTACAATTTCAACGAAGGGTAATTCCTTCAACACCGGTGAATCCTTAACAATAGTTTCCACTACTCCTTGTAGGAGCATATCATTAGATAGTTTGGATGCTTCTGCTAAAGTTAGTGCCATTTATCTTTTACCTCCTATAGCGTATTGAATTTTCTCCCGCGGGGATAGAGCGGAGAGGTCAGGCGATGTCCTTTCCGGGGCTCCGGCAGGAACTTTAGCCAATGAAATCTCAGTCTCTACTCCCTGTCTCACCTTACTGACCAAGTCTTTTGCCTTGTCCAGGGACTCATTGATAGACTCAATAGTGTCCCCGCTGATGAGTTCCTTGATTACTTCTGGATTTACCTGAACCACCATTGTTTTATAGCTAGCTACAGCCTCAGCCAGAGAATTGTTGAGAGTTGTCAACCTTTCCTCTAACTCATCTCTGGTCTGTTTCAAATCGGCAATCTCGCTATCTTTACCAGCTACAACCTGCTCAAGCTCAACGAGTCGGGCATTGGTTTTAGTTAGTTCCTCGTCTTTTTGAGCTACCAGGTTCTCTAACTCAGTAACCCCTTCCTGGACTTCTAACTCCTCCACCTCAGGCGGATTTTCACCGCCGGATTGTGACTCTGGCAGGTTCTCTGCCTGCTCTAATTCATCAACCAACTTTCCTCCTCCTTATCTGATAACAAGTCTCTAATCAGCCTTCGCCATTACTAAATACCGTATACATCAGGGCGAAGGTTCCTCAATGCCCTCTGCCTGGGGCTTCGGAGCTCTCCCTCTCGCTCCGCCCCTAGGGGGTCTAAGATTGAGTTCTTTATTCATACTGAGGATAGTCTCCCTCTCCTCAAGCCATCGCTTAAACTCCATCTCAGGGTCTTTGACTCCGACCTCATCCATAGCCCTACGCCTTGAATGAATGCCGCTCTGAATCAATATCTGTTCGTTAGCAACCAGTTTGGCAAAATCCTGCGGTAGCACAGGACCCCAGACCGCTCTTAAACGGTTATCACCAAAGTTCTCATTCCGGTATTTTTCAAGAAGCTTAAGAACAAGCCTGTTCCTCAAGTTATAGGCAGCCGTCCGGATAATCCTTTTGCGCCTCAACTTCTGCAGGAGCGGCTGAAGCTCAATTTCAAGGGCTACGCCGGATAAATCCCTCTCGGTACCACCGAAGGCAGCTCTAGGTGATTCTGATAAATCGTGCAGGATTCTATAAAGCAAATTGATGTAGTCTATATGTAGCCTGACTCCACCACCCTGAAGCAGGTCGAGCAGATAGGCTTTGGCATCCTCGGGTATATTCCACACCGCACCCGGCCTGACGGCGATGTCCTCAGATTCCTCCACATTTTCCAGGACAGCGATGGGATTACCCGATAGCTCCAGTATTTTTGATAGCTGTGATGTTGCCCGATTCAACTCTCGCTGGGGTTCCATAATGTTGGACAAGTCGGATATGCCCCAGAACTTCTTCGGCTCTCTCAGGTTAGGATAAATGACGAAGGGTATGAACCCATAGGGACTAGGTTTCTTCTCCACCTGAATACCATCAATCCATAACCCAAATTCCTGAACTGTCCATACCTCAATAATGCTGGCTGTCTTGTCCTTAGCTTTTACGTTATAGAGGCTTTCTACCATGTCTTGAGTGAGGCTATACTTTGAAGCTACTCTCCACACCTTCGAGGTATCATCTCCCACCCACCAGGTATAGATGCCTTGAATATCGGGGGCAGTAATGCTGACACTTTTTGCCTCCTGGTCCCAGATGACCTTATAGCAGGCATCACCAAGAAGGGCACAATCAATCTCAGTCTCAAGGTCAAGCTGTTCCAAGTTATTATCCTCATACACCTGATATAAGGCTGCCTCTGCCTTCTCAGCCCTGGCTCTAGCCTCATCTGAGTCTTCTATAGGCTCCACAGCAAAGTGAACGCCAGACATCAGGTATGAGGTAACCTTATCTATAAAGACCTTGGCGTAGTTAAAGGTCAGGCGTTTCTCGCCCCGTCTCTCCCTCCCCTCCCAGTGGATACCATGATAGAAATCGAGGAGTTCTCTATATCTCTTAAGTCTCTCAGTATCACGACGATTTAACTCCGCAGGGTTAAAATCTTCATTCATTTTTCTGACCTCTCCCAGTCGAGCCGCCTAAGGCGACCTTCAGTGCTCTCTGTACAGTGCGCTGGCTGACGCCAAACATTTGTGATAGTTCCTTTATTCCCTTTCCATCAGTGGTAAAAAGCCTTGCCATCTCTCTGGCTCGCAATCTCTTCAACCAGTGCTGCTTGCCTCCCGGCTCGTCATAAATACACTTCGTAAAGGGGCAGTTAAGGCAGGAGTCCGCTAAATCACAGCCCTCATCTCGATAGTGGCAATACTCAGGTGGTAAATCCAGCTCAATCTCATCGCTCTTTTCCAGTTCCATAACTCGCTCTCCAAACAAAATCTCACAGTATCAAATTAGCACATATGTTCTAAATCAGTCAACAGTATTTTGTCGCATTTTGCTGGATATATGGAAACCCATCCCCCTGTCCCCCTTCCCTTACTAAGGGAAGGGAGGGAACAAAAAAGTGCCCAATTTGTAACAAATAATGCCTTGCCAACTTTTGCTACTCGCACTATAATATTTTTGAAATGAGTGTCGGAGAGGAAAATAAATGGAAGAGCAGCAAACACAGAGAGAGACTAAGTATTTTATAGCCAATTTTGGGAAAGAGCATGCTGATAAGAACCCAGTAGACGGCGGACGTTACCCTGTGTATTCTTGGTTTGGTGACACTAAAATGATATCTAAGGGCGATATTGTGCTTCTATCTTGTTGGGGCGGGCACAAATGCTTATACGGCGGGGATGCTTGGGGAGTTGGAGAAGTAACTGGCAAAGAAGATAGCGAAGAAAAATTTATTATTTCCTATAAATGGAAGCAATTGGTTCCATCGATAAAGGGGGACACCATTTACGACTGTCTCACGGATGATAAGAAGGGAAGTGAGAAGAGAAGATTCAAAGGGGCACGTTTGAGACCTAACTGGCTAATTAAAATCAAACCCTCTTCTTTTCGATGTGCAGTTAGGGGAACAAAAAGCATGTTCAGGGAGTGAATAATGCCAAAAATCACTATTCTATGTCCTTGTTATCATAGAGCGGGGTCGGGAATCGGGGTGAATTAACCTAATAGGGCGTCTAATTAGTGGTCTATACAATTACAGGCTAAAGAGTAATAGACACAAAGCGGTAGCTAGATGAACAACTAAGGCAGAGATTCCAAAGAGAATATAAGGATTTACACTATCCCCATAAGTTCTTCTTGGTTCGTCTCATAGCACTCTGTTGATTTCTCCTAAGACTGCTTGCACCAGTGATAAATTCTGAGCCTTTCCGACTAACTCTAGGAACATGTAAATCCATGGCTCGGTTAAAAGAAGAGGAGGGTCTTCGTTGTCCTCTCTCTACTATTATTTCCTCGTCATAATCATCAAGGTCGTCAACGATGTAATATCTCCGTCTGCGTCTTCCTCTCGTAGCAAAAGCAGAGAGGAAGAATATACCTACTAATACAAAGGTAGCAATAGCCCAACCAAACCCTTCCATGATCCATACTACTACGAATGGCACCAGAATTAACATCGCAATCCAAAAATACTTGCTTCTTAGCATCATAGGCTCCTTTCCCTACAAATGGGGACTACTTCTTCGGCTTAGCCTTTCTAGCCAACTCCCTGACTTTCTTAATTCCCACATCATCCGCACTACCCTTCCGCACTCCAAAGAGTTTTCTAACCTTCTCCAACTTCATTTATTATTCCCTCCTTATGTTACCTAACATAAATAGTAGTGGTAACGAGGGCATTTGTCAATCTAATCCGCATATCTTCCCCCTCTACTTTGAAGAAATAAATAAACAAGGAGAGCTTGAGGGGCGGAAGCCCCTCTTTCTTTTCTTCCCCCTTTGGCAAAGGGGGACTAAGGGGGATTTAAATCCCTCTCTTTCTCCCTTTACAAAAGGGAGAAGTCCAGTCTCTGAGTGGGTGAGGTTAGTCCTTTGCGAACATAAGGTTCAGATGATATAATCGCTATATTGATAAACTAAGATAGTCATAGTGAATAACCTTAAAGATGTCAGAGAAAAAGAAGAAAATCATTGCTGTTATTGGCGGTGGTGAACCCTCACCAGAAGAAGCTAAACTAGCTGAAGAGGTAGGTCGAGAGCTAGCCAGGCAAGGTGCCATCTTAGTCTGTGGTGGTTTGGGTGGCGTCATGGAGGCAGCTTGCCGAGGTGCTAGCTTAGAGGGCGGAATGACTATCGGTATTCTTCCCGGGGACAGTTCCAGGGCAGCCAATCGCTATGTCCAGATTCCCATAGTTACCGGTATGGGCTATGCTAGAAATATCGCTGTAGTCAAATCAGCTCAAGCTGTTATCGCTGTTGATGGCAGCTATGGCACCCTCTCCGAGATAGCTCATGCCCTGCAAAGCAACATCCCCGTTATCGGACTGAATACCTGGTCACTATCCAGAAATGACCAGCAGGATAACTCAATTATCCTGGCTCAGAACCCGGCCGAGGCAGTAAATAAAGCTCTTAATCTAGCTGGAGACCAATAGCCTAACCAACTTCAAACTACGGAGGGAAAGTGTCAACTATTGAGAGTATAAAAGCCAGAGAAATCCTGGATTCCAGGGGTAACCCAACAGTAGAGGTTGAAGTAGGGCTATCTGATGGCGCACTAGGCTGGGCGGCTGTGCCATCCGGTGCCAGCACCGGCAGGTATGAGGCGGTAGAACTCCGAGATGGAGGCTCCAGATTTAATGGGCTTGGTGTGCTGCGTGCCGTAAATAATGTAAATCAAGAAATCGCCGCTGCTATAGCAGGGATGCCAGTCAGCGACCAAGCAGCTATCGACCGCAAGCTAACCGAGCTTGATGGCACTGCCGACAAATCAAACCTGGGGGCTAATGCCATTCTGGGGGTGTCCTTAGCCATAGCTCACGCCGCAGCCAGTCTAGCCCATATCCCCCTGTACCATCACCTGGGTGGGGCTAATACCTATACTCTGCCTGTACCAATGATGAATATCCTGAACGGGGGTAAGCACGCCGCCCATTTAACGGATTTCCAGGAGTTTATGGTAGTGCCTGCCGGAGCCAGCAGCTTTCGTCAAGCTTTGCAAATGGCTACCGAAGTCTATCACTCCCTGAAGAGGGTTCTTAAAGACAAAGGACTGAATACAAATGTCGGTGATGAGGGTGGTTTTGCTCCTTCCCTGCCATCAAATAAAGAAGCAATAGAAGTAATTTTATCGGCTATTGAAAAAGCAGGTTACAAGCCAGGTAAAGACTGCTTCATCGCCTTAGACCCGGCAGCCAGCGAATTCTACAAAGATGGTAAATACATCCTGTCAAGGGAAGGCGCTTCACTGAGCACCAGTGAAATGGTAGATTACTATGTCAGGTGGGCATCAGCCTACCCTATTATCAGCCTTGAGGATGGAATGGCAGAGGATGACTGGGATGGCTGGCAGCTACTTACTCAAAAGTTGGGCAGCACAGTCCAGCTTGTCGGTGATGACCTCTATACCACCAATGTCAACCGCTTAAGTAAAGGAATCGAGCTAAAGGCGTCTAACTCCATCCTCATCAAACCTAATCAGATTGGCACCCTTACCGAGACGATAGCTGCTATTCAGATGGCACAGCAGGCAGGCTGGACAGCGGTGGTAAGTCACCGCTCAGGCGAGACGGAAGATACTACCATTGCTGACCTGGCCGTAGGCTTGAATACAGGTCAGATTAAAGCCGGTGCCCCGTGCCGCTCAGAGCGCACCGCCAAGTATAATCGCCTCCTAAGAATAGAAGAGGAGTTGGGGCAAAGGGCTGGCTTCGCTGGTACAGGAGACTTCCACAACTTGAAGAGATAAAAATGACTGAGATTAGACCCGATATTCACCAGCTACAAATACCAATCCCGAATAACCCTCTGGGATACACCAATATCTACCTGGTTCAGGACGATGACGGGTATCTCCTCATTGATGCTGGTGTGAACACTGAAGAGGCGCTTGAGTCTCTAAAAAAGCAACTGGCAGAAATTAGTATTGGTTTTGAAGATATTACTCGGATAGTAGTCACTCATTCCCATCGCGACCATTATGGTCTGTCCGGCAGAGTAAAGCAGCTTTCTCAAGCTAAGATTCTCGTTCACCACCTAGCCAGAGACACACTTCGATCAATGCAGGCAAACACGGAGGAACGTTCGCCGCAAATGGAGCTATGGCTTCGCCTTAATGGAGTACCCAGCTTTGACCTCTCTGAATTTCAGAGGACTGCCTCAAGGATACCTCCTTTTATTATTCTCGTTATGCCTGATGTTGTGCTTCATGGTGGCGAAACAATCTCGGCTGGACTCTTTAACCTCAAAGTAGTCTGGACACCAGGACATTCCCCTGGACACATCTGCCTGTATGAGCCAGCCCAAAAAATACTATTTGCTGGAGACCATGTCCTACCGGTTATCACTCCCCATGTAAGCTTGCAGACTCAATCTGAGGGCAATCCATTAGCTGATTTTCTCAACTCCCTGCAAGTGGTAAAGCAATTAGATGTTAATCTTGTCCTGCCAGCACATGAGCAAATCTTCACCAATTTGCAAACCAGGGTTGAGGAAATCATCCAGCACCATGAACAAAGAAACTTAGAAATTCTGAAGGCGATAAAGGCTGAGCCAAAGACAGCCTACCAGATATCAAACGAAATTACCTGGATGCCAGAGCTGGGTGGTGTCAGATTTCAAGATTTAGCTCTGTGGCACAAGAGAATGGCAGTATCAGAAACGCTGGCTCACCTAAAAGCAATGGAAGTTGATGGCAAAGTGACGACATTCTCCAGAGATAGCATTATCCACTACCGGCATAACTGATGGGCTAAAAATGGTAAAATAGACTAGCTAAGCTCATTTAGAAATTACAGAGGAGGTATTAAATGACAACCAAAATTGGCATCAATGGCTTCGGGCGTATCGGCAGACTGACCCTCAGGTCAATTAACCAATACCGTAGTAGTGAATTGGAGGTAGTGGTGGTTAATGACCTTACCGACACCAAAACTAATGCCCATCTACTAAAATGGGACAGTACCTATGGTGCCTATCCGGGTAAGGTAGAAGCCACCGAGGACTCAATCACCGTTGATGGTAAAAAGATAAAGGTGCTCGCAGAACGTGACCCTGCTAAAATAGCCTGGCGGGATTACGGCGTAGACATAGTAATTGAGTCAACCGGACTATTTACCGATGCCACCAGGGCGGCAGCTCACCTACAGGGTGGAGCCAAGAAAGTGCTTATTTCAGCCCCGGCTCGCAATGAAGATGTAACCATTGTCCTTGGCGTCAACGAAGACCAGTATATCCCGGATAAGCATAATATTGTATCCAACGCCTCCTGCACCACCAACTGCATCGCCCCGGTGGTCAAAGTATTGCAGGATAGCTTCGGAGTAAATAAGGGACTAATGACCACCATTCATGCCTATACCAATGACCAGAGAATCCTTGACACGGTTCACAGAGACCTGCGTCGGGCTCGAACCGCAGGCGTGAACATGATTCCTACCACCACCGGCGCCGCCAGGTTGGTCGGAGAAATTATTCCCGAAGTCAAAGGTAAGGTTGATGGTATAGCTATCAGGGTGCCTACAGTCACCGTATCTGTTGTTGACTTCGTTGCTGAGCTGGCTAAAGAGGTTACCAAA
>SDBU01010600.1_pt1 | contig 10210 bp, 7 predicted proteins | sample 2277071 | NCBI WGS metagenome assembly SDBU01 (sample SAMN10397929, study PRJNA504765) | marine sediment metagenome | isolation source: marine sediment core GS08_GC12, 126 cmbsf | place: Arctic Ocean: Gakkel Ridge, Loki's castle | collected 2008 | reverse complement strand
GGTCAGCAGTGATGTCAGCATGCAGAATACACGGCGAAAAATCTGGCGGAAACAGAGGCATCGCGTCTGCTAAATATTGCGGTATTTGCCTCAACAGGTGTGGAGGGAGAGAGTTATTTTCTTGATGATGTTCAACGCAATTCTCCACCTGCGCCTCAATAAACTGCACCCAGTAGGCTCGACTTGTATCCATCGATTTGATTTTGTGTACCGGTATCTGATGCAGGACGCGCACGATTTGCCCCAGATGTTCGGCAATAGCGATCTGGTTATCGTCGGGAATCTCACTCCAAACATCACCGAGACGCTCGCCGGAGAGTAGTTCCATCACAAGATACGGCCACATTTGTCCCGCCTCAATTATCCCGTTTGCCAAAAGTTTAGGCGCGGGAATCTCTTCATAAGTTTCAAGAAGCTGGTATAGCTCCAGTTCCCGTTCGTAACTTTCCTGCCAAAATGGCGCAAAAATCTTTACCACAATGGCATCGTCCACCAGGAAAACTGCATGTGACCCTGGGTATCCAGCTCTAATCTGATTAGCCGAAGTCAACCGGTGTTTTCCGCAAATTCGTTCGACCATCGGTCGCCAATATTCAGGGTCAGTGAAAATCCGTGACCATTGTTTGAGAGATTTTATCGCGTATTGCATGGCAAAATCCGTTATTGAGATTTAAGCATTCCCCAACAGATAGCAACTTTTCCTTTACTTGCGACAGATTGCGTTGATGGAAAATTGGGTAGTTCTTTCGGTGAGAAAGCCCCAGCCGTTGTAAATACCACGTAATCCCAATAGTGTTCACCTGTTCCAGCGGTGGAGCCAGCTCCGAAAATTATATTTTCCCGGTCGCCTGTTCCACCCGGCTGTCCTTCTATCACCTCTTCATCATCGACGTAGATGGTTACATCATCTCCATCTCGTGCGATTCTCAGAATGTGATACTCAGTCATATCAACTTTATCTGAAGCTCTGCACGCATGAATGCGACAGGTTCTTATACCTGAACTACCGCTTCGCCCCTTCGCTTCGCTACGGGCATACCTCTACCGGACTCTCACAGTTCAAATAATAACAGTTGAACTGCTACAACATCCCGGTCCTTAGCATCAGGTATTCCCAAAGCAGTAGGCTTTGACTTCTGCTCAAGGACATCAGAACTTCGCAGGCGAGCCGCTCTATCTCAGGCCCTAAGACCCAAGCTGGAAGGCAGTTGCCTTCCATTCGCAACTTAGTTTAATTCGGATACCGCCCGCAGGAGAACAGCTTCCGTACTCCGCCAACGTTTAGTCACATCGGCTGTATCCAAAAGATTTTCAACGACACTTCCTGCTAAGAAAGCAGAATAAAGGTCTCGTTGAATGTTGAGATTACAGCAAGTATGAACTCGTTGCGATAAAGGCTTTTTCGTATACTTACCGCACTTATGGCAATACTGGGAAAGCTTAGTCGCTTTGGTTGAAAACTCATCAACAGAGCCGCCAGCATTTTCGGCTTTGCGTCTAATAATTTCCATGAACATTCCGGGCGCTCTGTTCTTAACAGACTTCCCGAAGTTCTTTTGAAATGCTCTGAAATACCGCTTCGCCGATTCACTTCGTTCATCGCAGCTGAGTTTTTCCGTTTTAACGTGTTTTCCTTGCCTTAGAATGCGGTTAGCTAAATTACCATGCAGTGTTTTTCGTTGGGCAGCAAGTTTACGTTGGAGTTCAGTGAGTTTACGTTTCGTTTTCTTGTATCTGGTCGATTCATGCCATGTTTTTTTACCGGGCTTGATGGTTCCATCAGGATTGTAGTTTTGTGGATTGTTTGCTCTACGTTGTCGGTCTAATTTCCTTTGTAGCCGTCGGATTTCTTTTTGTTTATCTTTGAGTTCATCACAGAAACGTTCAATAACGGCATTATCATCTGATACATAAGCTATTGTAGATGGACCAACATCAAGTCCAACGGTGTTATTGGTAGGTTTGTTCTTATCTTTGATAAGTGGTTTACCTTCAAGGATAAGTTGAACAAAGAATCGGGCTTTACCGTTGAATATACGTTTGATGATTCTACAGTATTTAACACGATGGGATAATCCATGTATTGCAACCTTATCGTTGAGGTCAATGATACATTTGAGTTTAAGCCCTTTCCATTCGATATGGGCTGTGGTTTTGTTGTATCGGATACCTGTTGTATTAGTTTTACCTTCGACTGACTTGAATTGGTTTTTACCTTTGAATCTAACTCTTTTGGCTTGACCAAAGGCAACCTTCTGGACAGCTTTAAACGCTCTGTTCGCTTCGCTCACCGACGCCTGGCGCCCTCCGGGTGGACGGTAGGCGACTTTGCTGGGCTTACGGAACAACGTAGCTATTTTCTGGGCGGTATTTGCGTCGATGTGATTATTTATCCAAGAATTTCTGATTCTGGTAGCGTAGATATGGAGGCTGTATTCGCTAAAACCAAATCGAGCATTAACACTACTTTGTTAGTTATGCGATTCGACTATCGCCAACCAGTAGGAATGCCGTAGCGGACGCTCTCCGTCCCGTCCATTTTGGATAAAAGGCTGGAACGGAGAGCAGCCTCTACAAGGTATTTTGGCTAATTAACAAAGTAGTATTAAGTGCTTTAAACGCTTCTGTTCGCTCTTTGTTTGATTTACCGTTGATGGTTTTCGACATCTTGCGAGCTTTTTGAAAGTCTTTGCTTTGGCGCAATAACTCAAGTCGCCTTTTAGCTTCATCAAGGCAGGCGTTGTAGAGTTGACGAGCAGCTTCAAATCGGGCATTAAGCTCAGTTTCATCATGTGGCGAAGCTTCTAAAGCAAGTTCTAATATGAATGATGGTGTAGTCTTTCGCGGTGACATCCTTTTCAGTCCTTCCGCGCTAGGCATGTTCTTGAAGTTTCTTAACCAGTTCTAAGACTTGGGTTAAGTATAAACTTTGCGTTTTGTCGTGTCAAGAGCAATATCAATTTTTTTCGGGATTGACCCTCAAAAAATTTTGCGCTACTTCCTCCCACGTAAGACGAAGTCGTCGGGTTTTATCCGACACTTGAAGGTGGGGGCTTCCGTAGCGCAAAAATTGTAATTCACCTTCGGGTCTGATTTCAGTGGAGTCAATCTTCAATCGTCAATCTTCATTCTTCAATCCACTCACCTCATCCCAAGGCCCCTGCCATTCACATGGACGTCCCAGTGTCCAATAGACCGTTAAATCATCACCCTGTACAGCAATCTTAGCATCCGCCGTGCCGCCGAGCCATTGTTCTGGGTAGCCGCCGGAATGCGGACACGTCACATCTCCGGTGAACTGAAGCGGTGTTTCTCCATCCTTTGACTCAATACGGTGTCCGTCTTGGTCATGCTGATGATGACCGCGCATAAACTGCATTGCCAACTCTAGGTCAATCTGTCCGTAGTTATGTCGGATGTCCCACATCAGTGTCCAGAAACGCTTCGTGCTGCCAGACGATGTTTCTTCGCTGCCAAAGCGTGTCATCGGCACGTCTGTCCGTTCGTTGTTTTCATCAAAACTGTAGTTGCAATAGTTATGGTTCGTCATGACGAGGTAATTGCCGATTTCACTGACATCGCCGGGACGTCGAATCGCATACCGATTACAGGTAGACTCCACCACCGCGCAATTCGTTCTATCTGAGATGAGGAAATTCCATGTTCCTGTCCGCAGAAGGCTATTCCGTCCGGTATTGGCGCGATATTCCGGCGTGCCTTTGGTGACCATCTCAATCGCTTCGTCGGCTGTATTCGCATAAGCCGCGATATGCAGAAACAGTAAGAACCACGACACCCCAAAAGCGTTCGCGTGATTTTCGGTATGCTGATTGCCTCCCGCGTTTAAGATGAGCGACACTCCCTTGTCATTGACTACCTGGCAGGCGGCTCCTGCTCCCCCGTAGGTCAATACCCAAAAGGCGTTCCCGTCAATCGGCTTCCCAATGTAGACGATTTGGTAGCATTTTGGATTAAACGGACAGTGACGGTTATGCGCCGCAATCATCTCATCACCTTTGTTCGGACCCGCCCCAATTGTCACAAAGCTACTACAACCACTTTCCTCAACAGCACGCCCATTTTCCCAGGGGATTGCGGTGGGGTGCCGCCACGACCACGCATCGAAGATGTTCGTATTCAAAACCTTATGATAGTGGCTGCTGTCGCCACAGAGGGACGACGCTACCGCATAAGGAGATTTCTCTAATTCTTCGGCGGCTCCATCCGCGATGCCTTGCATAAACTTTATCAGGTCCGAACTCAAAGCGGCAATCTGAGCTTCATAAAGTGGCATTGACTGCATGGTGTCGTCGAACCCAAATTTCTCCACATGCTCCTTCCACCAGACATCCGATACCCAGCGCACCAGGTCGCCCGACTTCGTACCAATCTGATGACCAATTTCGTACCAGGAACCTTGCAGTTCGCCTAAAAAACGGGCTCGCGATGCATACGGCGGATGTCCTTGTGACGCCTGATAATATTGCGCACAGGGATTTCCAATTTTACTTGAGTTTGATTTTTGCATGCTTGATTCTCCTTTCGCTTTTTCGAGAACGTGAAACGTGTTGCGTGTTACGTGTTGCGTGTTGCGTGTTACGTGTTGCGTGATGCGTGATGCGTGTTGCGTGATGCGTGTTATGTAGTGTGTGTATAGAGTGTGAAGCGTAAGCGTCAAGGCCCACTTGCCTACTCCCCTGCTCTTTTACGAAAAACAGGCGAGAAGGCTCCCGCATTCATCGGATGAAACCCGACGACTGGCGCTTCGCTGGTCTTACGGAACTACTCCTCTCCAATCATCAATCGTCAATCATCAATCGTCAATCCATTCACCCACTCACTCACCTAACTTTTCTCCCCGATAGGTAACTTGAGTTCCGCCGGTGATGAAGGAATTAACGGGTTTGCCAGAGGCATCAAGACGAACAACAGCCACATCGCCGTCGGTTTGAACCCCATATTCCATCAGAGAACCGCCTTCAATTGTTCTCAACAAGACAAGCGCTTCACCATCGACAAGCGTAATCTTACACGCATATCCGGCAGGCAGTTTTTCGATTTGAGCACCAGTGGGTACTATCACCCCCTGCTTGTAGGGACGTATCACGGTCACGAATTCACAGTGTTTTTGACTATCAGGCGTTTCAGCTTGCAAGTGCCACTGCCTCAATTTTATGCGTGGGCGCGGCGGCGGGTCAAACTGGTCGGTCTGAGTAATTTCTAAACCGGCAGGCGTCAGAAACGTCACTTTGCAGCCTGCCTCCCCGTTTTCCACAGTAATGTCCCGCTGGTCTTTGACTCTCATCTCAGTGGGAGCGTGCATGAGCCACTGGAACGTTGAAGGCTCCGGTGCTTTTAGTCTGTCGAAGATAAGAATCACTTCCGGTTTGATAAATAAAATGCTGCGAGTGAATTGATTGAGTTGACCAGAATACGCCTGACCTGCCTCACCCACCACGTAATCATAGGTCGGGCACAAGGCACCGCCCCTACAGGTGTGAAAATCAATGATTTTTCCCTGCGCATCCTGTGAGCGGGGCTTCTGACCTTTGCCGTTTACCAAGATAGAATTGACGGATTTGGTCTCCCACATCCAATATCGGTGGTGTTCGCTACCATAGCTATCGCGTCTGCCTGTACGAATCAAAAGCGGTTCGGAATAGGCGTATAGAACGAAAGAATTTTGGGCGTCGTAGCCGTGGCTATGACTACCAAATGGGCTGCTCTTGAATTCGATGAATACGTCATTTTTGGCATCAGTCAGGTCGGTGTGGAGCATCGCCAGACCTGTCCCTTCAAAGACGCGAGAATCCGGCAAATCTGTAAGTGGTTTGGCTTCGATACTGGGAAGCGCGCCGCGGATGAAGTCGACATAGGTCCTGCCCTGTGACGCACTGCCATGCGCGTCCGCGTACCACTGCCAGTATGGATTCTGCGCTTGGACAGCAAAGATTCGCATCAGTTCCGCGTTTCCGTCCGATTTGAGATGCCCGCACAAATCACCGAAACCGCCCCGTTTAGCTCCTGGCGCTTGGAGGTACATCGGGAAATAGCCGACTTTACTGAAGAATGGTTTCTTATAGGCGTCAATATTCATAGCGGAGCGCATAATATCTGCCCACCACAAAAAGCGGCTGATATAGCTGCGCCAATATCCCAACCCTTCGTGCCATCCGCCGTCGTCATCAGACCAGACAGGATAAGCATTGTAAAATACATTCATCGTAAACCACAGCCAATCGCGCGTACCTTCAATCTCATCGAAGAAGGCGATGGCTATCTCTCCCAGGAAATGCCAGGCGCGGTTAGCATGGCTTCCATAGGGTTGCCACAAGTGACGGGGATAGAGATGATGATACATCTCCTCGCCCCGTATCTTCACAACCTCGCGGCATTTTTCCTTCTCGTCTTCGGTCAGCAGGTCATGGACAAAGGTGTACGTCCGGGAAAAATAGTAATTGTAAGGCATACCGGCTTCGTCGTTGTAACGATACCCCGTCGCCCCTTTTGCATCCCACTGAGATGCAGCCATGAGAAGTCGCCTGGCCAACTGTCCATATTCCTCTTTACCACCCAGAATATGGGTAAAAGCGAGGGTTGCCGAACTGTTCAGCAGTCGTATGGTGTAGGTACGGTTCCCCCACCAAATCTCGCGCCACGGGTCGCCTCCACGCTCTATACCTTCGGGATATTTGGGTGGCTCATCAGTAGGTGGCGGGTCAGCTATAATCTTTTCACATTCCTCAACCAGAACGTCATAAATGGGTTTGAGTTCACCTTGAGCCAGTTCACATAGGCGTGGAAATTCCTCAGGGCGAACGAATAAGCGCGGGTGTTCTCTAGGAATGCGGGAAAAAAGCACTTCGCGTTCAGGCATTGGGAAAGCTGTTGCTTCTGGTGAGATGACAAAGTGCCGCACTTCGCTCCACGGCGATTGCTGACCATCTGCTGTGATGTAGGCAAATCGCCAATACCAATCCCCATGTTCAAAAACATGAGGCGGACAATGAGAGAATAGGTCCAAATCTCGCCTCTCGTAATCCACTCGGCTGAAATCCTGCCGACGCGAAACTTGCAAAATGTACCTCACGGCGTTCTCCTGTGGACGCCATACGAACCCAGGCGGATTGACCCGAGTCATGCTTTCATCGGCGGGGCGAAATCCCCACTCGCCGGGCGTAGCGGGACGTTCGTCTACTTTCAATCCATTACCGTTGCCTGCACTACATAATCCAATCCCCAACACTCCCGATAACAAAACCAATCCAATATCTTGAGACATATTTCCATCCTCCTCGCGTTTTGTGAAATTGTGGGAGCGGCCTACTGACCGCGATAATCGAGTGCAAAAGCACCCTCCCACAAAGAAAAGGGGAAAGTAGGAAGCTAAAACTCATTCGCTAACCCTTGTTCATAACTTCGATAGCGGCATGGATTTTCTCCGCTGCTTGCTTGCCCTCTTCTTCAGTCGCCCGCATAGCACCGCTGCTGACAATCCGCCAGATGGTATCCTCTGCCACTGGACAATCCTCTTGAGAGTATTTCTTCCCCGGATAGGGCGCGTGTCGCTTGAACTGTTTGCGGGCAGGATGCGTGTGGTCGGTGGCGGATTGAAAGACGTCGTAATTGTACGCGGGTTTCTGCGTGAAACCAAATCCCAATGGCGCTCCCACTTCGCTGGCTACTTCCTTGAAGCGGTCATGGCTTAATCCATATTTATCACCGTGAAAGAAGCAACACCAATTGTAACCTGATTGCACAGCGTCTTCGGGAACGCGGCGCGGTGTAAGCCACTCGCATCCCTCAATCGCTGCGTTGAGATGTTTCAAGCAGGCATTGTATGTATCGATATATCCACGCACCCGCGAAATCTGTGCCAACCCGACTGCTGCTGTCACTTCATTCATGCGAAAATTGAGGGTGAAGAAGGCGGGCGACTCACCGCCAAAAGCCCATTCATTGTAGAGCTTATGGTCAAGTTCATCGTCATCCGTCACCATCATTCCTCCGTCGCCAGTGGGAAGATGTTTTCCCTGCTGGAAGCTGAATACACCGATATGTCCCCATGTACCAGCATGTTTTCCTTTCCAATAACTGCACATGTTGTGCGCACAGTCCTCAATCATAAAAATATCATGTTCATCGCATATTCCCCTCAGTTCGTCAAGACGAGCGCACAAGCCCCACAAATTGGTCACGATTAACGCCTTGGTTTTCTCCGTAATCTTCTTGCGGACAGAATCGAGGTCCATCAACAAAGTATCTGCTTCAATATCAGCGAAGACCGGCGTGGCATTTTCGTTCAAAGCAGTGATGCCACCAAAATGCACCACTGGGTCACAAATGACTTCAGTATCCCATCCCGCTTCAGAGCAACTCGCTGCTTGGGCTAATCCGGTCATTGCTGAATTACGGCTTATTGCATGCTTGGCACCGGTAAATTCGGCAAAAGCTTTCTCGAATCTGCCCGTCATTCCTCCACGATACCAGCCCAAACGACCCGAGTTCAAAACTTCTCGGACATAGCCAATTTCTGTTTCATCAAAGATTCGCATTTTGTAAATTTCTCCTTTTTGATTATCTTGACTTAATCTTTTAAAAAGGTGCAAAAAGTAAAGCTTTCTTTCGTGGCTAAAGTTTATTAGTCAAAAATACACATTGGACTTTTTTTGCTAATCCTTTTTCTCTTCGCCAAGGTAGTAAAGCACTGTTGAACCGGGCGGAATATCCGCTTGGAAAGATGCAATCGACGACGCTATCTGTTTTTCAGCGAATACATCCCACACGTTTGTTCGTTCAGGGAGATGAATTGTCCGTATGCCGCCCTGCGCGCTGTGCAGGCAAATAAAATTCTTGTTGGCGTAGATGACATCGTTTGCTTCGTTGTAAATGTGACAGCCGGCGTGTCGGGCGATGTTGCGAAGCAAATCTGCCGGGAGATTAGGCGCTGTTGAATATACAGAAATCCAGTCATCGTAATCTTTCACCGCGAAGCCAGGTTCATTTCGTCCCTGATTGAAAATCAGCAATCCCAAAATTGTAGCTTCCGGGTCGGATACGGTGATAATCGGTCCGGTTCGCAAATCCGTGCCGAATACCGTGTCCGCTTTCAATCCCTGGGTGATAGGGTGTTGGTAGTTTCGAATTGAGCAGGTTAGTTCCCAGATGCTATCGAGCGATGAGAATTGAAAACCTGTCAACTCTGTCATATTTTCTAGAGAAATCCCCCTTTCGTTTCCAATTCCCGCGCCGAACAACCATAGCGCAGCATTTCCGTCGCGTTTTACCTTTTCGTCAATAGCTTTTCGTTCAGCAGCGTTCAGATAGAAGCAATTCAAGAATATATACAGTTTGTAGTCAGGCATTCTCCCTTCTGCTAAATCAGTAAGCAGATGGAAGCGATAGGGCGTCCCCATTCGTGAAAGCCCATAAACTCGCTGTTTATAAATGAGCGGCCAATCAAGAGTGTTACTCAAATTTTCATACATCGGTCCCTTTTCATCAAAGATAACGGCAACTTCAGCAGTCGGCGCTGTACGCTCTAAAGAGAGCGTCTTCTCCCAGATGCGCACCAATCGCCCAAGTTCCGCTTGAATCTCGGAGGAACCAAACCAACTCCGCTCTCCCATTCCCTGTTCCATCCACCATAACGCGGCATCTTCCGTCAGCATGTGTCCGAAATTCCGGCGCAAGATGGAAATGCTTTCATCTAAGCTGAAAGCTTCCCCATAGTTGGAGCCAGTAACAGTATGCGTGCGTGTGTCGTCTTCAAACCAGTAGAGTTTCCCGCTTTGAGTGATTGATTCGGTGGCGGACATGAAGTCGCCGACGCCGCCGATATTTCGGAAAAGATAATCGTAAGGGCTGGCGATGAAATCGACGTCCGGTGATTTAAGAACTTTGGATAGGGCTAAATGCCCGCTACGCTGGTATGCGCTCAGTTCGTGGTTGGCAAATCCTTTTGGGTCAAATAACCCCACGTTCCAGGACATCGTCGCCAGATAGCCGTAGAATACTCCCACAATCTGCTCCCGATTGCAGGCTTCTTTTGGTATTCTTCCGGAATAAATATTTCTTTCAAGAGTTTGACGCTCCGGCTAACCATGTCAAAGTGCTCATGACGCTCTTCATCAGTCAATTCTTCTAAATGAGCTACATGACGGTAGGGGGCTACCATCAGGTGACCCGGATTGTAGGGGTAGCTATTCAT
>SDBU01010599.1_pt1 | contig 10211 bp, 10 predicted proteins | sample 2277071 | NCBI WGS metagenome assembly SDBU01 (sample SAMN10397929, study PRJNA504765) | marine sediment metagenome | isolation source: marine sediment core GS08_GC12, 126 cmbsf | place: Arctic Ocean: Gakkel Ridge, Loki's castle | collected 2008 | reverse complement strand
ATTCAGCAATCTCATTTTTGTCTCAATATACAGGGCCTGGTCAATAAGTGACCTGTGTGCGATCTTATCCGGGTCAAAGAAGAAGGGACTATCTTCGGACAGGTTGCTTAGCGCAGATTTGTATTCTTCCGAGTACAACTGCTCCTTATAGGGAAATTCCTGGAACCTGTAAGGTAATGCCGGATGCCTGATGGGGTAGTCCTTGAGAAACATGTACTGGAATTCGGCGCGACCTGAATTTTCCATGTGAGGAAAAATCCTTCTCAAAATATTTTTTCTGAAGGCGGTTTCCTGTCTCCCAATGAACTGCATTGCCTTTAGCATCTTGAAGTAATCGTATCCTCCAAATATCTCATCAGCGCCGTCTCCTGAAAGAACCACCTTGAATCCCATTTCTTTGACCTTCCTGGAGAGGAGGAACAGGGGCAAGTTGAGCAGGGTCACCATGGGGTCTTCCAGATAGTATATGAGATCTGTTATACCCTCCTGCTCAATTCTGCATGCAAATTCCATATTCTCAGTGCCAAAAAATCTGGAGACTTCCTTCGAATACTCTGCTTCCTGGTAGTCGGCCTGATCAAAGGTAATGGACACAGTCTTGACAGGTTGGCTGGAAAGCCTGGAATAAATCCCAACTATTGAACTGGAATCAATACCCCCGCTCAGATAGGCGGCCACAGGAACGTCAGCGATGATCCTGTATCTCACGGATTTTTCAAGTTCATATCGCAGTCGCCTGGCTATTTCTCTTTCGTCATCCGTGAGGAGGGGAGCATCCAGGTCAATATCCCAGTATTCCTTTTCAACTGGACCATTATTGGATACCTTCATATAATGTCCGGGCAGGACCTGTTTTATCCCTTCGAAAAAAGTATGCGGCGCCACGTTAAAACCGTAGGTCAGAAGATTGTCAATGGCCTTTAAGTACATTCCTTTTTCGATGCCGGGATACTGCATTAAGGCCTTTATTTCAGAAGCGAACAGGAATGTTCCGTCAGCGAGTGCTGAATAGTAAAGGGGTTTTATTCCCATCCTGTCCCTGGCCAGAAACAGTTCTTTTTTCCTGAGATCCCAAATACAATAGGCGAACATGCCCCTGAAGCGAGTGAGGCTCTCCTCTCCCCATTCCATGTAAGCGTGCAAGATCACTTCTGTGTCTGTTTCGCTAAAAAAGGAATGGCCCTTTTTCATGAGGGCCTCTTTTATCTCTCTGAAATTGTAAACCTCGCCATTGTATATAATGGCCAATGTTTTATCTTCATTATATATGGGCTGGGCCCCGCTTTTGAGATCTATGATACTCAGCCTACGGGAAGCGAGATGAACATGCGTGTCAAAATGATAACCCTCTTCATCGGGTCCTCGATGAATGATGGCCCGGGACATTTTCCTTACAACATCCCGGTCCGTCAAAAGACCTCTTTTATTAAATATGCCTGCAATTCCGCACATGGCCTCACCCAATAGTGGTTTAAAAAATAACCCGGCAGAACAGTTAGGTTCTACATCTCAATGCCCTGCCCTTTGTATTATCCAAGCATGAACCATGCCAGAAGCATAAACCCGGGGCTTTATCCTAATTGTCTGCCAACCGAGAAGGGATGCGCTCCGGATGGGATAATGGTGTTTCTTCGTTTTAACCGGGAAAAATATTCCTACCCGGAACCGGCCGGCAATATCAAACGGAAGGCGGGCAGGCTGACAACCATTTGTATTCATTGGGGATTCAAACAAGGAAAAGATGGGTTGCATATGGCACCACTCTTGCAGATTTCTCCATTTGTACGGCTAAGTTCAATTTATTGACATTATTGATCTCGTAGGATGGGTTGAGTGGTTTTGATACAAAGAGCGAAAAAAATCCAACTGCACGGGTCGATATTTTTGGGGATTGCCGGTACGGAGTAAATTGGAGCTTACTTGTGGAATGTCAGAATATCACCAGCTTTGTTTCCGCGGGGGCCTATTCGGGACATTTTTCCGGACTGTCTCATGAAGAAGATGTGAGTTTTGAGTCCATTCTCTTTGAACGTACCACGTCCGCTCCCTCTAAGGAGCCCAAGCTGAATCCCTCTTTTGCCCTGTCTTCCGCTGATATGACCGTGGCCCCGGCGCCTGAAGCCTCCTCCGGAAACAGGGCCATCGCGGCCTATGAGGAACAGATAAATCATGACAGGGCGATGAGTGACTGGGAAAAATACAAGGACGACCAGCTTCTCAGCAATCCCGGCGGGGATCATTATTACTGGAAAGAGAAAAAGGTTGTTTCAGAGATAAAGGATCAGGATTCCTTTTGGGGGCGCATAGAAAAGGATGTCTCAGACGCTTTCAGCAATGTAAAAAATTTTTTCAAGAATCTTTTCTGGGGAGCCAAAATACAGTACAGGGACGAAAACAACCGCATTCGGGAGGCCGCACAAAGGGGTGTCATAGGTTCTCTTGTGGATTTTTCTAAGGATTTAATAAGTGCCTTCAGTTTTGGCATGTGGGACCCGGATCAAGACGCAGGGGAACAACCCACGGGATTTGTGGAACGGATGGGGTCATTTTTTTCCAGGATAAAGAAGGCTGTTTTTGGGGACCTCGTTCAGGGAGTATCGGGCGGCGTCATACGCATGGGAGAAGACCTTTTGCTTGCGGGATGGAATCTTGTGGAAGTGGTTCCTGACGCCACCATAGGAAATCTGCCCGGGGGAAGAGAACTGACCACAGCAATTTTTGATAATGGACAGGTGGTCATTGACTACCTGACGGATATTCTACCAACCGGAGAAGCATGGCTCAGGGTACATGCTTCCAATCTGAAAGACCTTAAGGTCCCTATACTTTACAATATCAGCCTGCCGGAACATTACAAGGGGGATGTCAGGTGGCAGTATGTGAGAAATACACCCTTTCGAAAAACCATCGAAACCATAGGTTCCCTTCTTGCTGATATCATAAGCGCCAAACTCCTGGATGACGTAAAGTTCTCAAGTGAAGAACGCCGGAAAAAGAACTGAAATGAGTCAATTTTCTGACGCTTTTCTCCTGTGCAGGGTCAAAACTGACCGCACCTTCATACTATATCCTCCCGGTAAAACCTTTCACTTGACGGAAATCGACTTCGGCATGATTCATGCTTAAGAATAATGGTAGAAGAAAATCCGATTTAAGGAGGCTTCATATGAAGGGCAGAGAAATTCAAACAAAGGTTCCGGCATTCTTTTTATTTATATTGGCTGTTTTTTGCTGGGCAGGAACAGCAAGCGCTTTTGAGGCCTGGAACGGAGAGTTGACAGCGAATGTCAATCTTAGAAGGTCTCCCGGGCTCAAAGGAAAAATCATTACAGGACTTGAAAAAGGGGATAAAGTCCTGATCAGGGACCGGCATGAGGAGTGGTACAAGATCGTCCTTGAAAGGGAGACATACGGATATAAAGGGTGGGTATACGGTGTATTCATCAAGAGAACTAAAAAGGCGCGTGAGGTGGAAAAAAGGGCACCGGTCTTTTCAGAAAGGCATATCCTGAAAACCCCCCTGGCGCCGGAGATGCCGGAACGGACTCCCCCATTGAAACGTGAAGAAAAGCCTCTGCTCCCCGTTCAGGTTGAGAAAATGAGCACATCGGAGAAGGTGCTTCCCCTGGTTGGTGGCAGGGAAAAGATAGAATTGTCAAAGGTTTTGCCGTCGAAATCGCTTTCAGAAAATAAAGCACTCGGAGGTCCCGGAACAGCGGAAAAGGAAAAAATGCCCGACCTCCTTGCCAGTTCTCATGAGAAAACGGCCCCCCTTAAGGAGTTTCCGGTTGTCGGAAAAACGGGAAAAGGGGGTCGTGCTATGGTGGATATTTCAAAGAGCGGTATGGGTTATCAAATGATAGGTATCCTGATCAGGTTTCTAATGAAGCTTTCACCCCTGGCCCTATCCTGCCTGGCCCTGTTCCTCGCTTTGAAGGCAGTGAAAATGGCAAAGAGAGCCCCGGTCGTGTGAGAGGAACTCCGTTTGGATGCCGTGACCTGATCCTGTTTTGCATGCATTCTGAAGTGGCACACTAATTGCTTTAATTATATCATAGAATGGAATGAGGTTTCCCTCCTTTCCTTCATTCCCACCTCCGATAACCCTGCCGGGATTCTCCCCGACAGGGTTATTTGCGTTGTGAGTTCTCGGGGCCGGAAAAGCGGTAGGAAACAATTGACCGCACATGAAAATCCCTGTATTAAAATCAAATGGATCCGGGACAGAAATTAAATTTATTATGATTGAACATATGGAAGAACCTGACGAAATCCGGGGAAGAAGCAGAATTGATATTCTGGAGCAGCTTATGGAGGACAAGACCCTTGTCCAGATGCACCTGCTGGAAGGGGATCATAAATGGTTGACCCTTGTGACCGGCATCCGGACTCGAGAAAGTACCCCGTTTATCCTGGTGGATTGCCCGGAGGGTTTCAAGGAGGCCTCCGCAGACCTCGAGGAATGGAGAATTCGGTTTGAATTTACCGGAAGGGATATGCTCCAGTATGACTTCAGAACGGTCGGAGGCGAGATTTTCCGTGATGAGCTGCGCATAAGGCTCCCCGAGGTAATAAAGAGGAAGCAGAGAAGGGGTCACTACAGGCTGGAGGTACCCCGGGGGACCAAGCTCTATCTTCAGGTGGGTTCGGTTAAACGCGAAATTATGGTGGTCAATGCCAGCCTGGGGGGGGTCCTGGGACCCATCGTGGGTCTAAAAAATGCAGTTCGGGATGAGCCTGTCTTTAGAGGCGGTGAAACACTCAAACATATCCAGTTGGAATTTCCTTCAGAAGAGGAAGACCTGCGGGTGTATGTAAAGAAGGCAGAGGTAAAAAGGTGGGAAGAGGGTCTTGGGGGCAAAGCCCGTTACCATTATGCGATTCAGTTCATTGACATGGACAAGACCGAACAGATGAAATTGGTCGAACTCATTTACAGATTCCAGAGAGAATTTCTCCGGAAAAGACTGCCAATGGAGAGATGATGCCTGCGGGCACATAGAGAATAGACGTGAAAAGCAGCTACCTGGATAAAATGCTCGGCCCTGAGAAGGCGGCGCAGCTGCTTACAAAATATTCTCTTGATCTTACAAGGAAAGTCGAACTCTTGACCGGATTTATTGAAGATGGAGAAATGAAGGAGATCCGGAAAATAGCTCACCAACTGAAAGGGTCGGGAAAGTCCTACGGTTTTGATTATATTACCGAACTGGGTAATAAATTGAGCGCATGCGCCAGGGGAGAAGATTATCCCGGGATGAAATACCTGGTGGAAGATCTGGCAAGCTACATCAAAGGGCGGAAAAAAGAGCCTGCTTGACTGTATCCCCTAACGTTGTATCCCTGCGCCTTTTTCCTCGGTACAGGTATTCAACGTCAGGGTTAGTGTTTTGCCCCGGCTGCAGGAAGCCTTTCCTGCGATTCAGAGAGAAAAAACGTTCCTTTTTCTATCCAGTCTTTCAGGATATGCGCTATCTCGACTGCCCGCACATATGAAGAAAGAGGCGCGGTGGGAATATCGTGACCATTGAAGCGGATCAGGCCGCTTTTCAATTCCGCATAGCTCACCTGCCCCAGACTCGTGCCCTCTCCTCTTGGATAATCATTTCCATAGTCAATGATCTGAGTAAATATCTCATCATCAGAGATGCTTGTGTAACGGGCCATTTCTTCATTAAGGATGGGTATGGGTACGCCTAACCCCACTGCCAGAGAACAACCATAGCCTAACATGCTGACCCCCGCAACCCATTTGGGATCCATCTCCTTAAGGTTTCCCTTGACCATGATCGTTCCTGCGGGGCTCAGGGGAATGCCGTTTTTCCCCCGCCTGGCATCCGGATTATGCTGAGTTCCCTCACCTATTATATAACCCTGTGCCCCGCCCAAGAATATCCTGGTGCCCATCCCCATAGTCAAATAGTAAGGATCATTGAAAAGGGGGCTCAACTGCCCGGATGTTGAGTAGTTGGCGTTGCCGGCGCCCGGCTTAAGGACTCCCATATAGGTATAGATGGTTTTTTTGGTCAGATTAATGGCACAGTTATAATTCTGGTAGGCGTTTCTGGGATTCAACAGGACCCCGTAAGGTAAATCCTGGAGGGTGACCCTTTTCTTGACATCGCGGTTTGGATAGCAGTCCGTTCCATAGGCCGTGGCCTCCAGACTTATTTTTTTCCCTGCCACAAGGTCATGGATGACATGTCCGCCACCGTATTTGAACTGTCCCGGGTGCACCCTGTTCAGCGGATCATCCTCAGCCGGTTCTGTAGCGCCTATGTAAATATCAACAGCAGCCAGACCTGCATATGCGGGAACCCCGTTCAACAGTACCCGGGCGGCCTTGATGACGGGCTTGGTGTGACCGAAATTTATGAAGGCGCCGGATGAACACATGGGGGCAAAAGTTCCGGTCGTCACCACATCTATCTCTCGAGCCGCCTTTTTCGGCCCTTTTTTCTTAACGATACGGGCCATCTCGTCGGCTGTCACCACCACAACTTTACCCTCTTTTATCCTGCGATTGATTTCTTCCACTGTCCTGAAAAACTTCTTCTGTGCCATTCTCCGGTTCTCCTCCCTGAAAGTATTTGGATAGTCATAATAAGGCCTCCGTCCATCTCTGACAAGGAAAAATTTGCCCCGCATTTTCGCCCTGCGCTGTGTGCACCTTTCTTGACTTTCCTGCGACGTTCCGATAACAATGGCTGAAACCGTTCACCAATATTTTTACCTCCGGGCGCGTTTCAAGTCTGATGTTTCCCGCCCGGGGTCTAAGGGTTTTGAAAAAATGACAGATGCTATCCACATAGGCCCCCTGACCATTGACACGCATGGCGGTCCCCTCTTCCTTATTTCAGGACCCTGCGTGATTGAAGACGAGGACACGACCCTTGAGGTGGCACATTTCCTTAAAGAGACGAAGGAAAGGCTCAATATACCGGTTATTTTTAAAACCTCCTACGATAAGGCCAACCGGACATCGCTGTCTTCCTTCAGAGGGCCCGGCATAGATGAAGGGCTGGAAATCATCAGGAAGGTCAAAATGGAAACCGGTCTCCCGGTCCTTTCCGATGTCCATAGTGTCGGTGAAATAGAAAAGGCCGCCCGGGTCCTTGACATTATTCAAATACCGGCATTCCTGTGCCGCCAGACAGATCTGGTCCAGAGTGCGGCGCAAACCGGTCTTCCCGTAAATATTAAAAAAGGACAGTTTCTTTCACCCTGGGACATGGGACCGATTATCGAAAAGGTCTCTTCGGTGAGCAATAAGGGGGTAATTGTCACGGAACGGGGGACATCTTTTGGTTACAACAATCTTGTTGTTGACATCCGGTCAATAGCCATCATGAAAAAATACGGGTGTCCCGTTGTGTTCGATGCCACCCACAGTGTGCAGCTTCCGGGAGGGGAGGGCGCCAGGTCCGGCGGCCAAAGGGAGTTTGTGAGCCATCTGTCCAGGGCGGCAGTGGCTGCAGGAGCTGACGGAGTATTCATGGAAGTTCATCCTGATCCGGACGCCGCACTCTGCGACGGACCAAATACATTGCCACTTAGTGAGCTGAGACCGCTGTTGGTTCTGTTGAAGGAGATCCACCGTTTGATTAGTGCCTGATCCATCACACCATCCCGGTTAGCCTGTTCCCTGGCTCCGGTTTTCGAAATCATGATAGTCACGGGTGGATACATGGCAGTCCCGGTCCGAGCGTATCCCTTGCCCCCTGAATATCCGGGAAATTCGCGATTTTACCGGATCGGTGAGTAACCGCCCCAACAAGAGGTTAGACAATGAAGGAGCGGGCCGCCAGGATAAAATTGCTCCTGCTTGACGTGGATGGCGTCATGACGGATGGTCGCATAATTATGAATGATCGAGGTGAAGAAACAAAGTCCTTTGACGTTAAGGACGGACTGGGCTTGAAAATGCTCATGGCAGCAGGTATCCGGGTGGCCCTTGTTACGGGTAGAGAATCCCGCACGCTTTCCCTGAGAGCAAAGGATCTCAACATTTCGGAAGTGTATCAGGGCGTTTCAGATAAAAGGGCCCTGTGCAAACGGTTGATGAATGATAAAGGCCTCAGAAAGCAGGAAATATGCAGTATGGGAGACGATCTGCCTGACCTTGCCATGTTTATGGAATCCGGCCTGCGTATTGCCGTGGCCGATGCGGCTAGAGAGGTTCGTGAGGCGGCCGACTTTATTACGAAGAACAGGGGAGGATACGGGGCAGTGAGGGAAGCCTGTGAATGGCTTTTGAAATGTCAGGGCAAATGGACCCCCGGAACCCCCGTTTCCACCGGAAAATAGGCTTTACAGAACAAATTGAGCATTGGTATAATAAACGTACATTTATGAAAACCCTCCTGAAGAGACATTGGCCGCTGATTGGACTGGGGGCCTTGCTGGTCCTGGTCTCATTTTACCTGATAAGATCCGGCAAAGAGATTGTCCGGGGACCAATGGTGCGAAACATCATATCAGGTGAGGGGCTCAGCCTAAAAGATATCCACTACACCCAGGATGATCCTGATAGAGGGTTTAAGTGGATCCTGGATGCAAAGGAGGTGAAGTTTTCCGAAGACAGGAGCAACCTTACCTTCATTGAGTTTCGCCTTAAAGTGGAACCGGAAAACAGGCCCTCTTTTAAACTAAAGGGAAAAAGAGGTGATTATTCCAGGGATTCCGGAGAGATTAATCTCTGGGGAGACCTGGAAGGGTTATCAGAAAACGGGTACAGGATTACAACCGAATATATGCAGATCAACGAGAAGAAAGGTCAGCTGAGAACTGATAAGCCGGTAAAAATATCCGGGCCTTTTTTCACCGTGACGGGTCGGGGACTCTTTGTGGACATGGAAAAAGAAAAGCTCAAGATTTTTTCAGATGTGACAACAATCATAGACAAGGAGTCAATGCTCTGATGAGACGTCCGAGACTGAAATTTCTTTTGATGCTGTTGGTTCTCTTGCTGGGAAGCGTGTTCATGTCCCCGGCCTTTTCCGGGACCAAGGGAAAAGCGCCCAAGGAAGCCGAACCGGCATCCATGGTCATAAAATCAAAGACCCTGGAAATGAATGATAAGAACAAGACGGTGATATTTACGGGTAATGTCAAGGCCACAAGAAGCGATTTTGTTATAACCTGTCAAAAATTGATTGTTTTTTATAAGAGCCTGCCCGGCGAAAAGGATACTGGCAAAAGCGAAACCAAGATCGAAAAAATTGTCGCCACGGGAAAGGTGAGAATCAACCGTGGCCAGGGCGGGGTGGCCACCGCAGAAAAGGCGGTGTATTACCAGCAAGAGGAAAAGGTGGTCCTTACGGTCAATCCTGTTGTGCAAAGGGGAAATGACTTCGTAGAAGGGGACCGAATTACCATTTTCCTAAAGGATAATCGAAGTATTGTCGAAAGCTCGGGAGACAAAGAAGTTCGGGCCGTCATTTTCCCAAAACGCGAGAAGAGGTAGCCCTGTTGAAAGTGGCAAAAGAGACGCTCCGTGCAGAGGGTCTGGTGAAGATCTTCAACGGCAAAAGGGTTGTGGATCGCGTGAGCATTGGGCTGAAAAGACAGGAGGTCGTCGGTCTTTTGGGTCCAAACGGAGCGGGCAAGACCACAACGTTTTATATGTTGGTGGGTCTCACGCGGCCCAATGAGGGGGAGATCTTCCTGGACGGTGAGAATATCACGGTTGAACCGATGTATCAGAGGGCCAGGAAGGGGATCAACTATCTGGCCCAGGAACCTTCTGTCTTTCGCAAGTTGACGGTGGAGGAAAATCTACTGGTGATTCTCGAAACACTGGACATCCCGGCCGGCGAGAGGAAAATCCGGCTTGAAGAACTCCTGGCAGAGCTTAATATTTCGCACCTGGCCAAGCAGAAGGCATCGTCTCTTTCGGGAGGTGAACGACGAAGATTGGAAATAACACGGGCACTTGTCACGGAACCGAGGTTCATATTGCTGGATGAGCCGTTTGCCGGGATCGATCCGCTTGTTCTGAATGATATCCAGCAGATCATCAGACACTTGAAAGATAGGGGCCTGGGTATTATCATATCGGATCACAATGTCCGGGAAACGCTGAGTGTCTGTGATACGGCATATATTATCAACCAGGGGAGAATAATCGAGCATGGTCCCCCGGAAAAGATCGTTCAAAGTGAAATAGCCCGATGCGTGTATTTGGGGGAAGATTTCTCCCTGTAATGCCC
>SDBU01010598.1_pt1 | contig 10211 bp, 6 predicted proteins | sample 2277071 | NCBI WGS metagenome assembly SDBU01 (sample SAMN10397929, study PRJNA504765) | marine sediment metagenome | isolation source: marine sediment core GS08_GC12, 126 cmbsf | place: Arctic Ocean: Gakkel Ridge, Loki's castle | collected 2008 | reverse complement strand
TACAAATGGCCCGATAACGGGTTTTGCTGATCACGTCAACGGCATCCAGAACGTTGTGTTCAATGGAACGTGGACTGGAGCTGATTATAGTGAGGCAGGTGAGACCTGTACCAATACCTACTGCCACACTAACGGTCAGGACCTGGTGGCTCCATTTACACATGCTGCAAGCATAGATTGGGGAACCGGATCGTCAACATGCACGAGCTGTCATGGCAATAACTCAGGTTCGGCCTCGCCAATGGCCTCGAACGCCCATGACATGCATGTGGACAATGTAGCAGTACTTGGAACGAACTTCGGCTGCGTGGACTGCCACAGCGATACGGTAAGCGACGACGCAACCATATCCGCTTTTGGAAATCATACGGATGGTTTCTATAACGTTGTCTACACGGGCGGAAGCACATATACATATGCTTCAAAGACATGTAATTCGGTCTACTGCCACAGCGACGGCAAGAGCAGCTATGAGAATCCGCCAAGCTGGGGCAGTGCGACGAACCTTGACTGCAAGGGTTGTCACGGCACGAGCACATCTTATGGCGAGCCCGACTACCAGAACACGGGTGCGGGCGCCACAAACGCAAACAGCCATGATAAGCACGCCACGTCTGCCGCAACTTGTGAGATCTGCCATCTGGAGACAACTTTAAATGGCGTGGTCATAAATAGCGGTTCTACGTCACACCTGAACAACTCCATTCAGGTCATCTTCAACGCGGCAGACGCAGGAGCGTCGGCGGCTTATACTTATGCCACCAAGACCTGTTCTAGCATCTCCTGCCATGGCAATGCGCAATGGGGTGCCTCGCTAACCTGCCGCGATTGTCACGGTGACACTGCTGACGATGACAACTTCCAAGACGACAGCACACCATCCAAAATAGACACCACTACGGACTGGACCACCACGGGGCACGGCAGACCTTCCGCTTCCGGTACTTATACGAACGGTAACCCGGCTGCGGACTTTGATAAAAGCAGCGAGGACGGATGCCTATGGTGCCACGACGACACTGGCGTGGCGCACGACGTGGCCACAAACCCGTTCCGCCTGAGGGGGTATGACGCTTCGTTTACAGGCTACGAATGGAACGGTGCGTGTCTGGTCTGCCACGATTCGGACAATACAGCCGCCTATCAGCCTGACGGCAGTCTTACTTCCATGGACAGGAGCGGGATAATCAAAATCAACAAGGTCCACAAGGGCGCAAGCCATGTGACCAATAACGGCGGCAAGTTCTGCTGGGACTGCCACGACCCGCACGGCGACGACAACATAGCCATGATCCACGACAAGACCGCTTACAAGACCGACGGCACTTACGGCAACCCGGGCAATGTATCGAACCTTGTGGGCACAACAATAGTGTTCACGAGCAATGCCACGGGTGCAGCGGCCGGAGGATTTGCGATGCAGGGTGCCACGTATGCCCAGGGACTGTGTAACGGGTGCCATACGGATACAGGACTGCCTTACAGGAACAATGCCTGGGACGGCGCGCATTCCACGGACAAATGCACGGGATGCCACAGCCACGACTCGGACAAAGTCAACGACGAGAATGCCTTTGAGGGCGCTGGCGCATGCACGGACTGCCACGGTGGTGCTACGGGCGGTGTGCGTCAGATCACGGGCACGGGCGGCGACTTCTTGAGGGGTTCGAGGCACGTCTCCGACGGCACGACCACCAATGAGATCGTGACCGTATTCGACTGTACGGTCTGCCACCTGGAGGGCATAGCTTCTGATGCTCAAGAAAGCGGTGGAGAGATCGGCGCCATAGACCCGGACTACCACAACGCGGGCACCAAGAGCGGGGACCAGTACGACACTGACCTCAGGAACGTGGACGACTATCTGCTCACGGCGCTTGCATGGAACCCGAACGATACTCAGACGACCACGACGATGGACGCCATGGACACATTCTGCATGAACTGCCATGACACCCTCGGGGCCAGCGATATAGCAGTGGCCAATGGCGATCCACCTGCCGATCCTTGGATACTGGTTGGCTCAGCAGCCAACACGACTGCCAGGGCAAACGGGGCTGGCAAGAATACCAACCTCAGGCCGTTCAACCAGCTCGACACGCTGCAGAACATCTATGATACGAATTTCGGCAGTCCGACCATAGGCACATTCCGATCCACGACATATGGACGTGTCCTGAACGTGAGGAAGCAGTTTAACTGGAATGACGAGGCGAATAGCGCGTGGGCCTCGCACCACAACCTGAACCAGTTCGCCAAGAGGTACGACACGAGGAACACCACCGCATGGCCCAACACGGCCTGGACATCGTATACCACCAAGGAAGGCGTGCTCATGACCAGCGGATCGGGCGGCGAGCTGGCCGGGCTGCACTGCTCTGACTGCCACCTGAACGAGGTGAACGCCCACGGCTCGGCCAACTCCTGGTACATGCTGGTGGGCAAGAACATCGCCTCTGATGACGATGTGGCGCCGACTACAGGCGTACCATCCGCAGCAGTTTCACTGCCAGCAGACGAGAATGTGTGCTTCAGGTGCCACAACACGGATGCTTATACGGACAAGGGCTCCGCAAACGCGGACGTAAGGTATGACCATGGCGAGGCATGTGCCGGCAGCGCGGTGGACGGCGCTGTATCTTCCGGTCCTCCATATTACTACCAGTTCCCGTTCGGCAACAAGTGCGGCGCCTGCCACGGCGGGTTCGGGGACAGGATCTCCGACGTGGTCAACGCGGCGGGCGCGCTTGGTTCGATCCACGGCAATAACGAGCGCTACGTCCCGGGCATCCAGGGCACAGCGACTATCCCTTCCAAACGCTACCGCTTTATGAGCGGCGCTACCATGAGGTTCTATGACCCGACACTCGATGCGCCAACTGCAAAATATGCAACAACGGCGGACTGGTACGGGGATCCTTCTGTTAGCACTAAGGAGGGGGTAGGGTGCTACACGATAGGTCCGGTTGATACATGGGCCGGTGAGTGCTCACAGCACCCCATTGGTAAGGAGAGTGCCGATGTACCGGCTGGTAAGAACAGGACGCTTGATTATTAAATAAAGACCAGAAAAAGGGGGCAGGCCTCTGGCCCGCCCCCTTTTCTTATTGTTTTTTCATCCCTTTTTATCTATATTTTACGGATGCCCCAGTAAGATTCCTCTTAAGGGACACGGACGACCTCATGCGGCCTGTATCCTGTATGGAGCCCCCTGATTTTGTGGTATAATTCATTGGTTGATGATGGATAAGAACAGGTGGATCGTCCTCATAGGCTTCGGGCTTTCTGGTGCGGCCGCGCTCATATACGAGGTGGCGTGGACCAGGTCGCTGACCTTGATTCTGGGTTCAACCACATACGCCCTTTCAACGATGCTCGGCACCTTCATGGGGGGGCTCGCCCTCGGCGGCTATATAGGCGGCCTGCTCGCGGATAGGCGGAAGAACCTCCTCATGATCTTCGGGCTTCTGGAACTCGGTATAGGGATATTCGGCCTGATCACGATTCCTTTGATAAACTCCCTTCCACCGCTTTATTTCAAGGTATATAAGGCATTTCACCTGTCGCCGTCCGTTTACTTCTTCTTCCAGTTCCTCCTGTGCGCCGGCATAATGCTTGTACCCACGACCTTGATGGGTGCGACCTTTCCCGTGGTGAGCAGGAAGGTTACCGGGTCGTTGGAGGCAATGGGCAGGGGGGTGGGTAGCGCGTATTCCTCCAACACCCTGGGGGCGATCGTGGGCTCTTTTTCCGCTGGCTTTGTCCTGATACCGATTCTGGGCGTGAGGACGGCCACGTTCGTGGCGGCTGCGTTGAATGTTTTGGTGGCCGTCGTCATGATAGTTCTTTCGAGGACAAGGCGGAAGGGCATTGTGATAGCGGTGTTTATAATCGTTCTTGCCGCCCCACTGTCATGGGCACTGATCTCCGAGGAAGATGAATTGTCTTTAAATTATTACGGGGCCTTAAGGTATGCGACCGCAAGTTACAGGGACTTTCTAAGTGATTCCGGCAACGATGTCATGCTCTTCAACAGGGATTACCGGGAGGGGAGGGTGAAACTCTGGAAGAATGAATCGGGGTATACGATATTGCAGGTCGGGGGAAAGACTGAAGGTACAAGCCTCACTGATATGGCCAATACCCTTCTGCTTGCGTATCTGCCTATAGCCTCGCATCCGGAACCGAGGTCCTTTCTCTGCATCGGGCTCGGCGCAGGAGTTACGCTTTCCGCCGCAAAAGGGCATCTGAAAGACAACCACCTGGTAGAGATCAACCGGGGCGTCATAGACGCCCTCAGGACACACGGCCCGCCCGGGCTCCTGAGCGGCGTGGATGTGACGATTAATGATGCAAGAAATTATCTTTTGCTGACCGAGAGAAAGTTCGACATTATATCTTCTGAACCTTCGTACCCCACGGATGCGTCCACAGGGAACCTCTTTACAAAGGAGTTTTATGAGGTTGCGGCCTTGAAACTCAGGCCAGGCGGCGTGTTCGCCCAGTGGCTCCCTTATCACCTTCTTTCAAACGACGATGTGACAATGATGATAAAGACCTTCGGCTCCGTATTCGAGCACACATACCTCTGGAAAATAAAGCATTCCATGGACCTCATAATGGTAGGCTCTGAAAGGCCTTTTGGCTTTGGCGGAGATGAGATAGTAAAGAGGGTCCGCGGTTTGAACACGCTTCGAGTGCCCCTGCCTTTTGTCCTTTCCAGGACCCCGCAGGAGGTAAGGGAGATCGTAAGGAACAGGCGGGAGATACCCCTTAATACGGACGACAGGCCTCTCCTTGAATTCCATGTGGCAAGAAACCTGATCACAGGCGTAAAGGACTGATATAATTGAGCATGGGACGCTGGACAGCTTCCATTACGATTGTCCTGTTCTTCGGGGCATCCCTTTATTTCCTTGACCATAAGGGCAGATCTTCGCGCTCTTACGGCCTGGACCACGCAGTGACCGATGCGCCCGTATACGTGTTGGCCAGCACCCCGGATGTGTATCGCTTGTGGAAGGAAAAGGGTTTCAGTGGGAGGGTGGTGCTCAACGTGGGCCGGTATCTGCATTTTGTGCCCGTGGACGTGGAGGACACCTACGAGGGCATCAGCCGTTTTCCGGTACAAACGAAAAGTATGCTTAATGAGTACGAGGGGAAGCTCGATCACAGGAATTTCCTCATGGTGGCCTTGCTCGGTAACATAGCAAGGGAGGTATATAACGTCTTGCCGTCCAATGTTTTCCGCGTGAAGCTCAAAGCGGCCAGAGGCATGAGCGGCGTGCGCGTATCGGGTAAGACAATTCAGACGCACCATCTCGGCGCAAGGAGGACAATATCGGACAGCATCCCGGCCATTAAGGAGCCGGTGCTTCTGAACATAGATGCTTCCTATTTTGCCAATCCCGGTGCGGTGGAGAGCCTCCTTAAGGGGCTTAAGGCCTCTGGCATCAGAGTTGACATGATCACGTTTTGTCTTTCAGAGGACAACCCGGATGTGACCGAGGCGGAGCGGGAGATGCTGAGGGGCTTTGCGTCTCGCCTGGAGGGGGAGGGGATATGACGAGGAGGTTCTATTACGCGCTGCTGGCCGTGACCGTCCTGGGGATCTTTCTGCGCTTTTACGGCATAGGGGAACAGCCGCCCATTACGGATGAGGTGCAGGTGGCTTTCTCCGCGGAGAACTACATGGAGCGCGGGCATTTCGGCCCCACCATGGCGTATCATCCCAACCTGAGGAACATCCTCGTCTATGGATGCATGAAGGCCCTGGGCACCGGCGTGTGGGGGCTGAGGGGCTTCAGCCTTCTTTTCGGGGTCCTGAGCATCCCCCTGCTCGGCCTGCTGGTATTCAGGATCACGTCGAACACTACGGCCTCGGCTCTTGCGGCGTTCTTCCTTGCGGTTGACCCTGTGCATATAACCTTCAGCCGTCAGGCGATACAGGAGGTGCATACCGCGTTTTTCTTCCTCTTGGGCGTCCTGCTTGCGGTGGCTGCCATGAAGGGCGACAAGAGAGGCAGGGTGTTCATGCTGCCCCTTTCAGGTCTTTTCTTCGGCCTTGGCCTTGCCTCGAAGGCCCACGCCGCCTTCCCTCTGCTCGTTTGTCTGCTGTATGTGTTTTACAGGGGTGAAGAGGACCATGACCCGTGGCATGAGAAGGTGTTTGCGGTTCTTTCGCTGAGCGTTGTCCCCCTTACGGTATACATGCTCACGTACGTGCCGTGGTTCGGCAGAGGATATAACCTGCTTGACTGGGTGTTCATGCAGAAGGCGTTGTTTGTGAAAATAGCCACGCACACCGGCAACCCCATGGACAGCATGGTGGATACGAGTGCATGGCTGTGGTTCATAAAACCTTTCATGGGGTATGGGAATTTCACGCACTTTGAAGGTAAGCCTTTTGTCACGATAGCTATGGGCAACCCTCTGGTCTGGCTGATGGTGCTTCCCTCGGCGGCGTACGTTTATTACAGGAAGCAGACGGAAGGCAGGGGAATGCTCCTCACCCTTTTCCTTGTATCGTATCTTCCGCTTGCGTTTACCTTGAGGCCGATATGGGTTCTTTCGTCAATAGCGGTTACGCCCTTTGCCTATGGCATAGTAGGGCTGGCTGTCTCTGAGATCAGCAGGAAGGCGGGAGTCAAGGCTCTTTTTGTATATGCAACTCTGGTGCTGGTTGTAAGTATTATGTTTTATCCGATGGCCGTTGGTGAAGCATGGGACTATAACTATCTCCGCCCCCTTGTTGAAAGGCTCAACCCCCATTGATATGCTTATAACCCTCGTCGATGTAAAGAGCAACTCAGGCAGCATGAACAAGGACCTTGCGGGCGGGTTCGGGACGGCGAGCACCTTCGGCAATACGCCGTTTCTGCGGTTTCTCACACGAGTAAAGAAAGGTAAAGTAAATATCCCGATAATGGCTTTCGGCTACCTTTCGGCGATATTAAAGGAAAGAGGTTATGATGTACGGTTAAGCCGTGGGGAGCTGGTAGAGGGTACGGATGTCTATATCGTTTCTACCTCTACCGTGGCCCACGGGGCTGAAATGGAGTTTGCACAGAGGGCAAAGGGCTCAGGTGCACTGGTCGGTTTCGTGGGGTCAATGTGTTCTGCCCTTCCGGATATGTTTCTGCCGATGGGTGATTTTGTTATCAGGGGGGAGGCGGAGAACGTGCTGTACGGCACCGGTCCGGAAGGATTGAGCGGTGTGGTGGATTCGGGTTTCGTTGAAGATCTGGACAACCTTCCTTTCCCGGATTGGAGTATTTTTGAATATGACAGGTTTTCATACTCGATTTACCTGAAGGACAAGCCTGTGTTCCCCATACTCTCTTCAAGGGGATGCCCGTATCCGTGCGGTTATTACTGTCCGTATCCTTCCATGCAGGGGAAGAGGTTCAGGCCCAGGGCACCCGAGAATGTCATAGAGGAAATAAGGTATCTTGTTGAGAACTATGGAGCGAGGGGTTTGCTTTTCAGAGACCCTGTTTTTACCTTCGATATGGATAGGGCGGTGTTGATAGCGGAAGGCATAATAAAGAATGGTTTCGATGTCCGGTGGGTCTGTGAGACCAGTCCAGCCCATTTGTTAAGGCACGAACAGTTAGAGCTTATGCGCAGGGCAGGGCTTAGAGGTATAAATATAGGTATCGAGTCGGCAGACCCTGATGTCCTGAAGGCGTCCAAGAGGGCGGCTTCCCCCCATGAGTATATTTTCGAGCTTGTGGGTCTCTGCAAAGAGTTGGGAATCAGGGTGGGTGCCTTTTATACCATCGGTAATATGGCAGACACAAAAGAAAGCATCGAAAAGACCATCAGGTTTGCAAAGGCGCTGAATACGCCCTATGCCCAGTTTACAATTGCTACACCTTATCCTGGGACAGATTTTAATAACGATGTTAAAGACCTCATCAGTTCAGGGCGATGGGATGAATTTGATGGATATACGCCTGTCTTCAAACACCCGGCATTGACTTGCAGGGAACTGCTGGGTCTGAAGGAAAAGGCCATGCGCTCGTATTACCTGAGGCTGAAATGGCTGCTTGAGTATCTGGGGATAATATGATACTTATCACAGGTGGGTCGGGGTTTATAGGGAGGCATCTGGTTGCGATGCTGAGGAAGGAAAGACTGCCCTTTAAGGTACTGATACACAGGCGTAAAGCAAATGAGCTTTTGCCGGAGGAGTGTGTGTACGGAGATGTTTCCAAACGGCAGAGTATCCGTAAAGTGTTCAAGAAATACTCTCTGGTGCTTCACCTCGCTGACGGCTACAGCGAAAGGCTCCATGTCTCCGGGACCGAGAATCTCCTCGAAGTATGCAGGGAGTTCGGTGTAGGGAGATTTATATTCATGAGTTCCATTGATGTAATCACCAGTCCTGAGACTTCTTATTCCCAATCTAAAAGGCTGGCAGAAGATAAGGTAAGGAGTTCAGGTTTGGAGTCCTGCATCGTCAGGCCTTCTATGGTTTACGGCCCTGGAGACCGTTATATATCCACTTTGATCAGGTGGAATAAGCGGTATTCTGTCGTGTTAATGCCCGGAGATGGAAGGGAGCTCAGGAGGCCACTGTATGTGGGGGATTTAATCTCAAGGCTCTTGCCGCTCCTTTTCGACAAAGACATCCCTGCGTCTGTTAACATAGCTGGAAGGGATGTTATGAGTATAAGGGAGATGTCCGCAGCAGTCCAAGAGCATTTGGGTGTCAAAAGAATTTATTTAAAAATTCCGGGCATTTTCTTGAAGACCGGCGGTGTCTTCAGCCGGCGGCTTCGGTTTATTGAAGAAAATATGATTGACAAGCATGCTATCCGGACCGATGAAGATGTATTGTTAGCTGATACGACATTCAGTGATGGGCTTGTGAAGATGCTTGCCACATAAAGGCTATTACCTTAGAACCCTGCATTTAATAATTGTCCACATCACCTTGAGACCGTCCAGGACGCCCGGCTTTTTGCCCTCCTTCCTGGTTCTGGCCTTGTAGGAAACCGGCACCTCGGTTATCTTTACGCCCTTTTTTAAAAGTTTCGCCGTTACCTCCGGGCAGAACTCAAAGCCTGTGGACTTTATGTTCAACGATTTCAGCGTCTCAGCCCTGAAGGCCTTGTACCCCGTGCCCTCGTCCGTTATGCGCGCGCCGTAGAGGAGGTTGGTGAGGAAGGTGAAGGTCCTGTTGGCTATCCAGTGCTGTACCTTCATGCCTTCGGGCCATGCCTTTCGAATGAAACGGCTGCCGTAGACGGCATGAATGTTGACGTCAACAAACGGTGAGAGGAGGTTTTTGTAATCGTCGGGTGAGTATTCGAGGTCAGCGTCCTGGATAAGGATAAAGTCACCGTTCGATACGCCCAGGCCGGCCTTTATCGCGGACGCCTTTCCGGAGTTCTCGGAGAGGCGGATGACTTTAATGTCGCTGTTATCTGAATATGCGTCAAGGAGTTCAGAGGAGCCGTCCGTGGAGCCGTCGTCAACGGCGATGATCTCCCTTTTGCCCCCGGGGATCTCCGCGTTTATTACTCTTGGCAGAAGGTCCGCCAAGGTCTCCTTTTCGTTATACACGGGGATTATGATTGAGACGAGCATGGTTGAGTATTTTACCATAGAATCAAATGGTGCTTGACAGCGTATCCCGCATCCCTCGGGGAAAAAATGGGGAAAGATATTGAAGGCCCGTTCAAACCCGCACCAACCCTTTTCCCCGTTGATTTTGTGATATAATCAGGGCATGGTTGTAACACGGTAACATATGGACCAGGGCCTTTATAGGGCATTTTTTCAGATAAGTTGGTCGGGGCGTTTGTTTCGTTTAGTTCAAAACCTCTATTTTCCGGTGCAAAACGATCTGATTGCCAGTTGTGGTACAGCCGGTTTAATATAGATATATGGAGGGGTGAATGTCGCCGTTAGAGGCAATACTGGTCTGGACCACCATAGTAGCGCTTGCCATATCGTCCGCAGTGTACCTGTATTCGTTCATCTTCAGGAACGAGCGTATTCTGCGGTTCTGGAACCTCTTCACCATTACTTGCCTTGCGCTTCTGACCGCCGCCATTCTCGCCCGCACCCTGGCGGTGGGCAACCTGCCCGTGGCCGGGGTGTACGAGTCGGCCCTTGGGGGTGGGTGGTTCGTTCTGCTCTTTACACTGTATTTCTCGTACCGGAACAGGACGCTTGCAGTGGTGGGACTCGGGACCATT
>SDBU01010597.1_pt1 | contig 10211 bp, 8 predicted proteins | sample 2277071 | NCBI WGS metagenome assembly SDBU01 (sample SAMN10397929, study PRJNA504765) | marine sediment metagenome | isolation source: marine sediment core GS08_GC12, 126 cmbsf | place: Arctic Ocean: Gakkel Ridge, Loki's castle | collected 2008 | reverse complement strand
TTACAGGGTCGTTGATGCCTTCTGGTTTATTTATCTGGCTGAGAAATTTGACCAGCCAACAGCCGAGCGGATCAATGAAAAGGTGTGGGACCGTGTTTCGAGTATGGCCGCAAAAGATCTGATCTCGCGATTTCATATCCGGGAAAAGGGCCTCAAGGGTTTTGTGAAAGCCCAGAGGCTTTTCCCTTGGTGTATCCTTGTTGGGTATCAGATTGAAGAATCAGACGATCAAGCGATCATCTCTGTGCCGTCCTGTCCTACGCAAGAGGCCAGGCTCAAACGCGGTTTGGGCGAGTTTGTATGCAAAGAAATGCACCAGAGAGAGTTTACCAGCTTTGCTCAAGTCATAGATGATCGCATTCGGGTCGAGTGCCTCTTCGCCCCTCCTGATCCTCATCCCGAAGATATGTTCTGTAAATGGCGCTTCTATCTTGAATAGCACAGGATAGAAGGACCGATCTGCCGGTAGAAAGTCATTGTCTTTGCTCGTTGAAAAGCGAACCACAAACTAATTATGAAAAATGGGGTCAAATCTTGATAGGCTGTTGATCATTGATTAACGTCTTTCACACTTAGCATTCACAAAGGTTCGATTCGTATGAATAATCTGCCATTAAAATCATGCTTTACCAATAAGAAACTCATAGTCGTACTAGTCTTGCTGCTAATACTTGGTTCTGTGCTGAGATTTTACGGTCTTGAGAACCAATCTCTCTGGCACGACGAACTTTCAAGCTATAACGTGATTAATTCTAACAGCTTATCTGATGTTATCAACAAAGGCATTCACTTAGAAAACAAGATTCCAGGTTACTTTGTCATTCTCTATTTTTTTACCAACTATTTCGGAGACTCCGAATCAACACTAAGACTCCCCTCAGCTATTAGTGGCGTCCTATCAATTTGCGTCATATTTCTCCTCGGATTTCGTCTTTTCTCGTACAAAGAAGGTCTAATTGCATCGGCATTGATGGCTGCTTTATGGTGTCCTATTTACTACAGTCAGGAAGCGCGTCCATACTCGATGTTACTTCTATTTACAATGTTATCAACCTACTTCTGGATATCAATAATGGACGCACTACGTAAGAGGTCTCGTATATCATATTATACAATCTCGGGTTATATTATATCTGCCATCATATCATGCTACTTGCATTACTATGGTCTTTATTTCATTGCATTGCAGGGCTTAGGGGCAGTCCTAGTTTTTATCCGAAGGCGTAAAGCTTTCGTATCTATTCTCCTTATCTATGTTCCCATTGTCGCCGTAATTCTTCCTTGGTTACCGACGATGTGGAAGCACCTTGGCAGCGGTGCGTTTTCTTTCATTAAACCGCCCACAATAGATTACTTCATGTTTTTTCTTATGTTCTTGTTCAATGAATCAAACTCACTGCTACAAGTGGTATTCATATTGTATTTATTTCTTTTTCTGCGCATTTTGTACACTACTATTAAACCCAAGAAGGACAATGCAACAAGGAGCAGTCTGTTATCTGGGAAATTGTTGTTTGTATTGTTGTGGCTTATCGTACCATTTGCTGGAATGTACATTGTGTCTACACTATCGGCTCCTCTTTTGCATTTTCGCTATCTAATCATATCTCTCCCTGCTGCATATCTCCTGGTTTCTCGCTCAATCACACAATTGCCGCTTCGTTCGTGGACCCAGGCCGTAGTTGCTGTGCTACTTGTCAGTTTATTTTTGTATCATCTTCTCTTCATCAAGTGCTATTACTCTGAGCCACAGCCGCGTAAATGGCGATACCGTGAAGCAGTTGCGTTTGTGGTTGAGCGAGATGCGTTATATGAGAATTCGTTGATTGTTGCATGTATACCCTTACTTAACTATTATTTTGAAAAACAGGGTTCTGCAAGAAGGGTTGATGTGTGCGGTGGCTCAAGATGGGCTGGCCCAAGCCAAAAAACGGGAGTCATAGAAGTAATTATCGCAAGGAATTCGCAATATATATGGTTCATAGGTTCGCATGCATTTACTGATGCAAAATTCGTTTATTCCCTCAAGAGGAAGTTCCTATTGATTGGACACAGACGGTTTGTTGGGGTAGATGTATGGCTCTTCAGAAACGATAAGTTTATAGTGAGTTCGATAAAGGGTAATTGACAAATTATCCTGTCTTATTTGTTGTATGCGCCATTATATTGTCCTCTCTTGATTCATTCGAAACTCTAAAAGGTTGAGGGACAGACAAAATCAGGGAGTTGGTTTGTCGAACTAAGGTTTTTATGATAGGAGACTAAGAAAGTTTTAGTTTTCGAAAGGCTTGGCCACAAGCTCGTAAAAGCAAAATTCCATGACGCCATCTCTTAATCTTGATTTCTCCATAGGTACGTTGACAGTAGTGAACAGGAAAATCAATCAGCTTTAGATTCAATTTTGACGCACCAAACAGTAAATCAAAATCTCCAAATGGATCAGAGGCTCCGAAATATTTCCGGTTAGCGGCAATTTTCTCATAGTCTTTCCTCCACAAAACTTTTGTTCCGCAAAGGGTATCCTTTATTGACTGCCCGAGTAGCCAGGTAAACAGAAGGGCAAAACAGTGGTTAGCTGCCATATTGGAAAATTTCATGGCTTCGTTTTCCATTGGATAGACTAGGCGACTCCCGTTAACAAACTCTCCACGCCCATTAGTAATTGCTTCATAGAATCTAGACAGTTCCTCCGGAGGAACTGTCAGGTCTGAATCCAGAATCATCAAGATATCGCCTTTGCATTGATCAAAAGCCTGCCGCACAGCCTGTGCTTTGCCCTTCCCGGTTTGCTGCAAAAGTGCTATTCTTTTCCACTCATGACCGTATTTTTCAATTCCATTCTCAATAGCCTCAACAGTTCCATCGTCAGAATTCCCGTCAATAAAGAACAGTTCGGTCCACTTTCCCATCTTGGGAGTTCGGGTGAAAATATCTTCAATGTTGCCTCTTTCATTGCGAGTTGGAATGACTATGGAAACAGAGGGGGCATCCTGACCTTTGGTTTGGAATGTTTTGGGAACAGGTCGGGCAACAACATACCAATTCAAGTCACCTACATTCAAAAGTGGCATTCTTGCCAAAAACCTGTTGAAAAAAGAGCTTATTAGAGGAATGTGAAAAGGCAGAAGAGTTCGCCCTCCTGCCGTAATAACTTCAAAATCTGATAGGGCAAGAAAATGTTTGATATCGTTCACAGACAACCAGTTTTCAATACTGTTCCTTTTGCTTCTACCTATGATGGTTGCGAAAATGAGTATTGGCCGCCATAGGTTTGAATGAAATTTCACAATAAACCTGGTCGCAGGCATGCAAGCTCCGTGCAAATTTGAAAAGGCACGCTGAACATCCTTAATGCTTCCCGTGAGGTCTGAAGCGATAACATAATCGAATGGCTCGTAGTTTGAATAATCGAAGTTTTCCACATCGCCAGTTATGAACTCAAGTTCAGACCTATCCGAGAAAATCTTTCGAGCTGCTTCAATCATATTTCTGTTTATATCAATGCCAAGGCCGTATGACGGTTTTAGAGCGGCGATTAGACGTCCAGTTCCGCAACCAAGTTCACAAACGCGAACCCCTTCAGGTACAAGGAGACGGAAAAGGTGGTCGACTTCCTCGTGGTAATCGGGATTTCGTCTTCTTCCATACTCAAGCTCGGCAATTTCTTCGTTTGAAATTGACCGGGTAAATTCCTTCTCCACAGTCAGTTCTTCCTCACCGTTTCAATATTCTTTTTCAATAACGACAAGTATCCTAAGAGCAGCAAATTTGCCCAGAAGCTTCAAAGCAAAATGCTCAAATTTTACCAGCGGCTTAACAAGAGATGCCGGTATCAACGTGGGTTTTGAAAAGCCGCCGGTCAGAGGATAGACCACTATATCAGACAATTCGCTTGTTATTATCTTGAGCGAAGGCCACTTCCTATTGAATTCTTCTCGTTGGTGGACGAAAGCTAGAGTAGGCAAAGCTTCATTACAAGGGCCTCCTGACAATCGATCTGTTTGAAGCACTGGGTCAAATGCAGAAACTTTCATATCAAGAGGTTCATGGTGCAGAAATCGGTAAAACCAATATGATGCTTTTGATATATATGGCTCAAGCAAAATCAGTCTTCCACCAATTGTCAGGGTTCGCTGGACCTCATTAAAGAAGTTCGTGAGATCAGGCAGATGATGCAGCACATCAACAGCCACTATGCCGGCACAAGTGGAATCTTTGTACGGCATGTTACACGCGTCAACTACTTCGTCAATCCAGTCCTGTTTCCCGATATCCGTTTTTGCAAAATTTGGGAGGTATTGGGAAAGAGCGCCACTACCGCAACCGAGCTCGATGCATCGGCCTTCAACACTTGGCAGATGACGCTTAATTCGTATGGCCCATTCTTCATACAGGGATTGCAATGCCGGACGATTCAAGAACTCGTTTCGGTGGCGACTGACTACTCGCGTATATCCGTAATTTGTTAGATGTTTCCCCATTCAACTAAAATTTGCATTAGGATACAGGAAATAAACTGAAAGTGCTTTTTTCTTCATGGAGCATAGAAAAACGGGGTTTGGGTGTCAAGGGAAAACGCTTGAAAATTGAGGACATCCGTCGCATTTTGACTTTCTATTCTGCTGATGTTATAAGAGTAAAAATTGCCGTAAAGCACGCGCGGATGCCCCTGTTGGATTGCACCAAGTCATTATACTAGGGATACAAGAGACTCAATTTGTGATAACAGGGCGACGAACACTCTATGGAAAGATCCGCTTACACAAACAAGAATGTTCTCATTACCGGGGGCCTCGGTTTCCTGGGGAGCAACTTGGCCATCAGACTGGTTGAGCTGGGGGCTTCAGTCGCGCTTTATGATGGGCTGATAGCCGACCTGGGGGCCAACTATTTCAACATCGAGGCGATCAAAGATAAGGTCGAAGTCATAACAGCCAATATCGGAGATCGCTCGACAATGGACCGTCATGTGCCCCACCAGGATATCATCTTTAACATCGGTATGCATTCCTGCCATCTCGATTCCATGAAAGATCCCGTTTTTGACATCGAGACGAACGTTGTACCGCAGATCAATTTCCTTGAATCACTACGTTATCACAATCCTGAAGCAAGGGTTATCTACATTGGAACACGGGCCCAATATGGCCGAGTCGAAGTGCCGCCCATTACTGAGATGACGCCTCTGAATCCCCTGGATATATATTCTGTGTCCAAGCAGGCCGTGGAATGGTACCACATGTTATACAGTAAGATATGCGGGCTTCGACCCACATCCTTGCGTCTGGGTAACACGTATGGTCCCCGCCATCAGATGCGGCATGCCAAGTATGGCGTCCAGAACTATCTGATACGCCTTGCCCTAGATAATCAACGGATAGAGGTCTTTGGGGATGGGGGCCAAAAGCGGGAATTGATCTATGTGGATGATGTCATTGAATGCCTCTTGCTTTTGGGAGAAAGGGACCAATGTGTGGGTCAGGTCTATGCCATAGGTGCCAAGGAGGGTGTTGTTTTTGTGGAATTGGCAAAAGAGATCATCAAGGCCTGCGGATCAGGCAGCTACACCCATGTTCCTTGGCCTGAAGACCGAAAGATCATCGAGGTGGGGGATGTAGTCACAGACTACAGCAAACTCACTGCTCATACAGGATGGACGCCGTCAATTCGTTTGTCAGAAGGTCTGAGGATAACCTCCGAGTACTATCGCGAGCACAAAACACACTACTGGTAGGCATACTTCCCTTTTAACAAAGGTGTCCCAGTGTCTCGTCTCTGAAATAAGTTTAATTACTATAACGCCAGCCCTTATAAATAGCGACCATACTCCAAAGCCCTTTTGTTGATACTAACACGTATGTCCTGCTGGACCATATCATGGCCCTTGTCCGTAAAAGGAAGGTAGACAAGGGTCGAATCCTTTATGGCAAAGTTAACTTGCGGAAGCAGGGGGAAGGTGTTCCTTTTTGTCAAGGCCGAGTTGGCCAGAGTGAGCTTTATGCTTTGAGCAGCCTCACTTTGGGGCATGGTCACGGGGTAGAGGTCCTTCTTGGGGATTGTCTCCTTCGTCTTGAAGTCTTTCTGGGAGATTGTCAGCTGGCTCAACAGGCGCAAAAAGATCTTGGGGCGGATCTTAAAGGCCGGGCACCAGTAGCTCATATCCTGGTTCTCCCAATCCTTTTGGACCACCCTGGGCTGGTTGGTCAACCGGATGAAATCAGCAAACGAATTGATTCCTATCCCATCTGCTCTGGCAGCGATCTTCCAGAAAGGCAGGTACATGGTCTTTCCGCCCTGTCCTGGAACTACCCCAAAGCCCACCCTGACAAATCTGCCTTCCGAGGCCTCCCAGGCTGTGTTGCAGTTGTTGCAGGTCAGAACCACGCTGTCCCTTTCGCCTTCCAGATTCCAGCCGCATTGCGGACAAAGGGTGGACATGAAAGTGAGCCTCCACCGCGGATGATTGTCTGCCGATCCAAGTATGTCTTCGCCATGGGTGAGCTTAACGATGGGCCGGTTTATTATGGCGTCAAAGAGGGTTTCTTTATGCACAAACAACGGTAGATAGATGAGACTCACGGTCTCGCCGATATAGGCACGGTGAAACAGCCGGCCGGAGCCTGAAGTGTGTTTTCCGACTCTGGCCAGCACATCGTCTACCCCTAAGGAACACCTCAGAAATGACCCGGCCGTGTCTTGCGTGACGAATCTCATTTTCATTGCCTGAGGCCTGAGACCCAGGGATATAGGCAGGCCCTTGACCGGTGTGCCTAGATGCGTGATGTCGACTATCCGGTGGCCGATGGTCTGGCCCTGACACGCATATGTGTTGCCCTTGAAGCGAAGGTAGGGGGCGTAAATGATCTCCTTGTCGGGTGTCTTGTGCGGCAGTACCAAACGGAAATAATCCGGGGCAAAAAGAAAGCTCTTAACTTGGCAGTACGGGCACTGGAGGAGGTGATCGGTTTCCTCAAGCCCAATCGGGGCCCCGCACTGTGGACACTCTTGTTCTACTGTAAAGCCCACTTTATCCCAACTTTTCTCCGCAGTGATTGCAGAAAACAGAGCCAGGCAGATTCTCGGTCTTGCATTGGGAGCAGACCTTAGGAGCTGGTTTCTCGTCGGCCGGGTGCCCGCACTTGGAGCAAAACCTCGCATTGGGTGGCAAGTTCTTGCCACAGTTGGTGCATTGATCGAAAACTAGTTGCTGATGCCCACAGTGAGGGCAGAACCTGGCTTCCTTGGTAATGGGGAGCTTGCAGTCAGGGCAATTCGCCTCCTGGGGCGGAGGCGTGGCCGTGGGGCCGGCCTTGGGCCTAAACATATCTGCAAACATGGCCGGCATCATGAAACCCATGCCCATGCCCATGCCGGCGCCAGCTTCCCCGGTCGACTCAGCAGCCTTTTCCATGGCCATCGCCGCCTTCATTTTAACCAGCCTGTCCAGATCCTGGATCACGTTCAGGCGACTCTTGTCGTCAATGGTCTTCTGCACCTCGGGCGGCGGGGTAACGGAACCGATGTACAACTGCGTCAAACTTAGCCCAAAATGGCTGAGATCTTCCTGTAAGCGGGCCTGCAGGCCCGTAGAAAGTTCATCGTAGCGCCCGGGCAAATTGAGTATGCTGTCCAGGTGCTCACCCAGATAGTCATTGAAACGAGAGACTATCACGCGTGCAATGTACTCCTCGATCTCCTCTGTGGTGAATTTGCCCATGGTGCCTACGAGGGTGTTGATGAACAAGACCGGTTGAACCACTTGAATGTTGAATACGCCGTGGGCCCGCAGGCGGACGAGCCCCAGTTCGGAATCCTTGAAGGCCACCGGGTCTCTGGTCCCCCATTTGAGGTTGGGAAAGACCTTCATATTGGCCAAATAAACCTCTGCGCGAAGCGGGCTTGTCATGGCCCAAGGTATGGCAAGGATTTTGGTCAGGACCGGGATGTTTCCCGTTGTCAGGGTGTGACGGCCGGGCCCAAAGGCGTCCCCAGCCTTCCCCTTGTAAAAAAGTACACCCACTTGGCTCTCTCGGACAATCAGCTGGGCTCCTAATTTGATTTCACCGGAACCTTCTTCTGGAATTCTGTGCACTAACTCTTGACCAGTTTCGTCAAACCACTCTATCACCTCTAAGAAAATGACGTTGTCCGTGCCCATTTCACCCTCCTTCTTTGGCTGTTCCAAAAGCCGCTAAGTAAAGAATCCAGGCCCAGAGGACCTGGCTTTGATTTGCCCCCGGAGGGGGCTTCTTAACGTCTCCTGCAAATATAACCGCTTTCTGGAGTACTGGAGTGATGGAGTGATGGAAAAACCGATTTACGCCAATCCTTTTTCAAGAAAAACACCTGCCAAGCACGAAAGTTAAGGGTCTTCCTCGCCGCTGCGAGGATCAACACTCCAATACTCCATCACTCCAATACTCCTGGTTGTTTATTATATCAGAGCCAATTGTCTCTGACCACGCCCAAAGGACGTGGGTTTCTATGTTTAACTAAAACGATGACTCCCCGACCATATCTCTTTTCCAAACTCTTACAGCCGGTTTCAAAACCCTTTAGCGAGTCCATTTTGACCATTTTGGCCAAAAGTTCTTAGTGAAGTGAAGCGCAAAAATTGGAACTGTTTGATCCCGATATATCGGGAGAGTTAGCGCATGGCTTCACTACGTGCTCCAATTTTAGTGAAGCGAACTTAGAACTCTCCAAAATGGGCAAACAGACGAGAAAAAGGGTCTTGAAACCACTTCCGCAATTTCTATACCCGTCTGTCCAATTCGCTAAGCTGTATATCATCTGGATAAAGGGGTAGCTGGATCTGGAACTCGGCACCCTTCCCCGGTGTCGATTTTACGCTGACTACGCCGTTGTGTTCAGTCACGATACGCTGAACAGTGGTTAGACCCAATCCAGACCCCTGGGTGTGGGAAGTGAAAAAGGGGTCAAAGACTTGTGGAAGGTGCTCCGGAGGGATCCCCCTTCCGGTATCCGCCACCTTGATGATGAGCTGTTTCCCCTGGGGGTAGGCAGCGATGGAGAGATCACCTCCGTGGGCCATAGCTTCTGCTGCATTCTCAAACAGGTTCTTGAGTACTAGGGTAAGCAGGCTCTCATCACCAGGGAAGATGGCCTCCTCGCGCGGGAGGTCAAGATGCACTTGTACGTCGGCAGGCGTCTCCTTCTGTCCCCATTCCTCCAAGGCATATTCTATAAGTTTGTTAAGACTGACCTCCCCGAGCTCAGGTTCCGGCAGCTTAGTATACTCCTCTATGTCCCGGACCATTTTTTCCAGACGGGCAGCCTCATTGAGGATAATCTCCGCGTACTTCCGGGCAGGGTCCCCAGGAGGGAGCTTCTCCTTAAGTCGTCTGGCAAAACCGCCTATGGACATGACCGGATTGCGCACCTCATGGGCCACACCCTGGGAAAACCGTCCCAAGGCGACCATTCGTTCGCTTTGAATAATCTTCTGCTCGGTTTTCTTGAGCTCCTCTGCAGCCAGGGTAAATTTTTCCTGCAAACGCTGGTACAGACGGGCGTTCTCCATGGCAATGCCGATCTGGTTGCTCACCACGGTCAGGAGCTCCACGTCCTCATCATCAAAAGACCCCACGCGCTTATTCAGGACCTCCAGCACCCCGATCAGGCGCCCCTTGTGCTTGATGGGTACGCAGACGACGGAGCGGGTCTTGAAACCCGTATGTGCGTCAATCCGATTGGTGAAGCGCTTATCCTGGTCGACATCGGGCACCAAGATGGGTCTCCCTTTCTGGGCCACAATGCCGGCGATACCCTCTCCCATTGATAAGCGAATCTCGCGTGCCTTACTCCCCCACTTCCCTCGGGCTAATCGAAAACGGAGTTCGTCCCGTTCATGATCCACCTCGAAGATCGAGCTGGTCTCCGCATCCATCAATTCCTCCACATAATTCATGGCGTTATCCAAGACCTCCATTAGGTCCAGGGTGGAATTGACCAACGTCGACAATCGGGCAAGTGCCTTTATTTCATCTTCAGAACCCTTGAACAAGAAGAACGGTCCTCCTCTGTAATGTCATGAAAGTCTTTGGTTTTTCTTTTTCTCAAGGAATGCAGTTATATAGCTTGATCCGTTTTCTATAGTGGTTGTCAAAAATATGTTCCGTTTGCGGCAATCTTTCTAAGCGGGCAGGGAGTATTTCTTTTTGAATCAGGTCAATTCCCCCCTCCGCTCG
>SDBU01010596.1_pt1 | contig 10212 bp, 11 predicted proteins | sample 2277071 | NCBI WGS metagenome assembly SDBU01 (sample SAMN10397929, study PRJNA504765) | marine sediment metagenome | isolation source: marine sediment core GS08_GC12, 126 cmbsf | place: Arctic Ocean: Gakkel Ridge, Loki's castle | collected 2008 | reverse complement strand
TTGGACGAATATTTACCCTGTTCTTTCCGTCTGGCTATATTGACGCCATTTCTCAGGATTCACTTCATCGACTTTAAAGCATCTAACCTGGTGGTTCGGAGCCACCTCTTCTAAATGTGGCTCGCGCTTCCGACAATCTTCATCAGCAAAGGGACAGCGTGGCCAGAACTTACACCCGGAGGGAAAGTCCAGAGGATTTGGCACCTGTCCCGGGATAGTATCCAGCCTCTCTCTTTCCGCGCCCAGTTTAGGTAGCGAGTTAAGCAACCCGATGGTATAAGGGTGCCTGGGAGATTTGAAAACTTCCACAACTCCAGCGTATTCTACGATCTTTGAGGCATACATCACAGCTACAGACTGAGCCATCTCAGCCACTACCCCCAAATCGTGCGTGATGAGGAGAATAGACATCCCCAACTCTTCCCTCAATCTCAAAAGGAGTTCGATGATTCCAGCCTGAATGGTGACATCCAGAGCAGTCGTAGGTTCATCGGCGATGAGAAGTTGGGGGTGGCAGGATAGCGCCATGGCTATCATTGCCCTTTGCTTCATGCCACCGGAAACCTGATGAGGATATTCATTGATGCGGAGCTCCGGTGAGGGGATCTCCACCATTTTTAGCATCTCAAGAGTGAGAGCCCTGGCCTCGGCCTTATTCTTTTTCTGATGGAAGATAATCGGCTCCATGATCTGGTTGCCAATGGTAAAGAGAGGGTTAAGCGAAGTCATCGGTTCTTGAAAGATCATACCGATACCGTTTCCCCGTATCCGGCACATTTCCGATTCTTTAATTTTAGCCAGGGCTTGTCCTCCGAAGGTGATTTCACCTCCTACGATCCTTCCCGGGGGCGTGGGGATAAGCCTCATAATCGAGAGAGCAGTGACTGTCTTCCCGCAGCCCGATTCTCCTACGAGCCCGAGAACCTCCCCCGACTCTAAGTTGAAGCTCACTCCATCAACGGCTTTAACCACACCGTCATCGGTAAAGAAGTGCGTCTTTAGATCCTTGACCTCTAATAGCATTATCTCCCTCTCAACTTTGGGTTCAGCGCATCCCGAAGACCTTCACCGAAGAGATTGAAGGAAACAACAGTAAGTAAAATTGCCACTGCCGGGGCGATTAGAAGCCAGGGAGCATCAAAAATAAACTGTCGCCCTCCAGCCAGGATATTTCCCCATGTAGCATTAGGTGGAGGGACCCCAAAGCCTAAGAAACTCAGCCCTGACTCCGTTAGAATTGCCCCCGGAATGCCAATAGTCGCAGAAACCAGGACTGGAGCAATGGCGTTGGGCATCATATGGTGAAAGATAATCCGCCAGCGAGGTAGCCCCAGGGCCTCGGCAGCGATGACGAAGTCCTGCTCTCTCAAAGAGAGGAACTCCGCCCGGACAAAACGAGTTGTCCCCGTCCATCCAGTCAAACCGATAACAATCATGATGATCCAGATACTGGACGGTAATATAGCAACCAAGGTTAAGATTAGGAAAAAAGCGGGGAAACACATCATAATATCAACCGCTCTCATGATCAAAGTATCAACGCTGAAAAGTTTGACAAAAAGGTACCTGTGGCAACATCCGGCGAGAGCCCCGGATCTAAGATTAGACCATTTCCACATGCCTAGAACGGCCAAAGCGACTGCCCAGAAGATACAGGCAAGGTAATTCTTTCCACCTCCACAAGAAGTGAATCCAGCAATAATCATGATAAGAAATAATGCCCCTCCAAGCTTTATAGTTACTCTACCCAAAAAGCCAGCTATTCCTCCTAAGATCATGCCGATAGCCACCGAAATCCCCACTGCCACAAAGCCCACTAAGAGGGAGACTATGGCGCCCTGAAGCATTCTGGCAAAAACATCTCTCCCCAAACTATCCGTTCCCAGAAGATAAATCCCAAATCTTGGTAGATCTTGAGGAGGAAGAACCTGCGTGTTCGGTTCTGACAGAGGCGCCTTGAGTCTATCGGGAAGGCGGACTTTTCCGGGATCCAGAAAAGGCGCTCTCCCATAGGTTAGAAAGGCTCCTACAATAGCAGTCAGAAAGAAAAGGATGAGAATAATCATACCAACCAAGGCAAGCTTATTCTTCCTGAAGACACCCCAGAACTCCTGCCATCTTGTCTTATGAACTGTGTCTTCTAACATCATAACTTAATCCTTGGATCAACAATCATGTAGAGGATATCAGAAACAAAAGTGCCTATCAGAACGAGGATGGCGGCAATGAAGTTGATGGAGAGAATAATTGGATAATCTCTAGCCATGATGGCCTCAAAAGCTAACCTCCCCATTCCTGGCCAGGCAAATATAGATTCTATTATCACCGAACCACCAATCAAGCCCGGGAGGATAAGGGGAAACATAGTCACAAAAGGCAAAAGCGCATTTCTCAAAGCGTGCTTATAGTAGACAGTATCTTCCGGAAGACCTTTAGCCTTGGCGGTTCTCACATAATCCTGATTGATTATTTCAAGCATCTGCCCCCGCACATACCGGGAAAGGATTGCTATCCCACCAGTGGCTCCCAGAATAGAAGGAAGAACTAAGTGCCAGAGGCGGTCGTTAAACCGGAATAGAGTTTCTGCCCCTTCCTGACCAAATGTCCTCAGGCCTATCACGGGAACATCAAACTGACGAACAACGAAGATTATTAAAAGATAAGCCAAGACGAAACCGGGAAGAGCGATTAAAAGATAGGAGAGGAAGGTAGCCAGGCGGTCGTAAAGAGAACCTCTCCTAAGAGCTGCTCTTATCCCGACAGGAAAGGCTAACGACCAGGTCAAGATGGTGCCGACAATAAAGAGTGGCAGGCTATTCAGAAATCGCTCAAAGACCTTTGCGAGCACGGGACGGTTATCTTTATAAGACCTAAGCTCTCCGCTGAATAGTCTCTTATAGAAGAGGATGTACTGAACATGGAGGGGTTTATCAAGGTCGTAAGCCTCCCGGAGCCTCTGCACATCCTCCTTGGTAAACTTGGGATTAAGAGGGCTCACCTCGGTAGGGTCGCCCGGGGCAAGATGAATAACCAGAAAAGAGATGACCGAGATGAAGAAGAGAGTAATTACTTTTTGAAGAAAAGTTCTGATAATGAAGGGGAACATTGTTTAGAACTCCTCAGTAAAGACAGGTGGGCCTTTCAGCTTTGTCATTTTTGTTAGCAACAAAGTTGAGCTGGTAATCCCCGCACTGACTCGAATGCCAGATCTGGTACAGGTCTGGTTCTATTCCTGCAAGGAGAGTTAAGAAGATCTGTAAGTTAGGTTCAAGCAAGCTCAAAGGCTATTGCTGGAATTTCTTTAAAAACTGACGTGGGGTGAGAATCGATATGGCAGCCCAAGTTCTTAACTTTAGAAGGTGCGGATCGCCGCTAATGACGTATTTAGCCCCAGAAGTTAAGGCACAGGATAGAACCTCATCATCGCTTGCATCATCTTTAACTACAGGGCCTATTTTTCTATCAGCATGTAGCTCTGCAAGATCTATGATGCCAGCAAGTATCTCTTCGCAAGATGTCTTGCGCTCTTTTATGCGAGAGAAAAATTTCGGCCGGCTTAAAACATCTCTAAGTTCTTCAAGTAAAGCAGGCGTTACGCAGAGAGTGAAAGTTCCCTTTTCAATTAACTTCAGTAAGTCGTTAGGCACTCCATGCCAAAAAAGGCCAGAGATAAGCACATTGCTATCCAGCACTATCTTCATCTACTTCTCTTTTCTTTACGATACGTATGTACCTCCTTCACTATTTCTTTTAGAGGCATGGGTTTTTCTTTTACTCTTCCAGCTATCTCTGAAAGTTTGGGGGGATTGATCCTTTTTATGATGAGTGTATCTCCTTCTATAAACCATGCCAGTTTGTCGGAGGGCTTAAAAATGGCTCGAAGAGTCTTTGGGATAACCAGTACCCCATTTTTATTCACCTTTAATGTTTGCATTTTCATCACCTCTGATTATGAGAGTAGCGCATCCTGGAGTAACTGTCAAGGGTAAAGGAAAAACATCATATCTTCGGTTACAACTCCTCAGTAAAGACAGGTGGGCCTTTCAGCTTTATCCATTTATTAAAGTGATACGTATAATCACCGGTCTTGGTCGCTTTGATCTTCTTGACTACCACTCCTCCCGGTTTTCCCTCTTTAATAACAATCTTTTTATCTAAGAGCGCTGTCCACTTACCAACATAGAGGAAAGTGTAGGGTTGGTCCTCATAGATTATCCGGTGAAGCTGATGACAATACTCAACCTGCTTCTCCTTATCATATTCCTGGCGGATCTTAATAATAAGATCATCAGCTTTCTCATTTTTGTAGGCAACAAAGTTGAGCTGGTAATCCCCGCACTGGCTCGAATGCCAGATCTGGTACAGGTCTGGTTCTATTCCCATCTGCCAACCCAGGACAACAGCATCAAAGTTTCCAGCGTCAACATGTTTCTCCAGAAATACTGACCACTCGACCCGGTCAGCCGCTACCTTAATCCCTAATTTACTCCAGGAATTCTGGGCGATGATCATGACTGCCTCCCGGTAGACATTGCCCTGATTGGTAATGAGTGAAAACTCAAAGAGTTTTCCATCCTTCGCAAGCCAACCGTCTTCGTTCTTTTTCCATCCTGCCTGTTCCAAGAGCATTAGCGCACCTTTGGGATCGTATGGGAGAAATTTAAGGTCATGATTATAATATTCTGATTGCTTGACAAACGGACCAGTAGTCGGCTCACCTTGATCATAGAGGACATACTCAATTATCTCGGGGATGTTGATGGCCATGGTCAGGGCCTTTCTTACCCTCTTATCTTTAAAAAGTTCCCGGCGCATGTTATAGCCGATGTAGGTATAACCATAGGATAGACCCGAGAAGTTTTGAAACCGGGGGTCATCCTTGAGCCTGGCCACCTGATGAGCCTGGGCGCCGTAGCTATCAACTGCCCCGGCATAAAATTCCATCTCCTGAGTGAGTACGTCAGGAATGACTCGATAAACATATCCTTCATAATGAGGAGGGCCTTCCCAATAGTCATCATTGCGCACTAATCTAATGTATTGGTCTGACTTCCACTCCTTGAATTTAAAAGAACCGACCCCTGTAGGACGGTCTCGATTAAAGCTGGAGTCCCGCATGCTGAAGGTAGACGGATCCTTACCTCTGGATCTGGCTTCCTTATCTAAGGCTTCCCTGTTTAAAAGATGTTCGGGGATAATCCCCATACTCCAGGCATAGATGGCCGGAGAGAATAATCTCTTGTAGGTAACTTTCACCGTGTGTGGATCAATGACCTCTACAGATTTTACCGGCTCAAAGTCAGAGATTCGAGGAGAGCGATTCTTGGTGTTCATGATAGCATCATAAGTAAATCTTACATCGCTGGCTTCAAAAGGGTGACCGTCATGGAACCTCACCCCACGGCGCAGATTAAACACAATTACCGGATTATGCTCGGTTACCGGGAGTAGTTTTACCGCATAATCCTTCCTCCGTTCCTCAAAATCCTCAGTCTTAATGGTAATAAACTCATCCGGTCTGAAGTTATCAAAATACCCGGGCTTAAGTATCTTTTCTATCTTCTCGAAGAGATCCTGATCTACTCTTCTGAGGGTAAGCTTTATGCGGGAGGGATGCTGAATCTCCAGTTCCACCTTTCTTTCTTCCTCTTTTCTCCCTTCTCCCGGAATTGTCTCAGTAATTACCTTTATCTCACTTCGAGGAGGGACAATCTCAATAGCTTCGATATTAGCTAACTTTGCTTCTTCCAAAATAGTCTTAACCGCCCGGGGTGATGACTTTTTCCCATTTAAAAGAATCTCATTTAGGTTCACGTAGAAGTAGGCTTCTTCATAAATCCTCCAGCTAGTAGCCAGTCTTCCCCTTAACTTCAGGTTCTCATCCAGGTCGAGAAGGCCCTCGAATATCAGGTTACAGATTCTGGAACTGGTAGTATCTGCATTTAAGATAGGATTTAGAATAGCCGCATCGCCAATTGAGGCGCTGATATACTGGGTGAGGCGGGCAGGATTTCCCTTTACCTGGTCATCATAGGTGGGTACCCAGAAGTAAGATTGCAGAAGCAGGATAATTATGACTACAGGAGCTAAGAGCAGCACCCTCTTTATCCACATAACAGACCCTCTTTCAAATTTCTTTGAAAATGGGACCTGGTCCCATTTAATTACTATTCGATGTACTCGAGGGGATCAATTGCTACTCCATCCTTCTTGATCTCAAAGTGCACGTGTGGTTTTATCGATTTGTGAGAGGCATTTCCCGACTTGCCAACTTTGCCGATAATCTTGCCACGGCGCACTATCCGTCCTTCTCTTACGACAACTTCTGAAAGATGCGCATAAATGGTTATGAAACCTTCCCTGTGGCGCATCTCAACATAATGTCCATAGCCCCCGGGATGATTCCCCGTTTCTATAACCTTCCCTGTCCCTGCGGCCAGAATAGGAGCGCCAATAGGCGCTTCCAAGTCAACGCCCTTGTGTTTCCTCCCTCCTCTCCGTCTTGCCCCGAAATGTCCTTCGCCTATAGGGTCATTACGGATTACTATATCTTCATTATAAGAAATGGGGCATACAAAACCTTTCTCCGGCCACAGACCTGTTAAGTAGGCATAATACGCAGAGACAGAAAGGATAAATATAAGAATTACGAAAACTAGGGCTTGTCTTGACTTTCTCATAGTTTCCTTTGTCAGACTTACAGTGGAGTTTGTCTTATTGACGGTTCATGGGCAATGTCAATCGAGGGGAACTGCATCTACTGGTAGGTCACTGTCAGTATCTGCTGGAACTGATTCTTCCTGAAGCACAGATTTTTCCATCACGGACGGAGACCGTTTAGAAATGAGGACTGTCAGAGAAAGTGAAGTTATCATAAAAACTATCCCGAGAACTGTTGTCACTTTCGCAAGAAAAGTACGTGTACCGGTTCCCAAAAGTGTACCACTACCGCCTCCCCCAAACATTCCAGAAAGCCCTTCTGACTTACTCCCCTGCATGAGAACAGTCAGGATAAGAAAAATGCAGGCAATGCCATGTAATATTGCAACCAATCCTATCATTTCATACACCTCTCCACAATTTCCGCAAATGACTCAAATACAATACTTGCTCCTCCTACGAGAGCTCCATCAATATCCTCCTCCTTAATCAATGCAGAAATATTATCAGGTTTCACACTTCCTCCATACAAAATCCTTATCTGCTGAGATGTTCCTTGTGAGCAAACATTTGTGAGAAACTGGCGGATAAACTTGTGAACTTCATTTGCCTGACGAGGAGTTGCAGTTTTCCCGGTCCCTATCGCCCAGATGGGTTCGTATGCTATTACTACTCTGCGGAAATCCTTACTGCTTAAACCATCGAGCCCTCCTTCAAGCTGTCTTCTGACCACATCTTCCGTCTCATTTCTTTGTCTTTCCTCAAGTTTTTCCCCAACGCAGAGAATAGGCACAAGATTCCATTCAATAGCCACCTTCAACTTCTTATTGACCATCGCGTCAGTTTCACCAAAATGGATTCTCCTTTCAGAGTGTCCAATTATCACATAATGGCAGCCAGTCTCCCGTAACATCAGTGTTGAAACCTCTCCGGTATAAGCCCCTTCTCTTTCCCAGAAAATGTTCTGCGCGCCAAGTTTTATGTGACTTTCATTTATCTTCCCATAAACAGCAGATAGAGCAGGGTAAGGCGGACATATAACAATATCAATCTGCGTTATATCGCCCAGTCTTTTCTCCATTTTCCCGGCAAGGTCGCCTGCTTCCGAAGGAGTCTTATTCATCTTCCAATTACCTGCAACTAAAACTCTCCTCATCTTTCTCCTCCTAAATCCGCATCACATTCATTTATACTACATTTTATGCAAAAACACAACATATCATTTCCACTCTTCTTTCTCTTTCAATGCGACAATTCCCGGTAATTCTTTTCCCTCCAGAAACTCAAGTGAAGCGCCGCCACCTGTGGAGACATGACTGAAATTTGACGCAATTCCAAACTTATTCACAGCAGCTGCCGTATCTCCTCCACCGATAATTGTTGTTGCCTTTGACCTCGCAAGATACTCTGCAATAGCCTTTGTCCCTGCAACAAATGGCGCAAATTCACAAACGCCAAGCGGCCCGTTCCAGACGACAGTCTTAGCGTCCTTTAACAGTTCAATAAATTTCTTGACAGTGGCCTCACCGATATCCATCCCTCTAAAGCCTTCGGGAATTTCACTACCCGAGGTATTTTCATGCTTTGCAGATGCAGAAAATTCATCCGCTATCACATGATCTACAGGCAAGTGAAAACCAACCCCTTTGTCTTTTGCTGCATCCAGTAAATTTCGAGCAAGTTCAAGTTTATCTTCTTCCACCAGGGAATCGCCGACACCTGAGCCAGCAGCTTTCAGGAATGTATAGGCCATACCGCCACCAATCAGGAGACTATCTACTTTATCAAGAAGGTTTTCTATTACCTCGATTTTCCCCGAGGTTTTCGCCCCGCCAAGAATGGCAACAAACGGGCGTTCAGGATTCTCGAGTGCTTTCTCGAAATATTCAAGCTCTTTCTGGACGAGAAGACCGGCAACTGCCGGCAAAAACTTTGCAATACCCTCAGTTGAAGCATGTGCTCTATGGCAAGAGCCAAAAGCGTCATTTACAAATATATCTGCAAGTCGAGACAGTTTCTTTGCAAACTCAGGATCGTTTTTCTCTTCTTCCGGATGAAATCGCACATTCTCAAGTAAAAGGACATCGCCTTCCTGTGCAACTCTGACAGCTTCCTCAACCTCCTCGCCAATACAATTCCCTAGTTTTTTCACTTTCTTCTCGAGTAACGCCTCAAGCCTTCTTCCAACCACATCCATCCTCAGATTTTCAACAACTTTCCCTTTCGGCCGACCTAAGTGTGAAGTGAGAATTAGCTTTGCACCAGCACTGATGATAAAATTTATGGTAGGAAGCGCTGCCTTTATTCTTGTATCGTCGCTTACTTGTCCACTCTCATCAAGCGGGACGTTGAAGTCAACCCGCATCAAGACCCTCTTCCCGCTCACGTCAATATCTTTAACTGTCAGCTTGGCCAAAATTATCTCTCCCCTACATACCACATATTCTGTAGTGGTTCAATTCATTGAACCTGCTTCGGGCTTGATAAACCTGTTCCTGACAGGTTCAGGAATCAAGCCGCTACATGTGACATATACTGGATCAGGTCTATCACACGACAGGAATAAGCCCACTCATTGTCGTACCAGGCAAGGACTTTTGCCAATGTTCCGTCTTCTGTAACCTTTGTGCTACCTGCATCAAATATAGCAGATTTGCTATTTCCATTGAAATCCCGTGACACAAGCGGCAGATCACAGTATTCAAGAATGTGGGACAATTCACCTTCAGATGCTTTCTTGAAGGCAGAATTGATTTCCTCCACAGTTGCTTTTTTCTCAAGCTCAGCCACAAGGTCAACAAGGGATACATTTGCTGTCGGGATTCTTATTGAAAGTCCATCCATCTTACCTTTCATTTCCGGCAATACCTTTGCAACTGCCACTGCTGCTCCTGTTGTTGTCGGAATCATTGAAAGGCATGCTGCCCTTGCACGACGCAAATCTTTATGCGGGAAATCAAGAAGCTTCTGGTCGTTTGTATATGAGTGGATTGTTGTCATCAATCCTTTCTTCAATCCGAAATTGTCAAGCAGCACTTTCACGACAGGAACAAGACAGTTTGTTGTGCAGGAAGCATTCGAAATTATATGGTGTTTATCCCTGTCATACTTATTTTCATTAATTCCTATGACAATTGTTATATCTTCCCCCTTTGCGGGCGCAGTAATGATAACCTTTTTTGCTCCCGCCTTGAGATGTTTTGAAGCACCTTCCTTATCACGGAATATTCCGGTTGCTTCTATTACAATTTCAACCCCAAGTTTTCCCCACGGAAGATTTGCAGGGTCTCTCTCAGCAAACACTTTCATTTTCTTCCCGTTAACATTGAGAGAGTCTTGCTCAACACTTACATCAGCATCAAGCGTCCCCATAACTGAATCATATTTCAGAAGATATCCAAGGGTCTTTGCATTTGCCAGATCATTCACAGCAACGAAATCTATTCCCTGCCCGCCCTTCACATCGCCCTGCTCTTTCAGAGCAGCGCGGAGAACATTACGCCCAATCCTTCCAAAACCATTTATCCCAACCTTCATTTTCTTCCTCCTCTA
>SDBU01010595.1_pt1 | contig 10212 bp, 3 predicted proteins | sample 2277071 | NCBI WGS metagenome assembly SDBU01 (sample SAMN10397929, study PRJNA504765) | marine sediment metagenome | isolation source: marine sediment core GS08_GC12, 126 cmbsf | place: Arctic Ocean: Gakkel Ridge, Loki's castle | collected 2008 | reverse complement strand
TAGCCCAGGGCGATGCGAAGCAAGCCCTGGGTACATGTCCCCCCCACGCCAGAGCCCCGGCAGGGGCGATCGTGCGTTTGGCCGACCCACGGTCGCCCCGCCGGGGCTCGTTCCGTAGAGGTCTCTCAACCCAGGGCTTGCTGCGCAGCGCCCTGGGCTAAATACGTTGACCCCTCCGGGGCCGGACAACAACGATCCTCGCAGGAATTATCGGACACCCTCAACTCCGTTGTGCGTGGCAGTGGCAGTGAGGCGCAGGGTGTGCAGCGTCTTTTTGCTGCACGCCCTACGGGCTCTTCTTGCCTAAGGACTCAGCAATTATGAGGTACGCCTCGATGCGTTGCTCGGCCGTGTGGCAGGCCTTCAGATAGTCATCGATACTGGGGGTACCTGTCTTGTTCTTCTGGTCTCGCTTGGCACGGTACTGGACCCAGACCCTGGTGAGATCGGATCGGTTCCTTGCGGGGGCCGACCGTGTGAGTTTGAGGGCCACCCCAACCTGGTTGAGCTGGAGGCACAGCCGGACAAGCTCGTGCGTGTCGGTGCTGCGGTACAAATCGATGTCGGTGTTCATCGCCGCGGCGATCGCCCGTTGGGTGGTCGCCCACGCGTTGGCCCGGTCGCCGACCCCGAGTTGGGCCTTCGCGATGTCATCGAGGTAGTCCGCCCGGTGGTTCCAGTCGTCCTCCTTCTCGACGGCCTTCAGCGCGGCGGCCATGAATCGAGCGTACGTCTGCTTCTCGCCCTGGCGATGCGCATGCACGGCGATGGCGACATAGATAGCGGCTTCGTCCTCCGGGTCCGTCATGGCCGCGGCGAGCGTCGCGGCCTGTTCGTATTGCCCCTTCTTAACGAGCGCCTCGGCCGATTCCCCCCGACGCAGGTCGTCTGTGAAAAACGGACGTGTGGTCAGGTTGCTCTCCCCGCCGCTTTTCCATGCTTGCTCTGCTGTGTCGATACGCGCTTCAGCGAAATATCGATCCAAGTCGGGCAGCGTGCTCACCTGTTTGCGTGCTCTTTTGAAGTCGCCCTTTCTCAACAGATACCAGATGATCGTCCTGTTGACACTGGAGCCGCGGAAGCCCGAGAGGCCGGCGGCGAGCTTCATCGCGCCCTCTACGTCTCCCTTCCAGTAAAGCAGACCTCTTGCCAGACACGCCGTCCCTTCATCTCGGGCCTCGCTGTCGCGGCTTCTCTTGACCACAGCCGCGGCCTCGTCGAATTTGCCGTTATGGCAGAGGTGCCCAATCACAGCACAACAGATCGTTCCCTCCGGGGCGCCGGGGTAGTCCAGCAGCGACAACGCCTTGTCGGGGCGCCCGAGGTGAAGATAGGTGCGGCCGATCCTCGAGAAAACGTTCTCTTCGCTCGGCGAGGGCTTGTCCTTGCAGAGGACTGCCGCCTCGGCTTCGGCCTTCTTCATCCAGTGGAGAGGGTCGGAGGCGCCATCGGCCAATGGCTCAGTGGGCTTGTCGGCCAAGGCGTCCATCGGTGGACAACACAAGAAGGCCAAGACCAGCACGCCCGTCGCCGTGTTCCCGCACGTCATCAGATCATCCTTTCCCAAGAGCCGGGTGACGCCGTTCCGTGTGCAGCAAGAAGAATGCTGCACACCCTACAAATTATTCCTTGAGGTCCTCGACGGTGATGGGCGTATCGCCGCGGACGATGCGGCGCCAGTCGAGGCCCTTTTTGGTGAGTGCTCGCTTGGCGCGTTCGAGCAGCGGCTTGGCCAGTTCGTAGGTGACCGGCTCGGGGTCGGGCAGCTTGGCCAGTTCCGCCTGGATCTTTCCCAGCGCGGCGGCGGAGGCGGCGATCCCTTGCCGGAGGCGTTGGCTCTGCAGCACCGCCGCCATGGCCGTCGGCAGCGTGTCCAGTCGGACGGCCTGGTCGAACTGGATGCGCCACTTCAAGTTGAGCAGTCCCTCCGGCTTGTAGTACTGGGCGCAGATGTCGGCCAGGGCGGCCGCGCTGAGGCGCTTGGCCTCGTCGCCGAAGTACTCGGCGCTCATCTCGTCGAGGATCATGCGAATCCGCGACACCTTGCTCTGGAGAATCCGTTTGGGGTCGCCGTAGAGCTTCAGCTCGAGGATGTGAATGTCGTGGAGGGCCTGGCGGATTTCGCGGTCCATTTGCAGGCGCTTGGCCCGGTTGCGCACCACGAACATACGGCCGCGGTCGAGCTTGTTCTCCTCGTCGCTGCCGAGGCCGACGCGGAGGACGGGCCAGTTATCGGTGCGGAAGGGGGGGATGGGGTCGTACCAGTCGCCCAGGTTCGCCTGCGGGTAGCCGCCCCAGCCGTAGCGCAGCGCCACCGGGGCGGCCACCAGGTCGCTCCAGACCACCAGGCACCGGCGGTTGGGGTCGATGGTTACCTTGGCGGGGTACCACCGCTGATCCTCCCCGGCTACGGCGAAGCCGTCGTGCGGCATGCTGTCGTTGGCCCGGGGTACTACCGGCCGTTCTGCCGTCCGCCATTCGGACTTCTTGCTCTCGCGGTTGAAGCTCCATCGTTCCTGCTGGAAGTAGACGTACGCCTTGCCCTTGTCGATCTGCACCGTCTTGAGGCGGGTTCGCGGGGGGCGAATCGCCGCATACACGTCGCGCAGCGCCCAGTAGGCGGCCCGTTCGGCCACCGGCCGCTTCCAATCGGGGTGGACGCCGCCGCCGACGTCGTGGGCGCAGATGAACCCGGTGTTGGGCATGCTCAGGTGGGTGCGATAGTGAATGTCGCGGACGTTGGTGTAGCCGTTCGTTGTGGCGTCCGTCTCGGGCGTGTTGCCTCTCCGGCCCATGCCCTGCAGCGTGATGATGCCGACGGGGAGGTCCGGCTCGCCGAAGGCCACGCGGAAGGAGCGGATCACGGCCGGGAACACGTGCTCGTACTGGCTCCACTTGGCGCCCCCGAGCGACTGCTGCTCGCCCTGGAGGAACATGGCGCCGCGAATGCTCAGCCGGGCCACCGACGAGACTCGCCCGTGGAACAGGTACCCCGGCCCGCCGCCGGCTCGCCGGTCACCCGGCGGGCGGAACTTCGGCTGTCGCGGCGGGCGCTGCCCCTTCTGCTTGGCCGCGGCGGCGTCGCGCTCCCACTGCTTCAGTTCCGTCTCGAAGGCGGCCTGGGCCTCGGCGAGAATCTTCGCCCGGCCTGCTTCGGTGATCCACGGGGCCACGCGCTCGTCGGTGGCCGCCAGCATCCGCTTGATCACGTCCAGGTCGATCTTCTCGAGTTCCGAGCGCAAGGCCCAGTTGTTGCCGTACGAGCCGCCGGTGGCGCCGTTGATGATGCCGACCGGCACCTTGAGCTTCCGGTGCACGAACTTGCCGAACATGTACGGAATGACGGAAACGCGGCCCAACTTGCCGTCCTCGCACACCAGCCAGTCCGCGCGCTGGGCCAGGTCGTCCTTGGGCCGATACCAGGTGTCGTTGTGGGTGGTGTAGCGCACGCCGTTGAGGATCAGCCCCTCCTTCTCCCAGATATTCTCCCGCGCCCCCGGCCAGGCCATGTTGCTCTGCCCGGCGGTGACCCACACCTCGCCGATGAGGATGTTCTGGAACGCCACGCGCCGATCGCCGCCCGAGACGATGAGGTACTTGGGCGTGAAGCTGGCACCCAGCGGCTCCAGCGCCACCTGCCAGGAGCCGTCCTTCCCGGCCGTCACCAGCAACTCGCGCGTGTCGGCGGGCGGCACGTTGCGCTGCACGTACGCCAGTTGCACCGTCGGCTGATCCTTGGTCTTGGCCCATTCCTGTTCACGGGTCCTGATCTCCTGCTCGGTCAGCGCGGGCGCCAGGGCCGCCTCGCCGGCCTTGGCCACCGCCTCGCCGCGGTCCTCGGTGAGCGTCACCCGCACGCGGGCCTTGGGGTCGGCCCAGCCCCAGATGCGGATCGGCTTGTCACGCTGGAGCACCATGTTGTCGCTGAAGATGTTGGCCACGCGAAGCTCGGCCCGGGTTTCGGCGGCCGGGATGACCACAGCACACACAAGGGCGATCCAGATCAGGTTCTTCATTCGAGGAGTCCTTTCGTACCTCAGAGCGCGGCTGTGTGGCTTACCGAAACGTCTTGGCAATGCTCTCAAGTCCACGAATCCCTTGTCGGATGTTCGCGTCAAGGGCCAAGAGACGGTTGTACCGCCACCTCACGCGGGATTTCGACACGTTGCCCATGTACAGCTCGATGTCCGCCACGATAGCGGGCAGGGCTTGTTTCTCCTTGCCGATGTGCTCCCGGATGACCGGCGCGGCAGGGGGGCCGGCCTTGGTGAGCAGGTCCCGGATCAGAGCGTTCTGGGCTGCCCAGCCGCGGCGTGTATAAACCCGGCACAGACCGCCGAGCTGTTCGGGCGACAAACGGTCTTCGGCTGCACACTCGATCAGGTAGGCCAGATCCGCCAGTTCCGCACGGATGCGCTGGATGTCCTCGCGTTCCTGGGCATTCCGGGCCAGGGGGGCCCCTCGCAGACGTGCCCGCTGCGGTTCCCAATACGCTTTCTCCGTGTCCAACACGGCTAGGGCGTCTGCGAGCGTCTTCTCGTCCGCCTTGATGAACGCCCGCAAGGCCGGCAGAATCGCCTCGCCGCCCCGCTGCAGGGAATCGCGCGTGAGGGCAAGCTGGGTCTCGTCAAGCGCCCTCACGTAGGAGACGTCATGCTTGATGAAGGCGTACTGCTTTCCCCAAGGCCGCTTGAGGTAGAACCGGCATAGCGTCCGCACCTGTTCGGGCGAAGTCTTCTTGGCGCCGAACGCTTCGATCAGCGACGCCAGTTCCGCCAGCTCGACGTAACGCCCGTGCGCAAAGGTGAGGGCGTCCATGCCCTTCTGCAGGCGGCTCTTGATGTTCTTGTGCGTGGCCGCGTCGAGTTCCGCTTGTTTCGCGGCAATCTGCTTGTCGAGTTCGGCCTTCTCGGGCGAGTCGGTCGCCCGGCGCAGAGCCGGGACGACCTTCGCCCCCAACGTCGTGAAACGATCGCGGATACGTTGCCGTTCCCACGCGCCCCATGACCGGTTGGCCAGGTACATCGTGCACATCGACCGAACCGCCTGGTCGACCGGCTTTTGCCCGTACAGGCATGAGACGAGTTCGACGGTGGTATCCATCTCCTTGCACCAGGTCTCGAACGCCTCGGCCGTGCCTTCCTTCCACCAGACCGGCTGCTCGACCGACCCGGCCTGGATTCTCTTGAAATACGCCGCCTCGCTCTTGCGAAACGCCGCCACCACGGGCAGGGCCTCCGGGCCGATCTTCAGCACGATCCGATGTGGGACCTCGAGAACCGGTGTCCAGTATGAATTGAAGGATCCCTGCCGGTGGACGGAGAACGCCAACATGTCCGGCAGGTGCTTGCGGACGAGCGGGTGGTCGCTGTAGCGCTCGAAGATCCTCAGGGCCCCGTTGCCCGGGCCGTTGGAGAAGAACCCGTACATCGTGACCACCTGCGGATTGTTCATCGTGTCAAGGGCCGTTCCGATATGCGGTTCGCACAGGTCCAGATGGGCCATCGAGGCCCAATTCATGGGCTTGTAGTGCGAGGGCACGGAGCTCTTGTTACGATTGGCCGTGTCGAGCAGCTTCATCGTCAGCTCGACCCGGATGCGAGGATCCTTGATGCCGTGACGGATGTACTTGTCGATGCCGCTGCGGGGTTGCTCGGCCAGTTGGTACAGCACCGGGTAGATGTCCCTGTGGACGACCTTCATGCTCAGCACCAGCCGACCGGCCGCGGCACGGACCAGGCTCGACGGGTCCTTGATCAGCGGCTGGACGAGCTGGAGGATCTCCGCCATGTGGGCGGGGACCTCGGTGCGGTACTCCTCGCTGTCGGAGCCGTAAATGCGGGCCAGTACCCGCAGCGCCCCGGCCCGGACGCCGGGATGTTTGTCCTTGAGCATTCGCTTGAGCAGAGGCACCTCCTTGGCGCCGTGTTCGGCCATCGCCGCGGCCGCCCCGCCGGCCAGGCCCCCGCTGAAGTGTGGCAGGTACCCGGCGATCTGCTCGGGGCTCATGCCGTCGAAGCCGCGCTGGTTGGTCCGCTGGATGTAATCGGGGCTGTGGGCGAAGCCGCCATCGACACCGCTCTTGGCCAGCCCCAGCGCCGTGGCCACCTTCTGCCGATCGACGAGCGGTTCGCTCTTGGCGCGACGCCGATCCTTCCCTTCACCGTCACCCAGACGTTTTCGCAGCCGAGCGGCGGCTTCCCGCTCCTGGCCGAGCATCTTGGCCAGCAGGTCGAGCTGCGTCTTGGCGGTGGCCAGTTCGCCATCGGCGATGCTCTTGTCGATGATGCCCAGCGTGGCCGTGGCGTGTTGCTCCAGGCGATCGTGGGCGGCCAGCAGCTTCCGGGCATAGGTGAGATTGGCCGGCGGCGCGTCCTTGGCCGTGCTGATGTAGTTGTTCAGGAAGGCCCTCAGCGCCTTCCATTGCTTGTTCCGGTAGAGAAAGGCCGCCCTTACCAGCTCCTTCGGCGGTCGCTGGGCGAACACGCTGTCGCCGCCGAGGATCTGCAGCCGGCGCTCGGGCAGATAGAGGAACACGCCCATGGCCGCGGTCATGTTCGGCAGTGCCCATCGCCCGCCGCGCATGAAGGTGATGCTGCCGTCGCGGGCCCGGCCCATCTCGTAGGCCCATCGCATGTTGTTCATGAAGGCGTGAAACTCTTCCGCCGGCGCCAGCGCCGCGCCCACCGGCCCCCAGGCGCCGCTGAAGATCGCCTCGGCGTGCCCGCGTTCCCGGGCCATCCACATGTAACAGACCGTCCGCGCCCAGCGATCGGCCATGGCGTCCTCGCCCAGCAGGTGGAATCCGACGGCGGCCATGGAGTTCATGCCGTTGTCCATCCGCCCGCCGAGGGGGCTGGGCGAGCCGAGGCCGTAAGGGAAATTCGAGCCGCAGAACTTGCCGAAGAACCGGATCGACCGCGGCAGCGTGTGATCGTACGGTTCGATGCCGCACTGCCTCGCCAGGCACAACCCGATAAACGCCCCCAGCCCCGCGCAGTTGATCTCCCCGTAGCCGCCCCCGGCGGTGCCCGCAGCCAGCAGGCTCGGCCCGCCCCCGCCGTGCGACCAACTGCCGCTGCGAAACTGGGCCCAGGCCATGCATTCGGCACCATGCCGGATCGCCGGCAGGACGGACGAATCGCCCGTCAACAGGTAGTACTCGCACAGGTTCATCAGTTCATAGCCCCCGCGCCAGGCGCTGCCGCCCCGGCCGGGAGGATACTCGTCCTTCAACCTCCCGAAGATATAGCGCCGGGCCAGCTCGAGCGCCGCGTCGTCCCCCGAGGCCAGCAGGAACGTCGGGGTCCAGAAATCCCGGCGGTCCCACGGGTAACTCTTCATCACGTAGTCCAGGGCGGCCCGGCGGATCTGCTTGGATTTCTCGCAGTCCATCGGCCAGGTGTCGCTGTAGGCCTGAGTGTTGCCCAGGTCGAGTTTCACGTTCATCGGCTTGCGATCGCGGGCGATCTGCAGCGTCAGCTTCCCGCCCAGGGCGGGCGTCTGGCTTTCGACGAGGGCATGGCCCATCTCGGGGCGGGGGTCTTCGCGGTCTTCGAACAGTCGGCCGTTGGCGCCGAGGATGATGTCGTCGACCTTCAGCACGCCGCCGGCCGGGCTGTCGGCGAGAACGTGCGCGACGACCAGTTCGGTTCTGTTGAGCATCTCGAACACGTACGCCCCGGTGATCCCGAGCGGCAGCACGCGAGCGCCGAAGCGGGCCTTGGCCTTCCGCAGCTTGGCCGGATCGAGCGCCGCGGCGCGTTCGACGGTGGCCGTGCCGAACGCCATCTCGCCGGCCGTGGCGGCCTTCGGCAGCGGACGGCATCGCATTTGGTGGGCCGCCAGCTCCGCCGGGGAAGGCAACTCCCCCAGCACGCTGGACTGTCGGGAGAACAGGTCCGCCTTGACGTCCCGCACCTCGGCGAGCGCCTCTTCCACCTTGTCCCGTTCGGCCGCCGGTGCCATGCCGGCCCAAACTGCCATCAGACAGCTCGCCAGCGAATACGTCATGGTTCTCGTGATTCGCATCATCAATCTCCGTAAGGCAAAGTGCAGCGGCCGCGGGCAGTTGTTCCTCGACACGGCGGCGGCGCCGAGCTGGCAAGATGCCGGGGTGCTCACCCGATTACTTCTTGGGCTTCCTGGTGCTCTTGTACTTCTCGATTGCAGCTTCCAGCCCCACGATCGCGTCGGCGTATCGCCCCGACAGATCCCGCCAGCGATCGGGCTTGTCGCGCTGCAGCCTTTGGATCTCCTCCCGCAGCCGCTGCATCTCCGCGCGTATGGCGGGAATATGGTCATCCATGGTGACCCAATGCCACACGCCGTACAGGAAGTACCTGCGGTACCCAAGGCCGTACAGGTGAAGCAGGGAGGACATGACCTCAGGATGATCCAGGGCCTTCTTCTCGCCGCCCGGCACCTTCACTCGCCGCAGCATGTCGCCGAGGTCGCCGACCACATCGCCTCCCTGCCCGGGGCCGATGGTCTTGAGGTATCGCGCCGCGGCCATGATGTCGATGGGGCCCTTAATGCGATAGTGGTTCAGAAGCGTACCGGCCAACGCCGTGGAGGTGCGGTCCCCGAACGGCTTGTCTTTCAGCACCGCGTACCCCAGGGCGGTGTTGTGGGCGTAGGAGTTAAGGCGGTACTTGGCCATGCGCAGCGCCGCGGTGCGGACCAGCGCGTCCTCGTCCAGCGCCAGGGCCATGATGATCTTGAAGACGCTCTCGTTCTCGGCGGCGATCAGCGCCAAGGCCTCGGCGGCAACGCGACGGACGTGCGGGTCGGCGTCATCGGCGGCGTCGCCGATCATGGCAATGGCCCGTGCGATCGCGGGGGTCACTTCCTGCGGCTGCTGGGTGTAGTACCCGCTGCCGCGAGGGATCAGGCCCATCCAGTACAGATAGCCCAGGGTGCGAAGCCCGCCGCAGCGCTGGTCGGGATCCTCGCTGCTCAGCAGGCGCTTGACGATCGGGATGACCTCGGACCTGCCCTTGGCGGCGAGGGCCTTGGCCGCGGCGTGGGATCTCGGCATGGTGGGGTAGCCGAGCATGGCCACCAGTTGCTCGGGGCTTTTGGCCTTGTATTCCTCGACGGCTTCGTCGAAATCCCCGATCGCCCAATCGTCGGTGCGGAACGGCGAGGCCGGCAGGCCGGCGCGGTTGTAGAGGTTCATGCCGCGGGGATCGAAATGGAAGGCATATCGCACGGCCACCGGGCTGGCGACGTTTTCGCTGTGCACGATCACCGTACGGCCTTCGATGCGGGCCTCGGCCCGGTGGAAGATGCGATCGGCCCCGGCCACGGCGAAGAACCGCAAGGTGCCGTCCTTCCGCTCGGTAACCGGCCCGCCGATCTCGGGGATCCCGGCCACCATTAGGCCTCCGTCGGCATGGTCGAACTCGATGACCACGCGGCCGGCCTCAGATCGGTGGCTTTTGTACATGGGCCCGGACGAAGCGCCGCCCTTGCCGTACACGCCCGCCAGGGCCCAGGCCGCGAACCGCTCGCCGACGGCGCCCGAGTAATTCTCCACGTCCGACGTCACCACCATGCCGGTGTTGGCGCACGGGAGCACGCGGCGCTGGCGGTCGCGATGGGCGTGCCAGGCGTCGAAGTTCATCGCGTTGGCCCTCTGCTTGCCGCCGGCGCTGTGGGGGTGGTAGATGTCCGGCTGGCTCCGTTGGGTGAAGGCGAACGCGAGGTCGTCGCGGCTAAACACCGCTCGCAGGCCGGCGATGAGGGCCCGCATCTTGTCGGCGTAGCGCGGGTCGTTGGTGCAGCGGGCGTCGCCCTGGGGGGAGTCTTCGTGGACGTGCAGCGCCCCGCGAAACGCGAACGGCACCAACGGGTGGATCTGCTGGTTGAACACCACAGTGGGCTGCGCGGGATCACCCGTCGCCGGGCCGGGCAGCAGCGGTGGCTGTGACGGCACGACGGGGCCGCCTTGCCCGAGCTGCTCACCCAGCGCCCGCGTCCATTGTTTCATCTGCGATTGCCGTTTCGACAGCGGTTTTCGCAGGTCCGCGAGAATGTCGTGGAGAAGGCTCGCGCGTTCAGCGTGCCAGCGGAACAGATCGGCGACGACATTCTGCGAATTCACGAACGCGTGAGCGAGGCCGCAGGGGCGATCCGCACACGTAAGGCCGGGCCATTTTTCTTCGAGTGCTTGACCTACCGCTGGAAAGAACACGTGGGTCCCGGCGA
>SDBU01010594.1_pt1 | contig 10212 bp, 9 predicted proteins | sample 2277071 | NCBI WGS metagenome assembly SDBU01 (sample SAMN10397929, study PRJNA504765) | marine sediment metagenome | isolation source: marine sediment core GS08_GC12, 126 cmbsf | place: Arctic Ocean: Gakkel Ridge, Loki's castle | collected 2008 | reverse complement strand
TAGACAAGATGGTTCGCCATAGACCAGGAACGCTCATATCCCTGTCTATCAGGTCTTTGCCAAAGTATTGACGCGATTTGCTGGTGTAGAAGAAGTACCGGCTCCACTGGTGGCTGAAATCTGCAATTGACTTGGGCGGTCCATAGCAGAATATAGCATTGTCAGCCCATACAAACTGGCGACCCTGTTGAATGCAGGAATAGAAGATAAACTGGTCATCGGCAAGAGAGGGTAGCAAAACGAGATGTTGGTAAAAGTCTCTGGATAGGGCCATTACACGCCCATCAATACTCCACCAGGAGATAAGCTTCCGCCTTCTGATTTTGTCTACCAGGAGCCAGTCAAAATATGCCGCCTGCTTCGCTGGATTGAGAGTAAAGCCAGGATGAGGGCGGACGAGACCGCCCTGAACCACGGCAACGTTACCGTCACGGAAGTGTTGCACCAGCTTCGTTATGCTATCTTCACTCGCTAACCTGACATCGGCATCAATAAAAACAATAACATCGGCGCTGGTGATTGAGAAGGCTAAATTTATTGAGTCGTTCTTGCCCTTCCTTTCCGGTTTCCTTATCAGCTTTACCCTTGGGTCTCTTGCCGCCATTTGTTGCACGATGTTGTCTGTTTGATCCCTCGATGCATCCGATATCACATAGATATTCTGGATTTGAAACCAGTCATCCTGCCTTGCCATCACGACGTCATGTAGCACGCCCTCGATACACCTTGCTTCATTGAACGCAGGGATAACTACATCAACAGTGACCACTGCCTCCCTGCCAACAAGGATGCGTTCCAGCCGGTAAAGGTGGTCCATATTTTGGGCTCCCGGCTCAACTACTCTACTATTGCTCATCGTTTAGCCCAGCTTTCCCGCCTCGCCTCTAGCCAGGCGTCTCATTCTCTTGTGAAGCTTAATCACCTCGTCTATATTCTTTCTCCCTGATAGCCAGTGGAAGTAACCTCTATCCCCTACGCCTCCAGTTTTCTCCTTCTCCTTTACTATTTTCTCTACCCCTTTTCGTTGGCCTTTTTGCCACGCTTGTAGCACCTCAGTTAGGTCGCTAATTAGCGTAGAAGTCAGGCCCATGGTGGAGTAAGGCAGTGCGTATTCGTTGGCGTTAAAGGCAATGGCCAAACCCCCCGCCTGCTCCACCGCCTCTAGCATACGGGAATCGGTAATGCTGTCACCCACCACCACCCAGTCTGATAACGGTTGAGTATAGTTATCAGCAAAGCGGTTCAAGGCGGCTACCTTGCGCCGCCCACCTACCGGCTTTACCTGTTTTATTAGCGTGCCTAGATTAGTACGTGGCAGTTCTTCCCAGAAGAGGCGGTCAAGGCGCTGTTTAATCCGGGCGTCATCGTCAGGAGGGTACATAGTCAGTATATCTTCTTCAGACTGCCGCAGCAACCTGCGTTCTTCTTCATTTAAAGCTTGGAGAAGCTTATCTAGAGGGAATGGTGTGCAAGCTACATTATGGGCATAGATACCTAGTTTATGGGTAATGTGTATGGCATATTGTTCATAAGTAGTAGTAATACAACATACTCTCCAGCCGTTATACTGGAGCCAGGAAACAAGCTTGGCGCCGCCGCCGGTCAGGTTCGCCCGGTTGGCCAGGGTGATAATATTGTCCTCAGAGATATTGTGCAGCGCCAGGAAGGGTACGATAAGCGCCAGGGTGTCCCCGGGTTCATAATCTTCCTTTTCTTCCAGTGTCAGGAGGTCATCATAACGGCTGATGACTTCAAAAATCTTACCCCCGTCCGGGATAAGCTTCATCAGCTCGTAGGCATTGTCTTGAGGTGATAGCGGCCCTTCAAGGTCGAAGCAGATAAGGTTTTTAATCTATCTCACCCCCTTTATCCTTCCCTTTATTAAACGATTGCTGGTTCTATTTTGTGTTTCTTGAGCGGCTCTGTCTTTAAACCACTCTTTAAAAGACGGGAACTTGCCCGCTGGGATTACGTCTGTTACAGGGAATGTGTAAAGCTCTCCGTATCTAGAATAGTAAATCCCCAAATTTTCTATATTGGTTTCAACTGGTGCATCAGGTATGCCACCAATTTTATACAATGTATAGTAGCCTATAAGCTCATTAAAGTGGTCTCTTTTGAATTCTAATTGCATGGTGGTTTTTATATCAATGAGTACATTATCCATTACCAAATCAGCATCAGCACCTCCTATAAGTTCGGAGGCTTCACCAAATGTTGGGTTAAGTAGGCATAGCTTTCTGGGCTTGAAAGAATCTGGGTTTATGATAGAAATAAGCCTTCTTAGATCGACTACATCACCCTCATCTATTACCCCAAAATCTTCGTCTATGATGCCTGCTCTAAAATAGGTATCCAGTTGAGCTAGTAGAATGGTAGATTTTCTAAGCTCGTCATTCATTTCTCCTGATTGTATGTAATTCGAATAAGCCTTCTTAGCTAGTGAAAGCATTTGGTTGGCGCTTGAAATAACATTATCATCGATTGGTATTACCTCTCTTCTTTGGGAAGTGAAGGCAAACCCTATTTTCCTCATACTCTCGATGGATGAGTCAGCGACCCATTCTTGCGTGATGGCTTCCGGGTTAAGTTGTTTAATATAAAAGCGCAACAGGTAATCGAACGCTGTGCCAACTAGGCTATAATGTTTGGTCACTGGTGGCGCTAGGATTTCCTTTTTCAGACCAAACTTAGGTTTAGGGAATTCTTCTGAGAACTTGGCTCTAACGTCCTTGTTATCTAGGAAAGTCTTTAAACTCATGAAATTGTCTCTTTTAACTGCACGTTTATCTCATCAGTCAGGTTATATCCCTTTATTAGTTTGCCCTCGGCATCAACCACCTGCTTCTCTGGGCTTATTCTAATTTTACCTTGGCTGGACGCCTTGAGCGTCGATATTATTAGTGGAAACTCCCTGGCCAGCCCGTGCTTGCGGATGAGCTTAAACAGAGGGTTGTCTTCGCTATACCTTTCCGGAGAGTTTGGGGGTAATTCCCCCAGTTCCCGCCAGTAACGGTCAAAGGTCTTGCCCCTGATGGGGAAGGTGCAATAGGTCACTGGCGGCCCCTTGTCCAGTTCCGGGGTTACCCGGTGCATCATTACCCCGGTTTCCTGCGCCTGGTTATCCAGTAGTTGCCAGACTACCTCCTGCCAGGTCCCGGTAGGCCCACCGGGTGCCGCCGGGTGAAGGTTAATCATATTGTATTTCCGGCACATCTCTTTCCCGACAATGAGCATGTAGCCCGCCAGCACACACAGGTTAGGATGAAACTCCGCCAACCGTTTCATCACCTTGCGGTCATAGTCGAGTCTCCATAATGGCAGGCTTCCTGCCTGATTGGTGACAGCGGTGACCTGGCTTGCCTTGAACTTCTGGTAAGAAAGGCAGATAAGAGGGATACGGCAAGTTTCAACCAGCTGGAGGAACAGGTCGCTTTCGGGTGATTCACCGGGTTCACGACTGCAGAAAACAAAGGCGATATCAGCCTTAATCTCGCCGCGCCTGATGCTGTTCCAGGCTGTTTCCATGAGGTCTCTGGCGGCTTTATCCCTGCCCGTAGAAAACCAGCCAATTTGATACATAACCCACCATTTTCTACTTTAAACGTTTTTTTATTTTTTGAGCCAGGCTATTAAAGTGGACAAGGGGGTTTGTCCTGCGTCCGAACACCTTGCCCCTGGTCAGAGACCGCAGGAATTCCTCCTTGCTATTGAATTCAGGCATCTCCACATAGGCGTTACCGATTTCATAAAGAGTATGAGCATCGCTGCCGGCACCGCCAGGAATACCGTGCTTAAGGGCAAAATTCTTAGCCTGGGTTGAGTGGCGCAGGAGAACGGCTCGAGAGTTAAATACTTCGATAATGTCAACTTCTTCCATGATTTCGGCCAATATCTTGCCGCCAAGGGCGGATGGCCTGAGGTTATCAAAGGGGTGTGGTATGCACACCAGACCACCTTGAGCCTTGATTTCGGCAACGGTCTTTTCCACTGACTGCCCGCTGGGGATAGTTTTTTTAAGAAACATGCCCATGATTTCACCATGAGGGGTTAAGATTTCCTCGGCGACAATTACCTTGAAGGGGGCTCGACTCTGCATCTTTAACGCCCCCTCAATCGTACCGTGGTCAGCCACGGCGATACAGTTTATGTCTCGGGCCAGGCATCGCTCGATAACCTGGTCCAGGGACATAGCGCAGTCCATTGAGTATTCGGTGTGAATATGCAAATCAGCTTTCAGCAATTCAGCTTTTCTCGCTTACCCTCTCCAGGTAGGTACCACTACGGGTATCAACCTTAATAACATCTCCGTTGCTAATGAACATTGGCACCTGTATAGTAATACCGGTCTCCATTGTAGCTGGTTTGGTGCCGGCAGTTGCGGTGTTCCCCTTAAATCCAGGGCCGGTATCGGTAACTTCAAGCTCGATGGTGATCGGCAGTTCCACACTGAGTATTTCACCCTTGTAGCTTGATACTTGCAGGGACATGCCTTCCTTTAAGTAGTCAAGGGCATCACCGAGGTGGGTGGGGCTGAGGGGTATCTGTTCGTAATTTTCCTCGTCCATAAAGTAGTAGAGGTCGCCATCGTTATAAAGGTATTGCATGTTGCGGTAATCAAGGCGTGCCCGGATAAATTTCTCACTGGCCTGGAAGGCACGCTCGAAGGTATGCCCGGCGTTGATGTCACGGAGCTTGAGTCGGACCTGAGCGCTGCCACGCCCCATCTTAATATGGCGGTAATCAAGGACCTGGTACAGTTGTCCATCCAGCTCAATAATAATCCCTTTTCTAAGATCGCCACTACTTATCATGTTTAATCCTCCCTGCTCTGGAAAGCACCCGGGCTCTACCGTTTTCCATCAGGATAATATCCTCAATCCTTACCCCTCCCCAACCCGGCAGGTAAATACCGGGTTCAACAGTAAATACCATACCATCAACAAGGGGCACTGAGGAAGCCGGGGCAAGGCTTGGTTGTTCGTGAGCGGCCAGCCCTACGCCGTGACCCAGACCGTGTCCGAAGGCTTCACCATATCCGGCCTCTTTAATTACCGTGCGGGCTAGAGCGTCAGTCGCTTCTCCAGTCATACCCCCTTTGACTGAATATATTGCTGTTAGCTGTGCTCTAAGAACCGTATCATATACCTTGTTGAAACGGTCATCGCGGCTGCCGAGGCAAACAGTTCGGCTGAGGTCGCTGCCGTAGCCGCCAATCCTGGCTCCCAGGTCAATTACTACCGGCTCCCCGGAACCGATGGCACGAGATGTTGGCTTGGCGTGGGGCAGGGCAGAATTGGGACCGGAAGCAACTATAATGTCAAAGGGTATAGTTTCGCTGCCATTTTCGCGCAGGAATTTCTCTATTTCCCAGGCTACTTCCTTTTCAGTTATGCCTGCCTGAATTATCGTCTCGACGTATTCGTAGGCGGCATCAGCCATTTCTACCGCTCTGGTGATAAGCTCGATTTCCTCAGCCTCTTTTATCGCCCGCAGGGACTCTACCAGCCCGTCTACCGGAACTAGCTTGAGCTGAGGCCTGGTCTTATTCAGTATATCATTTAACTGCCGGTACCGGGCAAAGGTAAGGTGTTCGGCTTCGAAACTCAGGCTTTTTAACTCCAACTCGGCGGCTAATCCGGGAAACCAGTCAGCCATATCACCGGTTGTGCGGAAAATCTCGTAGTCAGGGGCTTGAGCCCTGGCTTGTTCTATGTAACGGAAGTCGGTGGCCAGGAGTGCCTGCTTCTGCGTGACCAGTAAAAAACCAGCGGAACCATCGAAGCCGGAAAGGTAATGTCTATTCGCTGGCTGAGAGATTAAGATAGCCTCGCTCTCTTTTGCCATAAGAGCTTGGCGCAACCTTTGCAGCCGATTAGCTATTCTCAAGCTCTCGACCTCTTTTCCTGGCCATGGGGTGGGCTGATAGATATACCTTCCTGGCCTGGCTCTTGGTTACATGCGTATAAATCTGGGTGGAGGTGAGGTTGGCATGTCCCAGAAGCTCCTGGACTACCCTTAAATCAGCGCCACCATCGAGCATGTGTGTGGCGAAGGTATGACGGAGCATATGCGGGTGCACCTTCTTGGCCAGTCCGGCTTTACGGGTATATTTGCCCAGTATTTTTTGCACTCTTCGTTCGTTGAGGCGCTCCCCGTACCGGTTGAGGAACAGGGCACTGTTTCTCTTGTTACTCAAGAGTTTGGGTCTGCCTCGGTGAAGGTAGATGCTCAGGGCTTCGGCGGCTGGCTTACCCATCAGCACCACTCGTTCCTTGGCTCCCTTGCCCCAGACGCGGATTTCCCCGCTATCGCGGTTGACCTGCTCCACGTTTAGACTTACCAGTTCACTAACTCTGATACCGGAAGCATACAGCAGCTCCATTATCGCCCGGTCACGCTGCCCCTGTGGTGTGGATAAATCGGGGGCTCGTAGCAGTTGCTCAACCTCGGCTATAGTGAGGAAGGAAGGCAAACGCCGGTCCAGTTTTGGTGAGGAGGCACTTTCCAGGAGGTTTGTGGGCAAAATTTCTTCCCGTAACAGGTAGCGGTAGAGGGAACGGACCGCTGAGAGCTTGCGGGCGATGCTGGCTTTGACCACACCCTGCTGCATAAGCCAGGCGATATAATCGCGCAGGGTGTGTTTATCCACGTCTGCCAGTGAGCCAATATTCATAACTCGCAGGAACTGGAAAAACCCTTTCTCCGGGCCGCGCCGGTAGTTACCCAGCAAATCATTGGTATAGTTGCGCACCGTATAGGCGGAAGCATTGCGCTCTACCTCAAGATAGCGGATATAGCTGTCAAATATCCTCTTCAAGAGAATTCAACCCCCTGTTGGCAACTACGGCTTCTTTGAAGCCTGCTTCATATATTACGGGCAAGACAAGATGAAGCAGGTCGTATAGTCTCACGTTATCTCACTGGGCAGGGATGCTCGGGGCTTTATCAGTCGGCTATCCGCAGTATAAATATTTGGGCGACATAGTGTCAAGGCGAATGCCACCTGGGTCCGGTGGTCAAACATAAACAGAACTACGTTTAATCAACCCCGGGCTACTGCTTCTTCCGCTGGTGAGGTCTCCGCCTCTGGCTCTTTTTGCTTGGCTTTATAGTCGCAGCTGTTGCACTTAACCTGGGCCGTGCGGTAGGCGGTAAGGAGTCCACCACACCGGGGACAGGGTTCGGGGAGAGGCTTAAGGTTGGTGGCAAACAGGCAGTCAGGGTAGTTACTGCAGCCATAGAAGGTACGCTTCTTTTTACTTATCTTTTCTACTATATCACCGCCGCACTGGGGGCATTTGACGCCGGTCTTTATCTGATAGGATTTAGTATGTTTACAATCGGGGTAGCCGGTGCAGGCGAGAAATTTACCGTAACGCCCGATTTTAATGGCCAGGGACTTACCGCACCTGGGGCAGGTTTCCTCAGTTAGCTCGTCAGGCAGCTTCACCTTGGTCATAAGCCTGGCGGCATTCTGAAGACTCTGCTCAAAGGGTACATAGAAGTCCTGAATGGTGTGCACCCAGTCCCTGTTCTTCTGGGCAATTTCATCCAGCTCCTCTTCCATGCGAGCCGTAAAATGGAGGTTGATGATGGTAGGGAAGTGCTGGGTAAGCAGGTCATTGACCACTATGCCCAGTTCGGTCGGCTGGAAGCTTCCTTTAACCTTATTAACGTACCCGCGGTCCTGAATAGTAGACAGGATGGGCGCGTAGGTGCTGGGGCGTCCGATGCCCTCCTGCTCCAGCATCTTGATCAGTGAAGCTTCAGTAAAGCGGGGTGGGGGCTGGGTGAAGTGCTGATCCGTGAAGAGCCCGAGGAATTTCAGCGCATCGCCTTTAGCCAACTGCGGGAGAAGGGTGCCCTTCTTTTCCTGGTCAGCCTCGTCTTTCTGCTCGGTGTAAAGAACGGTAAATCCGGGAAAGCGGTTCACCGAGCTGGAAGCTCGGAACAGGTAGCTGGCTCCAGAATACGGGCATCTGGCGGAAATGTCAACCGTAGTGCTATCAAATACCGCTGCCGCCATCTGGCTGGCTACCATCCGTTGCCAGATGAGCTGGTAGAGCCGGAACTGGTCTGGTTTGAGGTGTGGCTTGATTAGTGACGGCTCTCGCCATATCCTGGTGGGGCGGATAGCTTCGTGGGCTTCCTGTGCCCCCTTTACCACCCTGATGAAGGAACGGGCATGCGGTGGGAGATAATCGGTGCCGTATCTGGTGCTGATGAATTCCCTGGTTTCAGCGATGGCTGAGTGGGCGACCCGGGTGGAATCAGTGCGCATATAAGTAATAAGGCCGATATGCCCCTCATCGCCGATATGCAAACCCTCATAGAGCTGCTGGGCGATACGCATAGTCTGCTTGGCGCTGAAGCGAAGTCTGCGCCAGGCTTCCTGCTGGAGAGTGCTGGTGATAAACGGTGGCGCCGGCTGGCGACGCACTTTTTTGGTGCTTGCCCTGGTAACTCGGTACCGGGCCTGTTCCAGTTCATCTCTTGTCTCAGTGGCTTTTTCCTGGTTGGGAATGCCCAGCTTGGTGCCATCAGCCAGACCAATCAGCATTGCCCGAAAAGCTGGCTCTTCAGCGGCGGCGGTCTTCCGGGTCAGTTCAGCCTCGATTGTCCAGTACTCTTCGGGGACGAATTGTTGAATCTGCCGTTCCCGGTCAACAACTATCTTAACGGCAACTGACTGGACTCTGCCGGCGGAAAGCCCTCTTCTCACCTTTGACCAGAGTAACGGGCTGATTTTATAGCCGACCAACCGGTCCAGAATACGCCGGGCCTGCTGTTCGTTGACCAGTTTCATGTCTACGGAACGGGGGTGTTTGAAAGCATGCTTAATGGCTTCCTCGGTTATCTCGTGGAAGACAACCCGCCGGTAGGGGGTCTTGTTGGTTCGGGTTACTTCAAGTAGATGCCAGGAGATAGCTTCTCCCTCGCGGTCCGGGTCGGTAGCTAAATATACCGTGGAGGCAGTTTTAGCCGCTTCCTTGAGTTCCAGCACTATTTTCTTCTTTTCCCGGGGGATTACATATTTTGGCGCAAAGTTGTTTTCCGTTTCTACACCCAGGCGGCTCTTCGGCAGGTCTCTTATATGCCCCAAAGAAGCTTTAAGGATATAGTCGCTGCCTAAAATCCTGGCCAGTGTCCTGGCTTTGGCTGGTGACTCAACTATGACTAACTTCTTCTTCATAGCGCTAATCTACTTTTACCCGGTATGCTTCCCTTACTTCCCGTGCCAGAACATAGTTCATCGTGCCTACCTGCCTGACCAGACCCTTGAGTTCCATCATAGTCAAAGTGCTGCTTACCGTTGATACGGGTAAGGCGGTTGAGCGGCAAATCTCGTCAATGTGGACCGGCTCAGCCGCCAGGTGTTTCAGCAGCAAGGACTCGGTGTCAGTAGCCGGCATAAGCTCTTTCATTTCTATCTGGCGAGCGACGGCGGTTAGATTTAATTCCTCCAGGATATCGGTGCATTCACGGACCAGCTTGGCTCCCTCCTGGATAAGGCGATTGGTTCCTCTGCTGGACGGTGACAGAATACTGCCCGGAACCGCCAGCACCTCTCTATTTTGCTCCAGCGCCATATTGGCGGTTATCAGTGCCCCGCTGGTTTCTCCGGCTTCAGTAATCAGAACTCCCAGGCTTAACCCGCTCATGATGCGATTGCGCCGGGGGAAGTTTTCCGCCTTAGGCCTGGTACCGATGGGATACTCACTTATCAGGGCTCCCTGCTGCATAATGCGGCGCGCCAGATTAGCGTTCTCCGCCGGGTAGACAGTGTCAAGGCCACAGGCACATACGGCAATGCTCCTGCCGCCAGCCTCAAGGGCACTTTTATGGGCTACGGTGTCAATTCCTTTAGCCAACCCGCTGACAATGGTGATTTTGCTCATTACCAGGTCAATCACTATTTCCTCAGTTACCTGTCTCCCGTAGACGGTTGCCCGGCGGGTGCCCACCACGGCCAGGCACCATTCATCCTGGGGCAGTAGCGAACCCCTGAGGTAAAGGACTGGTGGATAGTCATATATTTCCTTGAGTCTGGCCGGATAATCATCGTCATGCCAGGTGAGCACCGTCACTTTGTAACGGTCAAGCTTTTCCATTTCCGCGGCGAGAGAAATCCGGGGGTGCCAGTGGGTAATGGCAATCCTTCCTCTATAGCTTCTGGATACTCGGAGTTAACAACCGCAATACCTTCCG
>SDBU01010593.1_pt1 | contig 10213 bp, 13 predicted proteins | sample 2277071 | NCBI WGS metagenome assembly SDBU01 (sample SAMN10397929, study PRJNA504765) | marine sediment metagenome | isolation source: marine sediment core GS08_GC12, 126 cmbsf | place: Arctic Ocean: Gakkel Ridge, Loki's castle | collected 2008 | reverse complement strand
AGCGGGGGTCGGACATTCGCTTCCGCTTGGAAAAACAGACAAGGCGCGGATCTTCTGATGCCATCTGGCGGAACCTTTGTGCTTGTAAGTGATGGAAAGCTAGGTCTAAGTGGTTACTGAATGGGGAAACAAGAAGATTTTCTTATTGGAATAATGCCTTATATTCAGCGCGTTTTGCCTTGTTCCACCTCGGGCAAAATGCAGGCTTTCCCTGCATTACCAACTGCAAACAGGCATCGCATTTCGTGTTGCACTTGATAATCGACCTGTCACGGCCTTCACGGGCTTTACGGGGCCACTCCGGATCCACCCACAACATCCGAGCAAGACCTATTAGGTCTGCCTTCTTTTCTTTCAGGATCGATTCGGCCAGCCCCGGTGTCGAGATACGACCGGCCGTGATGACCGGGACTTTGACCTCTTTCTTAATGGCTTTGGCCAGAGATACCATGTACCCCGGTTTGCGAGACTTCTTGACGACGTCAGGCAGGAAGAACGACTCGTAGGTGCCGCCCATGACTGATATATAGGCCACGCCGTTTTCCTCCAGGGCCCTTGCCAGCACCTTTGATTCCTCCACGTGCAGCCCGTCGGGAAACAACTCGTCGGCCAGGAACCGATATCCCACCGGGAAATCCCCTACCAGGTCCTTGACCTCCTTGAGTACCTCTAGCGGGAATCTGATCCGGTTCTCCAATGGGCCCCCATAGGCATCTGTTCGTCTGTTGGTTCTTGGTGACACAAATTGTGCCAGAAGGTATCCGGTTCCTCCGTGCAACTCCACCAGGTCGAATCCGGCTCGTTGAACTCTCAGCGCTGCCCTGGCGTACTGCTTTCGAATGGTTTTAATCTCCCTCCTCTCAAGCGCTCGGGGAGTTGTGCCAAAGGCGGGGACTGCTGATGGGGCAACCGGGTCGGCTACTTGGGCAAAACGACCGGCATGATTGATTTGTAACGCTGCAAGAGCCTTCTCCTCCTGGATGGTCTTGGCAAGTGTATAGAGGCCCTTTAGATAACGGTCATGATCGCAGCGGAGGGTTCGGGCTGACCCACTTCCCTTCGAAGTCATGCTCGTATTCTCCACGACAATCAAGGCTGCGCCGCTTTGAGCCATAAGTTTGTAGTGGGCAAGCATCAGCGGAGAGATTTTCCCTCCAGGAGCCGCATAGCCAAGATATAGAGGGGCCATGGTGATACGGTTCTTCAGCCTTAAACCATCGACTTTCAGCGGTTTAAAAAGGTTTGGATACGCGGCTTTTCCCATCCTGCACCTCACTATTCCTTGTCCCGTCAGTAACAGTAGGCTCCGACCCATTTTCCCACATAGTGGGTAATAATGATCACTACGATCACAATGGCTGCATGCTCCAGCACCACTTTATGGGGTTTTACACCCTGCTGGGTGGCCAAGTAATGGCTGAATATGATGACCAGGGCGAGACCCCAGACAACACTCACCGCAATGGCCAGAGAGAGTCCAAACGCCAAGACAGGCACCACGAAGGTCAATGCAATAAAAAACTTGGATGCAAATGTCGAAAGCGTCGACTCCCAGATCTCTTTTTCAGTGTGCCTGTTCTCCGATTCCTCTGAAATATGCATGCCAACCGCATCTGAAAAGGCATCAGCGATGGCGATGGCAATAATCCCGCCAATCACCGCAAGCTGTGATCGTGTGCTGGCACTCAACCCCACCATCATACCCAGTGTCGTGATCACACCGGAGTTCAGTCCAAACCCAAGGCCTTTCCTGATCGATCTTTTCACAAAAGAGTCTCCATTATTTCCCGAGTTCCAAAGCATCGAAAAGCATCTTGTAAAAGAGGCTCGGTTGGTCATCCATCATGAAATGACCACTTTCAGGTACAACAGAATACGGGATATTGTGTTGATCCAAAAAATCTTTGGTTACAGGATTGACAGACTTTTCGCCAAACACGTACCATTTTCGTACGGGCAAAGCTAAGAATCTTTCGTCAATGTGCCCCTCACAACTCTCTTTCACCAAGGATACTGAGCTCAGGTAAAGAGCCCGAGGATAAGCACGTGAGATGTTCTCGTAATAATTCTTCAGACCAGGCGAGGGGTTTTCTTGTATGGATTCTCTCAGGGTGGTTTTGAATTCTTCAAGGCCTTTGCTTTCGAAGTCTTCCCAACTGGCTGAGGCGACCTTGGCGCTGAATCTGCAATCCCGCCGGCCAAGGTTCCCTTCGAGGTTAAGAAATGCCTTGATCTGCATACCCAGCGCCTCTGCTATATAAAGGCAGATGACCCCTCCCATGCTGTGTCCCACAAGGATGATCCGGGCAAGCGCCAGGTCTCTGATCCATTTGAGCACTACATCGGCCTGATCCTTCATGTCATATGTAAAGTCATTGGGCCGACTGCTTTCCCCACAACCTGGAAGGTCAAGAGAAGCCAGAGTATAACCTCTGAAGGCCTCCATCTCAAAGCAGAGGTCAAAGGAGTTCTTTGAGGCGCCCAATCCGTGGATAAAGACAAAACTCTCAGGCCCATCCTGCTTCAGCCGATAGGCAAGTCTGTGATTACCGATTGTCAAGAAAGGCATCTGAGGGCTCGTCCAAAAAGAACTTCCCATTTTCGCATCTCAGCTTCAGGCCACCTTCGGCCGATACTCATTCGCAAAATCCGCGAAATAGCCTGCTATAGCGCTACAGCTTCACTTCGTGCCCTGTGGTTTTTCTCATTCGGATCGATCAAATCTATCCCAAATCTGAGCGCGAATTCTGCGAACTTATTGTTGGGCTAACCCTATGAGGCGATAAGCTCTAACTGGGCGGGCGTAAGATACCACCGCAGCCGGCCTGAGTGTGTGGGTAGTTCGTCCACGTCAATGCGACAGCAGCCGCCCATTTCAAACTGCACGGCTGCCTTGGAGCCTTCTGTGAGCAAGAAGGAGGCCACTTCAGCCACAGAAGGTAGGTGTCCGGCAATCAGTACGCGCTGGGCCCCCGAAAGTTCGGACAAAGCTTGAACCGTATCCTCGGGCGGGGCCATTGCCTTGACATTCTTTGTTTCGATAATCTTCTCCAAAGGAAATCCTACCTGCTCCGCCACAATGGCAGCCGTATCCTTGGAACGTTTTTTGGGGCTGGACAAAATAGCGTCAAAGGTAACCCCCATCTTCTTGAGGGCCTTACCACCGGCATGAATCCTCTCTTTTCCCTCAGAGCCGAGACCTTCTTCCGGATCCTGGTCCTTGGGAAGAGCCGGACCGTGTTGCATGAGATAGATCTCCATGTGCCTACCTCCTTACTTTGATTGCTTTCATACGATTGGGAACAGATAGTGAACCTCCCTACGGTCTCAATGAAATCCGGACAGGGAATGGGCCCGCTGCGGCGGCTCACCGGTATTAACGTCACACCGTCATCGTTTTCCAGAACGGACGGCAAAACCGCGAGCCGTCTCGGAGTATGTGCGGCGGGGCCAGTACTCGTCCCCAATATCGAGACAGAAACCCCACGCATGCGACGAACCCACTGTTTCACCCGTCCACACAAAGCCTCCGGCGGTCTTAAACAACGGACTTACATTATGAGGTCCCGCGCCCTTTGTATAAAGACTTTTCACTTCATCTCTTGTGGGCATCCGCCACCCACCGCCGTCAACGGAAAGGCTTTCCGTCCAAGCCTTTGCTTTATCCCACGTTGTATCCTTATCCGGGCCTGCAAACCACTCGAGACCCGTCTTTGTGTCTTTCACCACCCCCTTGTCACCGGGGATAAAACGTCCATCCAGGGCTTGTTGGTCTCTGTAAGTGTCAAGCTCCTCGCTTCCCTGTGCGGCAAGCAGTTCCCCACGATTAGCTGCTTGGATTCGGCTGGGGACAATGAAAACGATCACCACAAAGGTCAAGACCAGCAGAGCCCGGATCTTCCTCATTTGAACCTCCCTAACGTACTGTTGTGAAAAGAGATCTCACGGAGAGCTGTGCCCCGAGGGGTTTCCAGTCCTCAACACCTCACTTGCCCACACGAGGAGATCTTTCGAAGCCGTCAAGCTTGTAACAGGACACAAACAATATCGCACCCCCCCCGGGAATAGGGAAATACGATATCTCCCCTCTGGCTCCCAGGAATCATGCCTGTCTCTTCAAAAACACCATTGCCGCTTATTCCGAAGGAGGAGTCTCTTTTTCACCGTCAAGGATCTTTCGCATCCGGTCTCGTTCGGCCCTGGCTATTCGAAGACGCTCCCTAATCGGCTCCCGTTCATGGGATGGAGCAGATTCAATCTCTGCTTCCAGCTCTTCAACTTCCCGCTGGAGCTGGTACAGTTCTCTTGCTATCATGCGGATGGACATCGCCGGTTTATACTTCCCACGAGTGAGGACTTCTTTTGAAGTATGGAATTCATGTTCCTATAAATACGCTAAACAACGACCACGCGCCTCACAGCCTCTACCACTTCGTCCGGGTCATCAAGTATGGTAACCAAGTCCATATGTTCTGAAGATATCATTTTGCGCTCCAGAAGGTTGCTCCGGATCCAGTCCCATAGGCCATTCCAGTATTCCGACCCCACAAGAACCACCGGAAAAGGCTTGATACGTTTAGTTTGAATGAGAGTCAAGGCTTCAAAGACCTCGTCCAGCGTCCCAAAACCGCCTGGCATACCTATGTATGCCTGAGCATACTTTATGAGCATCACTTTCCTTACAAAGAAATAGTTAAATTCGAGCGTTATGTCTGTATACGGGTTGCCCGCTTGCTCCAACGGCAAGGCTATATTTGCCCCAATCGATTTGGCGCCTCCTTCCTTGGCCCCTTTGTTGGCTGCTTCCATGATTCCAGGGCCCCCGCCAGTCATAATGTTGAAGCCGTTCTGGGCCAATTTTCTGGCAATCAATACAGCCTTTTCATAAGGTTCATCGCTTGGGCGGACTTGCGAAGAGCCAAAGATGGAAACGCACGGAGAGATGTCGGACAGTGTTTCGAAACCATCAACAAATTCAGCCATAATCTTAAAAAGTCGCCAGGATTCATCTACAGTCATAGCATCAATGAGGTATTGTTTTTCTGACATCTTGATTCACCTCTTTTCTGAAATAGGGTCAAAGACATACTGCAGCTGGGTCAATGATTGCTCGTTTGCCAGTACGCCCAAGTCTGCTTCGAAAGTCTATTTTTTGAAGAATATATACGCTGCCAGGCCAAGGAGGATAACAGCGAAGATCTTCTTGAAATTGGCGGTCGAGACATGCTCTACGAGACGCGATCCAACCTGCGCGCCAAGAATACCGCCGATACCAAGTAAAATCCCAGTCTTGTAATCAACGTTGGCCAACTTGTTATGGGCCAACAGGGCCGACACGGAGATGACTACAATAGCAAGAAAGGAGGTGCCTACAGATTGACCTGTAGACCTTTTCCCCTGAGGTATTTTTTTACTGCTCCAATACTTAAAATGCGATAGTGAAAAACCGAAGCAGCCAACACGACCTGCGCCCCGCCCACAACAACTGCTTCATAAAAGTGCTCCAGCGTGCCCGCACCACCTGAAGCCACGACTGGGACATTTACAACATCTGAAATGGCCTTTGTAAATTCCAAATCGAAGCCTGCCTGGGTTCCGTCTCCATCCATACTGGTCGGCAGGATCACACCCGCCCCCAGGTCCTGGCACTCTTTGGCCCAAGAGATTGCATCTTTTCCTACGGGCTTCGTTCCACCTGAAACGACCAGTTCGAATCCAGAGGGCATATCCTTGTTCCTTCTAGCATCTACAGCCACGGTGACCTTCTCTGTACCAAATTGTTTGGCTGCCTCTCTCACAAGATCGGGATTGGCCACCGCGGCACTGTTCATAGAAAACTTATCAGCACCTGCTCCGATGACCAATTCAATGTCTTCCAAGCTCGATATACCTCCACCAACTGTGAGAGGAATATCTATAACGGCTGATACATTCTTGACCCACTCGAGTCTCGTTTTTCGATTTTCCAAAGTGGCTGCTATGTCCAGCATGGCTAACTCATCGGCCCCTTCCTTCTGATAGAACTCGGCGTTTTCCACAGGATCACCAGCATCTTTCAAGTCCACAAAATGAATCCCTTTAACCACCCTCCCCTCTTTCATGTCTAGGCAAGGCATAATCCCAATTGTTCGTGTGACCTCAGCTTGCATGTCTTCCTTCTCCTTAATCATGTATTTTTGTACATCAACCTATTAAACCAAAATGGTTGTCAGGTCAAGAGGATAGGACCCCTTCCAGGGCGATCGTTTACTGATGAACGCATACGGTAAAAGGGAAACCGTCAATCTGGACGTGTTGTCATTCTAAGAGCGAGCGGTTGACCTCGACTGGTGGATGGTGTATGAGAATTTGGGCAGCAGGCCTAGTCCCGATTTAGAACGCCCTGGGCAAAGGCAAGAAATGCAAAGGAAATAAGAGACGGTGGCAGACGCTAAGAAAGACAACCTGTTGGCACAGATTCGCTTTGCTTATAAGAAGCCTATTGTACTTGGGAAACGCTCTCCAAAAGATAGTAAGGCATTGGAATACTGGATAGACCGCTTTATAGATGAAGAGGTTAGTCGGCACAGTATTACAAATATAGCAGACGTGTTCAGTCACCACGAACACGCCATAAAGCTTCTGTTACTCTACCTTGAAGAACACGGAGCCATTGAGGATAGCGGGGTTGAGTCGGAAGAAAAAGAAAAGTTACAAGCGATGCTGAAGGATTGATTGCAGGTCCCCGTAGTCCGGATAAACCCCGATACATCGGGACAAGTCGGGATGGGGAATTCGCTCGCTGTAGCAGTTCAACTTGATCTCGTGACTATTCGGGGCAGTGCCTAGGAGTTCTTTTTTGAAAAAGTAGAAGTTTGGATTATTGACAAAGTCTGGTTCACTGAAACAGGATGGCGTTAAACGCGTTGGAACGATTCTTATCTTATTGAATGACCGAGAAACCAACCCTTGGAGTGGAAATGAGTCAACAAAACGAATTCGATGCATCTCTTAGAGGACACTTTTTGATTGCCATGCCGAGTCTTGAAGATCCAAATTTTTCCGAGTCCGTAACCTGTCTCTGCGAACACACCCCGGAGGGGGCCGTGGGGCTTGTGATCAACCGGGTCGATCCAGAATTAACCATTGAGGCTATATTTGAAGAGTTTAAACTTGAATCTGCTCCCGATGTAGACACCCCTCCCGTTCACCTGGGAGGGCCCGTGCACCCGGGTCAAATCTTTGTGCTGCATGGTCCACCCTTTGACTGGGAAGCCTGCCATCCTGTGACCCCCTCCCTCGCCTTGAGCAATTCAAAGGACATTTTAGAGAAACTTGCGATAGGGCAAGGGCCTGAATCTTTTATTCTCGCTGTGGGATGCGCAGGGTGGGGCCCGGGCCAGCTGGAATCCGAGATCATGGCAAACGCCTGGCTATCCTGTCCTGCCAGTGAAACCGTTCTGTTCGAAACCCCGCCAGAGAAGCAATGGGAGGAGGCCGCCAGACTAATGGGGGTCAATCTGAAGTTTGTCTCCGGAGCGGTAGGTCACGCCTGATGCCGAAAGCCTTTCGGGACGCTATTCATCGCGTATCTTCCAACAGATGAATCTCGCCCGTGGTCGTGTCAAAGGCCATCGCCTGAAAGGGTCTGGTCCCCTCATACCCATCTTCCCCCAACCCACGGGCCTCGGCACCACCTGCACCAGTCACGATTAGAGGTATCCCGCGGTATTCTTTTCGGTCATAGGAATGTATGTGGCCGAAGAAACAGGCCCGTACCTGATCGTGTAGATCATCCAGCACTGCAAAGAAACGGGCCGTGCAATCCGAGTCAAGTGAGTGGAACTTCCAGTTCGCTATATTTGGCGGCATGTGGGTATAAATAAGGCTGTCGTCCTTGATCTGTTCCCGCAGCCAGAGCGCCTCCTCCGCAGTAAAGAGCCCGTTCGATGTGTCTACGCCAATAAAACGCCATTGGCCGAGGTCGGTCACCTTGTGGGGCGGGCCCCAGTATCGCTCGAAAACATAAACCGGCCGGTCGTGGTCACCCATCGCAACGACCCACTCCCAGGGATGTTTCCGGCAATACTGTAGTACCTCTTCGTTTTGAGGCACAGTACCATATGCGGCCATATCTCCAGGCACGAATACGTGTGAAGGCCGGTATTCCTCCCATAAAAGCTCGGCCAATCGGGGAAAATTTTCCTGCCAACCCGCACGACAGGCTGGATCCCCCAGTATTCCCACATACTTTCCAAACGTTTCCGCCATTTGTTCATCCTTCTTTGCTGAACTTATGCATAATATGTGACAGGATAGCAGTTTGCAAGACAGATCCCCAGAAAAGTGGGTGAGTTGAACATCAGAAGCCTGATGGACCTTTTGGGTAGCGAAACAGGCACGAGTATGGTATCAAAAATCCCCGTGACGCTTACCATTGAAGAAATCAGAGACTTTGCCGTCAGGTGTTTTTCCGACGCCCGTGGCAGCCACGACTGGGACCACACCGAGCGTGTGTTCAACCTTTGCATGCATATTGGCCGCGCTGAAGGAGTAGACTTGCGTGTATTGGAGATTGCCTCCTACCTTCATGATGTGGGGAGGTCATACGAAGATGAGTCAAAGGGTAAAATCTGCCACGCGGAAAAGGGGGCGGAAATGGCCCGTGAGCTGTTAGCAACGCACCCAATTTCCGATGAGAAAAAGGCCAATATCATCCATTGCATTCGATCCCACAGGTTCCGTGGAAACCACCGGCCAGAAACATTGGAGGCCAAGGTTCTCTTTGATGCCGACAAACTGGACGCCATCGGTGCCGTGGGTATCGCCAGGACCTTCCTCTTTGCGGGAGAAGTAGGGGCAAAACTCCATAATCCTCATATCGAGCCCGAGGACACGGAACCATACAGTGAGGAGGACACCGGATATCGGGAGTACAAGCTAAAACTCTCCAGGATCAAAGACAGCATGCTCACAACAGAGGGAAGACGCATGGCTGAAAAACGGCACCAATTCATGGAGATGTTTTTTGATAGGCTTACTGAGGAACATGAAGGGCGCAAATAGCAGGGGATACGATTGATACCGACAAGGCAACAGTGTTTAGAGTTGATCCAGCGACATGAGATGTTGCCGCATATCTTCCGACACAGCCAACTGGTGACAGATGTGGCCTTGCTTATTGCTCGCAAATTGAACAGCGTTGGCGAGCAGCTTGACCTTGCCCTGGTGGAGGCGGGGGCCTTGCTTCACGACATCACAAAAACCATGTCGATACAGACCAGGGAAAACCACGCCAAAACCGGAAGCGCGGTACTCGCCTCTTTAGGCTATGTTGCAGTGGCGAATATCGTACGCCAGCATATCTGTCTCGATTCAGGGTCATCTGACCCAGATGCTGTCACAGAGGCAGAGTTAGTCAACTATGCTGATAAACGAGTCAAACATGAAGAGGTGGTAGATGTCGAGGACCGGTTCCAGGATGTACTGGAGAGGTATGTCGCAAAGTTTCCCGATCTTCAGGACCGCTTTGAACAGGTTCAATTCGAAACCCAACTTGTGGAACAAAAGATGTTCTCAAAGATCGATATCTCCCCCGAGCAAATCAGAGACATTCTTTCCAATCCGTAAGACGTGGGGTTTTGCCTTAAAAAGGCACCCGTAATATGTATAGCACTGGAGAGACATCCATCCGAGCCTATAGCAAAGGGAGCAGAGTGAGCAATCCACACCAAGAGATCGTGGCTTTGATTTGCCCCCCAGAGGGGTTAATATTACAGCACATTAAGTGCCTAAAGTGATCTAAAATGCCTAAAGTTGAGGAAAGCGCTTTCAGGGCAGTCAGTTTTTATTTGAATTAATAGTGCCAAAGGCACATACATTAACTTTAGCTCACTTTAGCTCACTTCAAACTTTAGGCACTACCAATTTACTGCTTTTACTGGCAGAACCAAAAAACTTTGACCCCGCATAGGGAACAGGGTTTTCAAGGATGAAATAAATGGACTGGTCACCAGAGGCTGAGGCCGCGATCAAGAAGGTCCCGTTCTTTGTAAGAAAACGGGTCCGCACCCGGGTTGAACAAGAAGCCAAACAGGCTGGAAAAACTCTGGTGACACAGGACGAAGTAAAAGCTACCCAGAAGCGTTATCTGGAGCGTATGGGGGATGAGATCAAGGGGTATCAGATTGAAACATGTTTTGGCCCAGAGGGGTGTCCCAATCGTGCGGTAGAA
>SDBU01010592.1_pt1 | contig 10213 bp, 12 predicted proteins | sample 2277071 | NCBI WGS metagenome assembly SDBU01 (sample SAMN10397929, study PRJNA504765) | marine sediment metagenome | isolation source: marine sediment core GS08_GC12, 126 cmbsf | place: Arctic Ocean: Gakkel Ridge, Loki's castle | collected 2008 | reverse complement strand
AGTGCAATTCGTTTATTGTATAATGCAGGTATGTTAGTGGGATCAATTTGAACAACTTTTTCATAACAGGAAATTGCTTCCAGATATTTTTCAATTTTTACTAACAAGTTTGCTTTATTGTAAAGTGCACTAACGTGTTTAGGATCTATGCCAAGTACTTTGTCATATAATTGAAGAGCATCATCATACTTGCACAACTTGACCATAACATTGGCTTTATTGTATAAAACACCAATATTTGTAGGATTTAATGAGATCGCTTGATCGTACCACCATATTGATTCTTCATACTGCCCTTGATCATAAAGCGAATTTGCATCTTTTACAACCTTTACTAATTTTTCTAATGTAAGATTTTTTATTATATCTGGAATTTGCTTACCGCTAGCAAGTTTTTCGTAGTGGGACACTGGTATTCATCAAATCAATTGTTAGCTGATATTTATTTAATCCCATGAAATTGTCCATATCAATGTTGAAAATAATGTGACTTTGAATTCGATATACTAAATCTGGAAATTTTAAGAGATCTAAACTCAGTAGAAAAATCTACGTCCAGGATTTAAAATCTTTTTTCCAAATACGTTTTCCATCAACAAATACATTATCTTCTTCCTCAAAAACAGTGTGCCATTTTCCATTATGAGGAAAGATCTTATTCATGTGGTCGATCTTTTGATTGGTAGGAAATTTGTTCAATAATGCTCCCCAATTCATATTGGGAATTTTTGGCATTATTTTGTTGATGTCTTTCATAGTATCTGATCGTAATTAGCCTAGATATTTAGTTTTGTTAGCTCTTTTTGATATGAATATTATCTTACTTTGTATAGTGCAATACAAGTTCATTTCCTAGTTTTCTAATATTTCGAAGTTTTAATTTTTTAGATTTTGAAATCATTGCAAAACCTTCACCTTCAACTAGGGTAGTTGCGTCTTTTCCTCCAATTAGAAGAGGTTCTATTGTAATAATTATTTCGTCGACTAAACCTTGTCTCACAAACTCCCAGTTAATAGTGCCTCCGCCTTCTAGAAGAATTTGCTTGATTTTTTTCCTATAAAGAAGAGTTAATAGTTTTTTTACATCAATATTTTTGTTCCCTGCAACCATTATTTCAATAGGATGTTTTTCTAATCGAGCAATATTTTTTCTTGTTGCTTTTTTTGAAACTGCAATGATAGTTGGAATTTTTGATGATGTTTTAATTATTTTAGATTTTGGATTAATGCCAGCTTGTGAATCTAAAACAATTCTTATAGGATTTTTTCCCTTTGCATAACGTACAGTTAGCATTGGGTCATCACGTCTTACAGTATTACTTCCTATTAATATTGCATCAGTCTTTGCACGAAGTTTGTGAACTCGTGTTTTATCTTTTTTAGAAGATAGTTTTGAATCTCCTGTTCTAGTAGCAATCTTCCCATCTATTGATATAGCTGCACTAAGGGTAATGTACGGTCTAGATTTTTCCATGAACAAACTTTCCCCCAATCATTACTGCACGTATAGATGATTCAGACGCTCTATGTACAATTGATGCATATGGGTTATGCATTGGAGCAAGATCAATTGCATGTTTATCGAAAAAAATAATATCTGCAAGATTACCTTTTTCAATTTTTCCAATTTTTTTATTCAATAATTTTCCTGCATTAACTGTAGCCATTTTAAGAATTTGTTTTGGAGAAATGTGTTTACGATTCAAACCCATTGTCATCTTCCAAAGAAAATCCATTTCTCGAAAAATATCTGGTGAATTTATCATAACGTTATCTGTGCCTAAAGCAATGTTACATCTTGCCTTCAACATCTGGTTTATGTCTGGTATTCCTTCAGCTAATGTCGCATTAGCACGAGGGCAAATTACAATTCCCCTTGTTTTTTTTGCAACTGTTCGTAAATCATTCTTTGAAGAATATGTCATATGAATCAAAAAATGAGGTTTTAACAATAATGCACGTTGGGTTTCTGTTTTTCCACTAATTTTTTTTGAAAAATTTGAGCTTTGGATAGTTTCTGCTGAATGTATAGCCCGAATTTTTTTAGATTCAGAATAATACCTCAAAACCGAATTACTATTCTCGTTAGGACCACTAATGCCAATACCATGACATTTTTTTAAAATATCTCTAAGTTGCTTGCGTTGAATTTCAGGCAAAGTAACATTATTCCTTATCTGATTCGGATTTTGATAATATTCCAATCTTCCAAGTATGATTGAACGAATTGGAACAGATGACAAGACTTGCTTTAGAAGATTAACTCCTTCAAGCCCACCTTCTCTAAAATCAACAAAAGTGGTAATTCCCTTTTTTATCATAGATCTGCATGAATTTTTCATAAAGGTTGCAAGATGGTTTGGGTTTGATTTTTTTAGAATTTTGGATTTAATACCAAAAATTGGATGAATTTTTGCGTCTACTCCTTTGTTTAAGATGACATCCTTCCCTATTGAATCACCAATGTGAGAATGTGAATTAACGAATCCTGGAACTAAGAGCAAACCTTCACAATCAACAACCTGCTCATTTCTACTTGACATGAGATTCGGTTTGATTTTTTTAAAAATTTGTTCAGAAATTTTCAAATCAGTGGATGCAACAAAAGATAAATTGTTGCCGTAAAGAATGCTGGCATTCTTTAAAAGCATGAGGTTTCAAAAATCTCAGGTTTTTCTTTACCAGAATCTCTAATTTGTCTTATAGTATCAAGAGATTTTGTTGCTAGCTTTGCAGCTTCACGAGATGTCTTTCCAATACCTATACCACAGTTAAGATAAAGACTTAGATCCTTTTTTACGGTATCAATAAATTGTTTTGCAGTTTGTTTAGAGTTTTCATTAGCGATAACCATAAAATTATCACCGCCCAAAAAAAAGGCCATAGATTTTCTTTCCAAGAAAAATTCCAACATTTTTGAATAAAGCTTAAACATTGTAGATGAAATTTCATAAGGAGATTTTGTTTTTATCTTAGATGTAAGATCTTCAACATCAAAATGTAGGATAGTTACTTTTTGTTCTGCTTTACCATTAACAAAACCATAGATATTATGATCTGAATTAAGAATGACATTAGACTTTTTTCCTTCAAATGCTTTGAGATTGGCCTCATAAGGAGTAAGTGCGTAACCAATTGACATTGATAATTTTAATTCAAATGAATCCTCCAGTTTTTTTTGAATTGAAATGTGATCATCAAGCGATAATCCGTTAGTTATTACAAAAATCTCATCAGCTCTATTCAAAAATGCTAAACAGTTTTTTTCAGAAAATAATTTCTGTATTTCCTTATATAATGAGGCTTGAATCATTTGAAGTTCATGTTCTCTATCATAACCTAAAGTAAGAGTCCAAGGTCCGTAGTTGTTTATTTTAATTATCGTTAGTTGTACCAAATTACTTAATCCGTTCTAATTCCTTTGAAACTTTAACAGCTGAATCTACTGCTTTTTCTGCTACTGGTCTTATCCTAGCAAATGCTTGTCTTTCTGCCATTCCAGGACCAGAAATACCAAATGAGACAGCTTTTTTGTGTTTTAATGAAAGTTTTGATAATCTTGCTGCAGTAGTATTTGCTATAAGTTCATCATGTTTTGTCTGTCCTTTGATTACTGCACCCAAGGTTATTACCGCATCAACATTTTTCTTTGCAAGTAATGAATCAACTACTACAGGCATATCAAAAACTCCTGGAACTTTACAAGTATACACTATGTTTAGTTTTAGAGATTTTATTTTTTCTAGTGCTACATCCAGCATTCTTGATGTAACTTTGTGATTAAATTCCGAGACCACTATAGCAATATTCAAAATTAATACACCTTGGCAAACTCTAACAATTCTTTACCATCAATAAATGGAATGGCATTTTGTTTTGCATATTTTTTTGCTTTATCAGTTGATAAAGCAGAATATGTTTCTGCATCCATCATTTCACATATGGCCGAAACAGGGTTTAAATTTGCAAGCGCTGTCAAATACACTGACATTTCAGTATGTCCTCGCCTTGTGGATAATAATCCATCTGAAGCAATTAAAATAGGAACATGACCTGGAGTTTTAAATGATGAAACAAACTTGTTTCTTTGATTTTCTACATTTTGAAGATTAGCCATTTCTCGAATAGTCAAGGCTCTATCTCGGTCAGTGATACCTGTGTATGTTTGATAGTGATTAATTGAAATTGAAAATGTGGGATGATCTCCATAAGGAGCCAATCCCATGATCATCTCTTTAGAAGTAGAATCAAAATATGAAGATTCAGACAAAATATCATGCATATATTGTAAACCAAGTTTGTTTGCAAATGAGTGGTTTATTGCAAGACATAACAGACCTCCTGCATGTAGTCTCATACGTGCAATGTGTTCAGGAGTAACATATTCTGCTGCTACTACCATATCAACTTCATTTTCTCTACCATGAGAGTCATGAAGCAGTACAAACTCGCCTCGTTTCAGCGATTCAATTGCGTTTTCAACAGACATGAGAAAAATTTCATTTTTTCTGATTATATAGGTTACTAAAAAAATGGTAATTACCACTAAATTAGTAATAGATTAGGTTTGTTTGAGAATGTATTTTCCTAAAATGTCAGTTTCAATATTAATTTTGTCTCCGACTTTTTTTGATTGGAAATTGGTAACCTTCATGGTTTGAGGAATTAAACAGACAGAAGCTATGTTTTTGTTAACATCAACAACAGTTAAACTAATTCCATCAAGTGCAATAGAACCTTTTTTGACAACAAATTTTTGTAAATTTTTTGGAATTTTAAACCATACCTTAACTTCTTTAGGCTTTTTTTCAATTTTTGATATTATTCCAACTCCATCTACATGACCTAAAACAAAATGTCCTTCCATGCTGTCTCCTACTTTCAAACTTCTTTCGATGTTTACTTTTTCACCTAGTCGTAAATTTCCAAGATCCGTTTTTTTAATAGTTTCATCAATCATTTCAAAATTACATTTATTTTTTGAAATCTTTGTAACACTAAGACATACACCGTTTAAAGCAACACTTTGTCCAATTTTAAGTCCTTTAGTATGTTTTCCTAAATCTACTGTCATCTGTAAAGCACTACGATTTTTGGTATTTTGACTAATTTTTGTAACTTTACAAATTCCTTCAATGATACCAGTGAACATATCTTAATTTGAGATTAATTCTGTATAAAAAGCCTAATCTTATTATTCTAAAATCTTTTACGTAGCATAAATGAAATAGAATCATCTTGATTTCAGGTACTCGATTAATGGAAAAAATCCTCTTTGGTGTTGCTAAACAGTGGATAGCTGGTGATTCTATAAATGACGCATTAGATTCTGCTTTTATTGCTTACAAAAATGGAAGACACTCAATTATTAATAAACTAGGAGAATACCATACTTCAAAAACTCAAATAAACAAAACAGTTAAAGAATATCAAAAAATTATGTCCGCTCTTAGAAAAAAGAAAATTCGTGGTGCAATATCAGTAAAACCTACACAAATAGGTCTTTCAATTAGTAAAAGAGAGTGTTTAAAAAATTTCCAAACTATAATTAAAGCTGCTATTCAATCACACATTTTTGTGTGGATTGATATGGAATCATCCGAACACACTGATGAAATAATAGAAATCTATTATGATTTATTTGCAAGATATGAAAGGTTAGGAATTGCAATTCAGGCCAATCTAAAAAGAACAAGAAATGATCTTATGGATTTACTAGAACACGGGGCAAAAATCCGCCTTGTAAAGGGAGCATATAAGGAAAATAGTAGAATTGCATTCAAAACTAAAGAAAAAGTAGATGAAAATTACAAAAATCTAATGAAGGTACTTTTCAAAAAAGGAAATGAATTTGGAATAGCAACTCACGATTCTAAAATGATTGATTTGGCGATTAGACTTTCGAAAAAAAATCATAGAAAATTTGAATTTCAAATGCTAAAAGGTATCAGAGATAAATTAAAACCTGAACTTGTAAAAAAACAGTTTGTAGTTTCAGATTACATACCATATGGAACAAATTGGCTTGCATACTCAATACGTCGAGTAAAAGAAAGAAAACGAAATATTTTGTTACTTGGACATTCATTAATTCAAGGACATCGAGTTTGAGTTTGTCCTCTCATAAATTGTTGTAAGTAGTTTACTCCTCCTGCCCCTTTTCCGGATGAACCAGAGTTTTTCCATCCAACAAAAGGTTGACTACTAACTAAAGCTGCAGTTGTTGCACCAGCAGCTCTGTTTGCATAAACTGTTCCTGCTTGAATTTTATCAAAAAATTGTTCAAGTTGTTCTTTGTTTTCGGTAAATATTCCTGCAGTAAGTCCATATTCTGTATCATTTGCAAGCTGAATAGCTTCCTCAAAATTATCGTATTCATCAACACAAAGAATTGGGACAAACAATTCTTCTTTCATTAATTTATTATTTCTTGGAAGTTTTGTAATAATTGTTGGTTCTACATAGTAACCGTTTTTGTTATCAATACTTTCTAAAACATTTCCACCTTGGATAATTTTTCCATCCTTTTTTGCAAGTTCTACAGCATCTTTAAATTTTTTTTGAGCAGATTCATTAATTACTGGACCTAAGAATGTATTTTTTTTCCAAGGCAAACCAATCTTTAATGAATTTGTTTTTTCAACAAGTTTTTTCATAAATGGTTCTGAAATATTTTTTTGAATATACACTCGAGAACATGCACTACATTTTTGTCCTCCATACCCAAATGCTGCACGAACTACTCCTTCTACAGCCTTTTCAAGATCAGCTGATTCAGTAATAATTACAGGGTTTTTTCCTCCTGTTTCAGAAATAAATGGTTTCACAGTTTTTTCAGTAAATTTTTGGTATCCTTTCATGCCTACCTCACGAGAACCAGTAAATGCAATTCCATCAACATTAGAGCTTTCAATGAGTGTTTTTCCAACAACAGAACCTGGTCCTGTCAAAAAGTTAATGACTCCATTAGGGAGCTTTTTGTAGAGTTCTTTTACAAATTTGAATGAAGAAATTGGGGTATCGCTTGCAGGTTTTAAAATCGCAGTGTTTCCCGTGATTAATGCACCAGTTGTCATACCAATTGCAATAGCTGATGGAAAATTGAATGGGGAAATAATTCCCCAAACGCCATAGGGTTTGAGAATAGTTCTTGTTTTATCATTTGGGTTTGGGCTCTTTGTCTCTTTTGAAAATCCTTCATTAAGTTCAAGTTGTTCTGCATAAAATCTCATAAAGTCAATTGCCTCATCAATATCTCCCATGGCTTCTAGGCGATTTTTTCCGTTCTCAAATGACATGATAGCAGACAAGTAGAATTTTTGCCTTGAAAACTGCTCTGCGCATTCTCGAAAAATTTTAGCACGTGTTTGATAGGAAGTATGCGACCAACTAGAAAATGCCTTTTTAGCTACTTCTATTGCAGTCAATGTTTCTTCTTGTGTTGCAAGTGGAAAATTTCCTAGAACAAGACTGGTATTTGAAGGAGATTTTATTGAAAATGTATTGTCCGAAAAAATCTCCTTACCATCAACTATTATTGGATAGTCTTTTTCAAGTTCGCTAGTTACTTTTTTAACCGCATCTTCAAACTTTGCGTGAAATTCGTCTGTTTTGTTATTAGCTACTGCCTTTCCCCAAGTGTATTCGTTTTCAAACACAAATGATTTACGTGGGATGCATATTTTAATTGAACACAAATTTTTGTTTATAAAATTACGTAACAAACCAAAAACAAGTGACTTGTACCCTATAAGAGATACCATTTTTCACCAAAAAACATGGGACAATCCAGAGCAGCAAGAAGTACTGCTGCAAAAAAAGCTGCCCGTACTAGAAAAAGAAACGCAAAGCTAAAGGCTGAAGCAAGCAGAAAGGCTGCTGCACGAAGGAGACGACGTGCAGGTACAAGAAGAACTTTACGAAGGAGAAGTTCTACAGGCCGGAGAGGAGCTTCACGCCGAAGATCCACACGAAGGAGACGATAAGATCTCCTTAACTTTTTTTATTCTAATGAATGTTTTTCAGCTTGTGATAATTTGACACCAAATGATAAATCTGATTTCTCATTCAATGATGTACTAGAACTTTTTTGACCTAAGACGAATCCAAAAAAGAAAAGCCCAATTCCAACAAGACCTAATGCAATACTGATGTACTCTATTGACATAATTTTACCATAAATTTTTGGTGAATTTAACTTAATCGTGCATTAATGTTCAGTTATTTACAGTTAGATATCACTTCACCAATGATTCTTGATGCAAGATGTGAAGTTCTATCTTTAATGTCGTAACTTGGACATACTTCCATCAAATCCATGCCAACAATGCCGTGCTTTACTATTTCTTTAAGAAGATACACAGCCTCGACATTTTTCAAACCCATTGGAACTGGAACAGATACGCCAGGTGCAAAAGATGGATCAATGCAGTCCATGTCAAAAGAAATGTAGACATTATTTCCAATAGTTTCTAATATTGAATTGACAATTTCTTTTACTCCATTTTCCACAATGTCAAATGGAGTAATGATTTTCAAATTATGCTTTTTTATGTTTTCAAGTTCTTCCTGTTCAGGGGTTCTAATTCCAATTTGGAGGCTAGATTTGATATCTATATTTGGTAAGACATCATGAAATACAGAACCATAGTAATTCGTAGTGGAACTGACAAAATCTGGATGAGCATCAAAATAAACAAGCGAAAGAGGTTCAGTTTTTTTTGAAATTGATTTTATTACCTCTGCAGTAATAGAATGATCTCCGCCTATTAGAATAGGAATTTTTGATTTTGAAATTATTTTTCCAAAAACTTCTTCAATTTTTTCTCTATGGATGTTACCATAATCAAAAACTTTTTTTTGTGATAAACCAGAAAAAGGAAGTCCGAGAGTCTTAGTTCCTTTTCTCATGTATGAATCTCTGATATTAGAAATCTCACGAATAAAATGTGGTGCTTCAGATGTCCCTTTTCTTAAAGAGTGTGATTGTGATTCATCAGGAATGCCAATAATTACTAAATCCGATTCATCAAAATCTTCAGTATTTGCCCAACAAATCTTTTTTTCCATGACTCTAATTTTGAATCTATATAGAAATAGTTTACAAGTGTTTGGCTTAGGTTTTAATTAACTAAATGCGAAGATTCCTAATTGCCCAGTCAATATTTTGTTGAGGTTAATGATTTTGCATGTTTTGCAAGATATGTTTGCTCCTTTAGAGAAAATCCGTTAAGAGTATACTCTCATAATCTAAATGGAAAAATGGTGTTATCCAGTAGAAGAATTCTTTCAAATAGTTTACTTTCATTTTATACTCCTGCTCCCAAATCTGGAAGATATGTCTCATATTCGGCAAAAGGAGGAAAAGAAGAATGTGATATTGTCAATTCAACAAAGGTATTATCCTCTTATGCACCAATTGTTCATCTTAGTTCCCTTCCTCCATCATTTAACATACATCCAAAGAAAATTCAAGACAAATTCAAACCTATTCAAGTGAAGGATTTAGGAAGTCTTGCAAGACTAACTTATGATCCAGAATTGCCTGACGAACCTGATTTGACACTATTCCTTTTTCCTTATAAGCAAAAATGGGTTATTGGGTACATTACAAAAATTGACTTGGAAGACGTTATTTACTTTTTTAATTATGCTGTTCTTGATGAAGAACCATCAAAACCATTCTTGAAATATTCCTTACAAGAGACCAAAGAACCAATATTTACAGACAAATTCCAACATGGATATTCTTATTTGCCCATCATTAAATTAAAAAAAGGACATGAAATCTTTGGTCTACGTTAGAGTTGTGATGAAATATTAAAAATTAATTATTTTTTCTTTGTTCTAAACTCTTCATCTTCTTCATCAAAGTTTTCATTATCGAAGTCTTCGTCCATACCTGTTGGTGGTTCTAAGGGTTTCTTTTCCTCTGGAATAATATCTGGAATTAATTCTGCCTTTATCATATTTTTTTTCACGCTCTCAATGCCCATCAGGGTAAGAGTAGACCTGATATGATCGAATTTCCGGATTTGACCTATAACTGTTTGTCTGACATTTTCGGGCGTTTTTGATTCAACGGTTGCTATGATATCATAGGATCCTAGGGTTCCATGAACCTCCTTGACATTTTTTAAATTCTTTATTTCTTCAATAACTTGTTTTTCTGAACCCAAATCACAATTTATCAAAACATATGCTCGTTCCATGA
>SDBU01010591.1_pt1 | contig 10214 bp, 8 predicted proteins | sample 2277071 | NCBI WGS metagenome assembly SDBU01 (sample SAMN10397929, study PRJNA504765) | marine sediment metagenome | isolation source: marine sediment core GS08_GC12, 126 cmbsf | place: Arctic Ocean: Gakkel Ridge, Loki's castle | collected 2008 | reverse complement strand
GATGTCGTCGGTGGCTCTGAGGTAACCCACGTCCTCAACGATGGTGCCGTCCCTGTCCAGGAAGACGGCGCGGTTGGTCTCGTTCACACCAGTCCCTTCCATTTTCTCAAGGTCCACTCGGCCACCACGCAGGCGGCAAAGAGCGCGAACAGCGGCCACGAGTCCCAGATGTCCCTTCGCTTGCGCGTGGTCAACTTCAAGGGCTCGCCCCTTTCTTCCAGGTTGTGGAACAGCTCGTCTGCCTGGAGGTAGTGGTAGTACCGGCCGCCGGCCTCCTTGGTGACCGCTGAGATCCTGCGCAGCAGCTTCAGGTCGGCTATCGGGTCCTCCAACTCCAGGTCAAGGCTATGGGCATGGAAGTGGCAACTATCGCGTCCCAGGAATTGATCGTCCCGCGTCGCTTCAGCGCTGACCGTGTACTCCCCGCTCAAGGACGGCGAATACTCCGCCACGTACGCGCCTTCCTGCCGGGAGAAGGCGTAGGCCAGGTCGGCCGTTTCACCTCCTGGACTCGTAATGCGCAGGACGAGTTGGGCGTCGCGTATGGGCTGGTCGTCCCGTCCGGCCAGGTGCAGCTTTATCTTGAGTTCCTCGTCCACCAGGAGCTGTGCCTTGCTCAACTCGATCCAGAATCCCCCTTGAGGCTCCTCTTCGCGGCCCGCCGTCCACATGGCCAACTGCCGCCAGAAGCGGCGATGGTAGTCCTGAGTGTCCCGCTCGGTGAAGAACCACAGGAACGTCGTGTCGGCCAGAAGACAGGCCACTCGCCCGCGTCCGGCCCGGTGAACGACCAGCAGCGGGTTGCCGTCCTGGTCGCTGGCCAGGACAGTGGCGCCGCGCTTCAGTTGCAGGCCCGCCACGGCGCCGGCCAACGGGGGCAGGTTGTTCCACGCGTCCACCGTGGCCTGGGCTGTGGCGGCGAGTGTCAGGACGGGGTGCGTCGCGTCCTCCAGCGCAACACGGAACTGGCGCTTGCCGGTGGCTATGCGCACGCTGCCGGCGAACCTTACCGGCAGCAGGTCCTCCAGAGCTGTGCCGCGCCAACCACTGCGGCCGCCGCTTCTCTGGGACAGCAGGACCGCCAATCCCTTGCCATCTTCCTGCACTGCGCGTCGGATATGCAGCATCTGGCTGGGCAGCAAGGCCGAGGCGGGCAGGTCCCCGAGTATGGCCACGTCGTAGCGCTCCATCTCCACTTGCGCGGGCGGCAGCTTCTGGCCGGGCAGGATCAGCACCCGGCGCAGGTCCACGTGCTCGGCGCCCTGCAGGGACCGGGCGATGAATTTGCTCTCCGGGCGCGTTACGTCGAAGAAGGCGACCCGCACGCCGCTGCTGATTACCTTGACGAACGTGCTGCGGGAGTTGTTGTCCTGCAGTACCTCGTTCGGCACCGCCTCCGCGCTGACGGTCACTCTGTACTCACCGATCTTCTCCGGCACGACCTCGAACTCCAGCGGCACCGTCTCTTCGCTGTGCGAAACAGTGACGGTTCTCTCAGTGCTGGGCAGCCCCGGCGAATCCAGCCGCACCTTCACCGGCAGCCCCTGGCATCCCCTGAACATGACATCTGCGCGCACCGAAAAACTGGTGAAGAGCAGCGCGGTCTTCGGCGCGGAGATGTCCAGCACCTTGACGTCTCGCAGCTCGGAGGTGGCCTGGTCCTGGCCGACCCCCACCGTAAAGACGGCCACGCCCTGTTCGTTCAGAGCGGCGGCGACGTCCACCGGGTCGGGGGGACCCCAGTTGTGCGAGCCGTCGCCGATTACGACGACGGCGTCGCTGCGGCTATTGGTCATTTCGGCGAACGCTTTCTGGATGGCCAGGCCATACGCGCTGTAATTGGCGGCCGCCTCTCGTTCTTGAGGTCCCCCGGTCAGCAGATCGCGTGCGAAGCCCAGAAGGACCAGGTCGTACTGCTCTTTGAGGGCCTCCAATCGCGACTTGTTCTCCTCCAGCAAGTGGTCCACGGCCTCCAGTCGGCTGACGCCGCTGGGGGTGTCGTGGATCTCTTTCATGGACCGGCTTTGATCTATCAACAGCAGGAGCGGGCGCCTGGCCAGTTCGTGGTGGGTGGTTTGCAGGCTTGGGCGGAGCAGGCAGACCAGGACAAGGGCGATCGCGCAGAACCGCAGCGCAAGCAGCAGGAGCTTGAAACGCCTCGACACGGGCCGCGTGGTCCGGGCGTAGGCGACGACTGAGAACGCCCCGAACAGCAGCGCCAGGACCAGCACAATCCACAAGTTGACGAAGGGCCTGAGCACCAGGCCGGTTTCTTCCATGAGTATGCGCCGCCCAGCGACAAGATGAAGGGGACACTCGTCATTCTATGGCTCAAGAGCCTGTCTTTGCAACGCGTGCTGGCGGCGTGGCCGGAGCGGCACGGGATTGGCGTTCTAGTGGAGCTTCACGACCGAACTTCCGGGTAGGGCCGTTTCGGCCTTGTGGAGTTAGGGCACGGCACGCCGTGCCCCTACGAAAGCGGATCGGGCCTACCAGTACGGCGCACGCGCAATGACCACGTGACACGTGTACAACGTCAACGTTGAAGGCCCACTAGCTTCCCCACACGCCGATCAGTACCAGGCCCGCGGTGATCAGGAACATGCCCGTGAGACGCACCGGGAGTGCTCTCTCTTTGTAAATGACGAGCGCGAAGACCACGCCAAGGACAACGCTGAACTGCCTGAAAGCAATGACGTAACTCGCCCGCTGGGTGAGTTGATACGCCCAGAGCACGAGCCAATACGATCCGAAGCTCAATAGGGCCGCAAGAATCGGAAGCCTCCAACCGACCTCACTGGAGGTGGCATCTTCTGTTCTGGACATCTTCACGCACACTGCGTAGACCACATAAGCAATCAGGAAGAAGAAATAGCCGTATCGAGCCGCCGTGGCAGGTCCCGCCTTTACTGCTTCCGAGGCAATCTTGTCCAGAAGCGTGTAGCCGACCGTGCCAAGCGCGGCAAGGAGCGTCCAGAGAACCGCCTGATTCAAGTATCGACGTATCCGCAAGTCGCGCAACGAGTGAAGCGGGGCAAGTGAGCAGCCGGAGACTACCAGCGCCATCCCCAACCAGCTGACCGCCGTGGGCCACCTGCCACGCAGCAAGTCTCCCACCGCCACGAGCAATACCGGCAGGGACCGAACGATTGGGTATACGACGGTGAAATCCGATGAACTATACGCACGCGCAAGAGAGAAAAAGTAAACCCCGCAACAGATGCCGGAGCCGACGACACACGCCCAGGCCTTGACGCTAAGAGAATGCGCAACCGCTTCGCTTGCCATCGCGGGCAGGGCGCCAGCAAGAGCCGCTGCAAAGAGCATCCGCCAGATGAAGGTCCTTTCGTTCCGTTTACGGCGGGCAAGCAGGTTCCAGCTGGCGTGCATGAAGGAGGAAGTCGCAACAAGGGCCATTACCAGGGGGTTCATGCGCCCGGCCTCGTTCACTGTAGACTGTGGACGGCAGACTGTAGACGGGAGGCCGGAGGGGGCAGGTACGGCACGAAGACGCAGGCGCGGCCCCTCGGCCACCCCCGGGATAAGCGCGCCCTACTTCAGCCCGCTGGCGGGTCGAGGACGGCGCCGCGGGCCGCGCTGGATACCAGGCGCTCGTAGCGGGCCAGCCAGCCGCGCGTGAACTTGGGCGCCGGCCGCTTCCACGCCGCCCTGCGCTTGTCAAGTTCGGCCTCGTCCACCGACAGCTCTATCGTGCGCGCCGGCACGTCCACCTTGATCTCGTCGCCGTCCCGCACCAGCGCGATGGGTCCGCCTTCCGCAGCTTCCGGCGACACGTGCCCGATGCTCAGGTTCTTGGTGCCGCCCGAGAAGCGTCCGTCGGTGACGATGGCGATTTTGTCGCCCAGGCCGCAGCCCGCCACCGCCGCCGTCAGCGCCAGCGACTCGCGCATGCCCGGCCCGCCCCTGGGGCCCTCGTAGCGCAGGATGAGGACGTCGTTCGGCACTACCTTGTCGGCCAGCAGGTAGTCCATCGCGGCGTCTTCGCTGTCGAAGATGCGCGCCGTGCCCGTGAACTGCATCATCTCCGCGCTCACGGCTCCCTGTTTCACAACCGCGCCATCGGGAGCCAGGGACCCCCTGAGCACCGCGATGCCGCCCTCTTTGGCGATGGGCTCGTCCAGGGAGTGAATGACTTCGGGGTCGCCGACCGGCGCGGACTCGATCAGTTCCGCCACCGTCTTGCCCGCTACGGTGGTGCAATCCGTGTTGAGCAGCGGGGCCAGGTTCTTCATCACGGCCGGGACACCGCCGGCCCATTCCAGGTCCTCCATCATCAGCTCGCCGCCGGGTCGCAGCGAAGTGAGCTGCGGGGTCTCTCGGCCCAGCCGGTCGAAGTCGTCGAGTGTGACGTCCACCTCGGCCGCGTGGGCGATGGCGGGTATGTGGAGCGTCGTGTTGGTGGACCCTCCCAGGGCCATGTCCATGCGGATGGCGTTCTCAAGCGATTTCCTGGTGACGATCTGGCGCGTGGTGATGTCCTGGCGGACGAGTTCCATGACGCGCTCGCCGGCCTGTTCGGCCAGCCGCAGCTTCTTGGCGGTTCCGGCCAGCCCTGTGGCGGTGCCCGGCAGGCTCATGCCCATCGCTTCGGTCAGACATGCCATGGTATTGGCCGTGTAGAGGCCCTGGCAGGCCCCTTCGGTCGGGCAGGCTTCGATCTCCAGTGCAAGCACGTCCTCTTCGGTCACCTTGCCGGCTTTGAACAGCCCCACGGCCTCGAACGTGTCCCGCACCAGCGAGAGCTTCCGCCCTCCGTAGCAGCCCGACCGCATGGGGCCGGCCGTGAGTGCCACGGTGGGGATGTCGAGCCGGCACGCCGCCATCAGCATCCCCGGCGTGATCTTGTCGCAGTTTGTCAGCAGCACCAGGCCGTCGAGCTGATGGGCCTGGACGATGGACTCGATCATGTCGGCGATCAGTTCGCGTGAGGGCAGGGAGTAGTGCATGCCCGAATGCCCCATGGCGATGCCGTCGCAGATGCCGGGCACGGAGAACAGGAACGGCACGCCGCCGCCCGCGCAGACGCCCCATTCGATTCTGCGTTCAAGCACCCGCATGCCCATGTGGCCAGGCACCAGGTCCGTGAAGCTCGAACAGACGCCGACGAAGGGCTTTTCCATCTGCTCCCGCGTGATGCCCGTCGCGTAAAGGAGCGACCGGTTGGGCATGCGTTCGACACCTTTTGTGATCTGGTCACTGCGCATCGTGCGGACTCCTTTGGCCTGTTGCGGCGTGTAGTTCTTGTAGCTGAGCTGTTGGGGGAAACGACAGCGAGGTCCTGAGTGTACTGCCGTGCGCCGCACCTGTCAAATCGGGTTCGCGCCCGGCCGGGTCGCCTTCGCGTACTCGTCCGCGTGCCGTTGCCGCTCCGTCAGTGCTTGCCGAAGTGTGCACGAGCGGCTATAGTTGTGCGGCAAGCCGTCCAGGATGGGACAGCGTTCCCTGGCGGCTGCATTCGGCTTTCCCTTGGGCTTCAGTGCGGAGAAACGACCGTGACGGAACATAAGGAAACGGGAATGTCTCGCAGGCGTTTTCTGGCGGCCACCGCCAGCACAGTGGCACTGACGGCGGTGCCCACCATCATCATTCCCAAACGGGCCGAGGCCTACCAGCCCGGTGGGAGGATCCATCCCAACGTCAACCCGCTTCGCGTGGTAGGCGTGACCGACCCCGGCATGATTGCCGGAGTCAAGGAGAATGCCTCGTGGGCTGAGCAGGAAGAACTCGTTGTGTCAGACGTCATCCTGGAGAACATGGACCGGATGGCGGTTGCGCTCGCCGAGGAGAGCAGCCCCGCCGACGCATGGAAGAAGATACTGCTGAAGCCGCCCGGGAAGAGCTGGAAGGACGCCGTGATAGCCATAAAGAGCAACCAGGCGCATCTTCAGCACCCGCAGAGCGTCGTCCTGGGCAAGGTGTGTCGCGTGCTGACCGACCTGCTGGGGGCCAAAGGCTCGAACATCCACGTCTTCGATGCCTGCAAGGGTCAAGACATGGCGACGCTCACTCCCTACAAGGGGTTGCCGGAGGGCGTCCACCTGGCCGGCACGTGGGGGGGCTACAATACCGATACCACGGTGGCGCGCCCGTACTTCGACGGAACGCGAAAAAGCCGCTGCATCGCGCCGCTGGTCAAGGACGAGGTGGATATCCTGATCGACATGGCCATGTGCAAAGGGCACAACCCCCAGTTCGGGGGCTTTACGATGTGCATGAAGAACTACTTCGGCACCTTCGACCCCTCTACCGCACACAAGGACGGCGGGGGGGCCGATTACCTGATCGGCATCAACAAGTCGCCCGAGATCCTCGGCCGGATTGATGCGCGGACCGGCGACGTGCTTTTCCCCCGGCAGCAGCTCTGCATCATAGACGCCCTGTGGGCGAGTGAAAAGCCGAGCCCGAGGGTGCCTACCAGCGCTCAGCCTAATGCTCTGCTCATGGGCGTGTTTGGGCCGGCGGTGGATTACGTCTGCGCGATGCGACTGCGCAAGGACGTGCTGGATTGGCCGGTCCAGGAGCAGGTGGCCAAGCGGTGCCTGACTGAATTCGGATATAGCGAGAGCGACCTGCCCAACGGCGGCCAGATCATCGACGCCGCGGCCACGCGGGCTTGACGGACGATCTAGGCTCTGTCTGAAAATCCCTCCGTGCGGGCCCCGGGCGCGAGTTGTCATCCTGAGTTCGCATATGGCGAACGAAGGATCTCGCCGTTCGCGGCCACTCTGGCGCCTCAATGAGGAGATTCTTCGGCCGCCCTGCGGCGGCCTCAGAATGACGACATAAGGACCAGCCCGCCGGAGGCGGACAAGCATAAGAGGCACGTCCGAATTCTCAGACAGAGCCTAGCCGGCACGTGGTTTCCGCGCCGCAGAGGGGCGACCTTGCCCGGTGCCTTCTAGCGTTGCTCTGCGGTGATACAGACCTGCGTTGCGCGCGGGCACACAGAAAAGCGATGAGTTCAGGAACGCCGTTAGCTCGCTTGCTGCTTGAATTCCACGGCCCCGAAACCCAGGTAAGCCATCTTGCCCTTCTTGGCAGCCAGGCGCCAGAACTCGCGAAGCAGCAGCTTGCCGTCTCCGTCGCGCCATTCGTACTGCCACCGGTTTCCGACGCGGCCTGGGAAGTAGCTTTCGCCGGCGGCTCTTACTCTGTACTCAGCCAGTTCGACGCGCGTCATCTGCCCGTTACTGTGGCGGTATTCCACTTTCGCCAGCCCCACTCCCGGTGCGTACCAGTCCAGGCGCACGCCATCGTGATAGCCTTGCCACGCTGCGTCAGGAGTCGCACTCCCCGCACCGAAGGTCGTCTGTATCTCCGACCGGACGCGCACACAGCCGTCAAAGCGGCCCGACGGGGTCTGGACTTTCTCGCGGCGAGCTTCGATCTTGGACTTCACCACGGGAGTGAAGCAACCTGCCCCGCCCCCTGTACTCCAGTTGTCCGTCCACGTCTTGCCGACACGCACCGGCAGCGCCAGAAGGCGCCCCATGCCGAGGCACACGGGCTCGAACCCCGGCCTCTCTTTGCGGAGCCGCATTTCGGCACAGGTCCCGGAGCTGCGACTGCCGGCCCGTATAGCATCCGGTGTGAGGATCAACTCGGCGCAGCCGCTGCGATAGCCGCCGAGTTCCGCATCTTTCCCCTCTTCGGCCAGCCAGCGCGCAAGTGAGCGATCACGCTGAGGCGTAACGTTTCTGGATCAGGTGCCTTCATTCTGGAGCGCAAACGGGGAACTCAGCAGCCGGGGATGGGGGCGTGCTAAAAGCGGACGCACGTACTTGGTCCCCTGGTGCGACTCGTTAATCGCTGTCCGTCTGCCCTGTACTCGGTGCACTGTCGCCGCGGGCTTCCGACACTGCCGCCGCAAGCTCATCGGGCGATGGTGCACCATGAGTAACCCAATCGTACTCGAAGACCTTCACTTGGTTCTTGGGGATATCCTGTACGGCAACGAACCCCTCACCGGGCCGCCCCGTGTCTTTGTTGACCACCAGAATCGTCAGCGGGGGTAGGTCCTTTTGCATGCAGTACCGCTGCACTTGATCCAAACCGTTGGCAAGACCCTGCGGAGGGACACCAATAAGCTTGGACAGAAGGTCATAGGTGAGAATTTGGCGGTTCCTTGCGGCGAGCGCGAGCACTGACCAAACTTGAGCACCACGTTCCTGGATGCGCATTTCCTTCTCCCTATGCGGTTAGCGCCTCCGTTACATCCATGGTTAGCCTATGTTCTATCCACTGTGAAATGCGCACTGAGTAGAGCAATCTTACCCGACAGGGACATAGTAGTCCTGTCGTAAGGGAAGGAATCGATATATTCATCGTTCTCCGGCGGCTTGTGCTTGAAGATCATTGCCGCTTCGGCTCTGGCTCGTTCTGTTGCCTCCACGCCGCCGAATGAGAAGCAGAGCTCGTTCCCTTTTCGCACATGTTTCAGCCATTCTCTGTACTTCTCGTGGTTCGCGACGCGTCGCTTCACATCTTCCGCTTCACCAATGTAGATCAACTTGTGGATGCTGACGGTCTTGTCCTTCACATTGTGTGTGCATTCGTACACACAGTAGACGCCCGACTTCGCAGGGAGGCCGCCCTTGTTTTCATCTCGCCAGTACCCGTCGAAGTCGATAGTGATGGTTTTCTCTGGCATTTGCGTTTCCTCCTATGCCTGTGGCTAGGTGTTCGTGAAAGGCTTCCACATGTAATCGCAGTCTACCGCTGGATCTTCCCTCAGTCAAGGTGGTTCCTGGGGTGTTCGGAGGCGGGAACCACAGGAGGGATCCGCTTCGAAGCTTGCCCCTGTTTCGTTCACATCGGACGAAAGGACGCGGAACCGGCCGGCGCGTTTCGCAGCCCCTCAGGGATTCTGCGCCGGCTTGCCCTCGGGGGGCGCAGGGGAATCCGCCGGCGGCTCTGCCACCGGGGCGGCGTCTGTCGGGGCCTTCTTCATGGGGCCGATGTACTCCGTGGCGATGACCACGTCATCGAAGTAGACGATGTTGCGGTCACTGGTCCCCCGTGCGGCGTACCTTTCGGTGACGTACCACTGCAGGGCGATCTGGTTGATGGTCAGCGTCGGGTCGCTGCGGAAGTCGAACCCTTCGAAGGGCCCGACGGGGCGGTCGTCCTGGGGATCGGCGGTGACGAACCTCGTACCGACCCAGCTGCCCACGGGACTGCCCGGCTTCCACCATCCGATCAGCTTTCCGTCGATCCAGAAGGCCTGTTCCCCGTCCGATTTCCCGACCGTGTTGGCCTTCAGCATCGCTTCAACGCAGATCCACTTCTCCCGCTCGATCGGGGTCTGACCCGGCGCGGTGAACCTGTTGCCGTAGTAGACGCTCTCCGCTTCGGTGGGACCCGCTCTGGACGCTCGCATCTTGTGCCAGTAGGTGTAGAAGTCCCAGGTCCGGTTGCGCACCGGCTCGATCCCGGTCCAGAAGCCCTTGTCGCCGGGCGGCCGTTTCCCGGCGTTCCCGGAGAACCCCGGCCGAAGGGCCCGGATCTTCACGAAGTGATGGGGTATCACCGCGTCCTTGTCGAACCGGCAGTGAAAGCGAAGGTACACCTTGTCCAGGCCCTCGGGGAAGTAATGGGTGACGTTGCCCCCCGTGGTCTTGCCCCGGATGGCCACGCTGCGGCAGCACGCGTTGCCGCTGTGGGCAAGGGCAGGATCGTTGACAATGGAGCTTATCCGACGGTCGCGCGCGTCGAGCGTCCAACCGTCGAACCCGTTCTCGAACCCGGAGGCGAAGATGACGGCGGGATGCTCGGCAATCCCGACGTCGTTCGGAAAGCCCGAAGCCAGGCCCTCTTGCACATCCTCAGCCCAAGCAATTGAGCACACCAACAGCAACACGAAACACAGGACACCTGACAGCGTTGTCATGGCCATTCCTCTACGGTCGCGTCCCGGAAGCTCGCGCAAGCTCATGCTGCTCGCAGCCCTCTTGAATTCAGAAGCCAGCGGGATACTATGCCGCCCCCAGGTAGCTGTCAAGCACCGGTGTGTTGGAGGCATTTGCGATGTTAGCCTCTGGCAGTCAATTCTGGGCTCCCGCGCAAAGCGGAGCGTCCTCACTCCGGCGCGGGGGCCGCCCTAGCAACCGCCTCCCGCCACATTACCTGTTTAGCCTCACGCTGAGTGGGCGGGCGACGGTAACTAGCCCCGCAGGGGCGTCAGTCATGTAGCC
>SDBU01010590.1_pt1 | contig 10215 bp, 7 predicted proteins | sample 2277071 | NCBI WGS metagenome assembly SDBU01 (sample SAMN10397929, study PRJNA504765) | marine sediment metagenome | isolation source: marine sediment core GS08_GC12, 126 cmbsf | place: Arctic Ocean: Gakkel Ridge, Loki's castle | collected 2008 | reverse complement strand
AGAACCCAATCTGGATTCAAAATTTTATTTATCTTTCACGCGTGGTTTTATATTAGTATAAATGTTTTTCTGTTGATTCTCAATCTTACTACATTGGACCTGTTTAACTCAATATGGTTTTTCTGGCCCCTAGGGGGATGGGGAGTTGCATTTGGCTTCCACGCTTTCGGGTTTTTTACATGGGAGAAAAGTTTCGCACAACAAAAGGAAAAACTCCATGGGAAATACCCCGATTATTCAGACCAAAGATTAAAAGAATTAGCAACATCAAAACTCTTAGGAATCGAAATATTATTATTGCATTTTACCTACTTTGTAATAGTTGCCGTCCTATCATATGCATCTCAAATTTGGGTAATCGTCGGCTATACTATCGAGAGCGTTATTCAGACTACAATTGGATGGGGACTTTTCCTTGGCTTACATGTATTTGCATACTATCTTTTTAATTATAACGAAAAATTATCGATAGTAATGAAAGGTTTGATTCTACACCTTATAGCGTATGTCGGACTTATCTTCATAGGTCTTTGGGAGCAACTTTCTCGACTTGCAATTGACTCCTCAGCAATATTTTGGTGGCATATTCCCGTCCTTTTATGGCTTTTTTTTATAGGCATTCATGTTTTAATTACCCTAAAATGGGATTCTATAAACCCAGGTGCCCTTGAAAAAGTTAAAAGTCGATCTCGAGAAGGACTTGAAGAATATAAGTATCAAAGGCTGACATATTGGGTACTGTTTTGGCAGTTTACCTTCATAGCACACATATTTGCCTATATCCTCGGATTGATTCTTATATTTCCCTTAACTACTGGATTTGCAGCAGCCTTATCTGTTTATATTACTGTAGAAGCTTTAGATTTGTTGGCTATTATTGCATTCGGATGGTTGATCGGGTTACTAGTTCATGGTGCTATGTATATTGTAGCGCTGAAACAAATTAGAGGCTTTCTAATGTGGACAGCAATACTTCACATCGCAGCGTATATAGGTGCTATACCTTTGTTGGTAACCATTAACCTATTATTTATGCCTGCATTTCTCTGGAGTGCGATTGCCTTAGGGGGATGGGCTATAGGATTAGGAGCACATATAATAATAGCCAAGTTAACACAAAAAAAATAGAAAACTAAATTATTAGCAATCTACAAATTTTTTTCTTTTTTTACTATTAAAACCGCATCAATTAACGATTATGCTCTGGGTGCTATATAGCTCTCTAGGGGCACAAGCTCACGACAAACAATTTTTAATGTTTCAGGATTCATTTTTCCATCATTAATGAGTTGTTTACCTGCTTCTTTTGCGGCTTCAAAAATATCATTTAAATCTGCTCCTCGAGCTATCATTGATTTTACTATAACTCCGTGAGGACGTAATAATGCCCCTGCATATTCTCTCTCAGCATGAATACACAAGGCTTTAATTTGATCAATTAATAAATCGAAGTTATCTAATTCCCAATAACCACAATTTGAAATTAATACTATTTTGCCATTTTCTACGACTTCTCGTAACGGGTGATGACAGTGACCTTCGTGTAGTTCTAACTGAGGTTTTCCCATAGGAATAAGTATGCGATCTACTACGGTTTTCATCGGACCGGTCATATTACTTACATAGAGAGGAGTTGCAAATATCCAAACATCTGCACTATGCAATTTCGGATATAAAATTTGCATATCATCTTTTTGAAAACATTTTCCAGGAGTTTTTCTAGAACAGGAGTATTCTCCTTGGCAAGGATTGATGTTTAATTTCTTTGTGTAAAAAAGTTTAACTTCTGCTCCCGCGTCTTTTATCCCTTCTAAGAAAGGATTAAGGATAAGAGCTATATTCCCTTTATCCATCTTTGGACTACTATTGATTGCAATTACTCTCATGATTTGACTAAATCTAAAAATTAAATTATGATTATAAAAACGAATTAAAATAAATAAACTTCCTTTTCCTTAACTTGAAAGTCTAAGAGAAAAGAACAATGACTAAAAACACATAAATTATCAGTGTAATTATCCATCCAATGAAAAATATGATGTAATAATCAGGTTTTTTTTTTAAACGGATTCCACGTGCGACTATAATAAAGGAGAATAATGATAAAATCAATGAAAAAAATATTGGATGATATAATATGTCGAAGGGTTCTTTGAGAAAATCGTAAGTCTGATAAAAATTAACCCATTCCGAAAAGAAATCTCCACTTGTTATAAGTTCAACTCCTATCACTGCAAAATTTAACATAAACCACATCACAACAGCGAGCAGTGGAACTATAATTAATCCATTCAAAAAAGAGGACTTTAAGGTTTTTTTAGTATCTACTAAGCTCGCACACTCTGGACATAATCCCCGATAATTCTTTTTTTGTAGAGCTGTTATTTCCTCGTCACAATGCCTACAATAGAATTTTTTCTTGTCATTCATATTTTTAGACTAAAAAGATTTATATTATACTTACGGTGTAAGAATACCTATCTTAAATTAATTTTAGCAATTTAATTTAATTAAAGAAAGAAAATATAGTATAAAAATTGATAAGAAATCCAAAATAATGAGCAACGACAATAACAAGCCCTCTAAAGTGGAAATGGAAAGATGGAAATTGAAATTACAAAAAGAAAAAGCTTTCAAAAGAAAAAAAAAAATACAGAGGATTGGATTACTTAAAATAGTTGTATGGATAGGTCTTTTTATAACACCTATATTATATCAGTATGCTTATTTTAATTCTTTGAAAAATGTTACCTTTTCGTTGGAACCAACCATCCCCTTTCCAGCGAGGATGGCAAGCATGAGTATTAATGCACAAACAAATGTATCAAGCATGAGTAAATTTGATGTATACGATCTTGTTGCTGAAGTGCAAGAGTATGCAAATTCATTTATTGAACCACTTTTGGATTTAAGCAGTGGTCTTAACGTTACTCAAGCTTTTGGAAACGTATTAATCAATAATACTATAATTGCTCCTTTGAGTAATTTTTTAGGACATCCAATTGCAAATTTGAGTGATTTAATGACAGCTCTACGAAATTATACGGTTCCGCGAGAAATTATTGATCCAATTTATGAATCTGTTTTCAAGTGGGAAATTCCCAAACTTTTACCTTCTTCATGGGATGATCTAGTTTATTTTTATATCGGTTACGAGGGTATTTTCCCAATTACGAATGTCAATGTAGAGGTTGACTTAATTTATGGAGAACCAATTCGTTTAATTCAAAGTGCTACTACTACACTCTCAAAAGGAGAAAGTTTGGGAATGAGTATTAAAGTTGCCACATTAGTACAGGGAATCCTTCAATCAACATATCGCGTGTTAGTGAATGCAACCTATAATTCAATCATAGCTGGAGGGTTCTTTTTTTATGAACATATAATAGAATACCTCAAAACTGAATTTTTAGACATAGGTCTCTGGCTTTCTCTTGATGTTTATGCAAATTTAGGAATTCTTCCTATCAATTTCAATGTAAAAGTCGATCTTATATGGGCTATAAAACTGTTTATGGAGGTGTATTTATAGATGAAGAAAGCTCTAAAAGAACTCCTTTATAGAGTTAATAAAACTAAGGGACTTTACTTAACCCTCCTTTATGTAGCCTTAGCAGTCTTGTTTTTAACTGTTGATTTGGCGATTCAAGATTTTCTATATTGGTATCCATCTTTAATACCTGAATTAGAAAAAATCACCATTGGTATTATGGGTGAATCAGTAGTATTTCTCTCGATTTTTAGGATTTTCTTCTATATATGCATTTTCTTACTTATTGCTTCTTGGTTTGTTGGACTTATCATTGAATTTGCTAAAATTATTGCGGCATTTATTGTCGCAGTTATGGTATTCGCACCATTAGGGCTATTTAAGATTGATGTTGCTTTTAGTACATATACTTTTTCAATAAGTTTGATTCTTAATATTTTTTTCTGGCTTTATGTATTAATTAGAATAATAAATATTGGATTAGATCTATATAGGTATAAATCTGACCTAAGCTTGGAAAAGGAGTATCTGAGAAAGGTAGATGAGGGATTTAGAGAGATTCAACCTTCAAAAAAACGCGTATCTAGAAGTATTATAAAAAGGATTTTTAAAGAACCTTATGAATATTCCTGGCTTGATAGTGAATATGAGATACCAAAGCTCAAATCAGATGATCAGTTCCTTTTTACAGAATGGATGCCTCATAGAACTAAATATGTTACCTCAGTCCGCGAAAAATCTCATAATTTCCTTGTATTATACATTTACGTTTCAATCTATGCCGTTATAGTGTTTTTTTTTGAAGATGGAATGACAGCTCCTATCGATGCTACGGTTCGAGCTTTTTCTGTTCCAATAATGATATATTTTATTTTAGGTTTTCGTAGCGTAGCAAAATTAGCTAAAGCTGGGGTACTAATATTGTTTTACATGTTTCTAATCATACCGTTGTTTCAAACGGGGATTATCACGGCAAATGGCATTTTTTATATTTATTATTTTTATTTACTACTTTACATATTTCATATTATAGAACTCCTATTTTTTAACCCTCCTGAGTTTATTAATGGCATAATAAACGGTTTTGTTCCACCGATCGATCCTACTAATATTGAAGTAGCGAATGAAGTAACTGGTATTGTGTTAGGGAATTTTTTTACGATAGCCGGGATTATTTGTGTATTTTTTGAATTAACAATTTGGTTTTTCATCGTACGTAGGAAAAAATCTGCTTTAATACTTTCAAATAAGAACATTTTTATACGTGATAAAATAAGGACTTCCAGAGTCAATGATGTAAAATGTGCGCTTTTACTCTTATTAAATCCTGCAAATCCAAAAAATTATAGAAATGCGCTAAAGAAGTTGCAATATAATCGATTATCGGCAATTGATAGTGGAATGTATGATTATGGGAAAATGCCGTTTGAAGCCCTAGTAAGAGTTAAAGCAAAAAGGGCGGTTCCAATTTATCAGCTTATTTTCTTTGTATTTTTGTTTTTTGTTTTTTTATTGATTGTTATTTCACAAATAATTGATAGAGCCGCTTTATATAATATAGCTGGAAATTTTGTATTTGTTCTTTTAGTATTGATTCCGCTAATTACTCAAAGAAAAAAATTACATTTATATAATATCCGGTTAAAATTCGATCGTTCAAAAGTAAGAGGACCATGGATTTATGGGCACCCCTATACAACAATAGAATTTAAAGATGTTACCGGGGCGTTTGTTGATTATTTTTTACAATATTGTGACCCTTCCATTATCCACGAGAAAATTACTTTTAAAAGAAAAAAGGAATTAAGAAAAGTGAGAGATGGATTTTTGACAGATTAGATTTAAAATTATCCCGTAAGCTCTTGTTACATAGAAAATTCTAAACTAAGAACTCAATTTAATCGTGATTTTTATTTTTTGGATTACTCATTATATGCTAAAGAAAGATTTATAACTAGTAAGTACCTCTCACAAATTAAATATGATTGTGATTTAGAAATTAGAATATATAAATATTTATGAGTTGAGTATTAAATTAAAGCAGCGGTTTTTGAAGAAATCCAGAAGATTGTATATAGAGAAGATTATCCTAAACCAATTCCTGGCCCAGATGAAGCATTAGTTAAAGTTCATTACTGTGGAATTTGTGGGAGTGATATAACTAATTTCAAATATAAAATGTATCAAGTTCCTTTAGTAATGGGTCATGAAATAGCAGGAGAGGTAGCAGAAGTTGGACAAAACGTCTCCGAAGCAAAAGTAGGAGATAAGGTTATATGTTTTAATGTGTCTTTCGATGTTAGTGAGGGTAACCTGGTAGGGATGGGAATGTTTCAAGACGGTGGATTTCAGGAGTACGTTAAAGTACCAAAGAGATCTTTATTTCACGTTCCTGAAAATATTTCAATAAAAGATGCTGTTATGATTGAAACGTTCGCATTGGCCATGAAGGCTTTTAAATTATCTAAAATTGATAAAAGTGAAAAAATTCTCGTTATTGGCGCTGGAAATGTTGGTTTATGTTTTTTAAAAGCATTGTTGATTGAGAAGAACCCAAATTATATTACTGTCGTTGAACCTCATGAGTTCCTTAGAAATAAAGCAATAGAAATTGGCGCATCATATGCGATACCCCCGAGCAGAGCAAAAATAAGAAAGATTACAAAAAAGCTTGGTGAGCCTACTTTTATTTTTGATTGTGTAGGAAATGAAGAGACGATATCAAATTCGGTTAATTTTATTAAAAAAGGTGGGACAATTTTATTAGAGGGGATACATAAAGGGAGTATCACATTTCCTATCTTCATGATAAATTCTAAGGAAGTAACTTTAAAAGGATGTTTAGGTCATGATCGTGATGATATTTTGGCTGCCATTGAATTATTTGCGGATAATAAAATAGATGCAAGCAGTTTCATATCAGAGGTAGTTCCTTTGAAGGATATTCAAAAGACTTTCGAAAGATACTTAGAACCTACTGATAAGCGAAATTTTATTAAGATTCTTGTTGAAATTTAAAATTGTAATGATTATGATAGAAGTTCTTTCTAAAATATTTAGTATGTTGGACCTTTCCTGGATTGATTCATTCGAAGAAATTGGCGACTCTGGTGAATTTTTTGAGGTTTTAACAAATTTCCCAAATTTGAAGCCAATATTTAAAAAAGGTAAAGTAAAGGATGAAGGTGAATTTAAAAGAACCGTGAGACATATACTTAGACTCTTCAAAATATACTTTTTATTTAGAAAAGATGATTATTTTCATGATACTCTTTCAAGAAAATCCATAGAAACTATCAGGAAAAAACTTTTGTATCAAAATTCTCAAAATGAATTGATAATTCCAATCATTTTAATGTATCACGATATAGGAAGGCTTATTGATAAAAATGATCATTCCATTCAAAGTTTTCAATTAGTTTCAAGATTGAATTTGTTCGAACCATTTGCTCTCTCAACATCCGAAAAACTACTTGTAAAATTACTAATTAAGTACCATTTACTATTTGCAAAGATATATACAGGAGAATCTACTTATTTTGGAATTTATGCATTATTAAAAGATCCAGAATTCGTTGAACTTACATCTGATGAGAACTTTATTAATAGATTCGTAGATTTGTTAGAGATTTTTACTTATATTGATATCTTGGGCTATTCTTATACTAAAATTTATGATCATTATATAAAATACTATAGCGAGATTAATTTAAGACTAAAGAATATCCTAAACTGTTTGCCTGATAAGAAAAGTGCATTGATAAGAGCTAAAGAATATTCTCAAGATTGGCTAGAATGGAGATTAGCAGGAGCCCTACGAATCTTCCAATTTGTTGAAACAAAACCTTATTTAACGGAAGATTTTTATTTTCAAAAATTAAAGGAAAGTATTAAGACCACAGAGAATAAACTTTTGAGTACTTTAACTTGGGAATTGATAACAAAGAATTATCTAACTCAATCTTACAAAATTCAATTGAATTATAGCCTAGCGTTCTTAATGATACTAGCATTTAGCTCTTTTCAGAGAATGGGATTAAAAATTAATTCGGGGATTTCATATAAACTTATATTATTCTGGACTTTATTATGTAAGGAAATTATTTCAAGATCAGAAATAGAGGAAGAATCTCCGTGGAATGTCTTTTTAGAAGGGATGCCTCATTGGTCAAAAATAAATATATCAGCTATAAACATGCTAAATGACCAAACTATTGAAAAAATTATTCACAACTCTAAACAAAAATACGACAAAAACAAGGAAGAGCATTATCTTTATTTAGATTTTAACCAAGTTTTCAAATAAAAATGTGATGTTATATATATCAATATCACATTAATTTTATAAGTAGATTAGATGATTTTCATTTCAGTTATCATCTTTGTTCATTGGCTTTATGCATTGATTCTTTGTTTCATTGAATAACACGAAATATTTACTAAAATGTATTCACTTATATTCTAATATTAATTACTAGAACATAGCTACTTTTTTGATTAAGAACACATTTGCATGATAATCTTAAAAATAAAATATAATATATGGATTTGGTGTATAATATGGGAAAACTATCCAATTTTTTATCACGATTAAAAAAAACAAAACACGTTGTTCGAATGACAATTGTTGGAGATGGAGCAGTGGGAAAAACAACTTTAGTTCAGCAACTACTTCAAAAAACAAACCATAGAACTGAAAAATCGTTAAGTAAAGAAGCGATCGAGAAAAAAAAAATCACTCGTACTCCTTTCATGGAAATCGAGACTTGGAAGTATAGGGACATGGTATTTCAATGCTATGATTTAGCAGGACAAAGAATTGAAGGTACCCATCCTCTGGATATCTTAAAACATCAAGTTCTTCAATCAATAGATATTTATATCTTCGTCTTCTCAGTTGATAGGTATAAATCTTTTGAAAACCTCAATAATTGGATGCAATTAATGGATTTAGATCAAAAATCTAAAAATGAAAAAACCGGTTTTATTTTGGTAGGTAACAAGATAGATTTAGAAAGAAACGTATCTGATGAATTAGTTCAAAGTATAATAGGAAAAGACAAATATTTTCAATTATACATAGAAACATGTTCATTAGATGGACGAGGGATTGATAGTCTTCTCGATGAGATTGCAATTATTGGTAAAAAACTCTTGGATTAAAAAGATTACTGGGGAATTTAAATTATTAGACCCAGTATTTACAAAGTCACAAATAAGAGGGATTTATTAAGATGACTGAGGTCAAATGTAAAATTTGTAATGCTAAAATTAAATTTGATCAAAATAATCCTGACACTTACTTATATAAAACTGAGTCAGGAAATGCTATGATTGGTAAATTGTTTACAATCAGAGTAAGTCATAAAGCTGAGTCGGAGTCATTTCATATCAATGTCGTTGTTATTGATGAAAAAGGAGAATATCGCGCTCACAAGGACTATTATGAAGAAATGCAAGATAGAGAAGGAACTTCAGATCTTTGGAATAAATTCCAGCGTCACATTCCATTAGAGCTTAGAATATATTTAAACTTAGCCGATAATGAAGATAAGAAAATACTTATTTCTTCATCAGAATCATTTGATAAGAAATTAAGTGAATGGGATGATTATTTAACTAAATTAAAAGATGAAAACCCTAATAATCAATTAATTACATTCCTAGCCGTGAAATGGCGTTTCATTCTTGGAAAGGGTAAAGAACTCATAAAGTACACATATGAGCCTAAATCTTGGAGTTATCCCATATTTCTAAGGCTACAGGCAAGATTTTCTCCTACACCAGAGCTAATAATGACAGCTAAGAATATGAATTTCACTACCACTCCACTTCTCATCCAAATTGAAGCAGCAATAGCGAAAGCAGAAGTTTTTCTTCGTTTAAGTGCTTATGAGCTTTTAGAGGAATTATATAATGACTGTCAGAATAAATGGAGAAAGCAATCTTCAATAAATGTGAAGACTGGATTAATGCTTCTACAAGGATATTATGGTTTTAGGTTATATTTTCTCGGAAAAATAAATGAAGCCTTAGAATTAATAGAGCCAGTTTTTAATTTCGGACAAATAACAGACAATAGAGAAATAATTAGCATTACTGGGAATTTTTATGCTGCGGTGTGTCAATCAAGTGGAGATTTGGAAAAAGCACTAAAAATCTTCGATATAGTTTTAAAAGTTAGTGAAGAGATGGGCGATGAAAGAACTCATGCCGTTGTATCTTCGAATATGTCTGTTCTTGAATCCAAACAAGGATTATACGATCAAGCTCTGAAACGACAACGTGCTCTATTAGAGTTACCTATTGTTCAAGAAGAGTTTTTTATTAGAAGCTCTTTAATGAGTATCATTGCTGAAACTCTTTTTATATCTGAACGATATAATGAATCTAAAGAATTATGTCAAAAAGTTCTTTCAGAAGAAAATTTGCCCTCTTATTATAAACTCGATCTCCTTTCTACTCTGAAAAGAATTGCTGGTAAAACTGAATCCCCTGAATTGTTAGATTTTGTGAAAAATAACCTTCCAGATGATTCGGACTTTTTAAGTTCGCCAGTAGGTAGGATTTTTATGCACGATTTAAACGCTATAAATGGAGAACTAAATAGTAACTGGGTAAAATTAATAGATAACTTGAAAGAAGAAAGGAAAATCATGTTTAAAAATCAATCTGTTGAGGACGCTAGTGATATTGAAATTAGACTTGCTGAAGGGTATTTTAGC
>SDBU01010589.1_pt1 | contig 10215 bp, 7 predicted proteins | sample 2277071 | NCBI WGS metagenome assembly SDBU01 (sample SAMN10397929, study PRJNA504765) | marine sediment metagenome | isolation source: marine sediment core GS08_GC12, 126 cmbsf | place: Arctic Ocean: Gakkel Ridge, Loki's castle | collected 2008 | reverse complement strand
GTATGATACAGAAAAACACGTCCTGGCTGCTCAGCCGGAAGACGATGATGTATTGCAACTTGGAAACTCTTCCGGCGATCCCTCAGCAGTAGGATCCACTGGAGCTACCGGATCGACCGGTCCGACCGGAGCTACGGACGGTTCCACCGGCCCGACAGGTGCTTTAGGTGCGACAGGTGAGAAAGGTGAGAAAGGTGTCACGGGTCCGACAGGTGCCACTGACGGTTCCACCGGATCTACTGGCGCTCAGGGTCAAACAGGCGCAGGTCAGGCTGGAGCAATTGGGCCAACTGGCTTGGCAGGTGTCGGAATAGTAGGACCAACAGGTTTTACAGGAGTTACCGGAGCAACGGGGGAACGAGGTTTACAGGGTCCCGCTGATGGAGCCACAGGTTCAGTCGGTGCTACTGGAGCGACTGACGGATCAACTGGAGCCACCGGAGAAACTGGACCACGGGGTCCGATCGGTGCTGGCTTTATTGGCCCTTCTGGATCGACCGGAGAAACCGGAGCAACTGACGGCGGAACCGGCATGACCGGCGAAACTGGAGCCGCCGGAGAAACAGGTCTAACTGGAGTTACTGGAGCCACTGGTCAAACCGGCCTAACTGGTGTTACCGGTCTTATAGGCGAGACGGGCGTAACTGGACCACAGGCTGAGCAGTTGATTGCGATTGCAACCTACAATGCCAACGCCGTTACTGGTCGTTATTTGGAATGGGGGAGCAAGGTTCCTTCGTTTGACACGCCTTTGGTTATTGCGAACGATTTAGGAATTACGGATCTAACGTTGTCTGTTACCACGGCTGGTACTGGTACTGTAACGACAATCTTAAACGGCAATCCAACAACAACGATTAGTTTAGCGGCTGCCGTCAAAGCGCGAGTGAGCGGTCTAAACATATCCTTATCGCCGGACGATGAAATTTCCGTGCAAGTAACGTCCGGCACTCTTAGGAAACCCGTCTTGGGAATCTGGATGAAGGCGACATAAATGGCTGATACTGAATTGATTCTGAGAAACGATAGTGGCTCCATTCAGGTCTGGGGCGGCCAAGAGATCGGTGTTACTGGCACCTACACTGTTCAGGACGAGGACCGCACTCGGCTTCTAGATGACGATAATTTTCGGGTGGATCTAACGGCAATAGATGCTGTCGTGAACAACGGAATTTTTGATCTCACACCAACCGTGGCCCTGAAGGCCCTTCGCCAGGATCGGCGGGTTGAGGAATTCACGGTGAAGAAATTCGGCGTGGTTTCGGTGGGCACTTTTCTCCAACTGGAGACAGCTCCCCCTGGTCTCAGGCAATTTGTGGTTGCTTATGGCGGATATTTCTCGTCAGTTCTCGTAACTGCCCTAAGTACAACGACATTTACTGTAGGAATTCTAGTCAACGATGTAGAGGTGGATACTGTTATATTTCCTAGTAGTGGCGGTAACCCGCAAAGTTCTTACTTCGAATCATTATCAATTGTAGTGGCTCAGGACGATACCATCAGCGTGAAGCTCAATTCAGGCGATGTTGAAGAACCGGCCATCCAATTGACTTTACAGGATTTGTAAATGGCAGCTTCCCGATTCATACGAAATACTACGGGTTCTCCCATCTTTCTTGATGATGTTGGCGTAAATATCGCCGCCACCACGCAGATCGAGATCCCCTTCCGTGACTTGTTCCTCTGGGCTCGATCTGTTGAGGGCGGAGATGTAGAACCATTCATTGACAGTGGCGATCTTGTTGTCAATGACGGTCTTCGAGATCTTACCGACCCCAAGATCGCGAAGGATTTCCTTCGCCTAGACCCGATCCAAGTCTCTGTTGACGGAGCAACCGCTGAGACCCGAATAAAGGTTATCAATTTCACTGGTAATGTTACCGAAGGTGGAGAAACAGGCGGTATCGTTACCATTGATGTCGCTAGCATAACTGGACCGACAGGCGCAGGTGAAACTGGCTCTACTGGCGCGACTGGTCTTACCGGAGAAACTGGTGCAACCGGAGCCACTGGAGAAACGGGTGCAACCGGAGCCACTGGCGAAACGGGTGCAACCGGATCCACTGGTCTTACTGGAGCAACTGGTTTAACAGGACTCACCGGCGAAACCGGAGCTACTGGCGAAACGGGTGCAACCGGAGCCACCGGATCCACCGGTCTTACTGGAGCCACTGGTCTTACTGGAGCAACTGGTCTTACTGGAGCAACTGGTCTTACTGGAGCAACTGGTCTTACTGGAGCAACTGGTTTAACAGGACTCACCGGCGAAACTGGAGCTACTGGCAAAACGGGTGCAACCGGATTCACTGGTCTTACTGGAGCAACTGGTTTAACAGGACTCACCGGCGAAACTGGAGCTACTGGCGAAACGGGTGCAACCGGATCCACTGGTCTTACTGGAGCCACTGGTCTTACTGGAGCCACTGGTTTAACAGGACTCACCGGCGAAACTGGAGCTACTGGCGAAACTGGAGCTACTGGCGAAACGGGTGCAACCGGATCCACTGGTCTTACTGGAGCAACTGGTTTAACAGGACTCGCCGGCGAAACTGGAGCTACTGGCGAAACCGGAGCTACTGGCGAAACTGGATCCACCGGAGTCACCGGTCTTACTGGAGCAACTGGTCTTACTGGAGCAACTGGTCTTACTGGAGCCACCGGACTCACCGGCGAAACCGGAGCTACTGGCGAAACCGGATCCACCGGAGCCACCGGTCTTACCGGTCTTACTGGAGCCACCGGTTTAACAGGACTCACCGGCGAAACCGGATCCACCGGTCTTACTGGAGCCACCGGTCTTACCGGAGAAACTGGATATACAGGAGCCACCGGATTAACCGGCTTAACTGGCTTAACCGGTCTAACCGGCCTCACAGGTGAAACAGGCGTAACTGGTCAGACTGGTCCTGAGAAGGAGCGATTCATCCTCACCGGAGGTATCAACAAGGCTGGATCGGGTGTCGGTAAGTTTATCGCCTGGGGCAGTCAAAATACCTCGGACTCCAGCCCGTTCATCGCCCTAGAAGCTGGTGAGATCGTTGGCCTGAGTCTATCTTCAGCCGCCTCTTCTACGGGTACAATAACCATTCATGTGAATGGAGCAATTTCCGCCACGATCAGCTTGGCTGCTGCGCTCAAGGGTATCGTGACAGGGCTTTCAGTGGCCATCGCAGCTTCAGATGAGATTGACGCTGAGGTTACAGCCGGTGCCTTTAACCGACCACTATTAACCGTATGGATGAAGGTTGACGCATAATGGCGAACACAATTTTCACAATCACCAATAACAGCGGGTCTGAGAAGATCTATGGTGGAACCCGTGTGGCCAACTCGGCCAGCTACGTGGTTCAGGACGGAGACCGGGTTCAACTTCTTGAGGACGACACGGTTTTCGGGCCGGACCTGACTGCCGGTGACGCTGTAGTGGACAACGGTATATTTGATTTGTCTGAAACTGTTGCTTTGAGGGCACTTCGCAGTGAGCAGGCTGTCATTACCCTTGCTTGGCACTCTGCTGGCGTTGTCACCGTAGATAGTTTCTTGAAGGAACTGCAACTTCCCCCGGGAGTCGGTGAGTGCAAGGCCCCCTATACTGGGTACATCTCTCAGTCCGTTACCTCAAATCTTCTGACGGGCGCATTCACAATTGATATTCTTGTAAATGGTACAGTTAAAGATACGATTTCATATCCCAGTGCTGGTAGTACGCAAGAGTCTTATGTTGACACTCACACGATTCCTGTTGTATTGGAAGACGACATCTCCATCCAGTTAACTTCTGGAGCCCCAGAAGATCCAATCGTAAAGCTCACCTTTCAGGATTGGTAAGCAATGGCCGCTCGATCGGCTCGAAATACCACTGGCTCGCCCATATTTCTAGATGACATCGGGGTGAATATCCCCGCTGGTGTCACTTACGCGATACCCGCGAAGGACGTATTGCTATGGATGCGTTCTGTTGATGGTGGAGACGCCGACGCTTTCATCGACAACGGTGATCTTGTTGTTGTGGACGAGTCTGGAGATCTTTCTCCCGCCGTAGGTAAAGGCTTTCTGAAGCTAGATCAAGTTGTAATCCAGATTGATGGTGCTACTGTAGATGCAGGCATCAAGGTCATCAATTTCCAAGGAGCCACAGGTTTTACTGGTTCCGGCTCTGTCGCCAACGTCGTAGGCTTACAAGGCGAAACCGGCCTAACCGGTGAGACTGGTCTTACTGGAGCAACGGGTGAAACCGGAGCCACCGGAGCCACCGGAGCCACCGGAGCCACCGGAGCCACCGGAGCCACCGGAGCCACCGGAGCCGGTGAAACTGGTGAAACTGGAGGCACTGGTGAAACCGGTCCGATCGGAGCAACGGATGGCGCTACAGGAGCCACCGGAGAAACCGGAGAAACCGGAGCCACCGGAGAAACCGGAGCCACAGGAACCGGTCTCCAGTCTAGATTCGCCACTATCACTATTGAGAATCCAACTGCAAGTGAAGACATTGATATTATCTACACGAACATCGCTATAACGATTGTGGCCGTCGAAGGAGTATTAAATAACGGAACAGCGACGCCCACATGGACCATTCAACTTCATCATCATACAGATCGCAGCAATGCTGGAAATACTGCATTCGCAACCGTCCGCGCTATCACGAGCACCACAACTGGAGACGATCTAACTTTGGGCGGAGATGTCACAGTGCCCGCAAATTCATTTTTGTGGTTGGAATCATCTGCTCAAGGAGGAACAGTTCCTATCGTGAGCGTCACTATTCGTTGGACGGAAGATCAATAACCGTATAGGTCATTTAGATGCCATTTCCTTCTGTAGCTGACAGCGCAACAACGGATGGTACTACGGCTACTGCCACGCCTGTTGTTAATCTACCTTCTTCGATTACTTCTGGTAATACTTTAGTTCTTTTGTTTAGATCTGCAACCGGTGGAGTCATTGACTTTCCTGCTGGCTGGATTGAGCTTTACAATCTCGATGGTGACTATTCTAACGACCAAACAGGTATAGCTTGGAAAAAGGCGGATGGCACTGAAGGCCCAACCGTGACCCTGGGAAGTGGTGATGCTAGATTTGCGGCCATTGTTTGGGAAATTAGCGAGGCTGGAGATCCTACAATTCAAGCACCAGAAATATCCATTCTTCAGGTCGGCCGTGCGCAGCAAGTTAAACCAAAGGAGGTAACTCCAACTGGAGGTTCAAAAGATTATTTGTTCTTGTGGCTCGGCGGTTGGGAAGGTAAGCAGGACAGTCCCCCCATTGGAAGTCCAGGGCCGTTACAGGTGTACTCTGATCCAATTGGAGCCTCTACTGGCGGCGCTGGTAATGCTCAAAGTAATTGTCGGGTAGCGGGCGCATGGCGTCAGCTTACAGTTTCTTCACACCAAGGCGGACTTTGGACACTTTCGAGACAGGATGATTCATCCACTTGGACTATGGCTATTCATCCTGTACGTCGTATCTTTACAGTAATAGGATAGACAGACGGCAGTGCTTGGACCGGTGACGTACAGATGGTCTTGACTACGACTTTGGAGAGTGTTTTACTTTTTTCTATGAAGCTGCATCGTTCTGTTCGTAGAACTTGCATGGGCTTGACGTATAATGGCTGACGCATTTATCATCGGAGCTACAGGCGAAACCGGAGCCACTGGTTTAACAGGTGGCACTGGTACTCCTGGCGTTGGGATCGTAGGTTCCACTGGAGCCACTGGTGCAACCGGAGTCGGAGAAACCGGCCCCTGCGGTCCGGCCGGTGGCGCTACAGGTCCCACAGGTCCGGCGGGTGCCACTGATGGCTCGACTGGTGAAACGGGACCGACCGGCGCACGAGGCCCCGCTGACGGTGAAACAGGTGCTATCGGTTCTACTGGCCCGATCGGGTTTGGTCTAACCGGTTACACGGGACCCACTGGAGAAACCGGCGGCACAGGTATTGGTCCCACAGGTTCCACAGGTGAAACTGGAGCCACAGGTCCGCCCGGAGCTACTGACGGTTCGACCGGAGCGACCGGCCTAGCTGGTGAAGGATTCACCGGACCAACAGGTCTTATGGGAATCACGGGGGCCACAGGTCAGACTGGCTGCCCAGGCCCTCCGGGTGCTCCAACAGGTGAAAGAGGTCCAACAGGTTCCGCTGGCGCTCCAACAGGCGAAACCGGACAAACGGGTCCGGCAGGTCCTCCCGGTGCCCCAACAGGCCCAACAGGTCCCACCGGTCTCGCTGGAGAAGGATTCACCGGCCCAACAGGTATCGGAATCACAGGTCCAACAGGAAACACGGGTTGCCCAGGCCCTCCGGGTGCTCCAACCGGTGAGATAGGCCCTACCGGCCCTGCTGGCGCTCCAACAGGTGAAACAGGAGTCACAGGTCCGGTAGGTCCGGCTGGCGCTCCAACAGGCGCTACTGGCGATACTGGGCCTCCTGGGGTGGGTATTATAGGTTCTACCGGCTCAACAGGCCCCGCAGGACCCTCAGGAGCCACTGACGGCTCCACAGGTCCAACGGGTGCGACCGGAGCTGGAGAGACTGGCCCGCAAGGCACCCCCGGCTTGCCCGGTACGCCCGGCTCCACGGGGGCAACTGATGGCGGTACAGGTGCCACTGGTCTAACTGGAGTCTCCGGGGAAACAGGCGCTACCGGATCAACTGGAGAAACTGGTCAAACTGGAGAAGTCGGAGAAACAGGAGCGACAGACGGATCCACCGGTCCCACTGGTCCCACTGGTCCCACAGGGGAAACCGGAGTCACCGGAGTCACGGGCCTAACAGGAGAAACAGGTGCTACGGGATCTACTGGCGGAACTGGCGAGACTGGGACAACTGGAGTCACCGGAGAAACTGGTGTTACTGGTTCAACCGGAATGTCTGGAGCTACAGGTCTCACAGGTGAGACGGGATCTACTGGAGAAACAGGGAACACGGGCCATACTGGCGGCACTGGAGAAACGGGTTCGGCGGGCGAAACCGGAGAAACAGGGGCCACTGGACTCACAGGGGAAACCGGATCAACTGGACTAACCGGAGCAACCGGAGTTTCTGGAGAAACAGGCGCTACCGGCACGCAGGGTGACACTGGCACAACCGGAGCTTCTGGAGAAACAGGACTCACAGGAACCACGGGTCTTACTGGAGAGACGGGTGTCACGGGTTCGACGGGCCAGACAGCAAACACCGGTCCCACCGGTTCTACTGGAGAAACTGGACTAACCGGAGAAACCGGAGTCACCGGTGCCACCGGCCAAACAGCGAACACCGGTCCAACTGGCCTAACAGGACTCACTGGAGAAACCGGAGCCACGGGTGCCACGGGTGCCACGGGTGCCACTGGCCTAACAGGACTCACTGGAGAAACTGGTGCTACTGGCCAAACAGCGAACACCGGTCCCACCGGCCTAACAGGACTCACCGGAGAAACCGGAGCCACGGGAGCCACCGGTCTTACCGGAGAAACTGGTGCTACTGGCCAAACAGCGAACACCGGTCCCACTGGCCTAACAGGACTCACCGGAGAAACCGGAGCCACGGGTGCCACGGGAGCCACGGGAGCAACAGGTCTTACTGGTCTTACCGGAGAAACCGGAGCCACGGGAGCCACCGGTCTTACTGGTCTTACCGGAGAAACTGGTGCTACTGGCCAAACAGCGAACACCGGTCCCACTGGCCTAACAGGACTCACCGGAGAAACCGGAGCCACGGGAGCAACAGGTCTTACTGGCCTAACAGGACTCACTGGAGAAACTGGTGCCACGGGAGCCACGGGTGCCACTGGCCTAACAGGACTCACTGGAGAAACTGGTGCTACTGGCCAAACAGCGAACACCGGTCCCACCGGCCTAACAGGACTCACTGGAGAAACCGGAGCCACCGGTCTTACCGGTCTTACTGGTCTTACCGGAGAAACTGGAGCCACAGGAGCCACAGGGCTCACGGGGGAAACTGGAGCCACCGGAGCCACCGGCTTAACAGGACTCACCGGACTCACCGGAGCCACTGGTCTAACAGGGCTCACGGGGGAAACGGGTGCAACCGGAGCCACCGGTAACACCGGATCCTCTGGCCCGGAAGGTATTGGAGCTTATAGTTCTCTGTGGGTTCACGGTAACGCCATAGCTCAGAACTGCACTGGTACATACGTAGTCGTTGATGCTTTCACCACAGTTGGCGACGAGCAGAACATGGTTGGTAATGCAACAACCAATCGTCTGACACACACCGAGTCTGGAACCTACAAACTAATCTGCACATTTACTGTGGACAGTTCAGCTAACCAAGAGTTTGAATTTAATTTGCATGTGGATAGTATTCCGATCGACGGAGCAAATGTACACAGAACATTCTCTGGTGGTGGTGGAGAAGTTGGTTCACTTTCTATCTCGGCTATAGAAGAAATTGCTTCCAGCGGTTTTCTAGATCTTCGGGTACGCAATGCGGACTTGTCTGGAATAACCAAGGCGTTCACAGTAATCAATGCAAACCTAAACTCTGCCCGTCTCGGCGGAGCTGGTGCCGTTGGTCAAACTGGAGTCACGGGAGAAACTGGGGCCACAGGTCAGACAGCGAACACCGGTCCCACAGGAGAAACGGGAGCTACTGGTGTCACTGGGGCCACGGGTCTTACCGGACTTACTGGTGAGACAGGTACAACTGGAGACACCGGCTTAACAGGAGCCACGGGACTCACAGGGGAAACCGGAGCCACGGGTGCCACCGGAGCCACCGGTCTTACTGGTCTCACCGGAGAAACTGGTGCCACTGGTCAAACAGCGAACACCGGTCCCACTGGTCTCACTGGTCTTACAGGAGAAACCGGAGAAACCGGAGCCACGGGTGCCACGGGAGCCACCGGTCTTACTGGTCTTACCGGAGAAACCGGAGAAACCGGAGAAACCGGAGCCACGGGTGCCACCGGTCTTACCGGAGAAACTGGTGCCACTGGTCAAACAGCGAACACCGGTCCCACAGGCTTAACAGGACTCACTGGAGAAACCGGAGCCACTGGACTAACCGGACTCACTGGTCTCACCGGAGAAACCGGAGCCACCGGCCAAACAGCGAACACCGGTCCCACTGGCCTAACAGGACTCACTGGAGAAACCGGAGCCACGGGTGCCACGGGTGCTACCGGTCTTACTGGTCTTACCGGAGAAACCGGAGCCACCGGCCAAACAGCGAACACAGGTCCCACTGGTTTAACAGGACTCACCGGAGAAACCGGAGCCACTGGTCAAACAGCGAACACCGGTCCCACAGGCTTAACAGGACTCACTGGAGAAACCGGAGCCACTGGCTTAACTGGACTAACCGGTCTAACAGGTCTTACTGGAGAGACCGGTGTGACTGGAACCATACCGGACGAGCAGATTGACGTATTGTTACTTTCTCCGACCAATAGAGATTATATTTTATCGTTAAGCGCTAAGTTCGCTACCAACATAGCCAACATGACTCACAAGATGGCTGAGGGTTCTCTAACAGCAACTTTGAATATTGATGGAACGCCGATCGGAGGTATAGAAGCTATCTCCGTTACCACAAGTGAAGGAACAGAAGGAGCAACAGGAGCAAATGACATCGCTGTAGGACAAGAGCTGAGCCTAAGTGTTACCGGAACCTCTGGTGCGGGTTCCTTATCTCTCACTATTAAGACGGAAAGACCATAATGACTGATGCGTTTATCATAGGAGCAACAGGAGAAACTGGATCCACCGATATATGATTATCTTTACGGTAGACAATTAGGAGTACAAAATGGACATTCGTGACCTATCATGGGACGCAAGGCCCGCCGGAAACACCCTGATCCAGCAGATCGAGGCCCTGGGCGCACGCCTTAATGTTCCAGCCGGTAAGCGGAAGGATATCCGCTGGTTGGCTGAGAATCTGCGTTCTTTGGCCCAAAAAGATGGTGCTGGCTGCTGCTGCGAGCACGCAGTTCTCTTGAACTTCGTACAGACAGCCCTTCAGCAGGGCATCGACAACCTGAGCGGGTAATTATCTCTTAGGTGGAGTCGAGTATGCTTGAAGAAAAGCTCAATTGGACGGTTCAGGCCACCCCCGACCGGATGATGAGGCGTCTTCGAAAGGGACGCTATGAGGGCACTTGCAAGAACGGCAAGCGCGTTCGCATCGACGCCGTGGATAGCGGGTGGGAGCTGTACATGGGGCAAAAATACCTAGGTTCGTGGCCGTTGAAGAGGACAGCCTTG
>SDBU01010588.1_pt1 | contig 10217 bp, 18 predicted proteins | sample 2277071 | NCBI WGS metagenome assembly SDBU01 (sample SAMN10397929, study PRJNA504765) | marine sediment metagenome | isolation source: marine sediment core GS08_GC12, 126 cmbsf | place: Arctic Ocean: Gakkel Ridge, Loki's castle | collected 2008 | reverse complement strand
GGTATTATCAATGCCCTGTTTTCGGATATTTATCCTCTTTTGACCCGGCATAGTCCCTCAATCACACCCTCTGATAATCCCCTAACATCCACCCCCCTACAATCCCCTCTTTGTGTACCCACTTTCCCTGCATACATCCATCATACTCTGTGATCAACAACCCCTCAGGAGATTATTATATACTTTTAATTTTATACTTGCTTTTCCCCGATCCATTCTCATATATTATATAAGAAGCCTTACCCGGGTAGTATAAGATTTATTACAAGATCGATTAATCTTATCCGATGTAAGGTTACAGGTTGAAACTAAAAAGCGTATTTTATTACAAAGGAATGTTTATCATGGCAAAATTAACAAGTGCGGAGTTTCAGGAAAAGCATGCCAGGCGTTTGAAAGCTGCGGTCGAAGACGTTCGCAAGGGCATTGATCGCGTTACCGAATCGCCTACGGAAAAGGCGGCTGCCAAGCAGGACAAAATGTTAACGAACTTAACGGCTGCCGTGAATTCCGGCAAGTGGGCCGCCGGTCTCAAGCGGGTGACTCTTGAGGAATGGAAAAGCAAAACTAAAAACGTCGGCGTCAATCGGATCGCCGCCGGGATCGACGCGGCAAAGTCGAAAGTCATTGCGTTTGCCGATGAGTTGCTCCCTCACATCGATCGCGGTCGGGATAAAATCAAATCGATGCCTGACGTCACTCTTGACGACAACATTAATCGCATGGTTGCTTTCACTCGTCACATGTCGGAGCTCAAGCGTACGAAGTAAAGTTTCCCCTCGTCACCCGTTCGTGTTATGCGGGTTTGTTTATAATTATAATGTTGTTTTATAGTGAAGGGAGCATATAGTGCTATTACAAGCCAACAAAGTCAAGCGGATCACTGCTTCGGGCGGTGGCGATCTGTCGGCGGTTGCCGGTCGATCTCTTTTGGTCCGTGCGATTTATTGTATCGCTTCGGCAAGCGATACGTACTTAACAATTCGGGTCGATCGTGTAACGGTCGCGATTTATCGTGTCAAGGGTCGGGCGGGAAATCATCTTTCGCCGATGCTTGTCGGTTACGTCTCGCAAAACATGATGAGTTTTCTTGATAGCAGGGGGATAAATGTTACGATTCCGATCGCCGAAGGTCAGACTCTTAATGTTGCCCGTTATGCTCAGACGGGGAATGTCATTATTGTTTACGACGAGTATGATGCAGGTGACATAAGGGCCGACATGCCGAACGGATCCGCCTCGAAGGAATACGTTTTCATGCAGTATATGTCAACTTCGGATACGCCGACTGCCAGTCAGGACATTTTGTTAGACACTTCTTTGAGTCCCGCCGAATTCCCTGATTTTCCTGCGGGGAAAGTCGTCCCGGCGAATCACGAAATAACCTTGCTTGGCATTGCCGCTCATCCGTTTACTACCGGGGATACAGGTCCGAACGCATGGGGCACGAGTTTCGTGAAGCTTCTTAAAGAGCGGGAAGTGTTATTCGACGACGACCGAAACGGGATCCCGTTTGACGGTCAGGATTCGGGCGCAACTGCCGACGCTTACATGTGCAACTTTTCTTTGATCGGTCCGGGCACTCCGGTTCTTTTGGATTCGGCTGTTCAGGTGATCGGCGATCCTTTGCTTTTCGATCCGCCAATAGTTTTCACTGAAGGGGCTGAGCTTAATATATACCTGACAGGTGTAATGACAACCGCCGCGGCGTGGGAAGAGACTATGGTTGACTTTGCGGCGATTCTTGCCGTCAAGAAAACTTAACAATCATCCGGGGCCTGTTTTATTGGAGCAATAAAATGTTAAAATGGAAGCGAGTTTCGTCCGGGACTCTTACTCTTAATGCTGAGGTCCTGGTCGATATGCTGAGCGGTATGAGCGGTAAGAATCGGATCATAAAAAAGATTTCGTTCACGCCGACTCAGTACAAGTTTTTGCGTGTATATCGGGACGCCGAACAGATCGTCGATTATAATTCTTATACTCTTACCGGCGAGTATCCGGTTTTAGAAATGGACCTTCCCGTCAACGAGGGTCAGTCGGTAAAGGTAGGGTTTTACAACTCATCGGGGGCAACTACGGCGATCGAGATAATGATCGGCTATGAGGAGGCGGCCTAAGGTTTTCCGGACGCTTCGGTCCGCGGCTCTGGCCAAACCTTCCTGGCTAACTGTTTCCGGCGTCCGGTTTTTGTTTTGGCCCAGGTGTACCCTCCTTCGCCTGGGTCTTATTTTGTTTTGACTGACCATTTATTTATATTCGTTTTTTGGAGTATCTATGATGTTTGAGATAGAAATTCCGTTTCCGATCAACGGCCTCCCCCTCAAACCCGAGTTATCCGGGCGACAGAAAGTCGATGAAAAGCTAATCCAGACACTTAGTGCGGTTATGGGTTTTGATGGTGAAGCCAGGCGATTGATTTCGTGTTCACTTAGCGGGGCGTTACATGGTGTTACTCCGCCTCTTGCCGGAATTACGAACGTCGCTTCGGTCGGGTCCAATGAGGATGTTACCTTCGGCGATCAGGCGACAACGGAAATTATCGTCCTGGCCAACAGAAATAATACCGGCGATGTCTGGGTAAACGTCGACACCCCGGCGGCTGTCGATATCGGTATGGTTCTCGATGCGGGCGACAGTGTAAAATTTAGCATTAATAATATGCAAAGACTGAATTTATTTATTGTTACGAACGGTAACAAGGTTATCGTGTTAAGGACGGTGTGATGCTTATGGATCTAAAAACGCCCCACTTCCGAAAAGGCATGATCATATTATGGTACGGTCCCATCGTCTTCATCCCAACGGGCTGGCAGTTATGCGACGGTACTAACAGCACACCCGATTTACGGAATAATTTTATTGTCGGAGCCGGGGATACATATAGCCCGGACTCAACCGGCGGGGCGTTAAGTCATGTTCATACCTCAGACAACTCTCACACTCATAGCCTTGTAGGAGGCGTCAATATTTCCGCGGGGGCAGATTTTAGTATTGAAACGGACGTGCCTGTAGAGGGGGGTAATACCGGTTCGGCGGGTACGCTGCCGCCGTACTATGCACTTGCATACATTATGAAACTTTAGGGAGGCGAATTATGTCAGGACCATTAGAATCGATCGGCGATATGGATGTTGCCTTACCACGATCCAATCGTAAGATACCTCCATCGGGTATCGCGGGCCGTTGTCGAAAGTTCGGTATGCATCGCAAATTCCCCGATAGTTGTATAGCCGATTATGGACCGGCTCCGTGTCCGTTTTACGGGAATCGTCATCTTTCCTGTCGCTTATGATCGAATAGACGAGGTGTTATTATCGCTTACAGTTATCCCGGTTTTCAAAAGCCGGGTTTATAAGGAATGTATTTTTTTCAGGAGATTTGTCATGCATTTAGGAAAAGATTTTTGGATCGTTGCCAGAATTATTATGGCGATCATTGACGCGTTACGGAAAATGTTTGAAAAGGAGAACGAAGATGACCCAGACCACAACGGAGAAAAATGAAATATGTACGATGCGAATTGTTTTCCCGATCGAATCCGACGATCAGGCGATCGCAGTGAAAAAAAAGATCGGTGATATTCTTAGTGAAATAGCGGATACGTCGATTCAGTTCACTTTACAATCGGCCCGGCCGGCAATGACCATGCCGCGACAGGGGTAAGCTAATGGCAGTTTCCTGTACAGATGCCTTATTTAAGATCAAGCAAGGTGCGTCGTCTATCGTCACGTCTTATAATCGAGCGTTGACTCATCACAACGACGCCGAATCACATCTGCAGGCGAATGAAATTCCCGAAGCCATCCGCGATATTTTATACGAACTTTACGATATTCGACAAATGGGTTTAGAATTCGGCGGATGGGATCCGTATACTTACGAGGGTCCGATTTGGTGGTATCTCGAAAACTGCGTTTCCGGTTACGATCTGACAATGGACGATATGATCAGTGTGATGTTAGCTGCGACAGAAGAGGAGTACAGTTATTTTATCGGGGTGATCGATGCGTATCGGGTCGGTCTCTGGAACAAACCTTTTGAGTCCGAATTTTACGCGGCCCTTGCAAGGGGTTTTGCATCATGAGCTTAGACAATCCTCAGACATACGGCGAATGGTATTGGGGTCACGGCCTCCAGGCCCAAAAAGATATGGACGAGCAAACGGAGTTTGCCCTTGCCCCGTATTTCGAGGGTCTTTTTGCAGGCATTCCCGAAGTTAACGAACTCCCTTCCGGGGTGCAGTCGCTTTTGAGATCCTTAGCTGAGCCACCAAGCGCAGGTTTAGGCGGCTTCGCGGCCCTGACCGCAGGCGAATTCGCTTCCGAAACGATTCGCGATCTGATCAAGCCCGGTATGGCGGTAGCTGCCCGGGTGATCAACCGGGGCGCTCTGGAAACCTGGCTCGATCCCGGCCAGGCGGTTACGCTTTTCCAACGCAGAAAAATCGAGGATGGGTATTTCGATCTGCTGATGAGCTCAGCCGGTTACGATCCTTCGATCGCCGGACAGTTTTCCGATTCGCTACGGACCTATCCCACGATCGCGGAGATCATGCGATATGCACGTTACCACGGCGATCCCTTAAATACAAAAGAGGCGGTCTGGGAAAAGTTCGATGTACCTGTCGACGATTACGATATGCATGAATGGTTAACGCTCCAGGTCCTGTCAACCGGCCAGATACATCAACTGTTGAGACGCGGAGTAATTACCGAAGCCGATGCCGACTTTTTCCTGAATCGTGTAGGTTGGCGAGACGTCAACGTGGAGTATGTTAAAGAATTGGGCTGGCTGATCCCGAATCCTATGCTGCTGACCCAGGGAAATTTACAACAGGGTGAAAACAAAGAACGGATCATCGAAGACATTATCCGCGGTGACATTCACCCGGATCGTGCTGAGCAATATCTGGATGCGATCCTGACAAAGCCCTCAACCCAGGACATTGTAGCTTATACGCTTCGGACCGATTCGGATGTGACGAGATTAGATGAGCGTCTGACAAAGATCGGGATCCATCCTGACTATCTGGAGCTGCATCGCGAGCTTGCTTTTGTGATCCCTCCGGTTGCGGATATTATTACTATGGCTGTACGTGAAGTTTTCACCCCGGAGATCGCAGCTCGATTCGGGCAATATGACGACTTTCCGGCTCCACTTGAAGAGTGGGGCCTGAAAAAGGGGCTGTCTAAAGAGTGGTCACAACGTTACTGGGCGGCTCACTGGGCCCTCCCATCGGCCACTCAGGGATTTGAAATGCTTCATCGAGGGGTAATAGACCGGGGCGATCTGGATCGCCTCCTGAGGGCACAGGACGTGATGCCTTTCTGGAGAGACAAGCTGACACAGATCGCTTACAGACCACTCACCCGTGTCGATGTACGTAGAATGTACCGTGAAGGGGTCTTGGACGAAGCCGGGGTCTACGAAGCTTATCTGGATCACGGTTATGCTGAGGATAACGCCAAACGCATGACGTTGTTCACCGTCCGTCAAACACTTTCGGCCCAGGCGAAATTCACAAGCACAGACGTGGTTGCAGCATTTACGAGACGCATGATCGATCAATCCGAAGCAAGATCGTTACTGACCGATCTGGGGATCCCGTCGGATAACGTATCTTATATAATTTCCCGGGCTGAATACAAACGTAAATGGGATCTGACTGAGAGTCGAATCGCCGGGATCAAGAACCTCTATAAAAAAGGCGTGTACAATGAAGACGCCGCGAGGGCGAAACTTTTGCAGCTTAATCTGCCATCGGATGAGGTCGATGTTTTATTCGAGCAATGGTGGTATGAAAAGACGGGTGAGCTTGCCCCAACCTGGACCAAAGCAGAGACCCTGCGTTTCGCCGCCGCCGGTAAGATCAGCAGGGACCGGGCGGGCACGGAATTAGAACGCATGGGGTACGATTCCGAACATGTGAGGATCTACCTGGAGCAAATACAATGAGTGAAGTCGATGAGATAAAAAAAGTTGTCGCCGCCCAACGGATCGTCGTTGAGGATCGTGTCAAAAAGGTGGATCTTGCCATAGAGACAGTTGATCGTCTTCGCAAAGAGAAAAGGGATGGATCCAACCGTCACGACTGACCTCGCCCTTTGTATATTTCCGCGTCAATATCTTTGTAACCTTTTTCACGGTATAAGAATCTGAGTTGGGCCCGCGGAGGATCCCACGCAAAGACGGCCATTGATCCTGGGAAAAAACGCCCGGCTCCAATTGCAGGGCTTTTTTGCTTATACCTTTTATGACCGTTTTATTGGCCGTCTCATAATCTTTGAGTCCCAAAATATTTACCCAGGGGGTCGATTCCTCTACTTTCAGACACCCAAGATCGATCTCGTTTATCAAAGACCCCAGGTTTGCCAGGCCCTTGTCATTTACGATCAAAGAGTCCGTATCGCAATAGAAGTAATTTCCCGATCCGACGACCCTCATCAAATCGTACAAATACATCCGGGCGTATGCGGTTACCGTCGAAGCAATTGCCGGAAAACTGTTGAAACACTCTTCATAGCCGGTCAATTCGAAAATTTCGCCAAGCAAATAACGGATCATGCCGCGGCGGTTTCGATCGGGCAGGTAAACCGCTTCGGTCCGGTCCCGTTCACCGGGGCAATCGCCGATCTTTTCCCAGATCTCTGCCTTTTGCCCGAACTTGCCATAAAGAGAATTCAGGAGCAGCTTACAGATCTCGCTATAAGAGGGCGTGCCTGCGGACTTAAACTCCAGGCGTAACGCGTACATGCGTTTGACGTAACGGGTAAAGAGCTTTTCATGCTCGTAGAAAACGAACCGACCGACTTTGCGGATATGATCGTGCTTCAGGGCGTAAATCAATTCAGGCGTGGTCAGGGTGGTCCAGAATCGACCGACAGGAAATATGGTCCGGTCGCGTTTGACGGCGTACGCCGGTTCGTCCGTTTCGATCAACACCGTGGCGATCGCAGCCCTGCTTTGCAGGTTGTATCGCAGCGTATCGATTGAACAGCCGGCACGGGTTTTTAAAAACCTGCATGGAAATTTCTCGCGATACATTACCGTGGCATACAAACTATTTACATCGACCACATGAAAGGGGCCATTCTGTAGTCTTCCCAGGAAAAAACATTCGACCCGTCCGCCGCGATACGACTCGCGTTCGAGATCGATCGCCTGTTCGTTATTGTGAATATATATTTTATGATCGTAAAATCCGAAAAGATAGGCGGCCATAGCCGTCGAAGCGATCGTATAACAAACCCGACTGATGCGGTTCGCCTCTAAAAACTTAACAAAGTCTTTGAACAGGGCCACAAGGATCTCAACATCGCGTTTGCAGTATGTACTCAGATAAGAGACATCTGCGGACCCGAAGTCAATAGCGAGTTTGGGAATTCCCAGGCGAAGCCCCGAAGCTGCAACCGATTCACGAAACCAATTCATTGAGTCAATGAAAACGATCGTCCCATTTTTACTTTTGACTGAGATTATGCAGGTTGATCCGGTATTGTGAAAGAACTTGAGTTTGAACTTTGCCTGGCCAAGATATTTCCATCCCTGCACGATCGTAAAATCGAAACTCATATTACAGGCGATAATCCAGAGGCGACGCTTTTTCTCGCAATGGGCGAATATGAACTGCCAGAAGTCGGGTATGTTATCGAAAAAGCACCATTCCAGCTTTTCAAGATTACGGCCGTATGGCCTGCGATAATAGCAAACCCATCCAAGTTTAAAGACCTGCTTAATATCGCCGTTGAGCTGGATGAGCTGATCGGTTTCAGTGTCGAAAAAGATTACATGCCTGGGTATGATTAAAGACTTTTCACGTTTCAGAATGTGAGGTTTGCGGTCGATGGAGCTCATCAAATCACCCTTTGTAAAACGGTCCATGGAGTGATCGAAACTATTTGGGCCTGCATTTTCGGCGACTGGGTCTGGATCATCTCCCAGGTCAGGCCCTCTATCTCGCCGGGCGTCATGGCCCGGTCCTGCATGAGGTTGACAAACCGCTCAGTGATCGGTTCACCAGGGGAGATACGGGAGCTGATCTTGACTTTGTACATGTACTCTCGAGATAAGGACCAGTCGACCTGGGCGATCACACGGGCGGTCGGCATACGATCCTTACGAACGTACTTAAAGGCGTCGGCTTTACGCTCCACTTCATTGACGCTTCGCCAGTCCGATAACATATCGGTCCGTCGATATGAAAGCCCGCGGGTCCTCATGTCGGCTATGAACTTAGAGGCGGACAGCCCCTTCCTGAAAGCAGTCTTTGCCCTGAGGATCACCACAGAACGTTTCTGGCCCGATGTTAACTCCGCCATCGTCTTCAACTCCTGAACTATGCCCGGTATTTAGATCGATTTACAAAGTAGCATAAATACCCTGAGCGCACTTGTCAAGATCCGATGCAGCTTCACCTAAGGCTTTCACAGCCTTAGAAAGTTTGGGGTTATCGTCCCCGATCATATTCAGACAGAATTGAGAGTGATATATAACCCAGTCGAAATTGGTATGAATGCCCGCAAAGTGTTCTTTTAGTTTACCCCGTCGATTACTTGCCATAATCATAATCCTTTATAAAACCAAAAACAGGGCTGGGTCATCCGTGACCCTGCCTGTCAAGGAGGAGGTGTTAACTCCTTATCCAGTAATAATCTTGTTAGCGGCGTCGATGGACTCGATGATCTGGTCGTGTTCGAAGTTGTCCGCCTTCCAGGCGAACAGCTTCGCCGTTAAGTCCTCATCGCTGCACTTCGATAACTCGTATACGGTCTCAATGTCGTTGTGCTCGCCGCGACGAACCACCATAAAAGCGGTATCGTCGAAACGATCCTCGTACCTGGACAAACGGCGGGCCAGCCGTTTGCCGCAGATGAACAGGGTGTAACCTTCGATCGTGATCACGGGACACCCGATGCGTTCTGACATACGCCCTTTGAACTTGCCCGATAAGAGTTCGGGATCTGCAACTACAATGAAGACCATAGCTTCCCCGTCTTCCGACAAAAAAGCTACTTCGCCTCCACCCCATTCTTTCATTTTTTCCGTCCAACTCATGCTAACTCCTTTCTGAAACTATAGAATTATCAAACTCGTTTATAAGGATCTTCAGTTGATCCGACAACACTCCAACTTTTGATCTGTTCATTTTCCGCCCGTATTTGCAAAACGTTCTTAGATCTATCCCGGTAAAAGTCACCTGAAAAACACCGTCCGAAACCTGCTTAACTTCAATCATTGAACTCCTCCTTCAATTTTGCCTTGTCAAGCGTGCCAATAAGACCTACGAGGATCTTATCGCTTCCACAAGGCAAACACCTTACAGGGCTATCTACAAATGCAACCCTTAACTGGCCGCAGGCATTGCAAAAGTATTCCTTAGATCTATAATCGACGTTACTGTATCGTAATGCAACCATAACAATTCTCCTAAATAACGAATGCCGTCAACCCGACTTGCGGGAGGACTTATACTAATACATAAAAACCCGGTCCTGGCCGGGACGCGAAATATAGTTATTAAAGAACAACGATAACGAGCTCAAACTGACTTATACATGGCAATGATATTTCACCGGAGCAATGATCCTCTGAAGTTTTCTCGTCAGGGATCGGATGACCGGTAAAATGCTGCAGCATGCCCCAGGTCAATTTGAGTATGAAGGGGTCACAAAACAAGGCTCTTGCCTTCGATTCGACGAGACAACGATCGCTTGCCTTCATAAAACAACAAACCTTGCTGCTCCTGCTGCGCTTTAATATGTACCAATGATCAGACATCGTCGAAATCCTCCTCCGTAAAAGAATGAACATCGTCGAGCTCTTCATTGAGCTCCCGGATGATGACCCTACCAATATCGATTATCGATAAATACAGGCGGTAAGAATGATCGGACGCCTTCACGATCCGAAGCCCGTTTGTAGTAAGCCTTGTATGCAATAACTTTTCCAGGCAATCGACTAATCCCTCCTCAGTGGGCGAAATCACTTGACCTTCAATATGGGGCGATTTGTTATGGTGAAAGATCACCGTTACATTATATCTCATTTTCTCGTTTCCTCCTTAACATAAAGCAATGTACCACCAGAAACTCAATAAAAACCATTCTCTTATACTTATGTCAGTGAACATTATGATCCTCCTTAAAAAGAGTAATTCATTAACCGGTTAAAATATACTATACGATCGGAGTAAAGTCAAGGATAAAATATGGGAT
>SDBU01010587.1_pt1 | contig 10217 bp, 8 predicted proteins | sample 2277071 | NCBI WGS metagenome assembly SDBU01 (sample SAMN10397929, study PRJNA504765) | marine sediment metagenome | isolation source: marine sediment core GS08_GC12, 126 cmbsf | place: Arctic Ocean: Gakkel Ridge, Loki's castle | collected 2008 | reverse complement strand
GAGCTCCACCGGGCAGGGTGCTGGGTAACGCCCAGGGGGGGCGACCCCACGGAAAGTGCCACAGAAACACACCGCCAGCGGCCGCTTTGCGGTGCGGGTAAGGGTGAAATGGTGAGGCAAGAGCTCACCAGCGGCCGGGTGACCGGCCGGCTGGGTAAACCCCATCTGGAGCAAGGCCAAATAGAGGGACTTAAGGACGCCCGGCCTGTCCCCGGGTTGGCCGCATGACCCTGGTGGTAACATCAGGGCTAGATAGATGGTCACCGCTCTGGCTTGTTCAGGGTACAGAACTCGGCTTACAGGTTTACTTGGCCTGTCTTATTTTCCAGCGGCCGGATTAATAGTTTTAAAAATTTTTTGCCCCCTTATATCGGCATGGAGTAAATGGCTAAAAATAGCCAAATAAAGGAGGGCCGTAGAGCTTGGGCAGGCCTGGCAATGGTATGCCAGCAGCCCTCAGCGGGTTTGCCCCTGGCAGGTTAACGGTATTATATTTTGATATAGATGCCTGCTTTTAATCCACTAGCCCGTGAGTTCGTTGCTTTCTGCGTTAACCGCTGTGGTGACCAGTGGCCAGCCCTGTATGACGAGATGTGCTGGGTGGCCGGGCACAGGCTGTTCCATGGTATGGGCTACCGGGAGTTAAACCGGGTGGGGCTATCCCTTGGCCTGAACGATATCGAAAACACCCTTCAAATGGTGGATAACGTTATTGCCCAGCGACGGGACCATACGCAAGTCAACTAGTAACCCGGTCTTATGGTGCTGGCCTTACCCTGGTTCTCCTTTGGCTACCATCAATTATCTCAGTCCTTTCTTTATTAGCGGATAGCTGATAAACTTTTACTACGGAATATCTAAGGAGCAAATGATGTTGACAAGAAAAAACCTGTGGCTAGTGACCCTGCTGTCGGTGGTAGTGCTTCTCGTCTCCTTCGGTTTTGGCTATGGGCTGGGTCTCAGGGCAGGCCCTTCTGACCCGGCTTTTGCCAGCATCGAGCAGGTCTGGAACATTATCCTAGCGGATTATGTTGAGAAGGACAGGATTGATATTGACCAGTTGAGCCAGGCGGCCATAGAGGGCATGGTGGAGCTTCTGGACGACCCGTACACCAGCTTTCTGGAATCGGAAGCCTTCCAGCTAAGTTTTGGCGACCTGGAGGGGAAATATGAGGGCATCGGTGCCGAGGTGGCCATAAGGGGTGAGCAGTTGACGGTTATCGCCCCCTTTGCCAATTCACCGGCGGCCGAGGCCGGTGTCCGGGCCGGTGATGTCATCCTGGAGATAGATGGTGAGCCTACCGAGGGCTTGGGCCTGATGGAGGCGGTGGCCAGGGTTCGCGGGCCTGAGGGAACCCAGGTCAGGCTGTTGATTCTTCATCCGGGCGAGACCGAGCCGGTGGAGATAGTGGTTGTCCGAGGTGAGATTCCAATCTCCAGTGTCTTTTTTGAAATGAGAGGTGATATTGCCTATATCAGTATCGATCAGTTTACCGAAAAGACCAATGAAGAGTTGACGCCGGTGCTGGAAGCCATAGCTGTCGAGGCAGCAACCGGCATTATCCTCGACCTGCGCGGCAACCCCGGGGGTCAATTGAATGCGGTCGTCGATGTCGCCAGCCGCTTTCTGGAAGAGGGGCTGGTGGTGGTCAGTATTCGTGACAACAAGGGGAATGAAGAGATTATCAAGGCCGACCGTCAGCCGCAAACCACCGACCTGCCCGTGGTGGTGCTGGTTGACGGCTTTAGCGCCAGTGGCAGCGAGGTGCTGGCTGGAGCCTTCCAGGATCACGGCAGAGCTGCCATAGTCGGTGCCACCACCTTCGGCAAGGGCAGTGTCAATCTCATGTACGAGCTTGCCGATGGGTCTGGATTGTACATAACCGCCGCCCGCTGGCTGACACCTGATGGCAATCTTATAGAGGGTAAGGGCATTGTCCCCGATGTCCCGTTGGCACTGAGTGGCGAAGATACCATCCAGTGGGCGATAGACTGTCTGCACGGTAAAAAAGTAGCATATTTTGGTCTTATCTTCTAAATGATGGTATAATTAATACGAATTACTTTCGGGAGGTAAAAGCTGGTGAAAATTGTTAGCCTGTGTGGTAACGATGGGTGCTGTCCGGTGGTCAAGATACATGATGACCATGTGGAAATTGGCGAAAAGGACAACCTCTGCGTTCTGAAGAAGAGTGAGTGGGAAGAGCTGAAGAAGAAGGTCTTGAACAGAGAGCTATAATTGCATCTTGTTCATCTGATCATTCAGCAGGGCGGGGCTTAAGGCTCCGCCCTTTCCTGTTTTAGCCCGGGCTGTCAGTTGACCCCCCTGTCGGTGATAGCCTATAATCCGTAGACAATCCAAACCTCTCCCGATTGAGTCATGAGCGCCATACAACAGCTTGAAGAACTGAAGACAAAAGCACTGGCTGAGCTTGATGACTTCACCGACGTCAAGCGGCTTTGGTCCTGGAGAGTGCGCTATCTGGGAAAGAAGAGCCGGCTAACCGATATTCTGCGCGGACTGGCCGGCCTGTCCCTTGAGGAGAAAAAAGTGGTCGGCGCTGCCGCCAATAAGCTCAAGGTAACACTGGAGGACGCCTTTAAGCAACGGGAGCAGGCGCTTCGGGACAGGCAAGTGGTTGCCTCCGCTGAAGAAGAGGTGGTTGACATCTCTCTGCCGGGTCGTTTTCAGCCGGTGGGACGGCTGCACCCGGTGACGCAGGTGATAGAGGAAATTAATGCCATCTTCATCTCGATGGGCTTCCAGGTGGTGGAGGGGCCGGAGGTGGAGTGGGACTACTACAACTTTGAAGCGCTGAACATTCCCAAGGAGCACCCGGCCAGGGATACCATGGCCACCCTCTGGGTGGACCATGAGGCCGAGGGCGGTGAGCGGCCGATGCTGCTGCGCACCCACACCTCTCCCATGCAGATCAGGGTCATGGAGAAGACGCCGCCGCCGCTGAGGATAGTGGTGCCGGGCAAGGTATATCGCTATGAAGCCACCGATGCCACCCACATCCCCATGTTCTATCAGATTGAAGGGCTGGCGGTGGACAGGGGCATTACCATGGCCGACCTCAAGGGCACCCTCTACGAGTTCGCCCGCCGTTTCTTCGGTGAAGATAGAAGAGTTCGTTTCCGCTGTGACTACTTCCCCTTCGTTGAACCTGGCGCTGAGATGGCCATCGAGTGCGCCGTCTGCCGGGGAAACGGCTGTCGTCTGTGTGGTTCCAGCGGCTGGATTGAGATACTGGGCGCCGGTATGGTTCACCCCGGGGTTTTAGAGAGGGTCAACATTGACCCCGAAATATACTCCGGCTTTGCCTTCGGCATGGGCATCGAGCGTATCCCCATGCTGCGCTACGGCATTGACGACATCCGGTTGTTCTACGGCAGTGACCTTAGGTTTCTGAGGCAGTTTTAGATGAAGGCCCCCATAAGCTGGCTGAGAGATTATGTGGCTATCGACCTGCCCCCTGGTGAGCTGGCCAGGCGGCTGACCATGGCCGGCGCCGAGGCCACCGTGATTCAGATTGGTGGCGACCGGTGGCAGGGAGTGGTTATCGGCCGGATAGCGGCCATCAACCCTCACCCCAACGCCGACCGGCTACGTCTGGTTACCGTGGACCTGGGTAACGAGCAGGTGACAGTGGTCTGCGGTGCCCCAAACCTTAATATTGGCGATAAGATTGCCTTCGCCCGTGTCGGCGCCGAGCTTATTGACGGTCACAGCGGCCGGAGAGCCGTCCTTAAACCGGCCAGGATACGCGGTGTAAACTCCAGTGGCATGGTCTGCTCGGAGAAGGAGCTGGGCATCTCCGGTAGCCATGAAGGTATCATGGTGCTGCCGGCCGATGCTCCGCTGGGCCAGCCGCTGGCCGACTTTCTCGGCGATACCGTTCTTGACCTGGAAGTGACCCCCAACCGTCCCGACCTGCTCTCGGTCATCGGTGTTGCCCGGGAAGTGGCTGCTCTTACCGGGCAGTCGGTGTCTGTTGCCGAAGTCAGCTACCCGGAGACCGGCCCGCCGATAGCGGAGGAGGTAGCGGTTGAAATTGCTGACCCCGACCTGTGTCCACGCTACTGCGCCAGCCTGATTTCCGGCATAAAGATAGGCGACTCCCCGGAATGGTTGAAAGAGCGGCTGACGGCCTGCGGCATGCGCCCGATAAACAACATCGTTGATGCCACCAACTACGTAATGCTGGAATACGGACAGCCGTTGCACGGCTTTGACTATGACAAAATCGGAGATAAAAAGATTATCGTGCGCCGTGCCGGTGAGGGCGAGGTTCTCGTTTCGCTGGATGGGGTGGAGCGCAGCCTCAATCGGGAGATGCTGCTTATTACCGACAGCCGGCGGGCGGTAGCCATCGCCGGCGTGATGGGCGGCGCCAACAGCGAGGTGAGCCAGGATACCACCTCAATTCTGCTGGAATCAGCCAGCTTCAACCCGGCTAGCATACACTACACCAGCCACGGGCTGCGCTTGACGAGCGAGGCCAGCATGCGCTTTGAAAGGGCCATCCGCCCGGAGCTGACACTACCGGCGCTCAGGCGGGCGACTCAGCTTGTACTGGAACTGGCCGGCGGCCAGGCGGCCAGGGGGGTAATAGATGTTTACCCCGGCCAGAAAGAGAGACAACCTGTCCATCTGCGGACTTCCCGCACAAACAAGATACTTGGCATGGGGTTAACCGCCGAGCAGATAGCAGCCACACTTTCTTCTCTGGGCTTTGAGCTTCAAAACGCAGCGGCAGAGGGTGAGTTTCGGGTGACGGCTCCATACTGGCGCAGCGACATCAGCCTTGAGGTTGACCTGATAGAGGAGGTCGCCCGCGTTGTTGGCTATGACGCCATTCCGACAACCATGCTCAGCGGTGCACTACCCGTGCAGAACCCGGACCCCATGCTGGAGTTCAAGAAGAAGGTGAGGCAGGGTCTTGTCGGCTTTGGTTTTCAGGAGGTAATAACCTATTCCCTGACCAGCCGGGAGCTGCTGGATAAGGGGGTGACCGTTCATCCTCTGGAGCCGGCGCCACTTCACCTGGCCAACGCCATGACGGCTGACCAGGAGTATCTAAGAACCAGCCTGAGGGGCAACCTCCTGTCCGCTCTGGCGGCCAACATACGCCATGAGGACGGGGCCATCAGACTCTTTGAGCTGGGCAGGGTTTATCTCCCCAGGGACAACGATTTGCCCGATGAAGTTGAGCTGTTGTGCGGCCTGCTGGCCGCTCCTGGAGGTGAAAAGTCCTGGAATGTGAGCTCTGAGCCCATCGGTTTCTTTACCGCCAAGGGTGTCGTGGAGAGTCTACTGGCTCATCTTTATATCGCCGGCAGCTACATAGAGGCCGGGGATAGCGGTTTGCGACCCGGCTGGCAGGCGGCGATTATTGTTAATGGTGATAAAATCGGCGTTATCGGTGAACTGCATCCCGGGGTGGCCGAGGCTTTTGAAATCTCCCGGCCGGTCTATCTCTTTGAGGTGAGCCTGGCATCTCTGCTGCCGCATACCGTCGGCCGCAGGCCATATCAGCCGATAACCCGCTTCCCGGCAGTGGTCAGAGATATAGCTCTGGTGCTGGATTTCCGGGTCAGTCACCAGCAGGTGATGGACATTATCCAGGGCTTTGCGCTGGTCAGCAAGGTAACCCTGTTCGATGTCTATATCGGCCGGCAGGTACCGTCGGGCAAGAAGTCGATGGCCTACCGTATTAGCTTCCAGTCAAAAGACCACACGCTGACAGATGAGCAAGCAGACAAAATACTCAAAGAAATATTGGACAGGCTGGCCGGTGAGCTTGGGGCTAGCTTGAGGGCGTAAAAATCCCCTTTATTTTACTGGCTGCCTTATCCAGCGGCACCAGCTCGGTTTCTTTCTCAGAGCGCCGCTTCAACTCAACGCTTTCTTTCTCCAGCGTGCGCGGGCTAATGGTTACCCGCAGCGGAATCCCCAGTAGGTCGGCATCGTTGAACTTTACACCGGGCGACTCGACACGGTCGTCGAAAAGCACCTCAAGACCCAGCGCCTCAAGCTCGGTATAGAGGCTTTCGGCAGCCGCCATTACACCGGGGGTTTCCGGGTACAGGGAGCAGAGGTAGACTTGGTACGGGGCGACGGATGTCGGCCAGATGATGCCCTTGTCGTCGTGGTTCAATTCGACGATGGCCGCCATCAGCCGGCCGATGCCGATGCCGTAGCAGCCCATGACAACGGGGTGGCGGGCGCCGCCAGCATCGGTGAAAAAAGCATCCAGCTTGCTGCTTAAAAAGACGCCCAGCTTGAAGACATGGCCAACCTCGATGCCCTGCGCCGAGAGCAGCTTGCCGCCACAGCCGGGGCAGGTGTCTCCGGCACGGGCCAGGGCGATATCGGCAACCGTGTCAGCCTTGAAGTCCCTGGGGTAGTTGACATTCTTTAAATGGGTATCCGGTTTGTTGGCGCCGGCAACGAAATTAACTCCGGTCTTAATGGAATCATCGGCGATAATCTTGATTCCTTTAAGGCCCACCGGTGATGCCGAGCCGGTGACTATACCTGCTGCCTTCGCCTCCTCTTCGGTGGCCAGGCGCAGTTCGGTGCTGTGCAGGCTATTGGCTAGCTTTACCTCGTTTACTTCCAGATCGCCCCGGATGACGACGAAGACCAGCTCTTTATCGGCCATGTAGAACACTGCCTTCAGGGTGCCGTGCCGGGGCACCTTGAGGAAGTCAGACACCTCTTCAATGGAGTAATAGCCCGGAGTGGCCACCTGTTCCACCGGCAGGGGTTCGCCGCCTGACACCCTCTCCTTGACGCTGGTTGCCTTCTCGGCGTTGGCGGCACGGTGGCAGCTTTCGCAGTGGATGACCTCGTCCTCGCCGGTTTCGCAGACTACCAAGAACTCGTGGGAGTCCTTGCCGCCGATGGCGCCGCTGTCAGCCTCGATGAGCATGGCCGGCAGCCCGCAGCGCTTATAGATGTTGCCATAGGCTTCAAGCATCTTCTGGTAGCTCCGGTCAAGCCCCTCTTCGTCGGCGTCGAAGCTATAGAGGTCTTTCATGGTGAACTCGCGGGCTCGAATCAGCCCACCCCTGGGTCTGGGCTCGTCACGGAATTTGGTCTGGATCTGATACAGCAGTAGCGGCAGGTCGCGGTAGCTCTGCACGTGCTGGCTGGCCAGTTGAGTGATGACTTCTTCGTGGGTTGGCCCCAGGGCTAGCTGGCGCTCCTTGCGGTCGCAAAGGGTAAACAGGCTCTTGCCGAAGGAGGCATCCCGCCCTGTTTTCCGCCACAGATCAATCGGCTGGAGCACGGGCAGGCTGAGCTCCTGGCCACCGACCTTGTTCATCTCATCACGGATAATGTCCTCTATCTTCCGCAGCACCCGCCAGGCCAGGGGAAGGTAGCAGTAGACTCCGGCCGTTAGCTGGCGCAGCATACCCGCCCTGAGAAGTAGCTGGTGGCTGGCGGTGTCAGCTTCGGATGGCACCTCACGCTGGGTCCTGCCGAATAATCTGGAAAGGCGCATTAGCTCTGGCTGAACTCCCTTCTGGATATGGCGACGAATATAATGGCCGGTATGCCCAGGAGCTGTGACGGAATCAGGGTACATATGGCACCGGCCAGGGCCAGCCCCCACAGCCTCCGCCGGATAGCGTAGACGCCGCCAACTATGGCCACCACGTTAATGATAACGAATGGTATGGCCACCAGGCCGATGATGGTCAGCGGTATGCCCACTTCCCAGAAACCCAGGGAATCGAGTACATCGCGGGCGATATCGGCGCCGAAAGTGGCGCCAAAGGTAATAAGGAAGGCGATGGCAATCAGCCCCAGCGAGCCGGCGACTATGCTCAAGATGCCACCGGCGACCGGCATCCAGGTCTGGGGTACTGGTTCCGGGGTGTTGTTTTGTGGCTGTTCTACCATACCAAGTCGGAGATATTAAACCATATTAAGTATAATTATTCCACTAGCTTGCTGTGATTGTTAACAACCCACCCCCTTAATCCCCCTCGGTGGATTGGATGCAATTGCTCACTCAGAGGGATGATGGTTAGAATCTCAATTCCTTGTCCATCATAGCTTACCTTTTCTACCAGAAGCCTTAACAGCTCTTGCTTGCCAGTAAAGTCCAGGTTATCTAGTCCTATGCTAATCTTCTCTGTCAGGCTTCTAATGTGGGCCTCATGGTTTTGTGTCAGAAACCTTTGGGCGAGCTGCCTTTCCAGTTCAGTCTCTCGCCTCTCTAATTCACCTTGCTCTTTTTGGATCAGTTCCATATCCTCCCGCATCATAAAGTCGGCATATAGACCCTTACGGTAGCCTTCCACTAACCGCCTCTGCTCCTCTGGTATTGCCTTTAGCCTGGCCTGACAAAGTTGTAGTTCCCGTTCCAGGATTTCCTTTGTCTGTGAATTGTCAGCATTACGGCGATGAAGCTCCTGGATAAGAAAGTCCGGGTCCTTAATAAGCTGGCAAATTGTATTCCAGACCTCTGGTTCTATTACCTCGGTCTTAATCTCAGGGCAGGAACAGGGCTGGGGTCTGCCTTCTGGACCGAGTGGAACCCTATCTGGATTGCCTTTTCGATAGCAGCGGTAGTAAGGGATAGCATGAATGGCATGCCCACCCATTCGGCCACCACACTGGGAGCAATACAAAAGCCCGGACAGGAGGTACCCCCTCTTTGTGTTTCTCCTAGACAGCTCTGCATTCGTTTTAAGCTTCCTCTGCACAGCCTCAAACAGTTCTAACGGAACCAGGGAAGGCACCTTCACAGGTATCCATTCCTCTTTTGGGCGTAGGGCAGTGGAGGTTTTTTTGCTCTTGGCTGATGGCTTAAGCCTGAACTTGGGCTCAATATGGTACCTTCTGAACTGATACATTTTGCCTATATAAACTTCATTCCTCAGCATAATTCCCAAGGTGCTGGACCGCCATCTATCACCGCCTCTGGGAGTTGGTATATGCAAGCGGTTAAGCCTACCGGCCAGGCTTAGGAGGGATAGGTTTTCGTTAGCAAAGGTGTAGAAAATCAATCTTACTATCTGGGCTTTCTCAGGGTTCTCCTCCAGTGTAGCCTTTTCCTTGTTATAGCAGAAGCCAAAGGATATAGCCCCGGCGCTGACCACCTTGCCCTGCCTGGCCTTCTCCCGACTACCCCTCATGGTGCGTTCCCTTATCTTCTCCCGCTCATACTCTGCCACCAGCCCCCTCATATTGAAGAACATCCTGTCCTCGGGGGAGGTACCCATGTCCTGGGTGATAAACTTCAGCTTTATTTCCTGCTTTTCGAACTCTTCGGCCAGAATCATCTGGTGGTAGAGCTTGCGGGAGAGTCTATCGGGGTCGTAGGCCAGGACCACATCCACTCTTCCTTCCCTTGTTGCCTGGCGCAAACGATTGAGGGCAGGCCTATCCAGTTCGGCCCCACTGTAGCCATCATCAACAAAGGCATCCTTATCTCCTTCAAGTACCGGAGTCCAGTCTCTTTCCAGACACCTCTTCCTTAACGCCTCAATCTGGCTGGGGATGCCATATTTCTCTGCCTGTTTATCTGTACTTACCCTGGCATAAAGTGCTGCTCTCATCGCTCCCTCCTCATAGTTTCTATTTGCTCTTTTGTGGGCGGCTCGGTGCCAAGGTATTTTATAACCTTTTGCCTCACCTTTTTACCCTCTCGCTTGCCCTCGACAAGGTAGTAATATTCTCGGTTGCCAAATCGCTTTACTCTGATGAATGCCATCTGAACTCCCTATTATAGGCACAACAATGGGTGTTTGTCAAGGGGGGCAAGGGTCAAGGGGGAGGACTTTTAGGAAGGAATTTGACTTCTTGTGGGGAGTGTGTGGTTGGTAAAGCCAACCAACAACTGGTTCCGTCGTTTCTTTACTGAGGAGCTCCTCCTTGTCTACAAACCGCTCCTCGGCAAGGCAGCCGAGACGCGGTTTAGAAGGTTGCCGATAAACACTGGCTAGTTCATACCCTCAGTGTATCACCCTTTCCTACTTTAATTAAATCAGTGCTGGGGGGCCTAGCGGGGGATTGCCAACCCTAAACTAAAAAAAGAGGGCTCTTAATAACCCCTTGGATTTAGCTACGATTCTGACAAAACACAAGAGAAAAGAGGTAAGGCCTATAGGTGCGGAAAGGTAAGGCCTATAGGTGCGGAAAGGTAAGGCCTATAGGTGCGGAAAGGTAAGGCCTATAGGTGCGGAAAGGTAAG
>SDBU01010586.1_pt1 | contig 10218 bp, 4 predicted proteins | sample 2277071 | NCBI WGS metagenome assembly SDBU01 (sample SAMN10397929, study PRJNA504765) | marine sediment metagenome | isolation source: marine sediment core GS08_GC12, 126 cmbsf | place: Arctic Ocean: Gakkel Ridge, Loki's castle | collected 2008 | reverse complement strand
GACCGATTCGACAAGCTGGGATTCGACCCGGTTTGCATCCGGCAATTGGTTTGTGAGTGTAGCCGAGTACAGCCCGATTCTTCCGATTGTCGGTAATGTCGATTCAGTCGGTGGTGCGGCAAATGGTTTTTGGGCTGGCGGCTATGTGGCGTGGACAGACTTGAGCGGCAAACTCTGTACTGCCAAGAGATACGTGAAACAAGGTATGTCGTCAGAAGGTCTTAACTATCTCACTCTCGAAGTTTACAAAGACCGGCTCTGGACTGTGGTTGCTGACAATCCTGATGAGCTTCGATATGCTCCACAGTTCTTTCCTGATTCGATGGTCAATGGCTACCAGACTATTGGGATCGACCTGGCTAACGGCGATGGGATTGTGGTCATGCACGAACAGCATGGTATGTTGTACGTGTTCAGCAAGAACACAACACATACCTTGTCGGGTGCTAACGTCAATGACTTCTATCTGCGAAAAGTATTGTCTGGTGTAGGCGTTGCTGCACGGAAGGCATTCGTTGCCTTCGGACAAGTTATGTTTCTGCCACATTATACAGGTTTCTACCTGTATGACGGCGGACAACTACAAAAGATTTCGGACAAGATCGAATTGATTATTCGAGACTCGATCAACTGGTCTGCTGCTGAAAAGAATATGTGTGCGGCCTATTATGACAATCATATATGGATTTCATATCCGTCAGGGACGGCAACCGTAAACAACAGGACGCTGGTTTATAGTGTGGCTGATGGTCGTTGGGGTAATCAATCTTTTGTAGCCGGAGCATATCATGCTGTGACCAACCCGGCTGACACGAATGAATTCTTGATCGGCTTGGTAAATGAAGGTGCGGTCTGTGTCTATGAGGGGGGGACAGACCGCGATACCGCTTTGCAGTGTGAGTACCAGGCCGGCTGGCAGGATTTCGGTACTCATCATGTGAAAGAGATCAAAGACTATTTCGTGACTTACAACAAGTCAGCGTTGTGTTCGTTAGCTATTGAGTTCACCCGCAATGATACGCTGATCTACGCTGATACACTTGGCGCAGACGCAGCAACACAGACATTTAAAGACAAGTATCGGAACCTCGAAGCGGTAGAATCAGATATCTACGGGCGATATATCAAGCTCGGCATAAATTTGCAAAGTTCCGGTGGTGAAGGCTGGATTTCACGACTGACGCTGGGCGTATCTCACAAGAAACAGGCGGTGCATGGTGATTAAGAAAGATCAACCGATTATGACGCTGCTGATAGCCTTCTTTCTGGTCTTGGCGTTTATTGCGATCTTCACTCATTTCTGTGCATCGGAAGTTAAAGGTCAGACCCCGCCGATGAATCCGGTGAATATGGACTGGTCTATTGACCCTCTCGGTATCTACTTGAATACGCTTGATACATACAGAGTGTTACAACAATACAATGCAAAGATTGACACACTGGTCACTGAAATTGATACTCTCAGGCTGCGGATTGATTCCATCCAGACAAGCAGGGATTCGATATTTTACGCTTATGATGCAGCGGGTGCATTAAGTATTTCCCCTTCAAGTCTTGACACAATCACCTTTGATACGGAAGTACGCGAAGATGCGATATTTGTTCATGGGGCTGACAAGGGTGCCGTGGCCTGTAACTCGGCTGGCTGGTATAATGTGGTTTATTCGGTGGGATTGCGAAATTCGGGCGGGTCTGCACTTGGTGCGGTCTACACATATTTGATTAAGTACAATGCGGGATGGGCTGCAATATCCGGTAGTTACGCCTATGGTACGGTCTCGGCGTCGGCGAATTCTGCCGAGCAGCTTGGGGCTAAGGTTGATATAGAGTTGGTGAGTGGTGACAGCCTTGCGGTGATCGCATATAACGGTAATGCTGCTGATGCTGCTGTCACGATAGCACATACAGTGAGACTTAGAATAGAGAAATTACATTAGCACATAGGGGAGATAGATATGCCACAAACACGACAGTCTTTACGAAACCTGAATCAGACTGGTCAGGATTGGATGGGTCAGGTCAACCAGTTTGGACAACAGGCTGGCAATGTAGCGGGCAATCTCGCTAACTGGGACGCGCAGAATCCATACCAGAATCAGACGAACGCCGCATTTAATCAGTTAGGTGGCGGTGGATTTAATGCGGATGCATTGGCGGCTTTCGGGAACCAGTTCAATCCGAACACTGGATCACAGTATGGCGGCGGACAGCCGCAACAACCGCCCGGCAGTGGAATGCCTCAGTTGCCGACTCAGGGTGCCCCACCTCCCAGTCAGCAAGTTGATATTGGTATGGGACAAGGTGCGGATCAGAGATTTAATCCACAGCAAGGCGGTGGAATGCCGCCTAACATCGGCGCACCGATGGCACCGGGGGCGGGTGGGAATACAAGTGTGCCTGCGGGTGCTATGGGAGGAATGGACTGGAATGCGTTAGATCCAGGTATCACTGCTCAAGCCGCATCTGGTGCTTTTACGAACAATCCCTTGAATCCGACGGGTGGTCAGATGGGCGGATTAGGTGGTACTCCGCCGGGAGGCGGACAACCTCCGCCTGTAGGTGGTGCGCAACCACAGGCAGGTGCAGCCCCTCAACAACAACAGGCAGGTGGCGGTACCGTAGGAGCGAACTTAACGCCGGGTACAGGTGGCGGGACGGCTACATACACACCACCGGGCGGCCAACCCCAGCAGCCCCAAGCAGGCGGCGGCGCACCGGGCGGGGGATTGCAGGCAACAGGAGGTGGATTACCAGCGGGTGGTGGTGGTTATGATACGAGAATGCCAGATTTTCTGACTGGCGGCGGACAACCACAGCAACCTCCACCGGCAGCAGGTGGTGCGGGTGGGCAACCAGGTGGTGGAGCGACAAACCCATTTGGCGTAAATCTCAATCAGGCTGCCGGGCCGGGCACGACTACGGACTTTACCGGAACGCAGACAACGGCACCGACACCACAGGCACCCGGTCAAGGTGCTGGTGGAGCGTACAACGAAGCCATGCTCGGCGGTGGACAGCAGGCAGTTGGTCAATTCGGTGGATTCGGTGCTGATGTAGGTACGGCACAAAGTGCTCAGTTGAGCGGGTTGCTCAATCAGGCGCAGGGCGCGGGTATGAGCCAAGCACAGCAGGATCAGATGTTTGCTGCTCAGTACGATCCGGCAGCACAGGCAATCGGTAAATCTCAGAATCAAGCACTGGCGCAACTGTCGGCGCGTGGTATGGGTCGGTCGTCAGCAGGTGTCGGCAATGTTGAAGGTGAGAGAATGTCAGCACTTGGTAACGTAGCGCAGCAGGCCGGAGCGAATGTCACAGGTCAGAATCTTGCCTTGACTCAGAGACAGTCAGAGTTTGGATTGCAAGGGTTAGGTCAGTTTGCTGGTCAGGGTATCGGGGCTGCTTTAGGTGCCGGTGGACTTCAGAACCAGATGCAGGGCACGGCTAATGCGATGAATCTCGGTATGGGCAATCTCGGACTCGGCACTGAACAGCTTGGTACGGGCAATCAAATGCAGATGAATCAGCAGCAAATGCAGGCACAGCAACAGCAGTTCAGCCAGGATAATGCTCGCGCGGGCATGGATCTCGCCAGATACCAAACTGAGCAGGGATTCAATATGGACCAGTACAAGACTGATCTACAGGCTCAAGTAGCAAGTGGACAGCTTGACGAGCAGACGGCGGCTCGGATGGCTGATAATGCTTTGCAGACCACTTCGCAGGGTCTACAGGCACAGGGTATGCAGAACCAGAATAATCAGGCATTGATGAATGCTGCACTCGGATTGGGCAATCAGGCACTTGATTATAGTGGTCAGAACCTACAGGGACAAGCGGCTGGCGGTGGTATGTATAGTGATCTGGCCGGACAGTTCGGCAATCTCGGATTAGGTGCGCAAGGACTCTATCAGGGTACATTGGGAGGCGCATCTGCTCAAAGAGCCAACGAAAGAGCTTCACAGCGACAAGCAAGAGCCGCAGGGTGGACGGCGGCGGGTAATCTTGCTGGGAACCTCATACCTGGATAGGGGGGATAGATGAGTAATGGCAATGTAGCGGGATTTCTTGGTGGTATTTCGAGCGGACTTGAGAGAAGAAACCAGCGTAGGTTCCAGCAGAAACAAGAAGAAGAGCGGCGCAAGTATCGAGAAGAGCAGCAAGCGCAGGCGCGCAAATACTATGCCGATCAGGAAACCAAACGCAAGGCCGAACAGCGGAAATATACTGAAGGTCTGAAAGTACAGGCTACAGAACTCAAAGAACAGAGTCGCATAAAGGCTGTAACGCCGGTAGCTGAATCAGCCGCTCAATACTACGCTCCGATGGTGCAACAGGGATTGATGACTGAGCAGGATGTGCAGCTTCAAATACAGCACATTATGACTCAATCCGGTGGTGATTCGGCATACGATACGATGATTGCGGCTGGAAAGCGATTTGAACCCCCAAAACCGAAAGCACCCGCCAAACCTTCAGCCGACGAGAAGTTCAACGCCGTGATGCAAGCCTACTTTGCCGGTCAGGGTGAGCAATTATCGCCTTCACAGTGGAATATATTCAGAAAAGCTATGCCAGCAGGTATGAAGAATATACCACTGACACCGCCTGAAGGTGTGACCAGCGTAGGCACTTTGAGAAACTACATGAAGCAGGAGAAGAAGCAGGCGGAGATGACACAGCAGTTCGAGGAGGCCAAGATAGGTTATCAGGCTGCATTGACAGAGTTCACGCCAACTGATACTGATAGACCGGGTAGTTTTGACGAATGGATGAGTCAAGGTGCTCAGATTAAGAAATACAGCAAAGCGTATGCAGCGTGGAAAAAGCAGCAGGTAGGGGCTCAGAAACAAAGATTCTCGCAGCCGACAACGGATATTCCCGGAGTTCCATCAGGTCTCAGTGTTCCACCGGCTACTGCAATACCCCAAGAACAGCCACAGGGCGCGCCTGCTGCACAGCAAGACACTTCAGCTATAGATGCTGCCATTCAGGAGGCATTGAAGCAAACTCAACGTAATCAGCAGATTTTAGACTCATTATTACAGGGTAGATAATGCCTGACGCTTACGAGCAGAAAATGCGCCAGCTTGAACAACTTCGGGCTGTGCTGGCTCAACAGGAGCAGCAGATTCGGACATTGCAGCAGCAACCCGACTTAGGTCTGTCTGTCGATCCTCAAGTTGCGACATCGGCTCAAATTGCACCACAAGGACTTATAGCCCCAGCTCAAGGAACCGAGATGTTCCCGGCTGCATCGACGGGTATAGGTTCATTGGCACCAATACCACCGTTACGGGAGCAAATAGAAACTTATTTTCAACCGCCCGGTGATTTTCTTGGGAATCTTGCTGTGGATGTGCCGAGGACAGCCTTAGAGCAAGTGGCTTTTGCCGAGGATATAGCCCATGATCCGTTGGGTGCAGGTAAGGAAATGGCGCAGGGTGTTGCCGAAGCCGTGAGAATGCTGGGTGCTTTCCAGGGAATTCCTGAGCCTACTTTCCAGAAAGAAAGGCGTGAACAACTTGGGGGTCGTGAAATTACGCGAAAAAGCATCTTAGAACAAATGTATGATCGCCCGGTTGGAACAACGCTTCAGATGCTTATGCCTGTATTGTTTAGTATTGGTGGGGCGAAACTGGCTGGAAAGGCTAAGATTGTTAAGCGGTTAATGGACAAAGGGAAGCCATTCAAAGATGCTACTACGATAGGAATGAAAGCCGCTGGTATCAAATCCCCCGAATCCGCCATCGCCAAATGGGATGCAGAGATAACGCGACAGTTTGAGCAACAGCCGACAGAGGTTGCAGCCGAGGCCATAGGTGAGGCTATCCAACCGAAAGCGTCACAACTGCGGAAGCAACAGCGCACTTTGGAAGTGCCTCAGACAAGTGTATCAAAAACAGGTTTTGAAGCTGTCTATAGAGGTGAAGGAAGGGCATCCCAAAAGGGCGGGGGGCATTGGTCTACAGATAAGGAATTCGCTCGTCAATTTACTCAAATGGGCAAAGAGAGTGAAGTAATATCTTCTTACATTAAAAGAAAAGACATCTACGAATTTGCCGATCCACCGTATGCTGGCGATGCTGCAGCTTTTGATATTGCAGTTGCTGAGGCTAAAGCTGCTGGATTTAAGGCTGTTAGACTATCCGAAGGTCTGAATCAGCCTACGTCTTTATATGTATTTGATAGAAGTGCTTTGAAATCCACGCGTGTACCAGAACTACCCAAACCCAAGGAGGCACCCGATGCCCTGCAAAGGCAAGAAGCGCAAGCCCCGGCCAAAGCCCAAGCCGGTGAAGTAAAGAAACTGGGCTATATTGACAATCTGATAGAGCAATACAATGCGGCTGGGCATGTAGCAAGTCGATATCGGCGATCAAAACAGATTGATGTGGATGGTCGAACCATGTCAAATAAAGATGCCATTGTCAAGATGAGAAGGGTTGTCACAGAACAACCCAAAGCCAAAGCCCAGGAAGTAGCACTACCGAAGATAGCCGAAGAAACGGGGTGGATGTACAAAGGTGTAAACAAAAGTGGCAAGCATGTGTTCGCACACAAAAAGACCGGGGGAACTCTTGTGATGGATAACATCAGAGGAGTAAGGGAACGCTTGATTAAAACTGGGGACAAGTTTACGGAGAGTGTAAAAAATCCAGTCATTATACCAAAAGAATTTTATAAAAGAAAATGGAGCGAAGTAGAGGCTCAGTGGCGACAAGGTAAGTTTGGGGATGTTTCCCCATACGAAGCACAGAGGCTACATAAGATTGCTGTCAAAGAGGCTATTGCTGAAGGCAAGATCAAATCACATCCTGATTATCCAGAACTGGGCAAGCCCGCCAAGCAGCCCTATGAGATGACGAGGGGAGAGTTTGAGGCAGACTTTTTCTTTCACGGTAAGGGTGAAGGACACCCTACTTTTGGGAAACGTGATATTACTGGTGGGGTAACTAAAAAAATCTCTGAGGCGTCTGGATATGCTGGTCGTGGCAAGGGAGAAATACATCTTATCCGAAAACGTGATTTGGCACCTGGCGCAAGGCAGGAAATGGCTGATATTCTTCGGGAGCAACGTGCGCTTGGTAATAAAAAAGCTAAAGCCGATCACGCCGTAGGTCAGGGATTTCAGCCAGAAGGGTCGATACAGTCGGAAATAGTAATTCCAGGGTCAGTGAAATACCCCCATGAATACCTTATTAAGCAAGCCATCCGTGAGAACAAACCCGTCCCCGCCGAAGTGCTGGCTGAGTACCCGGAGTTGGTTGCGAAGCCCACGCCGAAGGTCGAGAAGGGGGCGGTGGAGCCTGTTACTGCCAAGCCCACACCGGAACCGCCAAAGGCTATCGGACTGAAGAAAACTGAGATTGAGAGCATTCGCAAGAATACCGGGCTTGACCAGCTTGATGCAGCCGAGCGTCGCGGCTGGGAAGAAGTGCTACACAAAGCCAAGAATGAGAAGGTAGACCAGACCATACTCGAATCGGCTGACGAAATCATCAGATCCGGTCGTCAAATATCTGATGTTGAACATGCGGGAATGGTCGTCAAGGCTGCGAGACTGGCTGACGAATATGACGCTTCGATCAAAACGGTCAATCAACTTGTTGAAAAAGGCGACGTTGCTGCCGTCAAACTTGAGAATGCTCGGGCAGAATCTATGATCGCACAGATGGACAAGTTGACCGAAGCCAGTGATGTGGGCGGTCGTGAGGCGGCAAGAGCCTTGTCTATTCGCCGTATGATGGTGAATCGTGAAACCTACGATTTAGCTCATATAGTACAAAGAGCACAGGCTGCAAAAGGTAGAAAGTTGACCACTGCCGAAAGAGGCAAGTTTGAGCAGATGACATCTGAGCATGGGCGACTACAGAAACAACTCAAGGAAGTTGAAGCCAATTACGACAAGTTGGTTGTCGAACGCGAGATAGCGAATGCTGAGAAGGTGGCCGCTACTGAGGTCAAGAAAGCGAAGATTGAGAGCCGCAAGAAGGTTCTGCGCGAGAAGATACAGATCGAACGCGGAGAGATCAAAAAGCAACTCACCGAGATGGGTTTTCGCGTCAATGACATAACCGGCGTAACGGCTGAAGGTTCGTATCTCGTTGGCAAGCTGGCAGTCAACTACATCAAAGATGGTGCAGTGTCACTTGATGCTGTTGTGCAGAAGGTGTTAGCCGATTTGCCACAGTTGACCAAACGGGACGTGTATCAGTCTCTTATCACCAAAGACCCGAAGGTTCAGGCGAAGGCGCGGGCTGAGACGTTCAAGCGAGTGGGGCAACTGAAGACACAGGCCAGATTACTGCTCGAGATAGAGAAGGTTGAGAAGGGCGTATTTGAACCTACAACGGCGACTCAGAGGGCAACTCAGCCGGTAGCAATTAGGCAGCTACAGAAGAAATTACGTGAGTTGAGGGCAACGGCTTACAAATCCAATATGTCTGCTGCCCGGTTGGAAAAGGCGGTCAAGACGATCAACGAGCTTCAGGATCAACTTGCGAATCAATACCGGAGTGTCAAGAAGGGCAAGCCGGAACTCACACCTGACCTTGCTGTCGCTCGTGAGAAGATCAAAGACCTGCGTAAGACGATGCACGTTGCGGATGAACTGACAAAGACTCAAGAGCAGCTTCGCACCGGCAATTTCGACATCAAGGTCAAACCTGTAGAGAAGCCGATACTGCCTGAACTGGAACGTGCACAGATACAGTTGAAGGTGAACCGTAAGCGAATTCGTACTGCGATCAAAGATATGGAGCCGATGACGGCTGGGAAGGTGGGCGTTGAAGCGATCAACACCGCCCGAACACTCAAGGCAACTGCTGATATGTCGGCTGTAATGCGTCAGGGGCTTGTGTTGTCTGTACGTCGCCCGATAGTGGCAGGCAAAGCATTTGGCAAATCATTTAAGGCTTTCTTTGATAAGTACACAGCCGAACAGATAGACAATGCTATTAAATCCGCCCCACATCATTACATCAGAGAAAAGTCTGGACTTCAGTTGATGGAAGTTGGCGGGCGTGTGGCTCGTGGTGAAGAGATGTTTATGTCCAGTGTGGCCGAGAAGATTCCTTTGTACGGCAGGGTGGTCAAGGCTTCAGAACGTCACATGGTCTCATATTTGAATATGATACGGACGGCAGCATTCGATCAGCTTCTTCAGAAATTCCCCAATGCCACTCATGCAGAACTGACGGCATGGGCTGATTTCGTGAATAAAGCCTCGGGGCGTGGCAATCTCGGTAAATTTGCGGGAGCGGCAAATACGCTATCGCTCGGATTCTTTGCACCGAGGTTTGCTGTCAGTCGTATCCAGACCCCACTCGCTCTATTTGGAAAAAGTAGTAAAGGCGTAACTCGACGTGTACGCAAGGAGATAGCGAAAGACTTGGTAGCCACAGCTTCACTCGGAGCAACCGCGTTGACGTTGGCTCATCTTGCTGGTGCTGAGGTTGGAACAGATCCCCGTTCAGCCGACTGGGGCAAGATCAAGGTCGGCAATACGAGAATTGATATATGGGGCGGAATGCAGCAGCCCATGAGGGTCGTAGCAAGATCAGGTCTTGGGATTACGGACAAGTTGGGATTGACAGGCGAGGATTTAACCGACTGGCAAAAGGATGTTGACCCGGTTGAACTTGCCGCTCGGTTTTCTCAGTACAAGTTTTCACCACTCATAACGATACCGCTTGAACTCTATAAGGGTAAGACAATCGTTGGTGAAGATGTAACACCGAGTGAAACTGCGGCAAAGGCAGCTATTCCAATGGTCTACGAAGATATGGTTGATGCGTGGAGATTGGAAGGTGTGGGACAATCTGCTTGGGTCGGTGGTCTGGCATTCTTCGGTGTTGGCGCGAGTACATACAGCAGGAAAGAAGGTCGGGAAAACACTATCCGCAAACTTCTGGAAGAGGCTGCAAAAGCTACGAGCAGGGACGCTCGCAAGAGCAAAGAGAGTGCGGCTAAGTCCCTTCAAACCAAATGGAACAAACTACATCCGAAGGATCGGATCAACATATTGTAACAAGGGGATTAACGAATGGCTACCAACACAAAGACAATTTTGCTTGTATCTACAATCGCTTCGGTGATTGTCCTTTTAGTAGGTGCGGGCTATGCTCTGGTTGATTCAACAGCAAAGGTTGACACTTCGATTCAGTTGCATGACACATCACCTGTCTCTCATATTCATTTACGCCATGCTGTTACTGC